>Ga0194112_10000124_pt1 | contig 99214 bp, 78 predicted proteins | sample TA2MahC400mmetaG_FD_146191 | JGI IMG/M metagenome (GOLD analysis project Ga0194112, IMG submission 146191) | Freshwater microbial communities from Lake Tanganyika, Tanzania - TA2015016 Mahale Deep Cast 400m | ecosystem: Environmental > Aquatic > Freshwater > Lake | place: Tanzania: Lake... | reverse complement strand
GGTGCGCAGGTTCGAGTCGTCCGCGAACGGCCGCAGCACGGTCTGACAGGGCTCCGACTGTTCCTTCTTCCAGTAGAGATAGCCCAGCCCGAAACGCACCTGGCCCGCGTCCCACTGGTCCGGCGGCGCCACGCGGAAGCCGTTCCAGCCGCTCTCCCCGCGAAGGCGTTCCGTGACGGGGATGAAGCGTCCCACCTCGTTCGTGGCGCTGGAAGGGGCGTACTCGTCGAGCAGCGCCGCGTAGGCGTCCGCGGCGTCGGCGTAGAGTTCGGCCTGGGTGCCGTAGTAGCCCATGAGCTGCAGGGCGGCCGGTCTGAACGGGGAGTCGCGCATGCCGTCCACGTAGTCGCGAAAGGCTTTCACCATTGCTTCCGGGTCGCCCGCCAGCACGTATTCGCGGCCCACGGCGTACGAGGCCATGCGGAAGAGCTCGTCGTTGGCGAAGAGGGGACGGCCGTCCGGGCCGCGCCGTCGCGTATCGTTGGGGTTATAGAGTTCGAGGTACTGGCGGTACATCTCCGCGGCGCGCCGGTGGTTGCCGGCGTCGGCCGTCAGCTGCGCGGCCTTCAAGAGCGCCACGCGCACGAAGGGCACGGCCCGCGATTCGTGCAGCCAGGGGTGGAAGCCTTCCTGGTAGGCCTTGGATCCGAAGTCCAGCGACCGGTTGACCACCTGGGTCCACAGTTCCCGCGCCATCGCGTCCTTCTTGTCCGGCGGCAGTCCTGCCGGTTCGGCGGCCGCGCAGACGGCCATGTAGGCCGCTTCGGCCACGCGCGGATTGAGGTGATTCTGGTTTTCCGCCACCCAGCGGTAGGCCGCGGTCATGTTGTCCTTGTGGCCCTGGCTGCGCCAGCAGTGCGCCACGCGCAATCCCGCTTCGTAGACCTGGTCCAGGGCCGGGTCGGCCTGCGGGGGCTTCTTCCAGGAGGCCGAGACCCTGCCGTCGGCCTCCTGGGGCGGGCCGTAGTCCCTGACGAAATCCCGGTAGCTCTTGGCCGCCTCGGAAAAGCGCTGCTTCATGTAGAGGAGTTCGGCGAGGTAGAAACGCGCTTCGCGGGTCTCGGCGCTGTCCGCCGGGCTGGAGGCGATGACCTGCTGCATCATGGCGACGGCTTCGTCGGCCAGGTCCGGGGTGTCGGCGGCGGACACCATGCCTTCCAGGTATTCGGCGGGAGGGCGGCGCTTCGGAGCCTGAGGATCCCGGCCGGTCACTTTGAAAAGCGTCCGGTAGGCCTCGAAGGCTTTCCTGTTCTCCAGGGCCCGGGACGCCAGGAAGGCCAGGCTCTCCAGCGCTTCCACGCGGAACAGCGCCTCCGGCGCCTCGGCCAGCGCCTGATCGAGCAGCAGGATCCCGGTCTGCAGCTTGGTGCCTCTCTTGAGGTCATCGTCCCGCACGTAGGCGTAGACCGTTCCCATGCGCATGCGCAGGTAGGCGCGCATGTTCTGCTGTTTCAGGACGTCCTCGGGATACCTCGTCAGGACGCCCGCGTATTCGTCCAGGATCGGCTCCAGCTCCGACCAGGCCGGACCGTCTCTTCGGTCCGCCTGCTTCAGAACCTTGTCCAGCCGGCGGTCGATCAGGAAAGCCTCCGACTGCAGCGCAATGAGCGTGTTGGGGTTGTCGGCAATCCGTCGGCGGATGAAGCTGATCTCCTCCTCGGTTTCCGCGACCATCGCCGCGCCGCCGTCGGCGCTCATCTTGGACTGGCAGTAGAGAACGCGGCCGAGCAGATTCAGCCCGGTGCCCATTTTGCGCAGCTGGGCGTACAGATCGCAGGCCGCGCTCCATTTCTCCTTCTGGAACAGGTGCTCGGCTTCGTAGAAGAGGCTCTGCTCGAGAATCTCCCGCTGGCGCCGGGTGAGCTCGTCGCGCGCCTTGTCGGCGGCCATCCGGTACAGGTCGACCGCCCGGTCGGGCTGGTTGAGGGACTTGCGGCAGATCTGGGCGGCCTCGAAGAGCGACTCGCTGGCCAGCACCGTGTTGTGCGTCGCCTGCGGCATCCTGGCGACCTCCGCGAGCCGCTCGACCGCCGTGTCGAGCTTGCCGGCGTCCCGGTAACTGAGGGCCACGATGAAAGCCGCCTCCATCGCTTCGGGCGACTCCTTGAATTCGTTCATGACCTGGCGGCAGAGATCGACCGCGCTCTTGAAGTCTTTCCGGTCGTAATGCATGCGCGCCAGGCGGATGAAGAGCTCCACGACGCGCGGGTGCGTCGGATACCGCTGGGCGAAATCCTCGATGGCGCTCTTGGCCAGTTCGTTCTGTCCGGCCTTCATCCAGACAACGGCCAGCTTGTACGCCGCCTCCTTGGCGAACGGCGAGGTCGGCTTGTTGCGCAGCAGATTGAACAGGATGGCCGCCTCGTCGTACTTGCCCAGGATGGCGAGGTACCCGGCGCGCAGGTTCTGCGCCTCGTCTTCGTACAGGCCGGCGCCTTCCTTGAAAAGCAGCTCGAGGGTGGCGGCGGCCTCGTCGTACTTGCCGGCGTCGGCCAGCAGCCTGGCCAGGCGCATGAAGGCGTCGGGCCGGTGCTTGTCGGCCGAACGGTCGGCCGGCGCGGCAATCACCTCCCTGAGCGTTGCCATGGCCTGGACGACCCTGCCCATGTTGTCCTGGACGACGGCCAGCCGGTACTGAACCGTGCCGCGCTGGACATGATCGGGATTGTCCGTCAGAAACTCGCCGTACAGGTCGGCGGCCCGCTGCAGGGCGCCGTCTTTCTCCGCCCGCTCGGCGGCGGCAACGGTCTCCTCGGGCGAGAGCGCCGGCGCCGCCAGGGGCAGGCCCGCGGCCAGCAGCACCGCCGCGCAAGTTCTCATCGGCGCGCGAAAGGTCATGGGCTTGCGGCGTCTCCTGCGTTCGGCGCGTAGAGCGGATCCTGGCGGGCCAGCGCGGCGCAAGGCGAGCCGGGGTAGCGGACCACCAGCTCCTCCAGGCGCCGGGCCGCGGCGCCCTGGTCCCCGATCGCTTTCAGGCAGCGCGCCAGTTCGTAGGTGGCTTTCACCGTGGGCTCAACGGCCTTGGTGGTAAACAGCAGGTGTTCGAGGCACTCGCGCGCTTTGCGGTAGTCGGACCGTTCGATGTGGATCAGGGCCGACTGATACAGCGCCTCGCCCGCCAGGAACGCGTCGGGCGACGCGCCGGCGGCGTCGAGCTTCACCAGGGCGGCCGCCGTGTTGGTCGCGACGAGATCCTCCATGGCGAGGGCGTAGTAAATCCACGTTGCCCGCGCCAGGTCGTTGGCGTCCATGCGGGCGCGTTCCGCGTCGCTGACGCCCTCGTAGGCGCGGATGAACTCGGCTTCGTTCGCGGGCAGGGGCTGCGGCTCGCGCGGCGGACGGCGCGTGGCGAAATCCAGCCAGTGGATCATCATCGCGTAGATGGACTGGCGCAGCGGCGAGGTTTCGTATTGCAGGCTCTGGCGGTAGAGATCCAGCGCGTCCCGCTCCCGGCCGCCCATCCGCAGGTAGGTCTGCGCGAGCGCTTCCCGGATCCGGACCCACTCCTCCGGCGCCTGGGTGCCCGACAGCGACTTCTCGAAGCAGGCCGCCGCGTTCGTGTAGTCGCAGAGGTCGAAGAGCACGCGGCCCTTCTCGTAGTCCAGGATGAACGGCTCCACCTTTCCGGCGGCGGAGGCCTTGAGCTCCTCCAGCGTGGCGAGCACGGGGCCGTACTCGCGGAGCCCCTTGTAGATGTCCAGCTTGAGCTTGAGGGCGTCCACCAGCCGCTCCGTCCGCGGGAAACGGGTCAGAAGCGTCTGGACGTTCTCCACCGCCTCGCGCATCAGATTGTCTTCCTTGTAGACCACCGCCAGCCGGTAGTAGGCCTTCTCCGCCACTTCCTTGTCGCCGTTCTCCGTCCGCAGATCCAGCCCCAGCGCCACCATGACGTCGTGAAGCAGCTCGATGCAGGGCACGGCGACGAACGGCTCGCGGGCGATGGGCAGTTCAATGCCCCGGGCGCTCGGGTCCAGCCCGATTTCCACGTTCGTGTGGAAACGGATGAAGCTGAGGAATTCGCGATCGAGCCTGGCGTCCTTGAACATGCCGCTGCCTTTGCGCGACAGGTTGAAAAGGGTCTCGTAGCTCAGGCGCCCCTGGATGTCCTGGAGCGAGGGGATGCCCGCGCCGGCCGCCGGGCGGTAGAGCACCACTTTCTCCTCGGAAGCCCGGGTGTAGTACTTGGCCGCCTCGCGGAAGTTGCGGTCGATCTCGAACAGCCGTCCCAGCCAGTAGCAGGCGTCGTAGTAGTGGACGAAGGAGGGGTTGTCGTAGGTCTTCAGATACTCCCGCAGGAGGAGCCGCATCCTCCCGTAGTCCTTCAGGACGTAGAGATTCACGGCGATGTTGAACATGGCGTCCTCGGCGTACACCGAGTCGGCGCCGAACTTGCGCAGTTCGTCGAAGCATTCGATCGATTCCGTGATCAGCTCGCGGCCCTGGTCGCGCGCCACCACCCGGTACTTCAGACCGACGGCCTCCAGCGCCGCGTCCAGGACCTGACGGCAGGTGACGTTCCGGTCGGCCGGTATGCCGGGCAACTCCCGGAACTCGCGCGACAACGCTTCGTCCTTGGGCACGCCTTCCGCCCACAGCACCCGCCCGCCGGTGATGCTCTCCAGGCGCCCGACGATGTTGAAGAGCATTGTCGGCCCGCCGTGCGCGGACGCGAACGACCCGTACATCCGGGCCAGCGGCGCGAACCGCTCGCGGTGCCGCGGGAAGATTTCGATCGCCGGCACCTCCTCGCCTCCGGACTCGTCGGGTTTCGCCGGCTTGAGAGTCGGCGTGCCGCCCGAAACGCCCAGATCGAGATCCACGTCGAACCGGTTCGTGTCCACGATCGAGGTCAGCATTTCCGCGAGCGAGACGGTGGCGCGCCAGTTCCTGAGCGTCGCGCGCGGGACGGTCTTCTGCCGGAGATACTCGGCGACCGATCCGGGGGTGTCCTCCGGCGACCAGACCAGGGGCACGCCGAACTCGCGCGAGACGCGCTCGAGCGCGCCGGCCGCGGAAAGGTCCGGCCCCTCCTGCTCCCAGAGGATGCGCTTGGTCCGCCGGAAGAGCGGATGCGTCTGCAGGACCGGCTCGGCCGCGGCCGTACGGATCACGCTTCGCGGCTCGAAAAGGAACGCGATCGTGGCGGCGTGGTCGCGGCTCTCGATCAGCGCCCGCCCGGCGCGCCCGTAGCTTACGCCCGCCAGGTGCAGCAGATGCATGACCTGCTCGCGGTCCGCCGTGGCCTTGTACGCCACGGAACGGTAGGTCCGCCCGGCCATTTCGTGGAAACCGTTGGCGTCGAGCCAGTCGGCGGTGACGACGGCCAGGCGCTGAAAGTCGGGATCGTTGCCGTACCGGGGCTCGCGCTCGGCATAGCGCTTTTCGCCCTGTTCGCGGACGGCCTTGTCGTCGGACTTCAGCATCGCTTCGATCAGCGCGTATTCCACGTCGCGGGCATCGTCCGGCGCGTCCTGCCCGGCCAGAAGGGATTCCGCCTCGGTGAGGTAGCCGATCGCCCGCCCGGTGCTGCCGCCGCCGGGCATCCGCACGGGCTCCACATGCCCGCGCAGGCGCCGGGCGCTGGCCCCGGCCGGAAGGCTGCCCAGTTCGGCGCACGCCAGCAGGTACAGGGCGCGCACGCGGATCTCCCGCCAGCGCTCGGCGGAAACGTTGGCGAACGGCGCCGGGCTCTTCACGATGGGCAGGCAGGCCTTCGCGCAGGCGTCCCAGTCGGGGGCCTTGACCACGGCCCGCGTCCGGGAGTCATGGACGGCGCGGCCGTGGTACTGCGCCAGCGAAAGCAGCGCCTGGGCCGCTTCGTTGGAGCGGGGTTTCTCCTCGACGACCTTGTTCCACGCGGCAATCCGCTCCTCGCCGGAGCTCTCGGCCGCCACGGTGACGCCCAGGGCCTGCAACGCCTCCACGATCGGCTTGGCCTGCTTGGCCAGATCGGTCAGGGGGTACTTCAGGAGCAGTTCCTGGAAATGCCGGCCGGCCTTCTTCAGCAGTTCCTCGCGCTTCCGGCGGTCGGCGTCGGACGGGCCGGCCGACGCGTCGGCCGCTTCCTTCATGATCACGCCGAGGCTGTACAGGGCGGCGGCCGCAAAGCGCGGATCCTTGGCCGCCTCCAGGTAATGCGGTTCGGCTTTTGCGGCGTCCTTCTGGTCGCGGTAGATGTCGCCCAGGCCCAGCTGCGCCTGGCCGTAAGCGGCGGACGCGCGGGGGATTTTCTTGAGCGATTCCTTGGCGCTCTCCAGATTCGGCGCCAGCGCATCGCGATGACAGAACCCGATCAACAGGTAGATGGCGTACCGGGTTTCACCTTCGGGGAGCTTGGCCAGCACGTCCTCCGACAGCAGGTAAATCGCGTCGGCAAACCTCCGGTTCTGATAGGCAATCTGAGCCAGCAGGTACTTGGCCTGAGCGGTCATGGCCTCCGAATAGGAGACGTTGTACAGCCATTTCTCGGCCTCGCTCCAGTCCTTGCGGGCGACGTAGAACTTCCCGATCTGGAGCGACATCGCGTCCACCCCCTGCGCCAGATCGGACGGCACGGCGCGGCCGGCGGCCTTCTCGGCAGCCATCAGGGCCCGCATTTCATGGACCGCGGTGACAAACAGCGACACGGCTTTCTGCTCCTCGCCGGCCTCGATGTACATGTCGCCCAGCGTCTGGGCCGCAAGCACGGCGTTGTAGTAGCCGTACCGCTCCTTGTCGGCCGCGATCTTCTGATACTGCGCCTCGATCTGCGCGATCTTCTCGGCGCGCGGAATCGGGGAATCCTGCACGATCCGGATGCCGAGCACCATCATGTTGCCGACGCGGCCGTCGTTGGGGTACTTGCGAACGTAGTTCTCGATGCGTTCGGCGGCCCCGCGCAGGTCCCCGAGCCGGTAGTCCAGGATCGCCAGGCGCGACTCGCAGATCATTCTGGCCTTCTGGGAGGTCTGGCGGGGAAGCGCCCGCGCGTAGAACGTGCGCGACTTGCCGTAGTCTCCGGCCTGGTGGTGACACTCGCCCAACATCCGCAGTTCGGCCGCGGACCCGTCGTCGCCCTGCTCCGCCAGCGCGCCTTCCAGCAGCTTGATGGCGTCGGCAAACAGCCCGCGCTCCATGAACGCCGAAGCCGCCGACGTCTCGCGTTCGCCGGCGAAGGCCGCGGGACCCCAAACGCCGCACGCCGCCGCGAGGAGAAACGCCGCCGCGCGCCGTGCCCCCGAAAGACGCTTCCGGCGGGACCGGCGGGAGAGCCGTTCTGCAGTAAAGACGCCCGTCAACATACGTTCCGAGTCCGCGCAACCGCCGCCGGGGAGAAACCTTCTCCGCGCGGATCAACCGCTTGCTTGGCAGGCGACGCCCAGTTTTCGGAACGGGCTGTCTAGCAGGATCCGCGCCAATTGTCCAATGCTTTTCATTCCCGCCGGTCGCGTCCCGGCAGAAACACGGCTGATCCGCGTTTCCGCCCTGCCCGGCGCGGAATGAACGGCGCGCAGAGAAAAACACACGGGAAGGGGTGCCTGCATACGATAATACGCATGTTCTGCGGTATTGACAGGAAGCCCCCGCTTCCTTTTCACTACCGGGACGCAGCGGGGTCCCGCACGGGCGAGCGCCGCCGCCGCGGCGCATCCCATCGGACGCCTTCGCCGAGGCCGGGGGGACGCCGGTCTTCGCTGGCCCGGACCTGGAGGCGGAAAGGAATTCACGACATGTTGACGAAGCTGGTTACCCCGGAGAATCGCGATCTGTCTCCGTATACGGGATGGACAAAAGAACACTGGAAAGAAGTCCAGAGCCATATTCTGAGGGCAACCGCCCGGTACGCTTCCCCGGGGAAAGCCTATATCAAGTTCCCGGGCGCGCCGAGCCGTGTGCAAGGCCCGCTCTCCGACTGGGTCGAAGGCTACGTCAGGACGTCGCTCTACGTCGGGCCCGCACTGTACGGCAGCGATTCCGGCGTCATCAATTTCCACAAGGGGTCTTTCGACGCCGCCGCTTTCTACAGGGAGGGCCTGCTCTCCGGAACCAATCCGAAAGGGCCCGAGTATTGGGGCGACATGCAGGACCGCAATCAGCGCCTCTGCGAGGCGGCGGCGCTGGCCATGTTCATCTGGTTCTCGAAGGCCCACATCTGGGACAACCTCAGCCGCGGCGAGAAGGACCAGGTCCTGGCATGGCTGGGCCAGATCAATCCGTACGCGGTGCACCAGTGCAACTGGACGCAGTTCAAGGTGGTGGTCAACGCGGTCCTGAAACACCTGGGCGAACCGTATTCCGAAAAAGAGATGAAGACCAACATGGACATTGCCGACGGTTTCTATGTCCGGGACGGTTGGTACGATGACGGGCACAGACATGCTTTCGACTACTACAACGCGTATGTTCTCCACCCCTATTTCCTCTTCTGGTCGTGGCTGGACGGGGACGCAGATCCTGCGTTCAGGGACCGGGTCCAGGAACGCGCTCGGCTTTTCCTGGAAACCTACAGCCATTTCTTTGCCGCCAACGGGGCGTGCCCCGCCTTCGGCAGGAGCATGATGTATCGCTATTCCGCTGCGGGCGTTTTTGCGCTGGCCGAGTTCTTGAAAATCTCCCCGGTCGCGCCGGGGCGGGCGCGCCGTCTCGCCAGCGGCAACGTGAAGTACTTTGTCGAAGCCGGCACGATCGAGGACGACGGGACCCACACCGCGCGCTACATAGTGCCCTGCCCGCAGGCGGTCGACACGTATTCCGGCCCTGGCTCTCCATACTGGTCGGGCAAGGCTTTCTGGAGCTTCCTCCTGCCGGACAGCCATCCTTTCTGGACGGACAAGGAACAGCCGCTTCCCGTGGAACGGGCAAGCTATGAGATCAACCTTCCCGGCCCCGGGATACTGGTCCAGGGAACAAATGAAACGGGCGAGGTCAAGCTGTACCACATGCTCACCGCGATGCACCCCGGCATGGAGAAGAAATACGGCAACTTCTGCTACTCCAGTCACTTCGGGTGCGATCCCGGCGAGTACTTCCTCCGCCACCACATCGAGCAGCACATCGCCCTGGTGGAAGAAGGCGGCCAGCCCACGTTGCGGCATCATCCGGACTACCTCTGCTCGACACCCTCGTTCGGGGCGAGCCGGCACCTTCCGTATCTCGACGACGCGAATACGGTCATTGAATCGCACGTCATCCTGAAAGACGACTTCCACATCCGCTTCCACAAGGTGAAGACGGCCCGGAAGGTCGTCATCCAGGAAGGCGGCGCGGCGCTGGGGTTCGACAGCGGCAAGCCCGCGGTCCGGTCCGGCGACGGGTGGGAGTTCTGCGAACACGAAGGACGGTGGAGTTTTGTGCGGTCGCTGGCGGGCTACGACGGCGGGATCCCGGCGGGAATCGACGGCGCGCGGGAGGAATGCAACGTCCTGCATCGTTTCTCCATCGTGCCGGGCATGAAGAGGGAAAGCGGCTTTGACGGGAGCGTTATCGTCGGCCTCCTGATCGCCGCTTCCGGCAGAACCGCCGACCCGGCGGACCTGCGCAAGCTGGTCCGGGAGGTGAATGTCGACGGCAACAGCGTCACGGTGTGCTTCCGCGACGGAGAACGCGTCTTCACGCAGTTCATGGACGAGCTTGCGGACGTGGACATTGAATTGAACGGCAGACCCGTGCGGGGCCGCGTCGTTTTCGCGAGAGTACAGCCGTCCGGAAAGGGCTCGATACTGACTGAAGATCTTGTGATACGGGAACTCAATTAGGAGACGATGCGCCATGCTATACCCCATTGATACGGCGACGCGGACCCGGATTGACCTGTCGGGAATCTGGCAGGCGGTGTTCGACTGGGAAGACAAAGGGCTCAAGGAGAAATGGTTCGAGAACCCGCCCGCGGGGCGCGACATTGCCGTCCCGGCGAGCTGGAACGACCAGTTCCAGGACTGGGCGGCTCACAACCACGTCGGGACCGTGTGGTATTACCGGGATCTCTACGTGCCCGAGGATTGGATCGGCGGGAAGAACGTGTTCGTGCGGGTCGGGTCGGCCATGTACCACGCCACCGTCTGGGTGAACGGCAAGCTCATGTGCGAACACGAGGGCGGATACATGCCTTTCGAGTGCGAAGTCTCCTCCGCGCTGAACAGGCAGGGCGGGAACCTGCTGGTCGTGCGCGTCAACAACACGCTGTCGGACAAGACGTGCCCGCAGGGCAATCTTGATCCTTCGCTCGGCGGAATCGCCGCCTGGCGCGTGGGTAACTTTCCCAACGTGCACTATGATTTCTTCCACTACGGCGGAATCCACCGCCCCGTCGTGCTCTACAGCACCGGCAAGACCTACATCGACGACATCACGGTAAAGACGGCCATCAAAGGCGCCAGCGGCACGATCCGGTTTGAAACGGTCGTATCCGGCAAGGGCGCCGAGAAGCTGGAAGTGACCGTTGAAGGACGGACCGTGGAGACGGCGCTTCGCGGACAGGCCGGTTCGGGATCGGTCGTCATAAAGAACTGCGTCTTCTGGTGCCCCGAGACGCCCCGCCTGTACGACGCCCGCTTCCGGCTGTACGGCAAGGGCGGAAAGCTCCTGGACGAGTACACGCTGCCTGTCGGCGTGCGGACCGTTGAGGTCTCGGGGAAATCCATTCTCCTGAACGGAAAGCCGGTCTACCTGAAGGGATTCGGCAGGCACGAAGACCTGCACGTGATCGGCAAGGGGCTCAGCCTTCCATGGCTCGTCAAGGACTTCAGCATCATGAAGTGGATCAACGCGAACTCTTTCCGGACCAGCCACTACCCGTATGCCGAAGAGGTCATGCGGATGGCGGACCGCTGGGGGTTCCTGGTGATCGACGAGAGCTCCGCGAACTCGCTCTCCTTTGCGGTGAAGGACATGAGCAGGACGCTGGCCGTCCATCGCCGGGAGATACGGGAGCTTTACCAGCGCGACAAGAACCATCCCAGCGTGATCATGTGGAGCGTATCGAACGAAAGCGAAACCAACAAAGAGCAGAGCGTTCCCTACTTCAAGACAATACGCGACGACCTGCGGAAGCTCGACGACACGCGTCCCATAACGATCGTGGTATGCGTCGGACAGCACGGAGAGAAGACCGCCTCGATGTTCGACGTCGTCTGCTACAACCAGTATCCGGGCTGGTACAGCCATTACGGCCGCGTGGAAAAGGTCGCCGCGAATGTTGCCGAGCACGTCCGGTCCACGTATGAGCTGTTCGGCAAGCCCATCATCTACACCGAGTTCGGGGCCGACGCGATCAGCGGCATGCACGCCGACATTCCCGAGATGTGGACGGAAGAGTACCAGAAGGAAATCATTCGGGTTATCATCGAGGCGCTGCGCAAATGCGACTGCGTGGTCGGCGAGCAGGTGTGGAACTTCGCCGATTTCAAGACGGGCCAGCACACCCACAGGATCGTCTACAATCACAAGGGCGTCTTCACGCGGGACAGAAAGCCGAAAATGGCGGCCCACTATCTCAGGGACGCCTGGTCGGCCGAAGGCGCGCGCTGGGGAATACCGTTTGAATACGGGTTCCCCCAGGAGCGTCGGCAATAACTCACGGATCGGGGTCAACCCTGAAAATAGAAGTTGCGGACTGGGGACGGGCGTGCGATATTCCAGGTTATGGCACGCAGACTCAGGGTTCGGTTCGCCGGCGCAATCTATCATGTGACTTTCCGGGGAAACGCCCGCCAGGGGATTTTTGCGGACGATCGGGACCGTGAGCGGCTCACGGCGCGGGTGGCTGAGAGCGCCGAGGATTTCGGCGTGCGCGTCTACCTGTACTGCTGGATGAACAATCACGGTCATCTTCTTGTCGAAACGCCGGCGGGGAATGTAAGCGCTTTCATGGGCAGCGTGCTCACGGGGTACACGGTCTACTACAACCTGAGGCACGGCCGGAGCGGGCACTTGATGCAGGGGCGGTTCAAATCACCGCTGGTGGCGGGCGATGACTATCTGCTGCGCCTGAGCCGTTACATTCACCTGAATCCGGTCCAGGTGAAGCCCTGGTCGCAAAAGCCATTGGAGGAGCGGGTGATTCGCCTGCGCGGGTACCGGTGGAGCAGCTACCGCGGGTACGCAGGGCTGGGCCCGGCGGAGGAATGGGTGTGCCGGGAGCCGCTGCTGGTCCTGACGCCGGGCCGCGGCGAAGCGCAGCAACGCTACAGTCGCTACGTTGAGGGAGGGTTGCGGCAACCGGACGAGGAATTCGTGCGCGAGGTAGCCGACGCGACGCTGGCTCTTGGACCGGAGAGTTTCCGCCAGGACGTCATGCGTCAGCACGAAGACTTGATCAAGCGGGGGAGGAAGCGGGAGGACGTATCGCTGCGACACATTCGGGTGAGCGAATCGGCGGACTACGTGTTGACGGAGGTTTGCGCGCAACTTGGTGTGGATGTGGGGGAGGTCCAGCGACGCCGGCGGGACAGCACCAACCGAGCCGTGGCCGCACTGGCGTTGGTGCGACGCTGCGGGATGACGGAGCGCGAAGTGGCTACGCGTCTTGGTTTGGGCAGCGGCGCGGCGGTCAGCTATCTCATCCGTCGGATCAAAGAACGGGCCCGGACGGATGCCGCAACCGCCCGACTGGTCGAGCAAACGGGCCGGCGCCGCGAATAACTTCTATTTTCAGGGTTGACCCTGCGTCTGCCCCGAAGCCGCCGTGCAGCTCATTCCTTCCTTTCCTTTCGGCAACACAGCCTCTAAGATCGTAACCCTCACGATCGAGCCGGGACCCTATCGCACAGGGGGGAAGAACAGCGCGACGATCGTGACCGTGGCGCGGTAGCCGCGAGAAGCCGGGAACGGAAACTGCAGTTACGCGAAAACCAACAGACAAGGGAGCAAGATGGACAGGGCGACACTTTCGTTAGCATTGGCTGTGGGCGCCGCGGTTGCGGCGGAGGCGGCGGAAATCTCGGGATGGCGCGGCGACGGGTCGGGCAGGTTTCCTTCGGCCAACCCGCCCCTGCACTGGACTGCCGATTCCAATGTCGTGTGGAAGACGGAGATGCCGTCATGGGGAAACGGGTCGCCCGTCCCGGCCGGCGACAGGATCTTCCTGGGCGCCGAACCCACCCTCCTCGTATGCGTCTCGCAATCGGACGGGAGCATCCTCTGGCAGGCCACCAACTCGTATCTCGACGCGCTGAGCCCGGAGGAGGTCGAAAAGGCCAGGGCGATGCAGGCCCAGGCCGAGGCCGTCCGGAATCGGATACGGGACACGGAGCGCCAGCGAAACGAGAAGCAGAAACAGCTTGATCCCATCAACGCCATCCGCTCGCGCATGAACGACCTGCAGCGGAAGCTGGAGCTCATGACGAAGCCCGACGAACTCGCCGGGCGGATTGCGGAAGTCGAGAAGCAGGCCGGCGGGGCGGCTGCCGCGCTGGCCGAGAAGCCGGACGACGGAGGCCGGAAGCGGCGGCACGAGGAGCTGACCCGGGAGCTGGCGCTGCTCAGGGACAAGGAGCTGGTCGCGAAGGGGATCGCCGACGCCGGCAACGAACTCGCCCCGAAAGAGGCCGAAGAAAAGGAGCTGAAGGAAAGCATCGACGCCTTCAACCGCCGGATCGGCGAACTGCGCAACGAACTCAAACCGCTGGAGAAGTACGACATGCCGTCCACGCACGGGGCCAACGGGTACTCGACGCACACCGCCGTGAGCGACGGCACGGACGTGTTCGTGCTTCGCGGGCACGGCATGGCCGCCTGCTATTCGCTCAGCGGCGAGCGCAGGTGGATCCGCTTCATCGCCAGGTCAACCGAAGGCTGGGGCCACAGCGCATCGCCCGTGCTGGTCGACGATCTTTTCGTGGTGCAGATGCAGGGGTTGACCGCCCTCGACAGGAAGACGGGCGAGACCGTCTGGACGGCGCCGGATGCCAGGGCGCGGTGGGGAAGCCCGATTGTAGTGAGGATCGGGGGCGAGGCCGTTATCGTCACTCCCGGCGGCGACTTTGTGCGCGCGCGGGACGGCGCGATGCTGGCCGCAAAGCTGCTTGGCCTGGAATACTGCGCGCCGGTGGCGGACGACGGGGTCGTTTACTTCATCCAGAAGGGAGGCAAGGCCTTCAAGCTGCCTGAAAAGATCGGCGGGGAATTCAAGCCGGAACAGCTCTGGACCGCGTCCGAAATCCCGGGTGACCGCTACTACGCTTCGCCCGTTGTCCACGACGGCCTGGTTTACGCCATCAATCAGCAGAGCCATCTCGTCGTGATCGACGCGACAACCGGCGCCCCTGTCTACGACAGAAAGCTCGACCTGAAGGCCACGGTCTATCCGAGCATCACCCTTGTCGGCGGACACCTCCTTGCCTGCGGAGAGAACGGGAACACGGCGGTGTTCGAGCCCGGCCGCGAATACAGGGAGATTGCGCGCAACCCGCTCGAGGCTTTCCGAAGCTGCCCGGTTGCCAAAGGGGATCGCCTCTACATAAGGGGCATGAAGCACCTCTACTGCATAGGCGCCGGCGGCAGGTAGCCGGCGCAGACCGCCGCCGGCCGCCGACAAAGTCAGCACCACCCCGCCGGTCCGCCACGGCGTGGCCGGCGTGGCGCGCCGGAGCTTCCGGGCGAAGGCGGCAGGCCCCGCGGTTCCCCACCATGTGACTGAGGCACTACTCGGGGCTTCCCGTTCATCTTGACGCCACCGCACGTTGTCGTTAAGGAACAAAGAGCAACAACCCAACCCGGTAGAAAAGCGATGGCGCAAATTGTGTTCTTGGGAGCCGGTTCGACGGTGTTTGCCAAGAACGTGCTGGGCGATACGATACGGAGTCCCGCGCTGCATGACGCGCGCCTGGCGCTGTACGACATTGACGCGAAGCGCCTAAATGAGTCGCGGCGCACGGCAGGACGCTGCCGGCCTACAAAGCTGCGGCGCGATCTTCCCGAACGACCGCGCGCGGCGCGGACCCGGACCGGGACAGCGCGATGAAGCGAGACAGGCAGACAAGCAGGACAATCGGTACGGCGCGAACGCTCGGCGCAACGGCCATCGCGGCCCTTTGGCTGGCGGGGGCGGCAGGCGGCCGGGCCGCGGACGGGCCGGCGGCGCAGCCGGCCGGAACGGCCGGGACTCCGTCCGCGGCGGACGAGGCCGTGGTGCTGGACCACTCGACGCTGTGGCGGATGTTCCGCGTCCGCGACGCCGTGCACGTGCGCCATACCAACGGGGTATTGGCCCGCGCGGCGCTGAGTTGGTCGGGGCACGAGTGGCAACCGATAGAATGGGATGCGCGCAACACGTCGCCGACGCCCCCTGCCGATTGGGCGGCCCCTGAGTTCGACGACAGCGCCTGGCCACGCGAGCGCCTGCCCCAACCTTCGTTTTCCGCGGTGCAAGTTCCGAACCAGTCGGGCAACACCGGTTCGCTCAACTTTTTCGACACCGTTGTGGTGCTGATGCGCGCCAAGTTCACGGTCAAGGATCCGGCCAAAGTGAAGTCGTGCCGGCTCTCCGTGGACTACTGGGGAGGATTCATCGTCTATGTCAATGGCCGGGAGGCCGCGCAGCGGCACATTTTGCCGGGCGGGACGAACCTGCTGGATAAGGTTGCGGAGGACTACCCGCTGGAGGCGTGGACCTCGCCGGACGGAAAGCCGATCAAGGTCAATGAGGATGTCAGGACGAAGTTCCCAGACCGCATGGCACAGCGGGATCGCCGGCAGCGCGACCTGGAAATACCGGCCGGGCTCTTGCGCCCGGGCAGCAATGTGGTGGCCATCGAGCTGCATATGGCGCCGATCGAATACCGGGCCATGACCGCATACTGGCAGCGCTGGGCGCCCATCGGCTTGTTCACCGCGCGCCTGAACGTTTCGCCGGCCGCCGCGGCCGCGCCTGCGCGCCCCGCCGGAATTCACGTCTGGAACTGCGCGGCCTACGACACGGTGAGTGTGTTCGACTACGGCGACGCGGCTCTGTCCCTGCAGCCGATCGTGGTGCGCGCCGCCCGCAACAGCGTCTTCAACGGGCGGCTGATGGTCAGCTCCGACCAACCGATCCGTGGTCTGAAGGCGACCGTTTCGGACTTGGCTCAAGGCGGCAGCCGGATTCCATCCTCCGCTGTCCGCGTCCGGTATGCCGTGCCGGCCACGCCCGGCAAGTCCTGGGCCGCTCCGTATCGTTTCGACGGCCTGCTGGACGCGATTCCCGCGGAAATCCCCGTCAGCAATATCACCGTGCCGGCGCGCGATTTGGCCGGCGGGTTGCTGCCCTATTCGGACGACCCGGACGCGGTGCCCGGCGCGTTGACCGGCGGCGCGGCGGCGCCGCTGTGGTTCACGGTCCGCGTGCCGAAGGATGCCGGCCCGGGCACGTATGAGGGCACGGTCACGGTGTCGGCGGAGGGCCTCGCGCCCACCGCCGTCAAACTGCAGGTTAACGTCCGCGACTGGGTCATGCCGGACCCGAAGGATTTCCGGATCCAGAACTTCCTCTACAACGCGGAAGAGGTTGCGGCCGTGCACTACGGGGTGCCCAACTACTCGGACAGGCACTTCGAACTGGCGGGCAAGTCCCTGGCTCTCCTGGCGGAGGCGAACTCGCGCCAGGTGCAAGTCAACCTGTCGGTCGGTTTCGCCGGGCGGGGCAACCCCGAGTCGCTCGTCCGCTGGATCAAGCAGGCGGACGGATCATTCAAGCACGACTTCACGAACTTCGACAAGTGTCTGGACATGGTCGCGAAGTCCGTCGGCACGCCGAACACGCTGAGGCTGAACTGCTGGGGAGGGCCGGTTTCTTTGCTGGACCCGGCGACCGGAACGCTCTCGAACATGAATCCGCCGGGGGGAGAGGAAGGTTATCGCTTCTGGAAACCGGTGTTCGACGAAATCCTCAAGAAAGTGAAGGCGCGCGGCTGGCTGGGGCAGACGACGCTGGGCTGCAACATTCACTCCGGCAAGCCGTCGCCCGAACTGGTGGATCTCGCGCACAGGCTCTGGCCGGAGGGCGAGTGGAGCTGGACCAGCCATGCCGCCGGCGAGGGGATGCGGTTCCAGGGGAGCGACACGAGTCTCCTCGTGACCGTCCGCCATTCCGACGGCGTATGGATGGCGGGGCCGAGCGGCAAGCTCCCGCCGCTCTGGGCGCTCGACGGACCTCGGCGCAACACCTTCTGCAACACCGTTCGCCACGTGATCAACGACAGCTCGGCTCCGCGGGAAGTGCGCCGGCTTGTCGAATTCGGCGCTCTCTACGGGGGCTACGACGGCGTGAGCGAGTTCGGGGCGGATGTCTTCCCCGTGAAGAAACCCGCCGGCGGCTATGCCATACCGCCGATCAGCTTTGGAGCGAATTGGGGGAATCCAAACAGCACACTGGCCCTTCTGTATCCCGGTCCGGATGGTCCGGTGAGCACCGAGCGCTTCGAGATGTTCCGCGAGGGCGTGGAACTGTGCGAGGCGATCATCTTTGTCCGCGCCGCGCTGCACAGGAACCTGCTCAGCGCCGGGCTGAAGGCGCGGGCGGAGAGCTGCTTGGGGGAGCGGTACCACTCCTTTGCGCTGGGCTTCTTCATGCCCCGCTACATGCAGGCCGCCGAGGACGCGAAGCTGCTGGACCTCGCCGGCGATGTGGCGCGGGAGGTGGGGAAGACGAGGTGATCGGTTGTCGGTGGTCGGTTATCGGTGGTAGGCGGGGATTGGACCGTGACGGGAGTGAACACTGAGCAGGCGTCGAGAAGCGATGCTGCTGCGCCGACCTGACAGTGCGGCAAAACGGGAAGAAGGAGGCAAACGATGATGCAACCAGGCAAGACGTTCGGAATCGGAAGAACCCTGAGCGCGGCGGCGATGCTGGCGGCATGGCTGGCGGCGCCCGCGGTCCGCGCCCTGATCAACCCGCGTTTCACGCCGGTTCAGCTTGTCAAGCAGTCCTCGCTGATCGTGTCGGTCGACGTCAAGCAGGGCGCATCGAAGGAGCAATATACCATTGCCATCCTCGAAACGCTGAAAGGCAAGACCGAAAGGAAGTCGTTCCAGCTGGACCTCACCCTGGCGCGCGACGAGGCGAACGCGGAACACCTGCGCGCCCTGGTCGCGGCGGGAAAGCCGGCGTTGCTGTTCGTGGGCGAGTTCGAAGGCGCGGAAGGCGGCGCGGCGGGCCAGAGCCTGGGCCTCATGCACGTCTCCGGCAGGTGGGCTTCGTGCGTCGGCCGCGAGGAGGGCGTATGGATCTTCGACAACGTGGAGCAGCAGTACCAGGCCGTGTGGGCGGGCGGCACGGACATGCTGCGCCGCGCCGTGGACTACATTCTGCGGGACGAGGACCCCATGCTGCCGGTGACCGACGGCGTTTCCTGGAGCCCCGACCCGGTCAAGCTCGCCACGCTCGACGGCGCGATCAGGGCGGTGCGGCCGGTTGACCTCGCCGGCGACGGCAAGCTGACGCTCTTCGTGGCTCGCGACAACGGCGACAGCCTGTTCTCTTGCGGCGCGGACCGGGAGTTCACCGACATCACCGCGACCCGCGGCCTGCAGTCGAAATCCGCGGCCTTCGCCTGGGGCGATTTCGCCGGGGAGGGGCGACTGGACCTGGTGTCCTGCGACGGCAAGGCCGTGACGCTGCATGCGCAACAGGCCGACGGCAAGTTCGCGGCCAGGCCGCTGGACCCGGGCGCCGCGCCGGCCGACGGTTGCCTCGGCCTGACGGCCCTGGACGCGGGGCCCAAGGGGCGGTCCGGCTTCCTCGTGAGCGGCAACGGCTGGCCGGTGCTGGTCGCGCTGGACGCCGAGGGCAAACCCGCGGCAACCCCGCTCTCCGCCGCCGGAATCGACCCGGCAAAACTCGGCAAGGCCGGACCGTGCCTGGCGGCCGATTTCGATGGCGACAGCCTGGCCGACGTGCTGGCGCTTCGCGAGGCAGGCAGCGTCCTGTTCCGCGGCACGGCGGTCGGCAAGTTCGGCCCGGGCTCCGAGTGCGTGGTGAGTCTCGGCAAGGGGCTGACGGGCGCCTGCCTGGGCGACTTCGACGGCGACGGCCGGCTTGACGTTCTCGCCTTCAACTCCGAGGGCTGGTCCCTCTGGGAGAATGAAGGCGACGGCAAGTTCGCCGACCGGACGGATATGGCCGGCGAGTTCGCGTATGTCAGCCAGCGGGGCGGCGCCGACTGCGTGGTCGGCGACATGAACAACGACGGCCGACAGGACATCCTTGTCGCCTACAGCGGCACCAGCCCTCATCTCTTCTTCAACCGCGGCTTCCGAAGCTTCGGTCATGCCCACACAACCGACCTGGCCGAGAATCATCTGCTTCCCGACGCGAACAATGCCGAGGCCGGTCAGCAGTCGGCCTGTCTGGCCGATTTCGACGGGGACGGCGCGCAGGACATGGCTCTGGCCCTGAACGGCGGCGAAATCTGGGTCTTCTTCCGGGAAAACAGCGACGGCGAGGCGCGCATGGCGGTCGCCGGCCTGCCCGTTTCCGGCGCGTTCAAGGGACCCGTTGCCGTGACCGGCTGGATCGACAAGCGTTGCCTCGGCGCGTGGAATGTCCTGCCGGGCGTCAGCCGCGGGAATTTCGGCCGCCTGGACGCGGGCCCCGTGACGCTCAAGTGGCGCCTGCCCGGCGGCGGGGAACAATCCAGGGAGATCGTCCTGGAGGAGGGCGGGGCGGCGAAGGTGGAGATCAAGTGAGTGTAGCGCACGGAAGGCGGGCCATGCCGAGCCGTCGTGACATCGTGATCGTCAGGGAACTGGCCGCGCGCGCGGCGGAGGTCGCCGCACTGCCGGAGCAGAACGCGAAGCTGGCGATGTGGCGGAAGTTGAACGCGCTGAAGCCGGATCGTCCCATGGTCATGATCGACCAGGTCTGCTGGAACGAGATGAACGTGAACGGCGAGCTGACGCTGCAATGCCAGGATCCCGAATGCCGGCAATACGAGGAAGGCTTGCGCAGGACTCTCTTTCAGTGGCGGCATTTTCCGGTGGACATGGTGGTGGAACCCGTTGTCCGGGTGGCAAAGGCAATTCACAATTCGGGGTTCGGCGTGGCGGTTCGAGAGAATGTCGCGGTGACGGACCCCACGAGCGACGTCGTCGGACATCGTTTCTTCAACCAGTTCGAGCATGACGCCGACCTGGAGAAGGTCAAGATGCCCGTCGTCACGCACGACGCCCCGGAAACCGCCCGCCGGATGGAGATCGCCCACGAGCTGTTCGACGGGACGCTTGCGGTTGCCCAGCAGGGCTACGATCCCTCATACATGACGGTATGGGATCCGATCAGCTTCTGGATGGGCGTGGAGGGGGCCTTGTACGGCCTGGTTGACCGCCCCGATTTCATGGCCGCGCTCGTGCGGCGCATCGTCAAGGGACACCACGTCCTGCTGGATCAACTGGAAGAGCAGGGCCTGCTCTGTCATCACCAGCCGCTTGTTCATTGCACGGGAGCGTGGACCGATGACCTGCCGTCGCCGGGATTCGATCCCCGGCGCCCCCGGACGGAGGACATCTGGATGTTCAGCATGGCCCAGATGTTTTCCACCGTCTCGCCGGCCATGTTCGACGAGTTCGAGATCGAACCTTGCATGTCGCTCTTTGAGAGATTCGGGTTGGTTTATTACGGCTGTTGCGAGCCGCTCGAGACGAAGATGGCGCAGGTGCGCAAGATCCCTCATTTGCGGAAGATCTCCATGAGCCCGTGGGTGAACGAGGAAACCGGCACCGCGGCAATCGGCAACGAGTTTGTGTTCTCGCGGAAGCCGAATCCGGCGCTGCTGGCGTGGCCGGCCTTCAATGCGCCGGCCGTTCGCGAGCACCTCCGGGCCTCCGTGGACGTCTGCCGGCGTCATGGATGCCCGCTCGAGCTGATCCTGAAGGATATCAGCACCGTGAATTACGAGCCGCAGCGCCTTTTCGAGTGGGCGCGCGTTGCCATGGAGGTGGTGCAGGGATGAAGGCTGACCGGCCGTCGGGAGGCCGTTACTCGGTCGGAGGCTGTTCCGCGTCCGACCGCAGCGGACGCCTCACGCGCACATCGGCGGCCGGAATCGTCATGATCACGCCGGGCCGCGTTTCCAGGCGCACGTTGCCCTGGGGGTCAACCTCCACGAGCATGCCGCGGTAAACGGCCTTTGTCGTGGTCACTTCGCAGTCGGGAATGAAGCGACGGCGCAGGCGCTCGTGCAGCGAGACCGTCTCGCCGGCGCTGATCCGCAGGGGCGTCTCCCGGTCGTAGTAGCCCTTCTTGCTGAGCAGCAGCGTGTGTTCGCCGACCGGCAGGAGCGATATCAGCAGCGGATCGGATACCGTGTCGGCGACGCCCGGCCCGACCGCGGTGACGCCCCTGGCTTCGCCGTCGATGAACACGCTTACGCCGGCCGGCTCGGTTGTCAGCCGCATTCCGCCCGCGTTGCTCTGCAGCCTGAACTCCTCGACGGTGGTCTGGCCGCGCTCGAGCGCGATCGTGCGGGCCAGCGGGTCGTAGCCGGGCTTGTCGGCGCGCACGCGGTAGTCTCCGGGCGTCAGATCTTCGAGCGTTACCGGCGATTCGCCGCGGAACTGGTTCTCCACGTACACCCGCGCCGCCTCCGGAATGGTTACGACGGTGAGTTTCGCCGGCATGGGATCGAGCAGCGCGGAGAGTTTCTCGAAGCTGCCCGGCGCGAGTTTCATGGTCTGCGAGTAGGGCTTGTAGCCGGGCAGGGCGAGCGCAAGCGTGGATTCGCCGGCCGGGATGCGGTCAATGACGCAGGGCGTCGTCCGTCCGAGGCGGATGCCGTTGAGGGAGACCTCGGCGCCGGGCGGATCGGAGTCGACCTGCAGCTTCGCGGAATCCGACGCCAGCTCCGCGAAGACGCGGGCCGGCGTCCGGTCGCCGAGCGTGATATCCACGTCCTTCGGGACGTAGCCCTGCAGGGAAAGATTCACCCGCCGGGCGCCGAGCGGCAGGTCCGTGATCAGAAGCGGGGTGCTGCCGCGGTCGGCGCCGTCTATGCGCACCGTGGCGCCCGAGGGCTCGGAATGGATCACCAGCAGGCCGCGCAACGGCTCGAGGTTCATTTCGACGGCGATGCGCTGTCCCGGCTTCAGGATCACGGTCTGGCGCGTCTCGCGGTAGCCGTTCTTGGTGGCGATCAGCAGGTGCGGGCCGGGCGCCAGGTCGGTCAGCAGCACCGGCGACGCTTCGCGGACCACGCGGTCGCACGAGATCAGCGCGTCGGGCGGAACCGTCGAGATCCGCACCTGGCAGGTTGCCGGCTCCGGCGGCGCGGCCGCGCCTGCCGCCAGGACCCAGGCCAGCCAGATGACCTTTGACAAGTTCACAGACTACCGCTTCTTCCCTATCCGGTTGCTCACGTCCAGCAGTTTCTTGCGCGCTTCCACGTGGCGCGGGTCGGCGCGGTCGGGGATCATCTCGCAGATGATCCTGAGCTCGGTTGCGGCGCCTTCCCACTCCCTGAGGCGGATCGCGCGTTCGGCCCGGAAATTGTGCGATTCGTATGCTTCCTGGAGTTCCTGGCGGCAGGTCGTGATGCCGGAGAGCGCGTCCGCGTAGAACTCGGGCTTGGGTTCGACGGTCTCGCACAGCCATTCCGTGTCCTGGAACTTGCGCATGGCCTCAAAGAGGTTCCCGTACTTGATTTCGCGTTCGTCGTAGAGTTTCTTGGCAAGCAGGTAGGATTCCCGGGCCATCTGCGTGAGCTTTTCCGGCGAGTACTGGATGGCCCACAGGCCCAGTTCGATCTTGCCGGCTTCCTCGACCTTCTCGCGCGCCTCGCGGAAGGCGTCCGGCTCCGCGCGATTCTCGACGCGCGCGCGGTGGGTGCGGCGGCCGACGGTTACGGACAGGTCGTGCGCGTCGTAGACGTCCGGCTGGATGCCGACGTAGCGGTCGTCCAGGTTGAAGAAACCGGCTTCGACGATGGCCTGGGCGAGGTTGCGCGCGTAGGCGGCGTCGATGGGTTCCTCCTTGCGGACGTGCCGGTCGTGCACCACGTCGTCGATCTGCACGGCGATCCTGCCGTCGGCCGTGATCTGCAGCGCGTAGCGGAAGATATTCCCGGCGGTGGCTTCGATCTTCTCGTAGGCGATTTCCACGGTCGTATCGGCGGGGGCGGCCTCCGCGGGAAGGGGCTGGACGGGGGCCGCCCCGCGGTTCAGCAGCCGGGGCAGCCACGCCGTGACGGCCAGCGCGGCCACGATCGCGGCGATGGCGACGAGGATGGGCACGGTGGAACGGCGCGGGCGGGCGGCCGCCGGCTCCGGAAACAGGTGTACCGCGGGGGCGTCGGGGGCGGGCGCGGCGCCGTCCGGCGCCGCGGAGAGCACGCGCAGGAGGGTGTCGCCCACCAGCAGCGTGTCGCCGGGCCGCAGCGTCTTCTCCTGGACCGGCGCGCCGTTGACCAGGGTGGCGTTGGCGCTGCCCAGGTCCGCCACGGCAAGGCCCAGGCCCGGCTTGAAGAACATGCGGCAGTGGTGACGCGACATGGCCGGATCGGGGATCACGATGTCGCTCTTGGTGGAGCGGCCCAGGCGCGCGCCCTGCGGCGGGATCGTGATGCGGCGCCCCGTGTCCGCGCCCTTCTCGACGACCAGGTGTGCGTTGCCTTCCATGTGGCGGTCAGTATCGGACGGCCTCGTGCGGCTTTCAAGGCCGAAAACTCAAGATGGGCGCGGGTGCTGACGGCCGAAGCGCTGCGCGAGGAGGCGGCCGACCCGCTGGCGGCGGCGCCGTCCCAGGCGCTCGTCGCCGTGTCGGTCTTCTGCACCGGCCGCCGCGCCGACCGGCCGGACGAGAGCGCGTTGCCCGAGCATTTGGCGCGCGCCGGCCTGCCCGGCGAGATTCTGGCGATCTACCGCAAGTTGCGGTCGGACGAGATGCCGGCGGGCGACGACCTCGAGACGCTCCTCAACCGCGGTCTGGACGCGGTTCGCCGCGTGTCGGAAGCGTTTGCGCAGCGCCGGGGCGGCCACGCAAACAAACGCCCGCGGCCGGCGGGTTCACGAGCCTGTTCAGGCCGACTACCCGAACCGGTAGTGCTTGCGCACGGCCTTGCGGATGTTCCAGGCGCAGGACATGCCCGCGGGGAAGACGGCGAGGTCGCCCTTGCCGATGTGAACGGGCGTTCCGCCGTCCGGCGTGACCTCGACGTCGCCTTCCAGGAAGTAGCACGTCTCCGGCTCGTCGTAGCTCCAGGGGAACTTCGACGCTTCCCCGGTCCAGATCGGCCAATCCCGCGCGCCCAGGTCCGTGAGCCGTTTCTCGCTCGGACCGCGCTCCACCTTGATCGTGCTCATGATCCGCCTCCTTCACGGCCTGCCAGCGCCGCTCCGACGTGTTCCAATGCTTCCAGCTTGTCAGCCAGATTCCGGAGGTTGATCCGCCCCGCGGCGCAGACGCAGGAGGACCAGCGCCGCCAGCAGGGCCGCCGCCGCGGCGAGCGCCACGCCCGCGCGCATGCCGGCGGCGTCCGCCGCGACGCCGATGGCCCACGGCATGAACACGCAACCCAGGTTGCCCGCGGCGCTCAGGGCGCCGAAGAGCGACGCGCCGCCGTGCGGGTAGCGGTCCGCCGCCATGGCCAGGGTTGACGGCCACAGGCTGCTGACGGCCAGGCCCGTCAGCGCGCAGGCGGCGAGGGCCGCGGCGCGCCAGGGCAGGAAGCAGCCTGCCGCGAGGAGCAGGGCGAAGGCGACGGCGGAGACCGGCATGAAGCCGGCGGCCCGCAGACGATGCCCGGAGATCCCGACGGCGATCCGCGTCACGGCCATCAGCGAGGAGAAGACGACCAGCGCCATGCCGCCGGTCCACTTGCTGAAACCCAGCCCCAGCTCCGCGTAGGCCGGCAGCCACTGCGCGATGCCCGCTTCCGCGGCGCCGACCGCGAATATGAGGGCCAGGGCGGCGAGGAAGCCTGAACGCCGGACGAGCCGGCGCAGCCGCATGCGATCGGCGTCGGCCGGCACGAGCGCGGGCAGGGGGGCGGCGACAAAGCCGGCGCCCGCGGCGGCGGGCAGAAGGATCATCCACAGCGCGATCGCGCGCCAGCCGGCGCCCAGCCGCAGGGCCAGCGAAGCCGCCAGCACGGTGGCGACGGCGCCCACGCAGTAGAACGCGTGCAGCCAGTTCAGGGCGCCGGTGCGGCGCGCGGGCCGCAGCGCCGACACGATGGGGCTCATCACCATGTCCAGGACGCCGCCCCCGCCGCCGAGCACGCAGACCGCCGCCAGCACGCGCGCGTACGAGGACGCGCGCCCGAGCGCCGCCAGTCCCGCGGCGACGAGCGCGTGCCCCAGCAGAACGAACGGCCGGGCGCCCAGGCGGTCGGCCAGCGGAGCCGACAGCAGCATGCCGCCGATCAGGCCGATGAAGGTCGAGGCGCCCAGGCGGCCGAGCTGCTCATGCGTGAGCCCCTCCGGGCCGCCGAACGCGCGCCCGATGCTCGTGAGGAACACCGGCTGCAGATTCACGGCCACCGCCACGCACATCATGGCCGCGTAGCACAGGGGCATCGCCGGCGGACGGATTGCGCGCATGGCCCCCTTTCAGAAGCCCTGCTGGATGAGGCGGACCATGATGGGTCCGAGGAGGATGAGGAAGACCGCGGGGAAAATGAAGAACATGAGCGGAAAGAGCATCTTGACCGGGGCCTGGTTGGCCAGGCGCTCGGCGCGGTCGAAGCGCTGCTGGCGCATCTGGTCGGCCTGGATGCGCAGCACGGCCCCGATGCTCACGCCCAGCTCGTCGGCCTGCACCAGCGCGTTGGTCACGGAGCGCAGCTCGGCGAGGTCCACCCGCCGCGCCAGGTCGCGCAGCGCCTCGCGCCGGGTTTTGCCGATCTGGATTTCGCGGATGACGCGGATGAGCTCCTCGCCGAGCGCGTCGATCCTGCTGCGCTCGGCGTTGCGCTGCATGGCGGTCATGAAGTCCATGCCGGCCTCGATCGACAGCGTGAGCAGGTCGAGGACGAAGGGCAGCGAACGGCGGATGCTCTTGTGCCTCTCCTCGAGGGCGCGGCGCAGCCACATGCCCGGATAGAAGAAGGCCCAGAACACGCCCAGCGCCAGCAGGGCGGGACGCAGCTTGAGCACGAACCACGCCGGATCGCGGCCCAGCGAAGTCCAAACGAACAGCACCCACAGCGGCGCGATGAAGACGAAGCACAGCACCCGCAGCGCCAGGAATTCCTCGCTGGTGAGCAAGCCCTCGAACCCGGCGGCCACCAGGCGGCGCTCCAGGCCCACGCGCAGCCGCGTGAAGGCCGGCTTGCGGAAAAACGGCGTCAGGTTGGGCGCGAGCGGAAGCAGGAGCCGCAGGATAATCGGCAGGTTGCGCTGCTGCCGCCGGCCGTCGGCCAGGGTCACGTACGTGATCTGCCGCGCGATCAGGGCGCAGTGCCGCGCCAGGCCCGCCGCCGCCAGGGCCCACAGCGCGCAAAGGAAGATGGCGTATCCCGTCATCGCAACAACCGCTCGCTACACGTCAATGTCTATGATCTTGCGTATCAACAGCCAGCCGCAGGCGATCATGATGCCCATGGCAAACAGGATCCCCACGCCGACCAGGGAGCGGACGAAAGGAATCATCAGCCCCGGATCCACGACCATCATGGCCACGGCGATCACGATCGGCATCAGCGCCACGATGATGCCCTGCAGCCGGCCCTGCGCGGTGAGCGTGCGTATGCGCTGCTTGACGCGCATGCGTTCGCGGATGGTGTGGGCGATCTTGTCGAAGACGTCCGTCAGGCGGCCGCCCGTGCGCCGGGCCGTCTCCACGGCCGCCACCACCAGCGTCAGGTCCTCGCTGCCGACGCGCTCCTCCATGTTGCGCAGGGCGTCGGAGAAGCCCACGCCCACGCGCGTCTGCTGCAGGAACAGGCCGAACTCCTGCGCGATCGGGTTCTGGCCCTCGCGCACGACGCTTTCGAAGGCCTGCGTGATGCTGAAGCCCGCCTTGAGCGCGTTGCTCATGGTCAGCAGCGCGTCCACGAGCTGTTCCTCGAACCGCAGCAGGCGGCGCCGGCGCAGCAGGGAGAGCAGTCGGCGGGGGGCGAGCAGGGCGCCCGTTCCGGCGAGCGTGCCCAGCAGCAGGCCGACCACCACGCCGCCCAGGGACGTGAAGCTGCCTGCGGAGAGGAAGACCAGCACGAAGGCGGCGCAGGCGCCGGTCCAGCCGATCTCGGCGATGCGCCGGGGCGGAATGAACAGGAAGATGTCCTCGAACTGGCGCGCCGTATCCTCGGCGAAGGCGCCGGAATAGGCCTCCGCGCCGGCGGCGACCGAGCGGCAAAGCACGTAGCCCAGCCCGGTGGCGCTGAGACCGAAAAGCAGGGGCATAAGCCAGAAATACATGCCTGTCACGCCTCTTCGGCCGCCGACTGCGGGTCGAACATCCGGCGGTCAACGCTCAGGCCGCGGACGGCGATGTCCTCGATGAACGTCGGGACGGCGCCGGTGGGAACGAAGCGCCCCAGCACGGCGCCGCCCTCGCCGATGCCCGCCTGCCGGAACTCGAAAATATCCTGCATCGTGATGCGGTCGCCCTCCAGCCCCACCACTTCCGTCACCCGGCTGATCTTGCGCGTGCCGTCGCTGAATCGCGCCTCGTGGACGATCAGGTCGATGGCCGAGGCGATCTGCTCGCGGATCGCGCGCACGGGCAGGTCCATGCCGGACATCAGCACCATGGTCTCGAGGCGCGAGATGACGTCGCGCGGCGAATTGGCGTGGATGGTGGTAAGCGAGCCGTCGTGGCCGGTGTTCATGGCCTGCAGCATGTCCAGCGCCTCGCCGCCGCGGCATTCGCCGACCACGATGCGGTCGGGGCGCATGCGCAGGGCGTTGCGCACGAGGTCGCGGATCGTGACTTCGCCGCGGCCCTCGATGTTGGGCGGCCGGGCCTCGAGCCGCACCACGTGGCTCTGGCCCAGGCGCAGCTCGGCGGCGTCTTCGATCGTGACGATGCGTTCGCTTTCGGGCAGGTAGGCGCTGAGGACGTTCAGCAGCGTTGTCTTGCCCGAGCCGGTGCCGCCGGACACGACGATGTTCTTGCGCATCAGCACGCACAGCCTGGCGAAATCGGCCATCTGCGGCGTCATGGTGCCCAGCCGGACCATGTCCTTGTCCGTGAAGGGCGTCTTGGAGAACTTCCGGATCGTCAGGCAGGGCCCGACGAGGCTCAGGGGATGGATGATGGCGTTGACGCGGGAGCCGTCGGGCAGGCGGGCGTCCACGTAGGGCTGGCTCTCGTCGATGCGCCGGCCGATGGGCGAGACGATGCGCTCGATGACCGTCAGCACGGACGAGTCGTCCATGAACGTCTTGTCGGTCCGCACCAGCCGCCCGTTGCGCTCGACGTAGATCTGCGAAGGCCCGTTGACCATCACCTCGGTGATCTCGGGGTCGTCCAGGAAATCCTGCAGCGGCCCCAGGCCGAGGGCCTCGTCGCGCACTTCCTTGATGAGCTGCTCCGGACTGGCGCCCGGCGGCAGGCGGCCCGCGACCTCGCGGACGATGGCGCGGATCGTATCGAGGGCCTGTTTCTCCAGTTGTTCGCGGTCCACGTGCGCGGCGGCCATGCGCTTGATGTCCAGGCGCGCCACGAGCTCCCGGTGGATCTGGGTCTTGACGTCGCGCCACCGGTCGGGACTGACCGCCGCCGGCGCGGGCGCGGCCGGGGGAGCGGGCGCGGGCGCCCGGGCGCCGGGAAGCGCGGACGCCGCGGCGGCGTCGGCCCCGGCCGGCGCCGGCGAAGGCGGCGCGACGCGCGCGGGCGGCTGCTCCGCCCGCCGGCGCAGGCTCAGCAGGAACGGGCCGATGCCGATGTCCTGGCCGACGCGCACTTCGCGGCGGCCGACGACGACGTCGGCGTCGAGGCGCGTGCCTCCGCGGGCCTGCAGGTCTTCGATCCAGAACTCGCTGTCGCGCACGGTGAGAATGGCGTGCCGGCCGTCCACCTTCGGATGGGCCAGGCAGATCTTGCAGTCCTCGTCGCTGCCGATGCTGTATATGCCCGGCGCGATGTCGAAAGCGCGCGGCTGACCCTCGGGGCAGCGGATATGCAGCTCCAGGTTCCCGGGCATCTACAGGTCCTTCTTGTGGCGGATGTTGCGCTGCCGGAAGAGGTTCAGTTCAGGAAGCTCCGCTTCCAGGTGCGTGAAGTTGATTTCGGGCAGGTCCTTCTCGAAAGACACGTCGGCCGGATTGCGCAGGGCCAGCGTGAGCTGTCCCTTGGCCTGCTGCGCGAAAACCAGCAGCTCCGCCTCGCGCGGCGTGACTTCCAGCGTGACGGTGCTGTAGCTCGGCCGGCGCCCGCCCCGGCTCTCGGCAAGCTGCTTGGCCAGGGTCTGGCCCACGGCCAGCACGGTCACGTCCTGCAACATGGTCAGCGTGACGGTTTCGATCTCGCCGGGACTCTGGCGCGACGGCAGGGGGAACGTGCCCAGCACGTCCACGCGGTCGTTGGGGTCCACCATTCCGCTCACGGCGTTGGCGCCGCCCACGGCCAGGGAGATGGCGCGCATGCCGGGCATGACGGCCGGCGCCAGCAGCAGGCCGGTCGGCGTTCCCCCCTCGATGTCGGACCACAGCAGCGGCTTCTCGGACTTCACGGCAAACGAGGTCCGCGCGCCGAGGATCAGGTTGGCGTCCTCAACGAGTATGATCTTGTCCGGCGCCTGCGTCTCGAAGATCTCGAGCTTGCCGAGATCCTCGCGCTTGATAACCGAGCCGCTGGGTATGTCGTGCGCGGCGGCGACCACGTAGATCTTGCGCGCGCCGGCGTAGAGCTCCTGTCTCAGCTTCTCGAGTTCCGCGTGCTTGCCGCGCAGGTACTGGCTGGTCAGGATGAAAGCCAGCACGCCGATCAGCACCGAGACGACGGGAATGATTTTGTCTTTCATTGTGTCATCCTATTTCACCGCCAGTTTCTTGTGCAACACCGTAATCTGCGTGCGCGGGGAGCCCGCGACCTGCGCGGCGAAGACGCAGCAGACGCGCGGCCCGCGCGCGTACACGGCCATACGGTCCCCCGGACCCGCGGTGTCCGGGAAGGCCGGATTCCAGCCCGCGGCCCGGAGCGCGGAATCGTAGAAGGCGCGCACGGCATCCGGCCCGGCGCCGGTTTCGGCGATCACCAGCGTCGTTTGCGTTTCGCGGTTGACCATGACCGTGTCCGGTTCCGCGCCGGGGTAGGGCGGGACGCCGTCCAGGTCGGGAAACGACGCGGCGGACCGCGAGCGGCGCGCTTCCGCCGCGCCCTGGTCGAGGGCGAAGACCAGCGTGCGGTTGGGATCTTCGAGGGCGACGGCGATCAGCCTGATCTCCCGGCCCGCGGACTCGATCCGCGCCGTGGCGCTGTCCGCGCCCGCCCGCCGGAAGGGGGCGCCGAACGCCTTCTCCAGGTCGTCAACGACCGGTTCGGGATGCCGCTCGAACCCGAACACGGCCAGGCGGCCGTCGCCGCCGTTGATGCTGACGTCCGCTTCGTAGACCAGCCGGCCGCCGGCCTCGGTCAGGACGCGGCCGCAGTCCGACGCCGCCCGCCAGCGCGCGAACACGCGCCCCTCGCAGGGCCCGGCCGCAAGCCAGACGCACAGGGCGGCCAGGAAGGGGCGCCTTTGCCCCCGCCGCAGATTCAGAATCCGGAATCCCCATTCCAAAACCAGACCACCCCCCGGGACGGTTGTCCCGCAAGTCCTGCCCTGGTCAATACCTGGTCGGCGGCATCCAGACCGTGGCCTTCAACTCAATCTTCTCGCCGGCGTACAGCCGTTTGCGCACGGCGGGCATGTGCTTCCACTTCTCGGGCGCCTTTTCGCCGACGCCGATCTTCACCTCCCGCGAATGCCGGCCGGCCACCAGGCCGAACCAATCCACCGGGTACCGCTCCCCGCGATAGCCCGGATCATGCATGCGGGAAAGGCGACGGTCGGGCAGCGCATCGATCACCGCCCAGTCGCCGCTGTCCCGGCCCGCGCGGTCCACGACGAGGGCCCTGAAGTCTTCCTGTCTCTGAAAGATCTGCCCCACGTCCTTCTCGTCGTCGGCGTTGTTCTGGCCGTACGCATTCTCGTGCCAGTCGTACACGAACTTCAATTCCGGGTCCGGCGCCGGCAGACCGTTCGTCGTCATGGCCAACTCGCCGGCCAGACGCCGGGCGGCGAAGTAGTTCTCGGTGTGGTTCCGCGCCGTGAAGCTCATCTGCCACAGGAAGGCCAACACGGGCACGCCGACCATGACCATGCCCACGAGCATCTCGGTCATGGATTGTCCGGATCGCCGATTGCCTCTCTCCCGACACCCGACACCTGACACCCGACACCTCCCTCTCAATGGCCCCGCCGCTTCGTGCCGCCGCCGCGGCCGCCGCCGCCGCCGCCGGAGGGCAGAATGCACAGCCGCCAGTTCGCTTTCAGCCAGTCGGCGCCTTCCTTCCGGAACTCGGGGCGCTCCCAGGTGACGAGCTGCTGGCAGTAGCGACAGGCGGAAGGCCGGGGACCGACCAGCATGTAGCCCGGTTCCGGCAGATGCTGACTGATGTGGATAATCCACGCCAGATCGTCGTCGATGGCCGGCGACGCCGAGGAGCCGTCCAGAGGAATGAGCCGCACGTCGTGAAACACGGGCAGAACGAGGTCCCAGGCGTTGGGCCGCTGCTCGTCGCTGAGGCACCCGAACGGCTTGGCGGCGGCGGAAGCGACGACGGTCCTGGTCTCCGGGATTCCGCCCGCGCCCGGCGTCACGCGCGTGGGCGTCGCCTGCAGCAGCACGGGCGCGTTCGCGCCCATGTAGTCATGCTGCGGCTTGATCGTTCCCGTGAGAGGATAGCCCTCGTCCGGCGAAATGGCGTTCCAGGGCCCCCATCTCCCGGAATTGTAGCAGTACCAGACGGCGGGCGCGGTCCAATCCTCGTCGCGAAGCGCGACCGGCGTTTCCCGCGCTTCGGCCACGCGCAGAAACGTGTTGCTCTCCACGAGCGACCGCAGATCCGTCTCCCGCCTGACGATGCCGAGGTCGAAGAACGGCTCAGGGTCGGGAAGGGGCGGCAGGTCCGGCCACCAGTGATAGTTGGTATAGTCCTCAAGGAGGGTCGGCGCGTTGTAATAGAACCAGCACCAGTACTTGGCCGCGATCGCCTCGTAGAACCCCGGGTCGTACAGGATGTGCCCGCTCGCCCGCGCGAACAGGCTGTCCAGCGGCCACACGGCCACGCCGTCTTCGGCCACGAACCTCAGCATCCGGCCGTACTCCTGCTGGCCGAAGGCTTCCGCTTTCACGGCACACCGCGTGATCCAGTCGGCGTACTCGCTCTGGGCGTAGATGCCGTTGTTTTTCGCGGCCTGCTGCGCCGCCAGGAGGGCAATCGCCGGTCCGACGTAACACAGCCGCGCCTGGATATTGGTCACGGCCGAAGAAGTCGCCCCGTCGTCCCGCGCCAGCGCGAGGGCCTGCATGATGTTCAGGTCGCCGATGAGGTCCAGGGCGATGCCCTGCCAGCGCGCGGCCATGAGCGCCGCGGCGTCGCCGCTGTTCTGGGAGAGGGCCTTGACGTAGATGATCTTGTGCACGTCGAAGCACCACAGCACCACGAAGCACAGGATCACCAGCGCCATGACCAGGAAGACGACGGCCTGGCCGCCCCGCGCGCGCGGGTTGCGCCGGCCGGGCCCGGTCGCGCGGCGCCTACCACAGACGGTCGTCAACATAGAGAGGATAGTGGCTTTCAAGTTCGGCCTCGCCGCCGATGCCCACGCTGTCCGCGGCGTAGAACGCGCGATGCATCGGCGCCCAGAGCGGATAGCCTTGCCGCACATGCACATGCAGCACGCCGTAGTCCGCCGGACGGCCGTCCGCGTCCGTCGCGAGCGTGTGTCCGGCGGTGGGACGGATCGTGTCCCAATCCGCATAGTCGAGGATGTTCTGCGCGCGGGGCTGGTTTTCGGCGCCGAGATAGAACCCGAACCAAAAAGACTCGCTTTTCTCTCCAAGCCCGGAGTACTGCAACGAAACGGGCCGCGCCCTGAGGGCCTCATCCCACAGGTCGCCCGGGCGTGGGTTCAGGCTCATCATGTCGCGGAGTTCCTTGTGGATTCGGTCCTGATCTTCCTTCGTCAACTGCGGTTCGAGCATCTTGCCCGCGTTGGGAATGGACCCGAGACGAACGCACTTCAGGACCATCCAGCGGTTCATGCCGACCGTCTTGGCGCGCGCGCCGGCGGCGGCGGCCTGGTAGAGCACGTCCTGGGCCGTAAACAGGAGCGCTACCTGCAGCATGCCCATGAAGAGCAGGCCGATCAGACCCACGGCCAGGCAGGTTTCGATCAGGGACTGGCCGGAACGGGCGCGATGATCATCCGCACGCGAAGGGAGTCCCTCGGCAACGGGCGTTTCACCACGGGTGGCCCGCGACCTCCGGGCGCGGGCAGGCTCAATCCAGCCGCCTGCCGCCCTCCGCCCGCGCCCGGAGGTCGCGGGCCGCCTCTCGGAAACACTGCGTCGCACGGGCGCGCTCCTTCCTGCCCCGCCTCGATGTCGAGGGCGCGCGACGGCGCGGAGGTCAGTTCTGGGCCGTGCCGGCGCCGTCCTTGCCCAGGTCCTTGAGCCACAGCTGGGAGTCGCCGTAGTCGCCTGCCGCTTTCTTGGCCTCATCCTCGCTGCCGCCCAGTTCCACGACCGCGCCGCTGAGTTTCTGGCGGATCGTATCGCCGAATATGCCGAAGATGGCGATAGCCGCGATGGCGATGATCACCACGATGATGATGTACTCCACCATCGTCTGCCCGCGCTTGGAGTTGGCTCGTCGTTTCATGTTGCCTCCCGACCGGATCGTCCGGTCCATTTCGTTCCGCGCTTCCGCCCTCCCGTTTCGCGGCCGTTCCGTCGCGCTATGGCCAGTCGTCCGCCACCAGCTCGAACACGCGGTCGCCGTATTGGTTGAAAGTGTAGAGAAAAACCGCCAGGATCGCCACGCAAAGGATCAGCATTCCGGCCGTGATCACATACTCCACCATGGCCTGGCCGGAGCGCGCCCTGCCGGGGCGGGTCACTATCGTCGCCTCCTCCGGACGTTCCCGGGCCGGTTGACGCCCCTCCCGCGCGGCCTGTCCCGCGGGACTACTGGTCTCATATACAACAAGCATAGTCCCTTGACGCTGTGGTGACAATGGTTATTATGCGACAATCTTTAGCCTATCGGAGCAACGTGGCGCGACTGCCGTTTATTGCAGGAAAAGCACCCGGCGCGGGCGTCCGTCTTGCGGCGCTGGCCGTGTTTCTTGCGGCCTGTCTGGCCGCGGGAGCCGCCCTGGTCATCTGCCCGAAATGCGGGTACGAGAACGCGGAGGCCGGCAAGCCCTGCGTGCACTGCGGGGCCGCGTTGCCGAAGCCTCCGCCGCCGCCGGAAACCGCCGGCGCGGCCGGCAAGCGGCCGGGAGCGGTCCGCCCCGGACTGCCGCCGGTGGAAGCCGGGGCGGTGGAGGAGGAGATCGCGCTGGGCCGGCAGCACCTGGCCGAAGGCAGCCCCGAGCTGGCGCGTTTGCTGTTCCGCAACGCGGCGGCCCTGGCGCTGCTGAGCGACCCGGCGTCCCTGGAGACCGGCGGCGACGCCATCCTGGAGCTGCTTCGCGCCTGCGAGCCGTCCGGCATGAGCGTGCCCGTGCCGTGCCCGGACTGCGGCGGAACCGGCAAGCGCGCGATGCAGCGCGCCGGCGCGGACGGCCGCGCTTCGCTTCTGGACGGCCTGGGCCGGACCTGTGAGAAGTGCGAGGGGAGCGGCACGGTGATGGCTTTCGGCAGCATCGCGGAGCGGAAGTACGCGCGCGGGCGCGCCGAGCGCGAGTATGCAGTGCTGCAGCGGGGCCGGCGCATGGAGCCCGCGGGGCGGGCCTGGGCGCCGGCCGGCACGGCCGCGCGGCTCACGGTCGAGCAGTCGGCCATGCTGCGCCGGGCCACGTCCGCGCCGTGTCCGGAGTGCATGGGCTTCGGCCGGACGGACTGCGGCGCCTGCCGCGGCGGCGGCCGGGTGAAATGCCCGGAGCGCGGCTGTGAAGACGGCATGATCGAGGTCAAAACCAGGAGCAGCTGGAGCAAGACGCCCCTCACGCGAAGGGAGAAGTGCCGGACCTGCCGCGGGCTCGGCCTCGTCAGGTGTTCCAGGTGCGACGGCAAGGGCAGTTTCGTTTGCGAAAAGTGCAACGGCAGCGGCGAGCGCGGGACCTGCGCATCGTGCGGCGGCGAGGGCTGCGGGCCCTGCCGGCGCTGCGGCGGAACCGGACGCCACCGCGACGCCGAATGCGCCGCGTGCGGCGGGCGGGGCGTCGCCCTGTGCGAGGCCTGCCGGGGTGACGGGCGCCAGAAATGAGCAAGCCGCATATCGAAGGCTTCGAAATCCTCGAGAAAGCCGGCGAAGGCGGCATGGCGGTCGTCTGGAAGGCGCGCCAGATCTCCCTCGACCGCATCGTGGCGGTGAAAGTGCTCAACACGCGGCTGGCGCACCGCGCCGCCGAGGTGGAGCGGTTCCAGACCGAAGCGCGCGCCGCCGCGCGGCTGAAACATCCCGGCATCGTCCAGGTCCACGACGCGGCCTGCGCCGGCGGCCTCTACTACTTCGTCATGGAGTACGTGGCCGGCTACACCGTCGGGGAGTGGGTGCGGCGCAAGGGCGTCCTGGAAGAAAAGAACGTGCTGCTCCTGGCGGACTGCGTGGCCGACGCGCTGCAGTACGCGTGGAAAGAGGCGCGCATCATCCACTGCGACATCAAGCCCGACAACGTCATGATCGACGACGACGGCACCGTCAAGGTGGCCGATCTGGGCCTGGCGCGGACCATCAGCGCCATGAGCGCCGTGGACGAAGACGAGGTGATGGGCACGCCTTCCTACACGGCCCCGGAACAGGCGCTGGGGGAAACGGACCTTGACCACCGGACCGACATCTACGCCCTGGGCGCCACGCTGTATCACCTGCTGACCGGGAAGCTCATGTTCGAGGGCGAGCCCGAAGAACGGATCATGGAGATGCAGGTGAACGGCACGGTGGCGCATCCCTACGACATCAACCCGGGCCTGTCGCGCGGCGTGTGCCGGCTCATGGAGCGCATGCTGGCCAAGGATCGCGACAACCGTCAGGCCACGTGGGCCGCGGTGCGGGCGGACATCGCGCGCGTGCGCCGCGGGCTCATGCCCGAGCACCTTCCGCCGGGAGCGGCCGGCACGCTGCGCCGGCAGACGCGCCAGCATACGGACTGGCAGCAGGCGGGCCGGCGCGCGCGGCCGGACCGGCCGGCGCGGAAAGGCGGCCTTCCGCGCGCGGCCGTGGCCGCGCTGGTGGCGCTGGCGGCGCTGGCCGCGGGCCTGCTGGTGCTGGCGGCCGTGCGCCACGGCAGGAACAAGGCGTCGGATAAACGCGGCGCACGGCCGCCCGCGCCGGTCTTGATCGCGCCGGGCGCCGTGCCGCGTGAGGCGCTCGCGCCCCCGTCCGCGCCCGCGCCGCCGCCCGGCGCGGAGGGCGTGAGAGAACGGCCGGCCGCCCCTCCCGCTCCGCAGGCCGCGGCGGCGAAGATCATGGAAGAACTCCGGCGCCAGGCCGAGAGTTGCGCGGACAAGGGCGACTTGACTTCCGCGGCGGCCGTCTACGAGGCCTATCGCGGTCCGCTGGCGGATCAAACCGCGGACCAGCGCATCGCGGCGGCCGGAGCCATGCGCGCCCGCGCGCACGAAGCCGCGCGGCAGGCGGAAGCCGCGCGCGCGGCGCGGCAGGCGAAAGCCGACGAGGCCGTCGCCGGCGCGGCGAAGGCCCTGGCCGCGCAAGGCCCCGCCGAAGCGGCCGCGGTCACGGCGGCCGCACTGGCCGACCCGGAACTGGCCGAGCACCGCGAAATGCTGTCCGGCGCCAACGCGCTGCTGCGCGTCGTGGAACGTATCGACGAGCGGATCGCCGCGTCCTTCGCCGCGCAGAAGGGACAGACAATCACCCTTCAACTGGCTTCGCGCGCCGTCGCGGGCAAGGTCGTGGCTACCGACGCGGCCGGCGTGACGCTCGAGGTCCGGATGAGCGCGGGCGCCACCGCGCGCCAGACATTCGCCTGGACCGAACTGTCCGCCCAGGAAAGGCTGGCGCGCATCGGGCCGGACGACGATCCGGCCGCGGCGCTCGTGAAAGGGCTGATGGCCATGCGGGCCAAGGCCTACGGCTCGGCCGCGCGCTATTTCGGCGCCGTGGACTCGCCGCTGGGCGGCGCGCTGGCAGAGATCGTCAGCGGCGAAGAGGAGCTTCTGGCCAGGGCGGAAAGCAGGGACGCCCTGCTGCGCGTCCTGGCGGCGGCGGGCATCGCGGCCCCGCCGGGCGAGCCGCGCGAATGGGGCGAGGCCCTGCGGAGGGCGGAGATACCCGACGAAAGACTGCAGGCCGTGCAGACCGCCATCGAGAACTACTATGCGCGCTACGGGGAAACCGACACGGCGGCCGCGGCGGCGCCGGCGTTGCGGGCGCTTCAGGCGGCCATAGGCGCCGCCGAAGCGCGGCGCGCCGCGGCGGCGGTGCGTCTCTCGCCGGAGCTGGAGGCCGCCCGCGGCAAACCCGATCTTGTGCGGGACATTCTCCTGCGCCGCAATCCGGATCTGGCCGAGGGCGAAGTGCGCGATTCGCGGGATGCCGAAGGGCGCGTCGTCGCGCTCGAAATCAGGTCCAGCGCCGCGACGGACCTCAGCGCGGTCGCCGCGCTGACGGAACTGAAGGCCTTCGCCTGCGGGCTGCCGGACGCGCAGCCCCCCGGCCAGCTGAAGGACATCGCGCCGCTGAAGGGCTTGCGCCTGGAACGCTGCGCCGTCGTCAACTGCCGCGTGACCGACATCTCCCCGTTGCGCTATATGCCGCTGAAGGAGCTGCGCCTCACGCAGACGGCGGTGCGCGACATCGCGGCCCTGGCCGGCATGGAGCTGGAGCTGCTGGATCTGCGCGGCACGCGGGTGCTGAGCTTCACGATGCTGCGCGCGCTGCCCCTCAGGACTCTGGACCTGAGCGCGACGGCCCTCCCCAATATCTCGTTCATGCGCGAGATGGCCTTGAACTCCCTGGCCATCGCCGACACCCGCGTGGCCGACCTGCGGCCGCTGACGGGCGTGCCGCTGGGGCGGCTGGACATCAGCCGCACGCGGGTGACGGAGATCGGCCCGCTGGCGGGCATGCCCGTGGTCAGTCTGACGCTCAGAGACATGGCCATCGCGAACCTCAAGCCGCTGCACGACATGAAACGGCTGCGGGACCTGGACATGAGCGGCTTCAAAGGCGACTTCTCCGCGCTCAAGGGATTGCCGCTGACATCCCTGCGGCTCGATCAGACCCGTTTCTCCGACGTGAGCGTGCTGGAAGGGATGCCGCTGACGCGCCTCAGCCTGCGCGGCTGTCCGGTGACCGACCTGTCCGCCCTGCGCGGCATGCCGCTGAGCGGGCTGGACATCAGCAACACGACGGTGTCCGACCTGGCGCCGCTCGAGGGCGCGCCGCTGCGGAACATCAACTGCCAGGGCACGCGGGTCGAGGACCTGGCGCCGCTCAAGGGCGCGCCCATCGAGTACGTCTACGTGGACAGGCCGGCGGCGCACGCCGCGGTGCTCAGGAAGATGCCCAACCTCAAGGCCATCAACGGCAAGCTGCTGGAGCAGCTGATTTTCGAGTGACTTCGGCGATGGCGCGGCCGTAGTCGGGGCGCAGAACCCCCTTCTCGCACACAATGGCGGCGATCAGCGCGTGGGGCGTGACGTCGAAGGCCGGCGCGTAGACGCGCACGCCCTCCGGCGCGGTGCGGCGGCCGAATCCGCAGGTGACTTCCTCCGCGCCCCGTTCCTCGATCACGATGCCGCTTCCGTCGGGCGTCCGCGGGTCCATGGTGGACGTGGGCGCCAGCACGTAGAAGGGAATGCCGTGGGCCCCGGCCAGGAGCGCCACGCCGTAGGTGCCGATCTTGTTGGCGGCGTCGCCGTTGGCCGCGATGCGGTCGGCGCCCACGAGCACGGCGTTGACGCGGCCCTCCTTCATTACCTGCGCGGCGGCGCCGTCGCAGATGAGCGTGACGTCGATGCCCGCCTGCATGAGCTCCCAGGACGTCAGGCGCGCGCCCTGCAGCAGCGGGCGCGTTTCGTCGGCGAACACGCGGATCTTCTTGCCCTGTCCGGCGGCCACGTAGATCGGCGCCAGCGCGGTGCCGAACTCGGCGGTGGCCAGTCCGCCGGCGTTGCAGTGCGTGAGGACGGTGTCGCCGTCCCTGAGCAGCGCCGCCCCAAGCTCGCCGATGCGGCGGCACATGGCCGCATCCTCGTCGCGGACGGCCATGGCTTCGCGCGCGAGGGTCTCCTTGAGGGCGGGCGCGCTCAGCCCGCGCGATCTCGCCGCAAGGCTCTTCATGCGGTCCAGGGCCCAGAAGAGGTTCACCGCCGTGGGCCGCGCGCCCGCCAGGTATTCCGCGGCGCGGTTCGCGGCCGCGACAACCGCGGCGGGGTCGTCGTCCGCGGCGGCTTGCGCCGCCGCCGCCACGCCCATGGCCGCGGCGATGCCGATGGCCGGCGCCCCGCGCACCTGCAGCGACCGGATGGCGGCCCAGATCGCCCTGACGTCCGCGGTGTCGATGAAGGCCAACTCCGCGGGCAGGCGGGTCTGGTCGATCATGCGCACATGCCCCGGCGCAAGGCGGCCGGGAACGTCGGGAACCCATTCGACTGTCCGGGGCACGGGCATGGCGCGGTCAAAATAAGGCGCGGCGGCCCGCGGATCAAGAAGCGAGTGGCGCGAAGCGCGGCTCACTGCGCGGCGCCGTTTCCGAGCGCGAGGAGCGTGAGCAGGGAGACCGCGTTGAAGAGGGCGTGCATGACGGCCGGCGTCAGCAGCGAACCGGTCTGCAGAAATGCCATGGCGAAGCTCAGCGCCATGACGAAGAGGGGCACGAGCGACGGCACGTGCGCGTGAAGCAGCGCGAAGGCGAGCGAGACGATCAGCGCCGCGGCGCGGAACCCGACGCGGCGCGCGAGGAGCGGCAGGCCGAGAGCGCGGAACAGCGCTTCCTCCACCACGGGCGCGACCGTGACGGCGACGGCGCCCAGGTACGCCTGCAGCCAGAGCGGGTAGCGGCTGTCGGCGAGCAACGTGACCACGGGCTGCGGCTCGATATCGTAGCCGGCCGCCTTCAGCGCCGCCGCGTACAACCAGGCGGAGAGCAGCACCGGCGGCACCGCGGCCAGGTAGTAGAAACCGCCCTGCCTGACCTGCCGCCAGAGCCCTTCGCTCCGCAGGCCGAGGCAATCGCGCCACGCCCCGCCGCCGGCGCGCGCGAGGTACGCGATCACGGCCAGGCCGGCGCCGTGAAAGACCAGCGTCTGCGCGATGATCGCCACGGCGAGGAAGACGCGGCCCGGCTCCCCGACGCCCTCCGCCAGCATGCCGAGCGCGCCCGTGAACGCCAGATTCACCAGCGCGAACGCCAGCAGAACCGGCGCCGCCGTGCGCCACGGCCAGGGGCGGGCAAGCAGGACGCCCTTCACGCTTTCCTGCCGGCGCCGTTCGTCCCGATGACGCGCGAGGAGCGCGACGTCCGCGGCGATGCCGCCCGCCAGAAGGAGCAGCGCCGCGAGGCCCGCGAGTTGCGCCGCCGGCGTCTCGGCGGGCCAGGCATTCCATATTGCGCGGAACACGTCCGTTGTCATGCGAAGGATCCTTGCGCCGGCGTCGCGGACGCCGTATGCTGTTCCGCGCGTGGGCACCGTACTGTAGCGGGCGCGGCCGCGCGGTCAAGCCTTGTGCGTCGCGGTCTGGAACGCCCGTCGCATGACCGCGGGTTGCCCGCGAACGCGCCGCGAAAGGGGGAGGTGCCGACATGATGCGAATCGTCCCGGCCGGGGTGCTTGCGATCGTTGTGTGCGCCGGTTGCGGCGGAACGCGGGAAGAGCCGCCGCCGGCGGTCAAGCCGGCGGCTACCGTCTTTTCGTTCACCAACACCGTGGAGACCGTTTCGGGCGACGAAATCACCGTCGCGGAAAAGGGCAGGCTGGTCGAAGCGGACTTCGATCTGGACGGTTTGAGCGACCTGGCCGTGGTCGAGAAGGACGAAGACGGCGGGAGCCGCGTGGGCATATACATCCAGCGGCGCGGGGCCGGGCCGGACGCGCAAGGCAGCCTTTACTACAGAGGCGGCTGGGTGCGGCCCGTTGTGGCCGGCGACATCATCGGCGTGATCAGCAGCCGGAGGGACGGCTTCACGGACCTGATCCTGCTGGCGTCGCAGTCCAACGCGCCCAACGCCATGCTCCATTTCACCAGCGACGGCCGCAGCTTCAGGTTTGCCGGGGAATAGGGACCCGTCGGGCCTCGCCCGATCTTCGATCGCATCCTGCCGGTCGCGGCTTCCTCAGTAGAAGGCGCGGCCGAGCAGGGCCTCCGCTTCGGCCGTCCACGACGGATCATACCCGCGGCCGCGGCGCAGCAGCACGAACACCCGCCGCGAAACCCGCCGGCTGCCGGGGGGACGCACCAGCAGGCGGTCGGCGTAGTGCTCCGGGAAGCCGTCAATGGTCGCGATCATCGCGTCCAGCAGGTCCAGCGGCTCCTCCCACGCGGGGCGGAGCACGAACTGCCACAGCATGTCGGGTTCCGCGCGGACGGCCGCGCGGACGGCCGCGCACACCGCCGCGCGCTTCGCGAACAGGCGGTCGTGGCGGAACAGCAGGGCGCGGCGGTTTTCCGTTCCGCCGATGCGCGGGACGCGCGCCGGCGCGTCGAGGTCCACGATGACGCGTTCGCGGAACAGGTCCGGCAGGCGGCGCCCGACGAAACGGCGGGCCGGACTGTCGGGCCGTCCGCCCAGGAAGGGGGCGGCGGACGCGTGCGCTTCGAGCATCTCCGCGGCGGACATGGCGGGCGTCGCCACCACGCGGTACGGCGGACGGCGCTGGGCCCGCAGCCCGAGCCGCGCGCGGCGCTGACGCAGGGCGCAGCCGGGGATCAGAAGCGTGTCCAGCAGTTGCACGCTGCCGCCGCGGACGCGCGCCAGGCGGCGCACGGTCGCGCGGACGTCGGCGGCGGTCTGGCCGGGCAGGCCGCACATCACGTCCAGCGTGAGCTCCAGGCGCTGCCGGGACAGGCGGGCGATGCCCGGCATGACCCGGTCGGGACGTCCCGGCCGGCGCACGGCCCGCAGCACGGCCGGGTCGCTGCTCTGCACGCCGATCTCGATCGCGCGCACCCCGGCCGCGGCCAGCAGCGCGGCCGTTTCCGCCGTGACCGTGTCCGCCCGCAGTTCCGCGCAAAAGGAGAGCCGGCCGTCGGCGTTGAGCCGCGCCAGGGCGCGGAGCAGTTCATGGAAAGCGGGGCGCGCGTTGAAGGTGGGATCGATAAAGCGAATCTCGCGCGCGCCGCGGCGGCGCAGGGCGCGTACGCGGGCGACGACGTCGGACACGGGCAGCGCGCTGATTCCGGGACGGTGCCCGGGGTAACGGCAGAAGGCGCAGTGCGCCGTGCATCCGCGGGCGGTCTCCATGCAGGCCACGCCGTTGGCGTCCGGGCGGCCGAGCGCGAAGTCCGCCGGCGGCAGCATGCGCTCCAGCGCGGGGCGGGGCGGCGGGCGGCGTCCCCAGCGGTAGCCGCGCGCCGCGCGCCAGGCCACGTTGGCGTAGCCGGCGCCCCGGCCCCCGCGCAGGCGGCGCAGGATCGCGGCGAAGACCGGCTCGCCTTCGCCGCAGACCACGGCGTCGGCCAGGCGGGCGCGGAAGAGGAAGGGGTGCGGCCGCGCGGCTTCGGGTCCGCCGGCGAGAACGACCAGCCCCGGCAGCCGGCACCGCGCCGCGCGCAGTACGCGGACGGTCCGCTCCACGTTCCAGACGTAGAGGGTCGCGGCGACGACGTCGGGCCGCCGGGCGACAATCCACGCCAGCAGCCGGCGGTCGTCGAAGCGGTCGGTCTCCGCTCCGGCGATGACGGCCTCGTAGTGGCGGTCTTCGCCGCCGCGTTCCATCGCGTGGCGGAGGTACGCGGCGGCCAGGCGGCTGTTCTCGGCGGCGCCGGCAGGATCGTTGTCCAGCAGCGGGAGCTGGAGGAACAGGATGCGGCGGCGGGCGCTCACGTTGCGGTCCCGGGCCGGTCGTGAATGCATTCCAGCACGTGCCGCACGATGCGCGCGGCGGCGTCGGGCCGCGCCAGGGCCCGGGCCTTGGCGCGCATCATGCGCAGCAGGTCGCCGTTGCCCAGCAGGGCGGTGACGCTGCGCGCCACGTCGTGCTCGCTTTCAACCTGCAGGGCCGCGCCGTGGTGCACCATGACCGCGGTGTTCTGTCTTTCCTGGCCGGGCAGCGGCCGCAGCAGCAACAGGGGCAGGCCGGCGCAGGCCGCCTCGGCCAGCGTCAGGCCCCCGGCCTTGGTGAGCATCAGGTCGGCGCGCGGCATGAGGCGCGCCGCGTCGCGCACGTAGCCGCGGATGCGGATGGGGTGGCTGAAGCGGCGGCGGTTCCTGAGCAGGCGCCGGCGCAGGCGGTTGTTCGTTCCGCAGACCACGTCGATCGTGAACGGCGCGGGGCTGCGATCCAGGTTGCGCACGGTCCGGAAGAGCACGCCCATGCCCCGGCTGCCGCCCATGGCCAGGACGCGCCGTTTCTCGGACGGGCGGGCGGGGGGATCGGGCGCGGGCGCGCCGTCGCCCGTGACCGGGATGCCGAACACGCGGACGCGCTCGCGGCCGATGCCCAGCCACATCAGCCGGGCCGCGGCCGACTCGATGGGCACGACGTAGTGAACGTTGGGCGCGTGGTTGATCCAGAAACGGTGCGGCACGTAGTCCGTCGTTACCCCGAAAAGGGGAATGATCCGCTCCCGGCGCGACACGAAGTTGGTTATGACCGCCAGGGGGTAGGCCTGCGTGCAGACCACGGCGTCCGGGTCGAAGTCGGCCATGAGGCGCTGCAGCGACGCGCTGCCGCCCTTCTGGATGATCTGCCGTACGCGGCGCGTCAGGAATTCGACCCAGAAGTTGTCGTAGAGGGCGTCCCACAGCTCCGGCGTGCGACGGATCGTGGTCATGTACATGCGCTCGACGATCCGGTTCCAGCGGGGGTGCGTGTGCTGCAGCAGGTCGATGCACAGCGGCGCGATGTCCGGCCCGTGCGCGCGGAAGGCCCGTTCCAGGCAGCGCGCCGCGGCGTGGTGGCCGCTGTTTTGCACGGCGTACAATATGAGAACGCGTTTCACGCCCGGCCCTCCCCGCCCCTCGCGGCGGGCGAACGGCCAGCATGGTCGAACGCCGTCCGCCCAGAGTCAAGGGCGATTCGACCGCATTGCCGGTTCTCCGGGGGATGCGGGCGGGGCGCGACGGCTCTACCCGACACGAGCAGGGCGCCCAAAGCGGCGCCCGAAGAGTAGCTCAGGGCAAGGAGCCAGTTGTTGGTACGGATGAAATTCGACAAAACCCATAATCCCAAGAGATTTTCGATAAAGACAATACCGACCATGGCAGCCTTCTCGCCGCGCGCGCACGCCAAGGTACGCCGCAAGGCGAGATACCATTCCCCGCAGCCGACGCCGACATAGAGCAGAATCGTCGGGAGGAGGTTCATAGGGCTCCTCCTTTCCCGCCATCATCCGTTCTGCTAGACTGCTGTTGATGCCATGTCTCACGACACCGACAGTGTAGCCGCGGCGGGGCGGGGAAGCAAGCGCAATAGAGACGCGTTTGCGGCCTCTCTTCTCCTGCCCGTCGACGCCGCCGGCATGCGCGGGCGCGGCTGGGAAGAACTGGACGTGCTGCTTGTCACCGGCGACGCCTACGTAGATCACCCCGCGTTCGGCGCGGCCCTGCTCGGGCGCTGGCTGGAGCGCCACGGCTTCCGGGTGGGGATCGTCGCGCAGCCCCGCTGGACGACCGCGGAAGACGTGGCGCGCATGGGACGGCCGCGCCTGTGCGTGGGCGTGACGGCGGGCAGCCTGGACTCGATGCTTGCCCACTACACGGCCTTCCGCCGGAAGCGCCGCGACGACGCCTACACGCCCGGCGGCAGGTCCGGCGCCCGGCCCAACCGCGCCACGCTGGTCTACGCGGCCCTCGCGCGCCGCGCCTTTCCGGGAACGCCCGTGATCGCGGGCGGCATCGAAGCCTCGATGCGGCGCGCCACGCACTACGATTTCTGGGAGGACGCGCTGCGCCGTTCCGTGCTGCTCGACAGCAAGGCCGACCTGCTGGTCTACGGCATGGCCGAGCGGTCCATGCTGCGGGCCTGCGAACGTCTCCGCTCCGCGGCCGAAGCCGGAGAGGATCCGGCGCGCGCCGTCCGCGAAGGCCTGCTGCGCGGCATTCCGGGCACGGCCCATGCGCTCTGTCCGCGGGACGGCCGCGCGCTGCGCGCGCTGGACGAATCCGCGGTCGTGCGTCTGCCTTCGCACGAGGAGATCGCGGCGCGGCCGGCGCGGCTCATGGAGGCGACGCTGCTGCTGGAAAGGCAGGTGCATGCCGGGACGGCCGCGGCGCGGCAGGACTCCGGCGCGCAGGTTGTGGTCTTCAGCCCGCCCGCGCCGCCGCTGGCCGCGGCGGACCTGGACGCGCTGTATGCCCTCGCATTCACGCGCCGCGCTCACCCCTGCTATTCGGAACCGGTCCCGGCGCTGGAAACGGTGCGATTCAGCGTCACGACCCACCGCGGCTGCGCGGGCGGCTGCGCGTTCTGTTCCCTGGCGCTGCACCAGGGCCGGCGCATCGCCTCGCGCGGCGACGCTTCCGTGCTGTCGGAAGTGCGCGGCATGACGCGGCATCCCGACTGGAAAGGCAGCGTCAGCGACGTGGGCGGGCCTTCGGCCAACATGTGGGGCGCCGCGTGCCGCGCCGACCCGGCCGCCTGCGCGCGCGCCAGCTGCCTGGTTCCGGAGATCTGTCCGCATTTCGCCACGGCGCAGGGGGCGCTGGCCGACCTGCTCGACGCCGTCGCCGCGGTCGAAGGCGTGAAACACGTGCGCGTGGCCAGCGGCGTGCGGCACGACCTGGCGGCGCGCGATCCGGACTACCTGCGCCGGCTCATCCGGCGCTACGTGGGCGGCCAGCTCAAGGTCGCGCCGGAGCACTGTTGCGACCGCGTGCTGGCGCTGATGCGCAAGCCGCCGTTCCGCGCGTTCGAGGAGTTTCTGGACGTTTTCGAGCGCGTGTCGCGCGCGGCCGGCAGGGAACAGTACGTGGTGCCGTACCTGATCAGCGCCTACCCGGGAACGGCGGATGAAGACATGCGCGCGCTGCGCGGCTGGCTCGACCGGCGGCGCTGGAGGCCGCGGCAGGTGCAGTGCTTCATCCCGCTGCCGGGAACCGCGGCCGCGGCGATGTACTATGCCGGCGTCGCCCCCGACGGCGCGCCGGTTCCCGTGCCCCGCGGCGACGCCGCCCGCCTGCGCCAGCACGGCATTCTGACGCGGGCAGGGGGTTCATAGAAACAGGGCCGGACGCATGGAATCGCGGGAAGACCAGATCAAGCGGGAGGCGCGCTGCCTGCGGGCCTTTCAGCGCGAGGCGGACGATATCCGCCGGCTGATAGTGAACACCGATCTTCCCTGGATCGACATCGAGATCCGCATCGAAAAACTGCGCCGGGAAGCGGAACGCCTCTTCCCACGCAAGAGGGATCTGTTCACGATGGTGTACGAAAGCCGGTTTCAAAGACTCCGCGAGCAGTGGCGCGAAGAGGAGACGACTTGAACAGGAAAGACAGGCGCATCGGGCTGCCGGCGGAATCGAGCCCGCGGACGCGGCTGGTGCTGCCGATCGCGTTGGCGGCGGCGCCCCTGACGGCGTTGCCGTGGTATGACGCGGCCGAGCATTTCCGGCGCGAGTCCCGGGCCCTCGAGCAGGACGTGCTGCGCCTCTCGGAGTTCGTGTCCGAGGGCCACTGCGACGAGCGCGGCAGCAACGAATACAACATGGCGCTGGGCGAGCATCGCGCCCTGGCCGTGCGCGCCTACCTCGAATTTGCCATGTACAAGTGAAGGCGCGAAAGCGCATAGTAGCCGCGGGGGCGCCGCGCAGGGGTCACAAGAAAGGTCATGGGCGGGAGACGCCGCAATGCTGCAGAGGAAGCTCGGCCTGCTGAGCGTTTTCAGCGTGGCGTCCGGCGCGATGATCAGCTCCGGACTGTTTGTTCTGCCGGGGCTTGCCTTCGCGAAGACGGGGCCGAGCGTCATCCTGGCCTACTTTCTGGCCGGGCTCCTCAATATTCCCGCCATGTTCGCGCAGGCCGAGCTTTCCACCGCCATGCCCAGATCGGGCGGCAGCTACTTCGTTGTCGAGCGTAGCCTGGGCGCCTTCGCCGGCACCTTGGCGGGACTGATCTCGTGGTTGTGCATCGGCCTGAAGGCAGCCTTCGCCTGCGTGGGAATGGGGGCGCTGATCCTTCTAATCAACCCGGCGGCCGGCGAACTGGCCGTGCGGCTCGGCGCGCTGGCCACGTGCCTCGTCTTCACGGCGCTCAATCTGGTATCCGTGAAAGGCACGGGGCGCGCGCAGAACGTTCTGGTCGGGCTCCTGGTCGCCAGCCTCGTCTTCTTCGTTCTTGGCGGCGCGCCGGCGGTCGCGCCGCGCCGTTTCGCGCTTTTTTTTGCCGGTGACTGGCGGGCGTTCCTGGCGGTTACGGGGATGGTCTTCGTCTCCTACGGCGGGCTGACGAAGGTCGTCGACGTTTCCGAAGAAGTGGAAAACCCCCGGCGCAACATACCCTTGGGCATGTTCCTGGCGTTCGGCGTGGTCAACGTGCTGTACGTCGCGGTGGTGTTTGTTACGGTGGGCGTTCTGGAGCCTGCGCGGCTCGCCGGCAGCCTCGCGCCTCTCGCCGAGGGCGCGGCGGCTTCGACCGGCGCGACGGGGGCGGCGGTCGTGGCGCTGGGCGCGTTTCTCGCCTACGCGACCACGGCCAACGCCGGCATCCTCGCGGCTTCGCGTTCTCCGTTGGCCATGAGTCGCGACGGCCTGGCGCCCGGCTTTCTTGCCCGCACTCATGCGCGCTTCGGCACGCCCGTGCCGGCAATTCTGATCACGAGCGTCTTCATGGCGCTCGTGATCGCCTTCCTTTCCGTTGAAGAGCTGGCCAAGACGGCCTCGACCATGTTCCTCATCTCATTTGCCCTCCTCAACGCGGCGGTGGTGGTCATGCGCCGCGCCGGCATGCAGGGGTACCAGCCTTCCTTCCGGATGCCGCTGTGTCCGTGGCTGCCGCTGGCGGGCATCGCGGTGTACGCCTTCATAATCTTCGACATGGGAACCACGCCCCTGCTGCTGACGGCGGCGTTTCTGGGGACGGGGAGTCTCTGGTACGGTCTCTACGTGCAGCGAAGGGTGCACCGGGAATCCGCGATCGTCTATCTCGCCCGGGCGGCAGTCTCGAAGCAGTTCAAGCGGTCGGGCCTGGAGGACGAGCTGATCGCGGTCGCGCTGGAGCGGGACAACATCCAGCCGGACCGTTTCGACGAGATCGTGCGGGGCGCTTTGGTGCTCGATCTTCCCGAAGCGGCGACCGCCATGCAGCTTTTCGAGCGGCTTGCCGCGGCACTGTCGCGCCGGCTGAACATACCCTCCGAACGCCTTCTGGAGCTGTTCATCGCCCGGGAGCGCGAGTCCAGCACCGAGATCCGGCCGGGGCTGGCCATCCCCCACGTCATCATCGAAGGCCACGATCTTTTCGAGCTTGCGCTTGTGCGCAGCCTGCCCGGGGTGCGCTTCTCCGAGCTGGGCCCTCCCGTGCGCGCGGCGTTTGTCCTGGCCGGGACGAGCGATCAGCGCCAGTTTCATCTCAAGGCGCTGGTGGCGATCGCGCATATTGTCCAGGAAGAGGGGTTCGAGGACCGCTGGATGAACGCCAGAAACGCGGAACAGCTGCGCGACATCGTGCTGCTCTCGCGCCGCAGACGCACGCCGTGAGCAATGGCGCGGGCTTCCAGGTGGGAACGTCGGACAAAGAAGCAACCGCAGACCGTTGCTTTACGGCAAGCATGGCGTTTGTTTGCCGGGTTACGCCGCGCAGCGCGAACGGAACGGACGGCGCCCGGAGCGCATGCCGCGCGGAGCGCCACGCGAAGCGCCGGGACGCGGCATGCCTGTGCGTCTTCGGCGGATGCACGCCGGACAACGGAGCGTTCGAGGCAACCCCCCCTGTGTTCTCCGCCGCCGACCGCATTCCGGCGCTGGCGCCGCACCCGGACGACGAAGTGATTGCGTGCGGGGGTGAGAGTTTCCCGGTGGGAGGCCCTGCGCCGACGCGAACAAGCCGCAGTTGACGCGGCGGGGGGCGGACCCTAGGATGCGGGACAACGGTGAAAGACTTCTGGCTGTGTTTTGTGCCGCTGTTCGTGGCGGTGGACGCTTTCGGCGTGCTGCCGCTGTTCATCGGTCTGACGCAGGACCTGGATCGCGCCGCCGTGCCGCGCGTCCTGCGGCAGTCCGTGATCACGGCCGGCGCGGTGGCGCTGCTCTTCCTGGCGGTGGGCAGCGCCGTGCTGCGGCTGCTGGGCATCACGATCGCCGATTTCATGATCGCCGGCGGGACGCTGCTGTTTGTCGTCTCGATGAGCGACATGCTCAGCGCCGAGAAGAGCAGGCGGCAGGTTGACCCCGACAGCCTGGGCGCCGTGCCGATCGGCGTTCCCCTGATCACGGGCCCGGCCGTGCTGACGACTTCGATCCTGCTGTTGAATCAGCACGGCGTCGCGCCCACGGCCGCGGCGTTGATCGTTAACATCCTCATCGCGGGCGTGGTCTTTCACCATGCGGAACGGCTGCACGCCTTTCTGGGCAAAGCCGGGTCGAAGGCCATTTCCAAGGTGGCCGGCCTGCTGCTGGCCGCGATCGGGGTGATGATCGTGCGGCGCGGCCTCACGGCCATCCTGAGCCCGTGAAGCATGCGTTGCGGCGCCGGCGTCGCGCCGGTCGCCCGGCGCGGCATGCCGGCGGGACGCCGGCGCCGTACGCGAGGTCAGTTCGGATGCGTGTGACCGGAGGGACATTGCGCGGGCGGCGTCTGGCCGCGCCCCGCTCGGGGGTGCGGCCCACGCAGGACCGCGTGCGGGAGGCGCTCTTCTCCATCCTGGCGGGGCGCGTGGCCGGCGCGGCGTTTCTGGACCTGTTTGCCGGCACCGGCGCGGTGGGCATCGAAGCGCACAGCCGCGGCGCGGCCCGGGTCGTGTGGGTGGAGTCCGGCCGCCGCGCGCTGCAATACCTGCGCCGCAACGTGGCGGATCTGTGCGGCGGCGGGACCGTCGTGGCGGCGGACGTTCGCGGCGCGCTGCGGCGGGGGTTGCCGGGCGGTCCGTTCGACCTGGTATTCGCCGACCCGCCGTACGGCACGCTGGACCGGCGTGAAAGGCTGCTTGACGCGCTGGGCGGCGCCGGCGTCGTCGCGGGCGAAGGCCTCGTCGTCGTCGAGCAGGCGGCCGGCGAAGCCGCCCCGGCGGCCGCAAGTTGGTCGTTGACGGATGAGCGCACCTACGGCGAAACTTGTCTGCGGTTCTACGCGAGGGAGAAGCAATGACTGATCTGGCGATATACGCGGGCACATTCGATCCCATGACCCTGGGGCACCTGGACCTGATCGAGCGCGGCGCGGAGATCTTCGACCGCCTGATCCTGGCCGTGGCCGCGGCTCCGCCCAAGGACAACCTGTTCAGCGCCGAGGAGCGCATGGCCATGGCGCGCGAGGTCGTGGCCGGAATGGACAACGTGACCGTCGAGGCTTTCGACGGGCTGCTGGTCGAGTTCGCCCGCAGGAAGGGCGCGCGGGTGCTGATCCGGGGGCTGCGGGCCTATTCCGATTTCGAGTTCGAGTTCCAGATGGCCCTGACCAACCGGAAGCTGGCGCCCGAGATCGAGACGCTGTTCATGATGCCCAAGGAAAGCCACAGCTACGTCAGTTCCAGCACCGTGCGGGAAGTGGCCCTCTTCGGCGGCGAGACCGGCGAGTTTGTCCCGGAGCCGGTGGAGCGGATGCTGAGAAGGAAGTTCGGGCATGCGCATTGACGCCGGCCGGCTGCCGAGGGGCGGGCTTGCCGTACGCGGCACGGAAGAGCCGGCGGCCCTGGACTTGCGGGAGGACGCCGCGCAGCCGGACGGTCCGCTGCGCTACGACCTGACCGTTTGCCTGGTGGGCCGTGAGATGGTCGTGCGCGGGCGGGTGGGCGCGCGGGTGCGCTTCCGCTGCGGGCGCTGCGGCGAGATGTTCGCCTACGAGGCCGAGGAGCCCGCTTTCGTCTTCACGCAGGAGCTGTCGAATCCGGGGGCCTCTGTGGACTTGACCCCCGCCATGCGGGAAGCTATCCTCCTCGCCTTTCCCAGCCATCCGGTGTGCCGCGCGCAGTGCCGGGGCCTGTGTCCGCAATGCGGCGCGAACCTGAACGCGGGCCGGTGCGGGTGCCGGCCGACGGAAGAGGTCCGGTGGGCGGCGCTGGACGGCCTGGATGAAGGGGAATAACGCCGCCGTCGGGCCCGCGGGGTCCGTCGGCGTGATGCTCCGCGCCGGAGGAGGCAGCTCCGCCGGGCGCGGCGAGGAGAGGCAGCATGGCCGTACCGAAAAGGAAGAAGTCCAAGAGCCGAATCCGCATGCGCAAGCGTTCGCACCGGCACGCGGCAATTGCCGTGAGTCCGTGCCCCGCCTGCGGCGCTCCGCGCCGCCCGCACCGGGTTTGTCCCGCGTGCGGCGCCTACCGCGGCCGTCCCGTGGTCAGCGTGGACACCGAGGCCTAGGGCCGGGAGAGCCTGCATGAGGATTGCCGTTGACGCCATGGGCGGCGACTACGCGCCGCGTGAAGTCGTCGCGGGCGCGGCCGCCGCGGCGCGCGACCTGCAAGGTTTCGACCGCCTCATCCTGGTGGGCGACGAGCAGGCCGTGCGCGGCGAGCTGCAGCGGCACGGCCCCGTCTCGCCCCGCATCGAGATCCGGCACGCCGCCGAAGTCGTGGGCATGGACGAAACGCCCGCCCTGGCGATTCGCAGGAAGAAGGATTCGTCCATCGGCCGCGCCGTGGACCTGGTCAAGCAGGGCGAGGCCGACGCGGTCGTCTCGGCGGGCAACACCGGCGCGGTGGTCGTGGCCGCCACCCTGAAGCTGCGCACCCTGGAAGGCGTGGAGCGGCCGGCCATCGCCGCGGTTTTGCCCACGCAGCGCCATCCCTTGGTGCTGCTCGACGCCGGCGCCACGATCGACTGCACACCGCTGCATCTGGCCCAGTTCGCGGTCATGGGCAGCGTCTATTCGCGCGTCATCCTGGGCCGCCCGGAACCCGCGGTCGGGCTGCTGAGCATCGGCGGCGAGGACATCAAGGGCAACGAGACCACCAAGGAGACTTTCAAGCTGCTCAGCGAGGCGCCCCTGAAGTTCGCGGGCAACGTGGAAGGCCACGACCTGTTCGAGGGCCACACCGACGTCGTGGTCTGCGACGGCTTTGTCGGCAATATCGTCCTGAAGACCAGCGAAAGCGTGGCCCACGCGATCAGCCATTGGATGAAGCAGGAGCTCACCAGCAACCCCGTGCGGATGCTGGGCTCGGCGCTGCTGTACGGCGCTTTCCGCACGATGAAGCGGCGCATGGACCCCGAGATGTACGGGGGCGCGCCCCTGCTCGGCGTTAACGGTGTTTGTATTATCACGCACGGCGCGTCATCATCCCGCGCCATTTTCCACGCCATCCGCGTGGCGTCGGAGTCGGTGCACCAGCAGATCGGCGGTCTGATCGCCGGCGAGCTGGCGCGCGGCGGGCTGAAAAGATGAGTGCCAGTGATCCAGTTCGGAATGCCAGGCCGGTGACGATCGTCGGCACCGGCTCGTACCTGCCGGAACGCGTGCTCACCAACCACGACCTGGAAAAGATGGTCGAGACCTCCGACGAGTGGATCCGAACGCGGACGGGCATCAGCGAGCGGCACATCGCCCGCGACGACGAGGCCTCGTCCGACATGGCGACGGAAGCCGCGCGCCGCGCCATGCGGAACGCCGGCGTGACGCCCGAGGAAGCGGACCTGATCGTCGTGGCCACGATCACGCCGGACATGTTCTTTCCCAACACGGCCTGCTTCGTGCAGGACCGCCTCGGCGCGCGCAACGCTTACTGCATGGACCTGTCGGCGGCCTGCTCGGGTTTTCTCTACGGCATGGACGCGGCGCGGGCGCTGATCGCGGAAGGCTCCGTGCGCACGGCGCTGGTCATCGGGGCGGAAAAGCTGAGTTGCATCACCGACTGGCGGGACCGCGCCACCTGCGTGCTCTTCGGCGACGGGGCGGGCGCGGTGGTCATGCGGCGCGCGGACGCGGGGCGGGGCATCATGGCGTCCCACATGGGTTCCGACGGCGCGCTGGCCGAACTGCTGAACCTGCCCGGCGGCGGCAGCCGCAACCCCGCCAGCCCGGCCACCCTCGACCGGCGCCTGCACTACATGAAGATGACCGGCAACGAGGTGTTCAAGCATGCCGTGCGCTACATGTGCGACGCCGGGCAGAAGGCGCTGCAGCGCTGCGGAATGACCATTGACGACGTGGACTGGGTCATACCGCACCAGGCCAACATGCGGATCATCAGCGCCATCGCCAGCCGCCTGGGCGACTGCATGGACAAGTTCATCGTCAACCTGGATCGGGTGGGGAATCTGTCGGCGGCTTCCGTGCCCGTCTGCCTCGACGAGGCCGCCCGCGGCGGCAAGCTGAAGAAAGGCGATATCGTGCTGTTCGTGGCTTTCGGGGGCGGATTCACGTGGGGCGCCACGGTGATGGAGTGGTAGACATGACGAAGCGTGCGGTGGTTTTCTCGGGGCAGGGCGCGCAGGCGGCGGGCATGGGCAGGGACCTCGCGGCGGCGTATCCCGAATGCGCGCGCCTCTTCGCCCGGGCCGACGAGGTCCTGGGATATCCGCTGTCGCGGATCTGCTTCGAGGGGCCGGAGGAGGATCTCACGCGGTCCGACCGTTGCCAGCCGGCGATCTTCGTGACGAGCATGGCCTGTCTCAAGGCGCTCGAGGTGAAGCTGGGCGGGACGGGCTTCGCGGCGGCGGCGGGCTTGAGCCTGGGCGAATGGACGGCGCTGCACGCGGCGGGCGCGCTGTCGTTCGAAGACACGCTGCGGGTTCTGGAGGCGCGCGGGCGCTTCATGCAGGAGGCCTGCCAGGCGCGCGCGGGCGGCATGGTCAGCGTGATCGGGCTGCCGGTCGAGCGCATTGACGCCATCTGCGCTTCCGCGGGCGTGGAGAAGGCCAACGTCAACTCCGCGGAGCAGATCGTGCTTTCCGGGGAGCGGGCGGCCGTCGCGGCCGCGGAGAAGCTGGCGGTCGAAGCCGGGGCCGCGAAGACCGTGGTCCTGAACGTGGCCGGGGCGTTTCACTCCTCGCTCATGGCGCCGGCCGCGCGGCGGCTGGACGCTTTTCTCGCTTCCGTTGCTTTCCGTCCGCCGTGCATGCCCGTCGTGGCCAACGTCACGGGCCGTCCGCACGAGGCGGCGGAGATCCGCCGCACGATGGTCGCGCAGGTGACCTCGCCGGTGCGCTGGCTGTCGTGCGTGGAGTGGTTCATGCACGGCGGCTTCAGGGTTTACGCGGAATGCGGGCCGGGCCGCGTGGTCACCGGCCTGATTAAGCGGATTGACAGGTCGGCGGCGCTTCATAACATACAGGACTGCTCCTCGCTGGAGCGGGCCGCCGAAGCCCTGAAGGCGTAGGAGCGCGGCCCGCGTTGCGGCGGGCGGGAGAGACGGCATGGGCGTTCTGGAAGGCAGGCGGGCGATCGTGACCGGGGCGGCGCGCGGCATCGGCCGCGCCATCGCCGAGGAACTGGCGGCGGAAGGCGCCGACCTTGCCCTGTGCGATCTCCAGGCGGACTGGCTGGCGGAAACGGCGGCGGCGGTGGAGGCCCGGGGGCGCCGCGCGGCGCGCATCGCCGTGGACGTGGGCGACGGCGGCGCGGTCGCCGCGGCCGTTGGCTCCGCCGCGGAGACGCTCGGCGGGCTGGATATCCTGGTCAACAACGCCGGGATCACGCGCGACACGTTCCTGGCGCGCATGAGCGAAGAGGACTGGGACGCCGTGCTGCGGGTGAACCTGAAAGGCACGTTCCTTTTCACCAGGGCGGTGACGCGGCCGATGATGAAGCAGCGCGGCGGCGTGATCGTGAATATCGCCTCGATTATCGGCTTGATCGGAAACGCGGGGCAGTGCAACTATGCGGCCTCCAAGGCGGGCGTGATCGCGTTCACCAAGTCGGCGGCCAAGGAGCTGGCCTCGCGCGGCATTCGCGTCAACGCCGTCGCCCCGGGATTCATCGAGACGAAAATGACGGAAGCGTTGCCCGAGGACGTGCGCCGCCGGATGCTGGAAGCGATACCGATGCAGCGCTTCGGCTCGGCGCGCGACGTGGCGCGGGTGGTGGTCTTCCTGGCCGGCGAGGACTCCTCGTACATGACCGGACAGGTGCTGACGGTGAGTGGCGGCATGGCAATGTAACACAAAGGAGAGCAGATCATGGCCCTTGAAGACAAAGTGAAGGAAATCATCGTGGAGCAGCTCGGCGTCAGCGCCGACCAGGTCAAGCCGCAGGCCTCGTTCATCGAGGACCTGGGCGCCGATTCGCTCGACACGGTCGAGCTGGTCATGGCGTTCGAAGAGGAGTTCGGAGCGGAAATCCCGGACGAGGACGCCGAGAAGCTGACGACCGTCGGCGCGGTCATCGAATACCTGAAGAACAAGGGCATCTCCGCTTAGGGGATCCCGGGCACTTGCGTTCGCGGGGCCGGCCCGCCGCGGCGGGCCGGCCGATTTCATCGAAACGTTCAACGGCGGCGCCGAGCGTCGGGAGCAGAAACCACATCATGCGAAGGGCGGTGATAACGGGCATCGGCGTGGTATCGCCGCTGGGCTGCGACCTGGGGCGCTTCTGGGAACGGATCACGTCCGGCGTGTCGGGCATCGGTCCGATCACCCGTTTCGACGCCTCAGGGTACGACAGCCGCATTGCGGGCGAGGTCAAGGAATTCGACATTGACGCCTTCATTCCCAAGAAGGACCAGCGCCGGATGGACGAATACACCCACTACGCCATGGCGGCGGCCGAGCTGGCCGTGCGGGACTCGGGCCTGCCGGCGGAGGCGCTGCGCTCCGATCGCGCCGGCGTGATCGTGGGATCGGGCATCGGCGGCCTGCGCACGCTGGAGCTCCAGCACAGCGTGCTGCTGGAGAAGGGCCCCGGACGCTGCTCGCCGTTCATGATTCCGCAGATGATCTCCAACATCGCGGCGGGGCTGATCGCCATCAAGTACGGCTGCCGCGGCCCGAACTACGCCGTGGTCTCCGCCTGCGCCACCGCGGCGCACTCGATGGGCGACGGCCTGCGGTGCATCCAGCGCGGAGACACGGACGTGATCGTCACCGGCGGCGCCGAGGCGCCCGTGATCGGGCTGGGCGTGGGCGGCTTCTGCGCGATGCGCGCCCTGAGCACGCGCAACGACGAACCCGCCAGGGCCAGCCGGCCCTTCGACGCCGGGCGCGACGGATTCGTGATCGCCGAGGGCGCGGCCATCCTCATCATGGAAGAGATCGAGCACGCCCGCAGGCGCGGAGCGCCGATCTACTGCGAGCTGGCCGGCTTCGGCATGACCTGCGACGCCTACCACATCACCGCGCCCGCGGAGAGCGGCGAAGGCGCCGCGCGCGCCATGCAGCTTGCCATGCGCGACGGCGGCGTGGGGCCGGAGGGCATCGACTACATCAACGCGCACGGCACAAGCACCGAGCTCAACGACAAGACGGAAACCAGGGCCATCAAGACCGCCCTGGGCGAGCAGAACGCGCGCCGCGTCATGATCAGCTCGTCGAAGTCGATGACCGGCCACCTGCTGGGCGCGGCCGCCGGCATCGAAAGCGCGGTGTGCGCCCTGGCCATCAAACACGGCGTCGTGCCGCCCACGATCAACCAGGAGCAACCCGATCCGGAATGCGACCTGGACTACGTGCCCAATACGGCCCGCGAAAAGCCGGTCCGCGCCTGCCTCAACAACTCGCTGGGCTTCGGCGGCCACAACGCCTCGCTCCTCTTCCGGAAACTCGACTGAGCCGCGGCGCGGCTCAGTCCGCGCCGCGCGCCCGACACGTTCCGGCACGCGTTCCGGCGCCCGCGCAGGCACCCGCGGCATGCCCGAACAGCGGAAAATCGAGGAAAACGGCGCCTCAGGAAAAAAAAGAAATCTTTTTTCTTGAGCCCCACAATATGTAGGGTAGAAAGGCGTCCAGACACGCAATCCAGCGGCACATCTTGTGGTGCCGTTTTCTTGTTGTTAGCCTGGATCAGGGGGGCAGAACGATGCTGGAAGTACGTGAACCTGTGGCGGTCGACGAAGTTGAACAGGTCGCGAGGCAGCGCACGGGACGGGCGCGGTCCGGCAGGCGCGCGGGCGAGAGCGAGCGCCAGCCCAAGTCGAAAGGCATGCGCATACCGCGCTTGCTGGCGAGCAAGGACAAGCCTCCCTTCGACGAGATCGAGTGGGAGCGCAGGCGCGCCTCGATCAGCGACGACAAGGGCAGAACGGTCTTCGTCCAGGAGGACGTGGAGGTTCCCAAGTCCTGGTCCATGCTGGCCACAAACGTCGTGGCGTCGAAATACTTCTACGGCGGTATGGGCACCCGCGAGCGCGAATACTCCGTGCGCCAGCTCGTGCACCGCGTCGCGCGCACCATTGCCGACTGGGGGCTGAACGACGGCTATTTCGCCACGCCGGAAGACGCCGAGAGTTTCTACAACGAGCTGTGCGGCGCGTGCGTCAACCAGTACGGCTCGTTCAACAGCCCGGTCTGGTTCAACGTGGGCCTCTACCACGTCTACGGGATCTCCTCCGACAGCCGCGCCAGCTACTGCTGGTCCGGGGAGACCCGCTCCCTCGTCCGCACGGCCAACTCCTACCGCAACCCGCAGGCCTCGGCCTGCTTCATCCAGGCCGTGGACGACACCATGGAAGACATCATGCGGCTGGCGGCGTCCGAGGCGATGCTGTTCAAGTACGGCTCGGGAACGGGCACGGACCTGAGCACGCTGCGCAGCAGCCGCGAAAAGCTGTCCGGCGGCGGGACGCCCTCGGGTCCGATGAGCTTCATGCGCGTGTTCGACCAGGTCGCGGCCGTGATCAAGTCCGGCGGCAAGACCCGCCGCGCGGCCAAGATGCAGAGCCTGCGGGTGGACCACCCGGACATCATGGAGTTCATCAACAGCAAGCAGCGCGAGGAGAAGAAAGCCTGGGCGCTGATCGAGCAGGGCTACGACGGCTCCTTCGGCGGCGAAGCCTACGACAGCGTGATGTTCCAGAACGCCAACCTCTCCGTGCGCGTGACCGACGAGTTCATGCGCGCGGTCGAGAACGACGGCAACTGGCAGACCAAGGCCGTGCTCACCGGTGAAACCATGGAGACGCTGCGGGCGCGTGACATGATGAAGGCCGTCGCCACGGGCACGCACGTCTGCGGCGATCCGGGCGTGCAGTACGACACGACCATCAACCGCTGGCACACCTGCCTCAACAGCGGCCGCATCAACGCCAGCAACCCGTGCTCGGAGTTCATGTTTCTCGACAACAGCGCGTGCAACCTCGCCTCCCTGAACCTGATGAAGTTCGCGGACGAAGCCGGCGTGTTTGACGTGGAGAAGTTCCGGCACGTGGTGCGGCTCTTCGTGATCGCGCAGGAGATCATCGTGGACAACGCGAGCTATCCGTCGCTGGAAATCGCGGAGAACTCGCACCGCTTCCGTCCCGTGGGCCTGGGCTACGCCAACCTGGGCGCGCTGATCATGAGCCTGGGCCTGCCCTACGACAGCGCCGAAGGCCGCGCCTTCGCGGCGTCGGTCACCGCCCTGATGACCGGCTGCGCCTACGCGACGTCGCAGGAAATGGCGAAGGTCAGGGGCGCCTTCGACGGCTACCCGGACAACCGTGACTGCATGCTGAAGGTCATGGGCATGCACGCCGACGCGCTGAACGACATCGACAGCAGCGTGTGCCCGCCGGACATCCGGCGCGCCGCGGAGCGGGAGTGGCGGCAGGTCCTCGAAACCGGCCCGCGCGCGGGGTTCCGCAACGCGCAGGTCACGCTGCTGGCGCCCACCGGGACGATCGGGTTCATGATGGACTGCGACACGACGGGCGTGGAGCCGGACATCGCGCTGGTCAAGTACAAGCAGCTTGCCGGCGGCGGGACGATGAAGCTCGTGAACAGGACCCTGCGCGCCGCGCTGCTGAAGCTGGGCTACGGCGACGAGCAGGTCGAGGCCGTCGTGAAGTACGTGGACGAAAAGGAGACAATCGAAGGTTCGCCCGAGCTGAAGGACTCGCACCTGGGCGTGTTCGATTGCGCCTTCAAGCCGCGCAACGGGGCGCGCTTCATTCCCTACAAGGCGCACCTCAAGATGATGAGCGCGGTGCAGCCGTTTTTGTCGGGCGCGATCAGCAAGACCATCAACATGCCCACCGAGGCCACGGTCAACGAGATCATGCAGGCCTACATAGAGGGCTGGAAGCTCGGCCTGAAGTCGGTGGCCATCTACCGCGACGGCTCCAAGCGCACGCAGCCGGTGAGCACCCGGAACAACGGAAACGGCGAAGCCCCCAAGGGCGCGGCGGCGCCGGTGCGCGCGCCCTTCCGCCGGCGCATGCCGGCCACGCGCCAGTCCATCACGCACAAGTTCGAGGTGGCGGGGCACGAGGGCTATCTGACCGTGGGCATGTACGAGGACGGCGGCCCCGGGGAACTGTTCATCACCATGGCCAAGGAAGGCAGCACGGTGGGCGGCACGATGGATTCGTTCGGCACGGCCATTTCGCTGTGCCTGCAGTACGGGGTGCCGGTGAGCGAGCTGGTGAAGAAATTCGCCCACAGCCGGTTCGAGCCCAGCGGGTTCACGAAAAATCCGGACATCCCGATGGCCAAGTCCATCATCGACTACATCTTCCGGTGGCTCGACCTGACCTTCCCGGGCGGCAAGGCGGAAGTGGCGCGCGAACCGGCGGCGCCGGCCGGCGGCCGCGCGCCCGAGACGCGCGCCGGCGCGGCGGATCCCGCCGCGGACGGCCGCGTGGACAGCCAGTTCGAGCACTTCATGGACGACGCGCCGGCCTGCGACGTGTGCGGCGCGATCACCGTGCGCAACGGCGCCTGCTACCGCTGCTACAACTGCGGGAACTCCATGGGCTGCTCGTAACGCCCCCGCCCGTTGCGTCGACGGATCTGACTTCCGGGCCGCCTACGGCGTCCTGCCGCCGGAAATCAAGGCAAGAGCGCGATTGGCCTGGTCGCGCCGTATTGAACGACGGAAGGCTCGAACCAGAGGCGCGTGGGCATCGTCGCCAGCGCGCCGAACCCACAGCCTCGACGTTGGCCGACGAAACTCACGGCCTACGTCTATCCACAGTTGCGCCAGGGGCCATACTTCGGCCCAAACATCCGCAAGTTGCAGGGGTACACGCCCGAGACATGGCGTTACAGAAGCGGCCCCTATCGCCTTTTCTACTCCGTGGACGAGGACGACAAGATCGTGTTCATGTTGACCGTGGATGATCGAAAAGACGCATACAGATGACCGGCCAACCGGCAAGTGCCTGCTCCGCTTCGCGCCGAGGCAGACTTGCGCGTTCAGGCGCGCGCTGCGCGCGCGCCTGAACCACCATTAAGCGGCTGGACCTGACAGCCCAACGGCGAGCAAGCTCGCCTCGGGCTGCAGGTCAGCCGCGGCCCCGGCGCGCTTGCTTGACCTTCGCGCCCGGAAACGCAAGACTGGCGCCCGCATGATGAGGATCGAGCAGGCGGCGGTGGTGTCCCATGAGGCGGTGCGCGGCGGCTACCGCGTTCTCACTTTCGCCGCGCCGGCCATCGCCCGCGAGGCCGCGCCGGGGCAATTCGTACACCTCAGCGTCGCCGGCCTGATCGAGGCTTCCCTGCGCCGGCCCTTCAGCGTCTACGCGGCCGAGAAGGAACGCATCGCGATCATGTACAAGCCCGTGGGCGCGGGCACGCGCGCCATGACGCGGCTGGCGCCGGGCGAAACCGTCAGCCTGATGGGTCCGCTGGGGCGCGGCTTTCCGACGGAGGCGGCCGAAGGCAGGCACGCGGCGCTGGTCGCCGGCGGCTACGGCCTGGCCCCGCTGTGTTTCCTGGCGCGCCGGCTGGGACGGCCGGGGACGGTCTTTGTCGGCGCGGCGACCGCCGCGGTGCTTCCCAGCGTGGGCGAACTGAGCGCGCTGGGATGGGACACGCGCACGGCCACGGAGGACGGCACGGCCGGCGAATCGGGGCTGATTACCGAGGCGCTGGACCGCTGGCTGGCGGAGGCGCCGGAGGCGCTGGTGTGCTACGCGTGCGGACCGAACGGCCTGCTGCGGGCCGTGGCGGAGCGCGCGGCGCGCGGCGGATGGCCGGCCTGGGTGTCGCTGGAGCGGCGCATGGGGTGCGGCGCCGGCGCGTGCCTGGCCTGCGTACAGAAGGTGCGGACGCCCGAGGGAACGCAATGGGCGCGCGTGTGCCGCGACGGGCCGGTCTTCAATGCCGCGGAGATCGCCTGGGAGGAGTCCGATTGCGTGGCGCCGACAGCCGAGAACCGAACACCAGCCCGATCATGAGCGCGGAACCCGATCTGACCGTCGACCTGGCCGGCATCCGGATGAAGAACCCGGTGATGGTGGCCTCCGGCACCTACGGCTACGGGCCCGAATACGCCGACCTGCTGGACCTCGGACGGCTGGGGGCATTCGTGGTCAAGGGCATCCGCATCGAGCCCTGGGACGGCAACCCGCCGCCGCGTCTCGTCGAAGTGCCCGGCGGACTGGTCAACGCTATCGGCTTGCAGAGCCCGGGCGCGGACAAGTTCATCGCCGACTATCTGCCTTTCCTGCGCGCGTACGACGTGCCGGTGATCGTCAACATATGGGGCCGCACGATCGACGAGTACGAACGCGTGGCCGAACGCCTGAGCGCCGCGGAAGGCGTGGCGGGCCTGGAGCTGAACATCTCGTGCCCGAACATCAAGGCCGGCGGCAGCTCGTTCGGCACCGACCCGCGCGCCGCCGCGCAGGTTACCGCCGCCGTGCGGCGCCGCACGGCGCTGCCGCTCATCCCCAAGCTGCCGCCGAACGTTCCGGACATCGGCGGCCTGGCCCGCGCCGTGGCCGAGGCCGGGGCCGACGCCGTCTCGCTCATCAACACGATTCCGGCCATGGTCATCGACACGGCCGCGCGGCGGCCGGTGCTGGCGAACGTGGCGGGCGGGCTGTCGGGACCGGCCGTGCACGCGGTGGCCGTGAAGCTGGTGTGGGAAGCGGCGCGGGCCGTGCGCGTTCCGGTGGTCGGCATGGGCGGCATCGTCGGCGCGCGGGAGGCGCTGGAGTTCATCATCGCCGGGGCGTCGGCGGTGGCCGTGGGCACCGCCAACTTCCGCGATCCGCTCGCTCCGCTGGCGGTCGCGGACGGCATCCGCGACTACCTCGTCGAACACAATTTCAAGAGCGTGCGCGAACTGGTGGGCACGCTGCGGCTGCCCTGAGGCCCGTTCCCGGCGGGATCGCCCTGCGGTCTTGCCGGGCGGGCGCGCGGCAGGGACAATGCGTTCTCCGTGCAGGGAGACAAACGGTATGCGCGCACGCGCCGGACACATGACCCGACGCCTCCTGTTCTGGGCCGTTCTCGCGCTCTTCATCGCGCTGACGGCGTGGTGGTGCGTCTACTTCCCCTTTGACCGGGCGCGGCTCTACCGGGCCGTTCCGCGCGAGGCGGTATTCGTCAGCGAGCACGAACGGCTGGCCGAGCGCTGGAAGGAGTTCGCCGGCAACCCGCTGACCGCGGCGGTTCTGGCCGCGGCCGGGGTGAATGCGGCGGAGAGTGCGGCTCTGGCTTCGGACCCGGCGGTAGCGGACGCGGTCCGGCGCTTCGCGGCGCGCGATACGGTGGTGGGCTACGCGCCGAAACTGGGCGGGACGGGCAAGCCGGCATGGGTCATCTCGAGCTGGCTGGGCGCCCGGGGCCAGATCCTGCGCTGGTGGTCGCGGTGGGGGCTGGTCGAAGGGGCGGAGATGCGTCGCATGCGGCTGGGCGGCGGCCGCACGGCCTGGGTGCTGGAAACCGGACGTCCCGAGAAACTGGCCCTGGCAGTCGTGGAAGGCCTGTTGCTGGGCTGCTATTCCGAGGATGCCGAATCCCTGCGCATTCTGGTGGACCGCATCGAAAGCGGCGGTTCGCTCAAGACGGTTCTGCAGGAGCGGCTCGAAGAGGGCGGCGATGACGGCTGCCTGGACCGCGGCTGGTTTGCGGCCTACGTCAACCAGGGAGGCGAGCGCGTGCCCTACGCGTTCCGTTACACGCTTGACGCCCACGACTCCGGCGGGTCGCAGGGCCGGCTGGTGGGCCGGCTCGGCCGCGTGGTGCCGCCGCCGGCGGCGGACCTCGGGTCCGGAGCGGAGGAAGCCGCGCGGCTGATCGGGACCGATCCGGACCTGCTTGTGATGGCGCCCTGCGGCTACGTCAAGTCCCTGCTCGCCATGCCCGGCGCCGGCGCCGCCGGGGCCGCGGCGGCCGAGGGACTGGGCGGCGTGGTTGCGGACGACGCGCCGGTCTTCGTCGCCATGCTCGGCGACGAGCTCAGCGGGCGTATTCTCGGCCTGCGCGTTCCGACCGTTCTGGCGTGCGCCCGCGTGGCGGATGAGGCCGCGGGCGAGAAGGCGCTGCGGGAGGCGATGGACAGGCTCAACGGGCGTTACGGGTGGTCCCTGCTGCCGCGGCAGATCGATACGGCGGGCGTTCGCGCGACCGTTCTGGATACGGGACGCGGCGGCGTGTACGGCAGCATGGCGCCCGGCGAGCGGATGGCCTACGCGGTCCGCGACGGCTGGCTGGTGCTGGCCAGCAACGCCGACGTCCTGGTCAGGCTGCTGGGCGGCGGGAACAAAGGCGGCGGAACCTGGGCCGCCGCGGCCGGCGAGCACGGCGCGGCGGCCTACGCCTGGGCGGACCTGGAGTCGGCGGGCCGCGCAACGCGCAACGCGCTTGCGGTGTATTCGCTGGCGCTGATCGCCCAGGGGTCGGCCGGCAACGAGGCCGCGCGCGCGAACCTGGAGCGGATCCGCGAGTGGATTGCCGCCGCGGCGCCGCTGAAAACGTGCTCTATCTGGCTGGGCAGCAGCGGCAGCGACACCGACTTGCGCTTCCGGCTGGGCAGCCCGCGCGCGCCCTAGCGCGCATCTCCCGCTATTTCTGCGCTTGCGCAGGCGCCCGCGGATAGGCTAGTCTTGCCCCGGAACGATGGAGACAGGAGTCGAGCGCCGATGCGCCCACGGCGTGTTGAGGCGTCAGGGAGGCGTTATGTCGAGAGTCTGTGAGATCTGCGGGAAGGCGCCGCGCATAGGCAACAGGATCGTGCGCCACGGCCTGCAGAAGAGCAAGGGCGGCATCGGATTGCATACCACCGGGATCACGCGGCGCCGCTTTCTTCCCAATTTGCAGCGCGTGCGCGTGAGCGAGAAAGGCGGCACGGTGCGCCGCACCGTGTGTGCCGCGTGCATCAAGTCGGGCAGGGTTGTCAAGGCTTAGCGAGGAACGGCGGAATGGCTTCCCCGGACCAGAGCGTGCTGAGCGCGTCGCCCGAGAACGCACTGGAAATCAAGTCCACGGACATTGTCTTCGACTGCCCTTATTGCGGCAAGAGTCTGGCCATTGACTACCGCGGGGCGGGGCTGACGGTGCCGTGCAGCGACTGCGGCAAGTACGTTCCGGTGCCCATTCCCGAGGGCATGGAGCTGACGGACATTGACAGCTCCGCGGAGGAGCAGGAGATCCGGATTCTCAACCTGCGCCGCTCCCTGGCCGGAGCCCAGTTCCGCATACAGGAGCTGGAAGCCGAAGTGGAAGACTTGCGGCAGCGCCGCGCCGCGCTCGAGAAGGACCGCGCGGCGCGCACGCTCCAGTTCGGGGCTATTCTCAACCAGGTGGGCGTGATCAACGAGGCGCTGCGCCGCGTGGACGAGGCCCTGCAGCGCATCGCCGACGCGGCCCGCAGCAAGTCCTGAGCGCTCCCTACGCCGCCAGGGCGGACAGCAACGCCGCTTCCACCCTCTCCCAGGCGCACTCGCGCAGAACGAAGCGGCGTCCGGCTTCCGCCAGCGCCGCGCGCAGCGCGGGGTTGTCCGCCAGCGTCAGCAGCGCCTCCTCGAATTCGGCGTAGCCGCGGAACCACAGCCCGCCGCGGCTGCGCCGGCACTGCTCGCGCAACACGGCGCCGCGTCCGTTGACCAGGGCCGGCGTGCCCGCCAGCCATGCTTCCAGCAGCACGATGCCGAGGCTTTCCCGGCGCGAGGGATGACAGAACGCCAGCGCGCCGGCCATGGCGGCGTGCTTGTCCGCCTCGCCCAGAACGCCGGCGTCCAGCACGTGACGCGCCAGGTCCGGAGGCGCGTCGACCGGGCCGGCGCCGGTGAGGACCAGCCCTATGTCGCGTCCCGTGCGCGCCCGGAAGACGGCAAGGTACGTCAGCAGCAGCGGCGTGCCTTTGCCCGGCTCGCGCCGGCCGCTGTAAATGAGGTAGGGCGCGGCCAGGCCGTGCCGCGCCCGGAACGCGTCCGGGTCGACCGGAAACGGCGCCATGCCGATGCCCACCACGAAGCGGCGCGGCGCGCCGCCGCCGTAAAGGCGCGCGGCGAGGTCCCGCTCCGCCGGCGTGTTGAACATGACGGCGCGCACGCGCGCGAACATGCCGCGCACGGCGGCCAGGCGGGCGAACGGCTCGTCATGCAGGCAGGGCACGAGAACGGTGCGATCGGGGACAACGTCCGCCGCGCGCACCGTCAGGGCGAAGGGGCAGGGGCCGACCACGACGCGCTCGTATTCGGAGGCGCGCTCCGCGAGGCGCCGGCAGAGGGCCTCGCTGCGCGGCCCGTGGCGCAGCCAGGTCTGCTCGTGCTCCGCCCTCCAGCGGCCGCGGCCGATGGCGCGCAGCGCACGCCGGAACGCGTCCGCGTCGCGGTCCCGGTCCACGGGAAAGAGCTCGACGTCAAGGTTGCCGGCGCGCCGCCTTCCGGCGGGCAGCTCGTTCGCCCAGGTCACGTGGCTGCGCGCGCAGGTGGCGAGGAAGTCAACCGGACGTCCGCCCGCGGCCAGGCGCTCGGCCTGGCGGCGCAGCAGGATTTCGGCGCCGCCGACGGTGTCGCCCTCCGCGAAACGCGGGGCTACAAACGCTATTCGTCCGCGGGCGGGCATGGCGGCGGCGCGCCGCCCTCCAGGCGGGCCAGGCGCGCTTCAAGGTCGGCGGTCTTCTCCCGGGAGCGGCGCTCGAGCGTTTCGAGCGCCGCCAGGAGCAGTTCGTTCACCTGGTTCTGCTGTGACCAGAGGCGGTAGGTGTAGAAGCGCAGCATCTTCCAGATCAGGCGCTTGAACGCGACCAGAAGGCGGCCGAAGCGCGCGCGCCGCTCGTGAATCTCGAAGTCGTTGATGTCCACGCGGGCGGCCTCGGCCAGGCTGTCGAGGTACCAGGCGGCCAGGTCCTCGCTGCTGTCAAGGTCCAGCAGGTCGGCGCGCCTGGCGCGCGCCAGGCGCGGATCGTCGTATGCGCCGCGCCGGGCCTTTTCGGCGACGGCGGCTTCGACCTGCGCCGCGACGGCGTCGACGTCCACGCCCTCCGCTCCGATCCGGAAGCCTGCCTTCTCGGTCATTACGGCGCAGAGCATACGGCAACGGCCGGAAGCCCGGCAATCCGCAAATCGGCGGCCGGAAGGCGCGGGGCGGAAGCAGCGCCGGACGGCGGGCTTCACGCCGGCGCGGCGATTGCCCGCGGAGGAGATTGATCTCGGCGGCGACGTCTGCGAGAATGCGGGCATGAGAGACGCCGCGCTTGATCGCTGGCTGCTGGTGAACTACGCGGGTTACCCTTTCGGGCCCAACAGCCTGATGCCGGACAACGGACTGGCCAACCTGGCCGCGTCCCTGCTGGCGGACGGCCGCGCCGTGCGCGTCGAGGACTGCGCCACCGTCTCGCTGATGGCGGAGTTCACCTCGCCCGAGCTGACGTCGCGGCTGGCTCAGGCGTGGGACCGGCTCATGCCTTCCGGGCCCGGGGCGAGGGCCCCCGACGCGCCGGAACGCGCGCGCCTGCTGCGCTGCCTGGAGCAGGGCGAAGAGGAGCGGACCGCCCTGCAGCAGGCCCTCCTCCGGCGCCTGGCGGACGAACTGGAGCGGCGCATACGCGAAGGACGCATCCAGGCCGTGGGCTTCAAGCTCTGGAACGGCGACGGGCTGCTGGGTGCGGCCTTTCTGGCGGAGGAGATCCGCCGGCGCTGCCCGGCGGTGAGAGTTTTCGGGGGCGGCCCCCACGTGGACATCTTCATGGAGCGGCTCCTGGAAGCGCACGACGTGTTCGACGCGCTGGCCTTCGGCGAGTGCGAGGAAACCATACGCCGCCTGGGCGAATCGGGCGCGGACGCCCGCTCGTATGCCTCCATTCCCAACCTGATCTTCAGGGCCGACGGCGCGATCCGGCGCAGCGGACACGAGATGATCCGCGACCTGGACCGCCTGCCCATGCCCGTGTACGATCCCGAAGTGTATCCCGCCATGGCGGGCGACGAGAAGATCCGGATTATCGTGGTGGACGAAAGCCGGGGCTGCCGGAACAACTGCGCCTTCTGCATTCACCCGGTCAAGAGCAACCACACGCTGCGCACGAAGAGCGTCGCGAAGCTGATCGCCGAAATCGGGAATATCGCCGCGCGCTACCGCATCCGCACCTTCCGTTTCGCCGGGTCGTGCACCCCGTATGAGCTTCTGAACGCTTTTGCCGCGGCGGCGCGCGGGGGGCAGCCCTGGGCCTATTCATCCTTTGCGCACCTGCGCAACAGCGCGGAGGCGGATTTCGAGGCCATGGCCGCGTCGGGATGCGTGTCGCTGTTCTTCGGCATCGAGTCGGGCAGCCCGGCCGTGCTGAAGAAGATGCGCAAGGGCATCTCCCTCCCGGACGTCGTTCCCACGATCCGGCGCGCGGCGGCGGCCGGGATCTTTCCGGTGGGCAGCATAATCTACCCCGCGCCGGGCGAGACCGAGGAGAGCGAGCAAGACACGCTCGCGCTGCTGGCGGAAGCCAGGCCGGGCGCGGTGACCGTGCAGGCGCCGCTGGTCGTGCCCATGACCGACTGGTTCGATTCGCCGCAACGCTACGGGGTCGCCCTGGAGAAAGCCGGCTACCTGCGCGAGATCATGCACTGGAAGGCGAAGCTGCTCATGCCGCCTTCCTTCTGGAGCCCGCTGCCCGTATCCATCGACGGCCGCGACTTCAAGGCGATCCTGGGCAAGACCTCGGAATTCGTGGCGCGCGTCGAGGCCATGGGCATTCCCACGGCCATGGCCGACGACACCTACCTCATGAGCCGCGCGGCCGGCATGGACGTGGTGGAGTTCCGTGACCGGACCCGGCGCGCGTTCTTCGCCGGCGACATGGAGCCGATACGCGCGCTGGTCGCGGGCATCAACGCCAACGTCTGAGAAGGCGCGAAAGACGCGCCGGACGGCACCCGCCTTCGCTCGGAAGCTTCGGCGAGGCAAGCGGAGGCCGTCCCTCCAGGCTCTCAATCATGCCGTTCTCCGACGGTTCCGGAGGGTTGGGCTCCGTCCCGACCGTGCGGGGACGATCCTTCGCAACTGCCGGCGCGCAGCGCCCGCGTCTTTACCCCGTGACGCCGCCGGCGAACGGTTGCGGCGTCAGCGGGAAGGCGAAGCGCACGGTTGTGCCTTCGCCCACGGCGCTCTGCACTTCGATGCGCCCGCCGTGTTCTTCCGTGATTCGCTTGGCGATGGCCATGCCCAGCCCGGTGCCGCGCCCCTCGGTCTTGGTGGTGAAGTAGGGTTCGAAGATGCGCTGCAGCACGTCGTGCGGCATGCCGCACCCGTTGTCGCGCACCGCGATCAGAAGCTTGTCTCCGTCGCGCCGGCAGCACACCGTGACCCGTCCGTCCGGAGGTTTGACGGCCTGGACGGCGTTGGCGATTACGTTATAGAGGGCCCGGATGAGCTGCGGGCCGCTGGCCCGGATTATCGTGCCGTTGGCGGCGTAATCGTACCGGATGGCGACTTTGTGCGTTGAGGCCAGGGGTTCCACGGCCGCGGTCAAGGTGTCAAGGATCTCCGACACCACCGTCGGTCTGACCCGGTCGAGCTCGGTGCGCCCCATCTTCTGCCACATATGCGAGAGCTCGCAGCAGCGCTTGACGTTCTGCTCGATGACGTCCAGGTATTCGGTTGCCTGCTCGTATTCGGCGCCGTTGTTCTGTTTGGCGTTGGCGAGCTGGGAGGAAAGCAGGTCCACGTAACCGCTGACGATCATCAACGGGTTACGCAGGTCGTGAGCGAACTCGGCCGATGAGCGGCCGAGCAAGGCCAGGGCCTCCTTGTCGGCGAGGTCGTCAATGAGCCGCCGGTTCACTTCTTCCAGTTCCAGCAGCATGTTCGACCGCCGCCGTTCGAGGCGCGAGCGGTCCACGTAGCGGTTTACGATGGCGGTCATTTCCCGCGTATCGAAGGGCTTGCCGATGTAGTCGGTGGCGCCCAGGCGGAGAGCCTGGCGGGCCGTTTCCAGGCTGCCGTGCCCGGTCAGGATGATGACCGACACGACGGGGTCGATGTCGCGGATCTCGCGCAGGCCGGCGATGCCGTCCTTGCCCGGCATGCGTATGTCCGTAATGACCAGGTCGGGATGTTCGGTCTTGAGCAGATCCAGGCCCTTGTCGACGGAGTCGACGCACATGACTTTGTGCGTACCCTTCAGAAGCATGCGGATGCTTTCCCGGGGGCCGAGTTCGTCGTCAATAACCAGCACGCTTGGCAGTTCGTTCGCAGCGATCATCCCACTGTCCTTGTTTGTTCAGGCCTTGCCTTTCCTGCAGGGTGTCAGTACCGCCCTCGACCGATTCAGGTTCGCTGTTACTTAGCAGCGCATGTGCCAGGGACGGAACGTCAACATTTTGTGGATTTTGCTGTTGACAACCACGATATGTAGTAAAAGATCGTGTGCAAGATTGTACGGACGCCTCAAGGCCGTGCAAAAATGCGCATCCGGCGAGGGAGCTGTGACGAGCAGGGTGGTCATCACGGGTCTTGGGGTAGTAGCGCCGAACGGCGTCGGTCTTGATCCTTTCTGGTCCAGCCTGATTGAGGGGCGCAGCGCGATTCGTCCGGTGGCGGCCTTTGATGCCGCGGACTTGCCGTGCCGGATTGCCGGGGAGGTGCGCGATTTTGATCCCGCGAAGTTCATTGATGCGCGTCTCAAGCCTGAGAAGCGCATGTCCCGGGCCACGCAGTTTGCGATTGCGGCGGCGAGGATGGCGTTGGAGCACGGCGGCCTTCCGCTCGAGGAGCTATCGAAAAGGAGCAGCGTGCCCGTGGTTCTCGGGGTGAGTTCTTCGGCCATGGACGTGGCGCAGCAGCCGCCCCGTCCATGGACGGCCTTCGCCGTTATTCCGCACGCCACGGCCAGCGGGGTCGTGTACGCGCTGGGGCTCAACGCGGTGCACCGCACCATTTCGGACGGCTGCGCATCGGGTCTGGATGCGGTGGGCGCGGCGGCGGACGAAATTGCGCGGGGGCGCGCGGAAGTGGCGCTCACCGGCGCGTCGGACAGCATGATGACGCACTGGGTCTTCGAGTGCTTCGCCAAGCTGCGGGGGCTTTCGACGCGCAACGACGAGCCGGACAAAGCCAGCCGGCCGTTTGACCGCGACCGCGACGGGGGCCTGATCGCGGAGGGCGCCGGCATCGTGGTGCTGGAGAGCCTGGCGCACGCGAGCGCCCGCGGCGCCGCGGTTTACGCCGAGATCCTGGGTTTCGGGACCCACGGGGATCCGCCGTCCGGAGCGGAGGGTTCGGGCCTCGAGATCGCCATGAAGCTGGCCTTGGCCAACGCGTCGCGCATGCCCGGCGACATCGACCACATCACGGCCCACGGCCCCAGCGATCCGCACATGGACCGGCTCGAAGCGCAGTTGATCCGCGGCGTGTTCGGCAAGTGCGCGTCGCGGATTCCCGTAGCCTCGATCAAGGGCGTGACGGGGAACCCGATGTCGGTCGGCAGCGTGCACCAGTTGATCGCCGCGTGCCTGTCGCTTAAGGAGAATCGCGTGCCGCCCACGGCGAATCTCGAGAATGCGGACCCGGAGTGCGACCTGGACCTCGTGGCCGGCGCGGCCCGCGCCATGACGCTGAACACGATAATGGTGAATACGCACGGCTTCGGGCGCGGCAACAGCGCGATGGTCATCGGCCGGGTGTGAGAAGACCTCAGACCAAAGACTGCAGACTGCAGACCGGAGATGGGGTCTGAACACTGAACACTGAACACTGAACACTGAACACTGGGCCGACATGGACAGCGCTTTCCAGATTTCCTCCCTGGCCGCCCTGGTCGTGAACCTGTTCCTGGGGTTCCTGGTCCTGGCCATGAACCCCCATCGGCGCTCGAACCGCTACTACGCCGTCGCGTCGGCGGCTTTCTCGGCCTACGCGGCCTGTCTGGCCCTGGGCGGCTTCGCCGAGGACAGCGCGATCCTGATCTTCTGGGTGCGGCAGGCGAGCCTGACGTCGGCTATCCTGCCCTTCGCGTTCGACCTGCTCAGGCTCGGCATCACGCATGCTGACAGTGACAACCGCCTGATCGCGCGGGAGCTGTGGCCGTGGGCGGCGCTGATTCCGATCGTGGCGGTAATCACGCAGTTGCCTTCTTTCGTGCTGGACTGCCGGGTGAATCCGGCGGGATTCCCGAGCCCCACGTACGGCTGGGCGCAGATCCCCTACGTGGCTTACTGGGTCGTGGCGCTGGGGGTGTTGGGCAGCCGCTACCGCGAAGGGCTGACGCAATCGCGCGGCATCGAGCGCACGGAGCTGCAGTTCACGGTGCTGGCCTTCGTTTCCTCGGCCATCTACGGTCTGGGCCTGGCGCAAATCCTTCCGCTGCTCACGGGAAGCCAGGACGTGGGGCGGCTCATGCCCCTGTCGATCGTCGTGTTGAACGTGGTGCTGGCCTACGGCATCGTGACGCAGCGCATCATGAGCGTGAGCGACGTGCTGCGGCGGCTGACGGCGTACGGGCTGGTGGCGGCTTACCTGCTGTTGCTGTACGTGGGGGTCAACGCCCTCATGGCCTGGCTGCTGGTCCGGGCCGGCCTGCGGGCGGACCCGGCGTCGCACATCATCGCGGCCATGGCCGTGGCCTTCTCGATGGCGCCGGCCCACGGGCGCATGCAGCGCGTGGCCAACCGGCTGTTCATCAGCATGGGATCCATGGACATCCGGGCCACCCTGCACGAGGCCAACGAAGCGCTGATGTCGATCGGAACGGTGGACGAACTGCTGGAGCGTTTCGGGCGCATCGTGGTGAACGCCACGGGCACGGATCACGTCCTGATCTACCTGCGCGAGGACGCCGAGTTCAGGCTGGCCTACGCGCAGGGCGACGAAACGCGCCGCGCCCCGCGGCTGGCGGCGGACGACGCGCTGGTGGCCATGCTGGCGCGCGAACGGCAGGCCGTCACGCTGGTCGCGCTGCGGCGCGCGCGGCGCAGCCCGGCGCGCGACGCGGCCGGGGCCCGGCTGGACGCGGCCGGGGCCGCGGTGGCCGTGGGCATCCGCGCCAAGGACAAGCTGGAGGGCGTGCTCTTTCTCGGTGCGCGCCTCTCCGGCCGGATCTACGGCGTCATCGAGCAGGGGGGGCTGCAGTTGCTGTGCGACCAGCTCGGCGTCGGGCTCGACAACGCGCGCCTTTACACGCAGACCGAGAACAGCCGCATCTACAACGATATTCTGCTGGACTCGCTGGTCAGCGGCATCGTCGCCGCCAACACGGACCGCACCGTCACGGTCTTCAACCAGGCGGCGCGCCGCATAACGGGTCTCGAGCCGGCCGCCGTCGTGGGGGGGGTCGATCGCGGCGTTGCCGGACGCGCTGCGCGACGCGCTGCGCGCCACGCTGGAGAGGGACGCGCGCCTGATGGACGAAGACCGCGTCATCGCGACGCCCGCGGGCGAGCAGGTGCCGATCCGTATCGGCGGATCCCGCTTCCACGGGCACACCGGCGAACTGATGGGCGCGCTGGTGGCCTTCAGCGACATGACCGCCGTGCGCAAGCTCGAGGAGCAGGTGCGGCGCACCGACCGTCTGGCGAGCCTGGGCACGCTCTCGGCCGGCATGGCCCACGAGATCAAGAACCCGCTCGTATCGATCCAGACCTTCGCGCAGCTTCTGCCCGAGCGCTTTGACGACAAGGAATTCCGCGACACGTTCTCGGCCCTGATCGGGGACGAGATCAGGCGCATAGACAACCTCGTCACGCGGCTGCTGCACTTCGCGCGCCTGGAACGTCCCTCGCTGTCGCGCCTGCGCCTGTGCGTCGTGCTGGGCGACGCGCTGCGCCTGCTGGACGAACAGCGCAAGCGCTCCCACGTGCGCCTGGTGGAAGACCTGGCGGCCGAACGCGACGCGGTCATGGGCGACGCCGACCAGCTCAGCCAGGCCTTCGTCAATTTCCTGCTGAACGCGATCGAGGCCATGCCGGCGGGAGGCACGCTGACGGTTGCCACCGCGGTGGTGAAGGGCGCGCTGCCGGGCGGCGAAGGCGCGCGTGCCGGGCGGGACGCCGTGCGCGTGAGCATCGCCGACACCGGGTGCGGCATCGCCCCCGCCAACCTGTCACGCATCTTTGATCCCTTCTTCACGACCAAGTCGCAGGGCACGGGCCTGGGCCTGGCCGTGACGCATCGCATCATTCAGGAGCATCGCGGCGCGATCGAGGTTTCGAGCGCGGAGGGCAAGGGCACGCGCTTCGACCTGTCCTTCCCGCTGGCGGAGGAGGAGGCATGAATCCGCGCGCGGCATGCCTGGTGTGCACCCGCGACGACGCGTTCATGCGGCGCGTCGCGGCGTACGCGGGGGAGACGGCCCGGGTGCGGCGCATCGGAGGCGCGCCCGAGGCGATCCGGGACTGGACGCCGGCGGAGCCGGCCGTGCTGCTGCTGGACCTCAGGTCGCCGGCCTGGCGGGAGGTCCTGGCGGCGGCGCGCGCCGCGGGCGCGGAGTCGGCCGCGGTGATCGCGGCGGGCGTGGCGGGCAGCGATCCGCTGCGCGAGGCGGAGGCCCTGGGGGTGTATGCCGTGTGCGAACTCACGGCGGACGGGCGACGGCTGCGCGAGCTGATGGCGCGGGCGCAGGACCGGCTGGAGCTGGCGCGCGAGAACGGCGCCCTGCGCGCGCGGCTGGCCCGGGCCTGGGCCGAGCGCCCCGCGGCGGAAGGCGGCGGGCCGGGTCCGGGCGCCCTGCGCTTCCAGTACTTCTCCGGCGCGTTCCGGCATTTCGACGACGTGAACGCGATGCTGGACAGCATGGTGCGCGACATCGCCGGGCTGGTGCACGCTTCGCGCGTGGGCGTATTCGCCGCCGGCCGCGCGGGCCTGCCCTACACGCTGCGCGCCGGCGCGCGCTGCTTCGAGGGCACGCCGGAAATCCGGGTGCCCGCCGACGATCCGCTGGTGCGCTGGATGCGCGTGCAGGCGCGCTTCGCGTCGCGGGGAAACCTGGACGGCGTGACGGACGACGCGGAGCGCGGCATGCTGGCGGGATGGCTGGATATCCTGGGCGCCGAGGTGCTCGTGCCGCTGCACGGGCGCAACCGCCTGCTGGGCTGGCTCTTCCTGGGGCCGCGCGTTACCGGGACCCCTTTCGGCCCCGCGGACCTCGCCGACCTCATGCCCCTGGGCGAGCACGTTTCCATCGCCCTGGAAAACGCGCTGCTGTACCGGGAGGCGGCTTTCCAGAGGACCTTTGCCGAAACCGCGCTGCACGCCATCCCGGCCGGCATCGTCGCCGTGGACGAACAGGGACTCGTGCGCTGGATGAACCGCTCGGCGCCGGCGATCATGGACGTCAGGCCGGAGGACGTGCTCGGCCGGCCCGCGGCGCGGCTGGGCAGCCGGCTGGCCGACCTGCTGACGCGCGCCCTGGCGCGGGAGGCGGGCATCGAACAGCAGGAATGGATCGACAAGGCCACCCGCCGCGCGCTGGCCGTGTCGGCCGCGCGCCTCGAAGACGGCGCGGCCTGCCTCGGGGCCGTGGCGGTGCTGCGCGACGTGAGCGAAGAGATCCGCCTGCGCGAGCAGCGCGGAAAGCTGGAGCGCGACGCCTTCTGGACGGAGCTGGCCGCCGCCATGTCCCACGAGATCCGCAATCCGCTGGTGGCCATCAGCACGTTCGCCCAACTCCTGCCGGAGCGCTACGCCGACGAGGAATTCCGCGGCGAGTTCAGCGCGCTGGTGCGGCGCGAGATCGCGCGCCTGAACAAGATGATCGACCAGGTGGACGCCTTCGCCAATCCGCCCGAGCCGGCGCCGCGCGCGGTGGCGGCCGAGCGCGTGCTGAAGAAAGCCGCGGAGCTGGCCGCGGCGCGCGCCGGGGCCGCCGGCGCGGCGCGCGTGGAGTTCGGCGGCGCGGCCTGGGTGCCGCCGCTGGTCGGCGACGAGGCCGCCCTGACCGAAACCTTCGCCCACCTCCTGCAGAACGCGCTGGAGGCGGTCGAAGGCGCGTCCGAGCCGCGCGTGGCCGTCACCTGCGGACGCAGCCGCATGGACGACGGGCGGGACGCGCTGCTGATCCGGGTGCAAGACAACGGCCGGGGAATACCGGCGCCGATCGAGACGAAGATCTTCTCGCCGTTCTGCACGACCAAGGCGCGGGGCATAGGCCTGGGACTGCCCATCGCGAAACGGACCGTAACCGACCACGGCGGACGGTTGACCGTGGAAACCGGCGCGCGCGGCACGTGCGTGGCCGTGCTGCTGCCGGCGGCGCCGGGCCAGCCAAAGGAGAGCCATGAAACGGATCCTGGTTGTTGACGACGAAATCGGCACGCGCGAGTCGCTGCGCGCGGTCTTCGCGCGGAAGTACGAGGTGCGCCTGGCGGAGAACGCCGCCGCGGGCATGCAGATCCTGGGCGCGACGTCCGTCGACGTGCTCCTGCTGGACGTGCTCATGCCCGAGAAGGACGGCCTGGCCTTTCTCAGGGATCTGCGCGGCACGCATCCCGATCTTCCCGTGGTGATGATCAGCGCGGGCACTTCCGTGCGGCCCGTCGTGGAGGCCATGCGCGACGGCGCTTTCGACTACGTGACCAAGCCTTTCGACGTGCTGGAGATCGAGCGCATCGTGGAGCGGGCCATCGAAAGCACCACCCTGCACCGCCGCGTGCAGACGCTCGAGTTCGAGATCGAGCGCGAGTTCCCGGTGAGCGGCATCGTCGGCGGGTCGGAGTCCTTCCTCAAGGCGCTGGCCGACGCGCGCAAGGCCGCGGAAAGCGACGCGACCGTACTGGTGACGGGCGAGAGCGGCACGGGCAAGGAGCTGGTGGCGCGCCTGATCCACGCCGCGAGCCCGCGGCGCGACGAGCCGTTCGTGGCCGTGCACTGCGCGGCCCTGCCGGAGACGCTCATGGAGAGCGAGCTCTTCGGCCACGAAAAGGGCGCCTTCACCAGCGCGGACAGGATGAAGCCGGGCCGTTTCGACCTCGCGGGCGCGGGCACGCTGTTCTTCGACGAGGTCAGCGAGATGACGCCGGTCACGCAGGTCAAACTGCTGCGCGTCCTGCAGGAGCACGAGTTCATGCGCGTGGGCGGAACGCGCGTGATCCGCACCGAGGCCCGCATCGTGGCCGCGACGGCCAAGGATCTGAAGCAGCAGGCGGCCAGGGGCGAGTTTCGCGACGACCTCTACTACCGGATCGGCGTGGTGCCGATCCGGTTGCCTCCGCTGCGCGCGCGCGAGGGCGACGTGCCGCTCCTGGCGCGGCACTTCCTGCGGCAGTGCCGCCCCGGTCCGGACACGCGCGCGCGCGATTTCGCGCCGGAGGCCATGGAGCTGCTGTGCGCGTACCGCTGGCCGGGCAACGTGCGCGAGCTGCGCAACGTGGTGGAGCGCATGCTCGTGCTGCACGGCAATGAGCCGCTGATCCGCGCGGAGCATCTGCCCGAGGAGTTCCAGGGGGCGCGCGCCGGCGGGCCGGAGCCGCCCGAAGGCGGCACGCTGGAGGAGCTGGTGGGAGCGTTCGAGAAGCGGCTCATCGAAAAGGCCCTGGCCGATTCCGGCGGCGTGCAGACGCGCGCCGCCGAACAGCTCGGCACCACCCGCCGCATCCTGCGCTACCGCATGGACAAGCTGGGCATCGCCGCCTCGAACGGCGGCGGTGATTGACGGCGCGGCGCGGGCGGTATATTTTGCTGGGCTCCATCTTGTTGAGCCGGGGCCGGAGAGACGGCTGTCGCATGCGCAAGCAGTTCGAATCGTTGAGGGCGACGGAGCTGTACTGCCCCGGTTGCCGCGTTGCGCGCCCGGTGCGCGAACGGTTGTTGCTCGTGCTGCCGAGGGCCGAAGTGCACGAATACCGGTGCGTGGCGTGCGGCGCGTCGCTGGGAACGCGCGAAGTCCGACAGCCGGGCGGCGTGTTGACGCCGCGCTAGACGGGGAATGCCTGTGACCGACAAGCCCGAAGAGCATGCAACCCCCGCGGCGGAGCCGTCCGCGGGCGGAGCATCCGCGCCCGCGGCGCCGGCGCACGAAAGCCGTCATCGCGGCAGGCGCGCCAGGGCCGACAAGGCGCGGGAAGAGGAGATCAAGGCCCTGCAGGACCGCCTGCTGCGGCTGCAGGCGGACTTCGACAATTTCCGGAAACGCACGCTGCGCGAAAAGGAAGACCTCTACTGCCGGGCCAACGAGGACCTGATGATGGAGCTGCTGCCCGTGCTGGACCATCTTGATCTCGCTCTCGCCGCCGCGCAGGCCCGGGACAACGCGGACCCCGTGGCGGAGGGCTTTCGCATGGTCGCCGAGCAGCTCCTGTCGAAGCTGGGCAAGTTCGGCCTCACGCCGGTCGACGCGCAGGGCGTCCCGTTCGACCCCAATCTGCACGAAGCGATCTCGCACCTGCCGTCGGCGGATGCGCCCGAGAGCTCGATCATCGCGCAAGTGCGTCGCGGGTACCGGCTGGGCGCGCAGTTGCTGCGTCCGGCGCAGGTTGTGGTGTCCAGCGGCCCGCCCGCCCCGTCGCCGGAAGCGGGCGAGGAGGCATAAGCCGTGGCCGTCAAGCGGGACTACTACGAGTTGCTGGGCGTCAAGCGGGAGGCCTCCCCGGACGAGATCAAGAAGGCCTACCGGCGGCTGGCCATGAAGCATCACCCGGACCGCAACCAGGGCGACGCCGAGGCCGAGGCCAGGTTCAAGGAGATTTCCGAGGCCTACGAAGTTCTGAGCGACCCCGGCAAGCGCCAGCAGTACGACCGCTTCGGCCACGAAGGGATCAAGTCGGCGTTCGGTCCCGGCGGGTTCGATTTCTCCCGCGATTTCACGCACATGGCCGATCTGCAGGACATCCTGGGCAGCCTCTTCGGCGGGGGCGGGGGAGGCATCTTCGGCGACCTGTTCGGCGGCGGCGGGCGCCGCCCGGCCGGCGGGCCGCAGCGCGGCGTGGACCTGCGGTTCGACCTGGAGATCGATTTTGAAGAAGCGGCCTTCGGATCGGAACGGGAGATCACGCTGCCGCTGTCCAAGGACTGCGAGAAGTGCGGCGGCACCGGCGTGGCTGCCGGGTCGCGGCGCGAAACCTGCCGGCAGTGCGAAGGCCAGGGCGTGGTGATTTCGGGCGTGGATTTCTTCCGGGTGCGGGAGACCTGTCCCGTATGCGGCGGCACGGGCAGCGTCGTAACCCGCCCCTGCGCGACCTGCGAGGGGTCCGGGCGGGTCAAGGCCCGGCGCCGGCTCACGCTGCGCATCCCGCAGGGCGTGGAAACGGGCTCCCGGCTGAGGATTGCCGGCAAGGGCGAAGCCGGGCTGCGCGGCGGCCCCGCGGGCGACCTGTACGTGGTTCTGCGGGTGCGCGAGCATCCGGTCTTCCAGCGGCATGGCGACGACCTGCTGTGCGACGTGCCGGTGCGCTGCGAGACCGCCGCGCTGGGCGGCGAGGTGCAGGTGCCCACCATGGAGGGCTACGCCAAGCTGAAGATCGCCGCCGGCACGGAGAGCGGCAAGGTGTTCCGCCTGCGCGGCAAGGGCATGCCCAGCGTGGAAGGCTACGGCCACGGCGACCTGCACGTGCGCATCCGGGTGGAAGTTCCCGTGCACCTCAACGCGGCGCAGCGCAAGCTGCTGAAGGAGCTGGAGGAGATCGGCGACGCTTCCAACTACCCCGCGGAACGCGGCTTTCACGCGCAGGCCGAGGCCTTCTACGAACGCCGCAAGGCGATGGGCAAGTAATGCACCGTTTCTACGTCTGTCCCCCGGACTGGACGCCATCCGAAGCGCTGCTTTCCGGGGACGAGACCCGGCATCTCGCGCGCGTGCTGCGCCTGGGGCCGGGCGCCGAGGTGGAAGTCTTCGACGGCCGCGGGCGGCAGGCGCGCGGCACGCTGCTGTCCGTTGCGGGCGGCCGCGCGCGGATCGGGACGCTGCGCGACGTGCGCGAGGCCGAAGCCGGCCCGCGGCTGTCGCTGCTGGTCGGCCTGCCGAAGGGCGGCCGCATGGACGACATCGTGGAGAAGGCCACGGAGCTGGGCGCGTCGGACGTCTGGCCCGTGCTGACCGAGCGTGTCGTGGCGCGGCCGCCGGCGGGCCGCCGCGCGGAGCGCCGGGCGCGCTGGCAGCGCATCGCGCTGAGCGCGGCCAAGCAGTGCGGCGCGCCGCGGGTGCCGCAAATCCATCCGCTGCTGCCGCTGGCGGAGGCGCTGGACGCGGCCGCGGCGGATTTCGATCTCTTCCTCGCGGGGGTCATCGGGCCGGGCGTGGCGCCGTTGCGCGACGCGGTGCGCGCCGCCGGCCGCGCGCGTCCGCGGCGGGTAGGCGTGCTGGTCGGGCCGGAGGGCGACCTGACGCCGGAGGAGATCCGGGCGGCGCGCGCGGCGGGGGCGCGGGCCGTGAGTTTCGGCGCGCGGGTGCTGCGCGTGGACACGGCGGTCCTGTTCGCGTTGAGCGTCCTGGTCAGCGAGCTTACAGACCCGGCTGGCGCGGGGTGAGTCCCGGAATGCCGATCAGGTTACGGGCGCGTTCCGCGGCCTGGCGGTACAGACTGCTGAAGCGGGCATCGCTTTCGATGATGCCGCGGGCGGCGTCGCCGCCGGTGCGCACGGCCTGCTCCAGGGCCCGCGCGGCGTCCTCGTTGCGCCCGGCGGCCATGTGCATCGCGGCCACGTTGAGCCACGCGCTCCAGTCGCCGGGCTGCTTCTCCAGGTAGCGCCGCAGGCACTGCAGCGCCCTGTCGATGCGCCCGGCCTCGCCGTACATGCGGGCCATTTCCATCAGGGCCTGGGGCGGCGTCTCCGGCGGCAGGCGGTCGGCGACCAGGTCCAGGGCCTTGATCATTTCGTCCTTGTTCCCGTTGTCGCGCAGCATTTGCGCGGCGCGGAAATGCGCCATGGCCGGCATCTGGGGATTGTTGACGATGCCCATGACCAGGTGCATGAAACGGGGCCCCTGGCCGGCCTGGCGGTAGAGATCGGCCAGTTCCAGGATCCTGGCGATCTGCACGTCGCCCTTGCGCATCTCCTCCTCGATCGCCTGGATGCGCCGCTGCAGGTTCTGCATTTCGTCAATGCGGCCCAGGAACTCCGGCGCCTTGCGGTCGTCGGGGTCCATGTCGCTGAATTCCGCCATCAGCTCGCGCGTTTCGGCCAGCCGTCCCATCGGCAGGAGGACCTCCTGGGCCAGGCGGAAGTTGGCCTCCGGGCTGAGCGGGTAGAGCGTGCGCGCCTGCCGGAAGGCGTTTTCCGCCTCGCCGAGCATGCCGCGGCTGCGGTACAGGCCGCCGATGGCGCTGCGCAGCTTGGAAAAGGATTTGCGGGCCACGACGTCGCGCTCGAAGGCGCGGCTGCCGTGCAGACGGCGGGTGTACCAGTCCCAGAAGTCCTGGTCGTCGCGCGCCACGCGGGGGTCGAGCGGCGTGTGCCGCGGGTGAATCTTCATGATCAGGCCGTGGGGCGTCATGAAGGGGAACATCCAGGGGATCACGTAGCTTTCCTCGACGTAGAAGTCGTGCTTGTAGTTGTTGTGCTCGAAGATCATCTGGGCGAGGATGCCGTTGATCTCCATGACGCCCAGGGCGCCGCTGACCTGCACGCGGCCGTTCTCGATCTTGAGCTCGGCGTTGCGCGGCCGGGTGCCCGCCTGCACCTCTTCCACGTAGCGCTGGAAGGCGCGCGTGCTGTCCGGTTGCGCGGGAATCCAGATCTGGTCGCCGTAGAGGTCGCGCATCACGCTCATGTAGGTGTTGTCGGCCAGGGCGTTCTGGGTGATGAGATACACGTCTTCCCTGACGCGCGCGGAGTAGATCATGTAGGTGGGCACGAAGCGTCCGGGATCGGTGCCGCCGAAGAAGATCGCGTCGGGCCCCATCGCGGGGGGGAAGACGGGGTTGGGGAGGGGCTCTTCATCGGGGGCCAGTTCCTCGCTGACGGCCTCGGCGCCGCGCAGCTGGTAATTGCCGAACTGCCAGCCGAAGTCGTGGCCGTTCTGCTCGGCGCCGCCGTAGACCCGGATCAGATCGCGGTTGAAGGCGTTCTGCGCCAGCGGCATGAGCGGCAGGGCCGCGGCCGCGCCGACGCAGAGCCAGCGCACCGCGCGGTTGCCCCTGAACAGCGCGTCGGTCAGGGCCAGTCCGAAAACCAGCCCGTAGCCGATCCACAGCGAGTACAGTCCGTGCGAGGAGATGAACTTCACGCGCTGGATGAACGTGTCCTGGATGTCCATCTTCAGGTTGGCCAGGGCGATGAACACCACGCCCATGGCCACGAAGCCGAAGACGGTGGCCACGACCCACTTCTGCGGCATGTGGGCGATGGTGGCCGTGAGGCGGCAGGGCCCGTACACCAGCCAGGCGATGAGCCCCACGATCAGCGCGGGCGCCAGGGCGGCCGCGGCGATGCCGGCGCTGCCGGCGAAGATGCGCTGCAGCTCCGGGCCAACGATGTTCGCGCCCGGCGCGCGCAGGGGCGCCGTGACGGCCGCGATGTTCCCCGCCAGCGTTTTGACGTAGTAGGCGTAAGCGCCGGCCACGCCCAGCAGCGCCAGGGCGGCCGTGACCCGCTCGGAGACGGACGCGCGCATTCTTCCCAGGGCCTTGCGGCCGAGCTCGTCGAGTTGCGCGAGCAGAACGTTCACGACGCCCAGGCCCATGATCAAGAGCACGCCCAGGATCAGCAGCTTGTAGACGCGCGACAGGAAGGCCGACGCGCCGCCCAGCGCCTCTTCGACCGTCACGAACACGGTTGCCAGCACGGCGAGGACGACCGCGGCGTACAGCGCCTGGAAACGCCGCGCGCCGACGCGCATCTGCCACGTGGCCAGCGGCAGAAAGCCCAGCAGGGCCAGCGGCAGCGTGAACTGCCGGCGCAGGTCGGTCAGGAACGTGCCGAGCTGCTGGACGAACACGAACGAGAACACGTCCGTGGGCACGATCTTCTCGTACTGGCCGCGGCTGATGGCGTGCTTGAAGCCTTCCCAGGTGCGCGGATAGGCCCAGTTCATGGGCGGGTTGCGCAGGTCCGAAACGATCGGCATGTAGGCGTAGAAGGCCACGCCGATTTGCGCGCAGAGGAACGACGGCGCGACGGTCCGCCCACGCGGCAGGAAGAAGAAGCCCAGGGCCAGCAGGGCGATGTTGCCGATCATGTAAAAGGCGCACGTCGCGTGCAGGGGGTGAACGATGGGGGGCAGGGCGCCGTGCGTGAACAGCGCGCTCAGGATGCCGCCCACGGAGTCCACGTTCGGAAGGGGCCCGGGCAGCGCGCCCCAGCGCCTGACCAGGGCCAGCACCGCGACGTACGGCAACCCCAGGATCGCAAAGTCGCGGAAGAGCTCCAGGTCCCTCAGCGCCACGGCAACGACCAGCGCCAGCGCCGCCAGCAGCAACGCCTGGTAATTGGTCAGGCCCAGTCCGAACACGAAAGCGGTCAGGTAGAAGAGCCGGTCCGACGGCTGCCGCATCCACAGGTAGACCAGCAGGAAGATGAGCATCAGGAAGAAGGCGTTGAGGCTGTAGACCTCCACAATCACCGCCTGCGACCACATGCAGGGGCTGAAGGCGAACAGCAGGCTGGCCGCCACGCCGGCGATCCAGCAGATCAGGCGGTCGCTGCCGCGCTCGCTTTCGCCCACGGCGTGGTGCGATTCGCGCAGCAGGTCCGAGCCCGACCGGCAGATCAGCGCGGCGGTCACGCCCGTGGCCAGCGCGCCGCAGAAGGCCGACGACAGCCCGATGCTCCAGGCGGGGTTGGGCTGCCCGCGGAAGGACACGAAACGGAAGATGCGGCTGAAAATCCAGGACAGCATGGACCAGATGGGATAGCCCGGCGGGTGAGGCACGCCGAGGTAGTCGCCGGCCACGGCCAGTTCGCCGGAATCCTCGAGGGTCACCGTGGGCGCCAGGGTATAGAAATAGACGGCAAAGGAAACGGCGGCGGCCGTCCAGAACGCCGACCAGTCCAGCCGGCGAAGGAATCCTTCTCCCGGGACGGCCCCGTCCGCCACTGTCGCATCGGTGTTGTTCATGCCGGATGTCGGTTCCGCGCGGGTCCGCCCCCGCACGCCGGTCAACATAGCATGCCCCGTGATTGCGGCGCAAGCCCGCCGGGTATGCGAAGGCGGACGGTTTTCGCAGGGGGGCAAGGTCGCGGGCCGCCCGTCCATCGTATGGCTGACCGGAAACGCGCGAAGCAGCAGTCTCGGGGAGGGGGGGCGGATCAAGCATCCTACCGGGCCAGCGCGAAGATCAGCGCCACCGCGATTCCGTAGAGGGCCAGGTTCACCAGGATCGGCACGTCGGAAAGCAGGATCCGCTCCGGGCGGTCGCCCCCTTCGTGCCGGTAAACCAGATCCAGGTAGCGGAAGACGCCGAACATCACGAAAGGAATGGTCAGGCCCAGGGCGGAGGTGCCGAACTTGGCGACGGTTCCCGGCGCCAGCGTGTAGATCGCGTAGGCCACGATGGTTGACGAAGCGGCGACGCCGATCAACTGGTCGAGCAGGCTCCGGTCATACTTGTCGAGGCTGGGCCGGTGCCCGCCGGCCGCGTCCTCGAGCAGCAGCTTCTCGTGGCGGCGCTTGCAGAGGGCCAGGAACACGGCCAGCAGAAAGGCGCACAGCAGCAGCCACGGCGAGATGGTCGCTTCGACCACCACGGCCCCGGCCACCGCCCGCAGCACGAACCCCGCGGCAATCACCATGATATCCACGAGGGCCACGCGTTTCAGCGCCAGGCTGTAGACCAGCTGGATGAGAACGTACGCCGACATGACGCCGGCGAAGCGCGGCGCGACGAGCCATGCGCCGCCCAGGCTGCCGGCGGCGAGCAGGGCGGAGACCAGGCCGGCCGCGCCGACGCCCACGCGTCCGGCGGCGAGAGGGCGGTGCTTCTTGAGCGGGTGAAGGCGGTCGGCTTCCAGATCGCGTATGTCGTTGAAAAGGTAAACCGCGCTCGAGACCAGGCAGAAGAGGAGCGTGGCCGCGGCCACGCGCAGGCCGTCGACCGGGCCCACCGGCTGGCCGCGGTCGCCCAGCGCGAACACGAAGGCGGCCGGGACGACGGCGTTCTTCGTCCACTGGCTGGGCCGCAACGCCGCCAGCATGTCCGCGGGACGCGTTCCCATGCGGGCTCCTCCGATCAAGCGATTCCGCCGCCCCCCGGCCCGTGCGCCGGGCCGGGCACGCGGCGCCGGCGCCGGCCGTGGCGGAAGACCAGTTTCCACACGATCCACAGCGATTCGCGGAAGATGTCCATGCTCATCTTCGAATATCCGGAGCGGCGGTCCTCGAACGTGATGGGCACTTCGCTGATGCGGAAGCCGCTGATCCAGGTCACATACGCCATTTCCACGAGGAACGAGTAGCCGTTGGACATTACTGCGTCGAGATCGATGCTCTCCAGAGTCTCGCGCCGGAAGCAGCGGTAGCCGCCCGTGGGGTCGGTCACGGGCATGCCCGTGATGACGCGCACGTAGGTCGCGGCGGCCTTGCTCAGGAGCAGGCGGCTGAGCGGCCAGTTCGTAATGCGGATGCCGTTCACGTAGCGCGAACCGATCACCAGGTCGGCTTCCTCCGCGGCGCGGCGCATGACCGGGATCTCGGCGGGATCGTGGGAGAAATCCGCGTCCATGCCGAAGACCAGCCCGTACGGGCGTTCCAGGGCCCACTTGAAGCCCGTGATATAGGCGCGGCCCAGGCCGGCCTTGCCGGACTTGTGGATTACATGCACGCGCGCGTCGGCCGCCGCCAGGCGGTCCAGCGCTTCGCCGGTGCCGTCGGGCGAGTTGTCGTCCACGAAAAGGACGTGGACGTCGGGTGCGATCTCCAGGATGGCCCGGGAGATCGACTCCACGTTGTCACGTTCGTCATACGTGGGAATGACGATCAACGCCTCGCGCATGGCCGGCACTATAAGCGCGCCTCACGCGCTGCGGCAAGGCCAAAGCTTTCCCGCGCACCGCGACACCCCGCGCACGTAAGGGGTCAGTTACGCGGTGGACGGGTGGCCCGCGACCTTCTATGAGGGCGCGGGCGGACATGTACGTGCGCCTGGACTGCGTTTGCCCGCGCCCGGAAGGTCGCGGGCCACCCTGCGGCTGCAGCGCGAAACTGACCCGTTACCCGCGCACATCGTCTTGCCTTTGCGCGCGCGAGAGGGTAGGCTGAGCGGAGTTCGGATAACGTTTGGAAGGATGCGCCCCATGCTGGAATTCAACCCCGGGTACAACACATTCAACGCCGACTCCTACACGGTCCATCTGGAGGACCCGTCCGAGCCCGACCTTTTCCGGGACGTGTTTCCATACGCCGAGGCGCCCCGCCTGGGCTTCAACCACCGCCTGGTGCCCATGCGCACGCCGCGCGAGATATGGATCACGGACACTTCGTTCCGGGACGGACAGCAGTCCATGCCGCCCTACACCGTCAAGCAGGTCGTGGACCTCTACAAGATGCTGCACCGCCTCGGCGGCCCGAAAGGCGTGATCCGGCAGGCCGAATTCTTCCTGTACACGCGCAAGGACCGGCAGGCCATGGACGAAGTCCTGGCGCTGGGCTACGAGTTTCCCGAAGTGACGGGCTGGATCCGGGCCAACCGCAAGGACCTGCAGATGGCCAGGGACGCGGGCCTGAAAGAGACGGGCATCCTGACTTCGTGTTCCGACTACCACATCTTTCTGAAGCTTCGCAAACGGCGCAAGGAGGTGATGAACGACTACATCGGCGTGATCCGCGACGCCATCGAGGTGGGCATCACCCCGCGCTGCCACTTCGAGGACGCCACGCGGGCCGATTTCTACGGTTTCGTGGTGCCCTTCGCGCACGAACTGATGAAACTGGCCGAAGAGAGCAAGACCGTCATCAAGATCCGCGTGTGCGACACGCTGGGGCTGGGCGTGCCCTTTCCGGGCGTGGCCATGCCGCGCTCCGTTCCCGGCCTGATCTACGGCCTGGCCTACTATGCCGGCGTGCCGAGCGAGTGGATGGAATGGCACGGGCACAACGACCTGCACCTGGTGACGGCCAACGCCGTCACGGCCTGGCTTTACGGATGCTCCGCCGCCAACGGCACCATCCTGGGCATCGGCGAGCGCACGGGCAACCCGCCCCTGGAAGGCCTCGTGCTGAGCTATCTGCAGCTGCGGGGCAACGACGCCGGCGTCGACACGACCGTCATCACCGAGATCGCCCGCTACTTCGAGAAGGAGCTGCACTTCAAGATTCCCGCCAACCAGCCGCTGGTGGGCGAGGACTTCAACATGACGCGGGCCGGGATCCACGCGGACGGGCTGCTGAAGAACGAGGAGATCTACAATATCTTCGACACGGCCAGCCTCCTCAACCGGCCGGTGTCGGTCGCGATCACGGACAAGAGCGGACTGTCCGGCGTCGTGCTGTGGGTTCACAACAAGATCGGTCGCGGCTCGTCGTCCCTGACCAAGGAGCACCCGGGCGTCAAGGCCATCCATGAATGGATCTGCAGGGAATACGAACACGACCGCACCACCTCCATCTCGGACCGCGAGATGGTCGAACAGGTCCGGACCCACCTGTCCGACTGGCTGAAGGAGAGCGGTTTTGAAGTATGACGTCCTGACCTACGGCCGCGCGGAACTGCGCGCGAAGGCCGGGCCCGTCGCCGATTTCGGCAACGGGCTGCGCGGCCTGGCGCGCGACATGCTTGACGCGATGTATGCGCATGAAGGCCTGGGCCTGGCCGCCGAACAGGTCGGCCGCAGCGAGGCGCTGTGCGTCATCGACGTGCCGCCGCGCCTGGACGCCGATCCGCGGACGGGCGAACGCCACAACCCGCAGGCGGCCATGCCGATCGTGATGGTCAATCCCCGCCTGGTGGCTTCCGCGGGCGAACAGACGGGCCAGGAGGGCTGCCTGAGCTTCCCGGGCATCTACGCCAACGTCAGGCGCGCGGCGGAAGTCACCGTGGCCTACCGGGACGCGGAGGGGAAAGAACGGGAGCTGCGCGCGCGCGCGCTGCTGGCGCGCGTCATCCAGCACGAGCTGGATCATCTGGAGGGGGTTCTGCTGGTGGACCGGATGTCGCCGGTGCAGAAGGTGGCGGTGGCGGGCAAGCTGAAGCGCCTGCGTCGCGACGCCGCGTCCGCTGGATGAATTCCGCGGCCAGCAGGCGGTAGGCGAAGGCGCCCGACGAATCGCGGGCGTACTGGTTTACGGGCCGCCCGTGGCTGGGGGCTTCGCTCAGGCGCACGTTGCGCGGAATCACCGTGGCGAAGGTCTTGTCGCCGAAATGTTTGCGCACTTCCGCCTCGACCTGCGCGGACAGGTTGGTCCGTCCGTCGAACATCGTCATCAGGATGCCCTCGATCTCCAGGCGCGGATTGGCGCCGCCCTCGCGCAGACGCGTGACCAGTCGCGTGATCACGCTCAGTCCCTCCAGCGCGTAGTATTCGCATTGAATGGGGATCAGCGCGGCGTCGGCCGCGGCCAGCGCGTTCATGGTCAGGATGCCCAGCGAAGGGGGGCAGTCCACGAGCACGACGTCGTAGTCGGCCGCGGCGCGGAGCGGCGCGAGGGCCAGCGCGAAGCGGTGCAGGTAACCGTCCATGCGCGCCACGTCCACTTCCGCGCCGGCGAGGTCCAGCTCGGCGGGCACGATGTCCACGCCCTCGGCGACCGTCGGCCGGATCAGGTTGCGGGCGGTCTGCTCGCCGAGCAGCGCGCGGTACAGGCTCAGGCCCTCCTCGGGCGACAAGCCCAGCCCGCTGGTCGCGTTGCACTGCGGGTCGAGGTCGATCACCAGCATGCGCTGCCCCTGCTCGGCGAGGCAGGCGGCGAGGTTGATGACCGTGGTGGTTTTGCCGACGCCGCCCTTCTGGTTGGCCACGGCGACGACGCGCGTGGCGAGGGGCCCCCTGGGCGTTGCGTCCGTCATGACCGTGGCGCGAGCATGCCCGCGGCCCGCGCGTAGCCGAAGATGCCGCCGGCCGCGATCACCGGGCCCACCGCGCCCAGCGGCTTCAGCCGCCAGGCGCGTCCGGAAGGCGCGTGGACGATGGTCTCGTCCGCCGGGTCCAGCGTGGCCTCGTCGCCCGTGCGGAACACGTCGCACAGGCGGTCGGCGGACTCCAGCGGATACAGCTCGCCCGTGGCCACGGCGTTGCGGAAGAAGATGCGCGCGTAGGACTCCGCGACAACGGCCCGCACGCCGGCCGCGCCCAGCGCGATGGGCGCGTGCTCGCGCGACGAGCCGCAGCCGAAATTGCGGCCGCTCACGATGATGACGTAGGGGGACTTCGTCGCGCCGGGGGGCACGAACGCGGGCATCGTGTCCGGCAGGCCGGCCAGGGCGTGAGTGCCCAGACGCGCGTATTCCTCCGGGATCGTCGGGACCAGGTTCAGGTACTGCGCCGGGATGATCTGGTCGGTGTCCACGTTATCGCCCAGCACGTAGACCCGCCCCGCGATCACGCCCTCGTTCGGCCTTTGGCCCGCGGCATTCATCGTCATCCCGGCAGCTCCCGCGGGTCGGTGATGCGGCCCGCAACCGCGGACGCCGCCGCGGTCAGCGGCGAAGCCAGGTAGATGGACGCCCGCTTGGAGCCCATCCGGCCGATGAAATTGCGGTTGGTCGTGCTGACGATCGTCTCGCTGCCGGCGGCGCGGCCGAACGTGTCCGGGGGGCCGCCCAGGCAGGCGGCGCAGGAAGGCGGCGCGATATCGCGGCAGCCGGCCTCGGCGAAGATCTCCACCAGGGACTTGCCGTCCACCGTTTCGGTCATCAGGCTTTCGGCCACTTCCACCGTGGCCGGCACCAGGAACGTCGTCACCGCCACGCGGCGGCCCTTGAGCACGCGCGCCGCCATGATGAAGTCGGTGGTCTTGCCGCCGGTGCACGACCCGATGTAGACGCGGTCGATTTTCACGCCGCCGCGCTCGCGCGCCGGCGCCACGCTGGAAGGCAGGTGCGGCTCGGCCACCAGGGGCTCCAGGGCGGATACGTCAACTTCGGCGTCGGCGGCCGCCGGGGCGTCCCGGTCGGCGCACAGCGGCTCGAACGGCGCGGAGGTGCGGGCCCGCACGTAGGCCAGGGTCGTTGCGTCGGGTTCCATAATGCCGTTCTTGGCGCCGGCCTCGATGGCCATGTTGCACACGGTCATACGCTCGTCCATGTTCAGCGCCGCGACGGCTTCGCCGCAAAACTCCATGGCGCAATAAGTTGCGCCGTCCACGCCGATGTCGCCGATGATGCGCAGGACGATGTCCTTCGCCGTCACGCCCGGAGGGGGGGAGCCGCGCAGACGGAAACGCATGGTTTCGGGCACTTTCACCAGCAGTTTGCCGGTGCCCATTACGAACCCGGCGTCGGTATTGCCGACCCCTGTGGCGAAGGCCCCGAACGCGCCGTGCGTGCACGTGTGGGAGTCGGTTCCGACGATGACCTCGCCCGGGCGGACGTGTCCGCGCTGGGGCAGGGCCACGTGGCACACGCCCTGGTAGCGGGGCGAATCCACGTCGTAGTAGTGCGGCAGGTTCTGCTCCCGCGCGAAGGCGCGCAGCGTGTCGACGTTGCGGTGCGCCTTCTCGTCCGCGGTGAAAATGTAGTGGTCGGGGATGATCACGACCTTTCCGGGGTCCCAGACCCCGGCATCGCGGCCGAACTCGCGATGGAAGACGCCGATCGTGCCCGGGCCGCACACGTCGTGCGTCAGCAGCACGTCCACGTTTATCCAGATGTTCTCGCCCGGCTTGACCGTCGTGCGCCCCGCGGCCCGTGCCAGGATCTTTTCCGTCAATGTCGCGCCCACGTTCGGATCCTCGCTGTCGCGCCCTCGAAACTTCAATTCAGTACACCGCCCGCCTGCCCGACGCAAGCGGAAGTTCAGCGGCGATGTAACCGGTCAGTTTCGCGCTGCAGCCGCAGGGTGGCCCGCGACCTCCGGGCGCGGGCAAACGCAGTCCGGGCGCACGTACATGTCCGCCCGCGCCCGGAGGTCGCGGGCCACCCGTCCACCGCGTAACTGACCCCCTACGCGGCGATCGGCGGCGGAGCAGGGGACGGTCATGCGGCGGGCAACCCCGGCGGGGCGGGGCCTCCCGCCGTCGTCCCGCGGGCCATGGCGGGTACGCCGGCCCCGCCGCGGCGGACCGCCGGGGCGGGGCCCTGTCTCACTTTGCGCCGGGCGGCGCCATGGAGAGCGCGTCCTTGAGCGCGTCGAGGCGAGGCCGATTGACGGCGAAGTCGTCGGGCCCGCAGGCCACGTGTTCCGCGCCGAGCTGGCGCAGCGTCCCGATTCGCGTCCGCAGGGCGTCTTCCGCGATCCAGCGGTCCTTGAGCGTATCGCGCGTGTTGACCTTGAAGACGGTCTTGGACAGGGCGTCGGGCACGCCCGCCGCGGCGGTCACGATGCTCTTCAGCCAGGCATCGGCGCGGCGCACGCCCGCCGCCTCGGGGTCGACCTTGACCACGACCACGTCGCAGTCGCGGACCGCGTCGCGGTAGTTCTGGGCCAGCCACTGCTCCGCCGCCGGCGTGGTCAGGAGCGGCGCGTAGACGGCGCGCGCGAAGCGCAGCTCCGGTTGAGCGGCCGAGGCGATGGACTGCAGGTTGCGCAGCAGCGCGTTGATCTGGCGCGTCTTCAGGCGCGTCCACTTGATGCGCCGGCTTTCGCTCAGCGCGGCGGGATCGGCGAAGCGGGCGCCGAGAACCTGCTCCGCCGCGGCCAGGGCGGCCGGATTGAAGTCCTCGAGGTCCGTGAGGAAGGCGTCGTCCTCGAACAGGATTCCGTCCAGCTTCACCCGCGAGACGAGGTCGGTGCAGATTGTGGCCAGCGCGTCGAATGTCCTGGGGTCGAAAGGCGTGAGGCGCCGCGGCAGATCGAAAGCCGGCCGAACGCAGCCGTTCTTCGACTCAAGCACAAGCAGTGCTTCGTTGAGGGCCGCGTCCGTGAGCTTCACGGCCAGGGTGGGCATGCATGCAAGGACGGCCAGCCCGCGGTTGCGGCACTGCTCCGCCGCCTGCTTGAGCAGGTCGGATCGCACTTCGGCGGCGGCGGTCGGGAAATGCATGGCCTCCGCGAGGCCGTCGCCGTCCGCGTCGGAGTAGGCGCGGATGTAGACGGTATTGACCTCCAGGGCGACGGCGCGTCCCAGGAAGCGGCCGAGGTTGATTTCGGTCTGGGCGGGCGTGTCCCCTAAGACGAGGTCGAGGTCGAGGTCGATCGAGCGCACGGGCGCGGGCGCCGGCGCGGCGGGGGCGGCCGGAGCCTGTGCGGCCCTGGCCGCCGCCAGCTCCGCGGCAAGCCGGTCGAGGCGGCCGCCGGCAATCGCGGCCTCGGCGGTCAACTCCTCCACGCTGCCGGCCAGCAGCTCAACGGCTTCAACGCTGGATTTGCGCAACTGTTCGGTGCGGACCTTTTCGACTTCGCGGGCTCTCTCGGCGGCGGCCAGCTCGCCCGTGGTTCCGGCCACGGCCTGTTTGAGTCCGGCCAGCATGGCTTCCATCGCGGCCCGGTTGTCGGCGGCTTTCTTTTCGACGGCGGCGCGCAGCGCGCGCTCCTTTGCGAGCTCGGCCGTCAGGGCGGCTACCCGCGCGTCGGCGTCGCCTTCCTTGGACCGCAGCTCAGCCATGTGCGCGTCGTATTGGGCGCGATGCCGCTCGGCCAGCGCCTGCAGCGTCTCGTACTGTTCGCGGAGCTTCTCCAGCGCCTGCTTCGTCTCGGCCACCGTCTTGGCGGACTCGCGGACGCGCCGGTCAAGCCCCTCGATCATCTCGGCCAGAGCGGTTTCCTTCTGGCGGCTCGATTCCCTGAAAGCGGCGTGCGCCTTTTCCTGCTCGGCGATCTGCCGCCGCGCGGCCGTGAGCTCTTCCCGGGCCTGCGCCAGTTCTCTGGCGAGGGCCTTGGCTTCCGGCGTGTCCGTCCGCGGGGCGGGGGCGGGGGCGGCCGCCGCGCGCGGGGCCGTGGTCACCGGCTCGGTGGCGGCGGCGCGGGCGGCGCCGGCGGCGCTGGGCGCTTTTTCCAGAAGGCGCAGCGCTTCATCGTGCCGGCCGAGATCGAAGAGCGTCTGGATCAGGCCGCGCAGCGCGACCTGGTCGTCGGGGTTCTCCGCGAGACGCGCTTCGAAGGCGGCGCGGGACTTCTCGAGCTTCGCCGCGTCTTCCTGCTCTCGGGCGGGGTCCGCCGATGGAAGGGGTTCGGGCGCGGCCTTGGGCTCCGGCGCGGGTTCCGCGGCGGGAACGGGCGGCGCGGGGGCCGGCGCGGGAGCCAGGGCCGGCACGGCAGGCAGCGGAAGATCCGGGGCGGCCGCTCCGGATACGTCCGGGACGTCCGCGGGCGCCTTTTCGAGCAGGTCCAGCGCCTCGGCGTAGCGTCCCATGTCGAACAGCACCATGATCAACCGCCGCAAGGCCTCCTGATCGTTCGGGTTCTGCTTGAGAAGTTCCTCGTATTGGACCCTGGCTTTCTCCAGCTCGGCCAGGCTCCCGGCGTCCGTCCCGCCGGCGGGCATGAGGGCCGAATCCGCGTTGTTTTGCGCGAGCGACCACATCACGCCGCAGACGACCAGGAGAACACCGGCAAGCACGACACGCCGACCGCGACTTGTTGCGAAGAGCGTCTTCATAATGCCGCAGCTTAACGGAGGCCTCTCCCGGGCGCAACTGGAATCTGCTTTTCCGCGGTCTACTTTTCTGTTGCCCCTTCGCCGGGGCCGAGTGCACTATGTGGGCGTGCGGCAGCAGTGGCGAGTGTAGCTCAGCTGGTTAGAGCATCAGACTGTGGCTCTGAGGGTCGCGGGTTCGAGCCCCGTCGCTCGCCCCATTGCACAACGCCGCGGCTCCGTTCGCGCGATTGACGCATGCGTTACAGCATCAAGCCGGTCCACAAGTGCTACTCCTGTCTGTTGAATCTCGGGGACGAGTGCTGGCTGTACGCCTACCCCCGCGGGCAGTGGCGGGGGACCCGCAAGTGCCCGGCCTTCGGCAACGAGGAGATCTACCAGGCGTACCTGAGCTGGCGCGGGCGTCCCGCGGTCAGGAGCCGCCGCGAGTTGCGGCGCGAATTCTTCCGGGTCCGGCGGCGCAAGGTCGTGCGCCGCCTGGTGCACAGGTAGCACATGGAAGCAGGCCGGACTTGAGAGCACCCGCCGAGAGTGTCGCCGCCGCGAGCGAGCGGGCGCTGCTGGTGCAGGTCGTTCTGGCCGGGCATTCCAAGGAGGTGGCCGCCGATTCGCTCGAGGAGCTGGAGCGTCTGGCCGACACCGCCGGCGCGATAGTCGGCGGAAGCATCACCCAGCGGCGCGACCGCCCGACCGCCGCCTTCCTGGTGGGCGAGGGCAAGCTTGCGGACATCCAGCTGGCCTGCCGCCGCGCGCGGGCCAACCTGGTGATCTTCGACAACGACCTTTCCGCGGTGCAGGTCAACAACCTGGATCTGGCGCTGGGCGTCAAGGTCATCGACCGCACCGAGCTGATCCTGCAGATTTTCGCGCGGCGCGCGCAGTCGGCGGCCGCGCAGATCCAGGTCGAGCTGGCGCAGCTTCAATACCTGGTCTCGCGCATCCCCATCTCGCGCCGCCAGCAGCGCTTCCAGGGCGGAATCGGCATGCGCGGCCCCGGGGAAAGCCCTCTGCAGCTCCGCAACGAGCCGATGCGCCGCCGTATCCGTTTCCTTGCGCGAAAGCTGCAGGCGATCCAGAATCGCGAACGCCGCGAGCGCGAAGGACGGCCGCGCCCCATGGTCTGCCTGGTGGGCTACACCAACGCGGGCAAATCCACGATGCTCAACGCGCTGACGTCGGCCGGGGCGTTCGTGGACGACCGCCTCTTCGCCACGCTCGACACCAAGACGCGCCGCGTGCGGCTGCCCGACGGCCGCGGCGCCATGCTTACCGACACCGTGGGCTTCATCCGCCACCTGCCGCACGGGCTGGTGGCTTCGTTCCGGTCAACGCTGGACGTGGCCGTGGAAGCGGACCTGCTGTTGACCGTGGCCGACGCGTCGCACGCGCACGTGCGTGACCAGCTGGACGTCGTGCACGACACGCTGCGGGAGATCGGCGCGGACCGGGTGCCTTCGCTGCTGCTGCTGAACAAGGCCGACCTGCCGGCCGCCGCCGCGGCGATGCCCGAGCTGCTGCGCTCGTTCCCGGGGGCGCTGCCGGTCGCGGCGGCGCGCCGGGAAGGGCTCGACAATGTGCTCGCGCTGATGGCGCGAATGCTGTAGACGGCTCGGCGTGGGTCGCGCCCGGCGAAGCGGCCCGCGCGGGGGCGGCCCGGGGAAACGCCATGCTCTACATCGTCGCCACGCCGATCGGCAACCTTGACGACATCAGCGCCCGGGCCCTGGACGCGCTGCGCCGCGCGGACGTGCTGGCCTGCGAAGACACCCGGCGCACGCGCGCGCTGCTGGCGCACTACGGCATTCCGCGGCCGGCGCGCGTGCTGTGCTACCGCGAACAGAACGAGGCGCACATGGCCGGGCGCCTCGCGGACCTGGCCGCCGAGGGCCTGGCCGTGGCGGTCTGTTCCGACAGCGGCTACCCGGGGATCAGCGATCCCGGCTACCGCCTGCTCAGCCTGGCCGTGGAGCGGGGCCTGGATTTCACGGTGCTTCCCGGCGCCTCCGCCGTGCCCGTGGCCCTGCTGCTGTCCGGCCTGCCCGCGTCCAGCTACACGTTCAAAGGCTACCCGCCGCGCAAGCCCGGCCCGCGGCGGCGCTTTTTTGAGGACGAAAAAGACCGCCCGCACACGCTGGTGGTCTTCGAGTCGCCGTACCGCGCGGCGGACACGCTGGGCGCCGCGCTCGAAGTCCTGGGTGACCGGCGGGCGGCGGTGTGCGTCGAGCTGACCAAGAAATTCGAGCGGGTGATGCGCGGCTACCTGGGCGAGTTGCGCGGCCTCCTCGCCGGCCGGCCCCCGCGCGGCGAAGTCACGCTGGTCATCGCCGGCAACCATCCCGCGTTCCGGAGGGCGGAGCGCGAGGGGGCGCGCGCGGGCGCGGAACCGCAAGTTGAGTCTTGAGCCGGCGCCCGCCGCGCTCTAGTATGCCGGGGCAATCGGTATCAGGCGCCAGACGCTCCGGAACCATGACCGACGACGCCAAACGCATTGACGGCCCGACCCTCGTGTTGCCGGCCGAGAAGTCGCCCAACGCGATCCGCGTGCAGAAATCGAAAGTGCTCGTGGCGAGCGGGCCGCTGCAGGGCCGCGAGTTCATCGTGGACCGCGACGTGTTCGCCATCGGCTCGGGCGCGAACAACGACCTGGCGGTGGAAGACACCACCATCTCGCGGCAGCATTGCGAGATCGAGCGCGGGCCCGACGGCTACGTTATCCGCGACCTGGGCAGCACCAACGGCACGATCGTGCAGGGCGTGCGCGTTTCCCAGGCTTACCTCGACCAGAGCACGGAATTCCAGCTCGGCAAAACGCGCTTCGTCTTCTGCCCGCTGCGCGAGTCGGTCGAATACGTGCTCAGCGACCAGCAAGCCTTCGGCGGCCTCCTGGGAAAGAGCGTGGCCATGCGGCGCGTCTTTCACCTGGCCGAGACCTACGCGCCCACCGACGCGGTCGTCCTGATCGAGGGCGAAACCGGCACCGGGAAGGAAGTCCTGGCCGAGGAGATGCACCGCCACGGCCGGCGAAGCAGGAAGCCGTTCATCGTGATCGACTGCGCGGCGCTGGCCCGCGAGCTGATCGAAAGCGAGCTGTTCGGACACAACCGGGGCGCTTTCACGGGCGCGGCGGCCGATCGCGTGGGCGCCTTCGAGCACGCCGACGGCGGCACGGTGTTCCTGGACGAAGTCTCCGAGCTCAGCCCCGCGCTGCAGCCCAAGCTGCTGCGCGTGATCGAACGGCGCGAAGTCCGTCGCCTGGGCAGCAACGAGATGAAGCGCGTGGACGTGCGCATCGTGGCGGCCACGAACCGCAAGCTGGCCGCCGAAGTCAACGCCGGGAGGTTCCGCGAAGACCTGTTCTTCCGGCTTTCCGTGGCGCATATCGAGATGCCGCCCCTGCGGCGGCGCAAGGACGATATCCCGCTGCTGGCGGCGAAGTTCCTCAAGGATTTTCTGGGCGAGAACGCGCTGGAACGCGTCGCCGATTTCGACGGCATGATGGAGGCGCTGCGGCGCCACGACTGGCCCGGCAACGTGCGCGAGCTGCGCAACGTCGTGGAGATCGCCTCGTACTCCGGAAGGGACAAAATCGACTTGGGCGATTTCCTGTATCTTGGTAGAATGAAGAGCGTCGAGGCCGAGCCGGCGCCGGTCGAAAGCGATCGCCCTTTCAAGGAGGCCAAGAATGAGCTGATCGGGCGTTTCGAGCAGGCCTTCATTCGGGACCTGCTCCGGCGGACCGACGGCAACGTGTCGCAGGCGGCCCGCCAGGCGGGCATCGAGCGTGCCTACCTGCAGCGCCTGATACGCAAGTACGGCATACGCTAGAACACGCGGGCCCCTGGCGCGCAAGCGGCACGCGCGGCCCCGCCCGACAACCCAAAACCGACAACCCAAAACCGACAACCGCAGTGAACCCCCGCACATGCATCACGGCCGCCGCCGCCGGACTGGTTATCGGCCTGGCCGCCGGCAATGCGCTTTTCAGCCGGGCGGAATTGCCGCCGGCGCTGGCCCCGGTCCGCGACGCAGAGGAAGAAGGTCCGGTGTCCCGCGTTCCGGTTACGCTGTACGAATTGCGCGTGCCCGCGCCCGAGCAACGCGGAACGGCGGTCCTGCCGGACGGCGCCTTCTCCCGGTTGGGCGGCGGGCCGGGGGCGCGGTCGGCAGGCGGAGTGTCGGATCCGTTCTGGGCGATGCGCCGCCAGGCTTTCGCGCCGCCCGCCGCGCCGCGAACGGAAGCCGCCGACCTGATCGCGACCGACGGCGCGGAGAAAGACCGGGGGCGCGCGGAGGGGTGGGGGTGGCTGGCCGAAGAGGTGTGGGGCGGCGCCGCCGACGCGGCCGGCGCGCCGTTGGGCGGCCGCGCCGCGGGCGCCGGGCGGCCGCCGGCGGAAAGGCGCGGCGGATCCGCCTGGTCCCCCGGAACGGACTACCTGACGGATGGCGGAGAGGCAAGCGGCGCGCGGGAACGGCGCGACGGCGGGATTTCCGGCTGGAGGGAGCTGACCGACGCGATTCTGGCCCCCGATGCGGCCGCCCGCGACGCCGCGGGGACCGGCGGCGGATGGGACCCTTTCGCGTCACCCGATCGCCGCGGCCCCCAATCGGCGTTCGCGCGGCCGGGCGCCCAGGGCACGGCGCCCGCGTCCGGCGACGGGCCGGACGGCGCGACTGAGCGCCCGGCGGAGCAGCGCAGCCGCGCGAACCGCGCCGTGCCGCTGCGCGACGACGTCAAGATGCTGGAGTGGTAAGGCCGCGGCGGACGTTCTCAGCCCGTCAGCAAGCTGCGCTGCCGCCCGCGGCGGATGTAGCCGACCACCTTCGCGCCGCAGCGCGCGTTCCTGAGAATCGCCAGGGCCTCCTCGGCGTCGGCTTCGCCGACCACCAGCACGTACCCGATGCCCATGTTGAACACGCGGTACATCTCGTCGCGGTCCACGCCGCCCTCGCGCTGCAGGAATTGAAACAGGTGCGGCGTCTTCCACGCGGCGCGGTCGAAAACGGCGTCGACGTTGTGCGGCAGAACGCGCGGCACGTTGTCGATCAGCCCGCCGCCCGTGATGTGCGCCATGCCCCGGACGCGGACCTTGTTCATCACCGCGGTCACGGGCCTGAGATAGCTGCGGTGCACGGCCAGCAGGACGTCGGCCACGGTCATTTTCGTGCCCGGGAACGGATCGCTCACGCCCAGACCCAGCTTGTCGAAAAGGATGGCCCGCGCCAGGGAGTAGCCGTTCGTGTGCAGGCCGGAAGACGGCAGGCCGATAATGATGTCGCCTTCGCGGATGGCCTTGCCGGTGACCAGGTCCTTGCGCGGCACGGCGCCGACGATCGTTCCCACGAGGTCATACTCCGCGGCCGGGTACAGCCCGGGCATCTCGGCCGTCTCGCCCCCGATCAGGGCGCAGCCGTTGCTCCGGCAGGCCGCGCACAGGCCTGCCAGGATCTGCCGGAAGACGGCGCCGTCGAGCTTTGCGGCGCCGATATAGTCCAGGAAGAAAAGGGGCCGCGCGCCCTGCACCAGGATGTCGTTCACGCAGTGATTGACCAGGTCGCGGCCGACGGTGTCGTGCCTTCCGGCCAGAACCGCCACCTTCAGCTTCGTGCCCACGCCGTCGGTGCTGGCCACGAGCAGCGCGTCGCGGCCCGGCGCCACGTACAGCCCGCCGAAGGAACCCAGGCCGCCGCGCGCGTCGCGCGTGCGCGTGGCGTTGACCATGCGCGTCACCGAGCGCAACCCGGCCATCTTGACGTCGATGTCCACGCCCGCCGCCGCGTACGCGGACGGCTTGCCCGCGCTCTTCTTTTCGTCGCTTGTCGCTGTCATAAGAACCTCCCTCTCTCGCCAGCCGCGCATGGTAGGAAGTGGCGGCGGCGGCGTGAAGGAAAAAGAGGCACGGTGTCATGCGGATTGAAATAGAGAGGGAACTCGTGCTATTCTCCCCGGATGAAGGTCAGAGATGCTATCAAGATGATTGAGCGTGACGGCTGGTTCCAGGTGAAGAGCCGGGGCGGCAGTCACCGCCAGTTCAAGCATCCCTGGAAATCAGGCCGCGTGACCATTGCCGGGCATCCCGGCGATGACCTTGCAGCCGGCACACTGAACAGCATA
>Ga0194112_10000118_pt1 | contig 101063 bp, 87 predicted proteins | sample TA2MahC400mmetaG_FD_146191 | JGI IMG/M metagenome (GOLD analysis project Ga0194112, IMG submission 146191) | Freshwater microbial communities from Lake Tanganyika, Tanzania - TA2015016 Mahale Deep Cast 400m | ecosystem: Environmental > Aquatic > Freshwater > Lake | place: Tanzania: Lake... | reverse complement strand
CCCGCCCGACGCGGCCTCCGCAGAGGCCGTCGTCCTTTGAAACTGCTGATGACTCTTGGGCAGAGGGTTCAGAGCCTCAATCAAATCGAAAAACCATCACAACCTTTCGTACGGTGAAACAAATGGGCTAGGGGTCCTTTTGCAAATTGTAGAGCGCGCCGGGGCGCCCACTTTCACCGCACTGTGTTGCGCCCCGCCTTTCTCAAATCACAAGCGGCGCTATACGCCTTGGACGTCCAACACCACTTTGATCGTGCGCGGGTCTTCGCGGTCCACTTGCGCAAACGCGGCCGTCACGTCGCGCATCGGCAACTCATGCGTCACCAGCAACCCCGGATGCAGCAGCCCCTTCGACAGCAGCCGGATCGCGCGCGGAAATTCGCCGAGCGTGACGCGCGACGCGATGATTTCGGCTTCCTTGATGACGAGCGTCTTGAAGTGCACCGGCGACAATTGCTCGCCCAAGCCGCACGTCACGATGCGCCCGGCGTTGCGAATCATTTTGACCGCTTGCGCCAGCGGCGATTCCCGCCCCGGCGATTCGTGGTAATGCCCGACACATTCGATCACGCAATCAACGCCTTCGCCCTTGGTAATGTCCATGACACGCTGAACCGGGTCTTCGTGCTCCACATGGATAACGTGTTCCGCGCCGAGCTTCTTTGCCGTTTCGAGGCGGAACGGCTGGCAATCGGTGATGATTGTCTCGTTCGCGCCGGCGCCATGGCACAGCACGTCGAGGACCGACAAGCCCAGCCGGCCTGCGCCCAGAATGACCACCGATTCGCCCGGCTGGACGCGGCCGCGCTGCAAGATGTGATGGCCGAGCGCGTACATCTCGACCATCGGCGCACACTTCATCGGCACGTTGTCGGGCAGGCGATACACCTTGCTGGCCGGCGCGGCAACGAATTGACCAAAACCGCCGTCGAGATCAACGCCAAGCAGCTTGAGCGTGCGACAGGCGTTTGGATGTCCCGTGAGACACGCGGGGCAGGCGTGGCAGGAGATGATGGGATCCACGACAACCCGGTCGCCGGGCTTGAAGCCGGTCACGTTGCTGCCGACTTCTTCGATGACGCCGCCGAATTCGTGTCCGGGGATTGCCGGGAACTTGACGCGCGCGTGGAATTCGCCGCGGTAAATGTGCAGGTCGGTCCCGCAAATGCCGGCGAAGCTGTTCTTCACCAGCACTTCTTCCGGTTTGAGTTCCGGGTCGGGCGCCGTGCCGACGCGAATGTCCTGATCGTTGTAAAGAATGCCAGCTTTCATCAATCACTCACTACCAGCATTATTGCAGAAGACAAAGTACTCGTCACGCTCCGCGTGACGCCTTCCCCATCACTCTCGTCCTGCGGTGTTCGCATCGCCCTTGACGAATGAACGAAATGCCTGCAAAGGTTACACACCGATGAAAAGATGTTTCCTTCTATTGCTGTTTCTGTGCGCGGCTTGGACGGTGCAGTCCAGCGACAAACCGGCGGGCATCATCGCGGGAGGCACCCCGTCGGCGACACCGTACTACATTCAGGACAGCCGGGTGCCCGGACCGATTGTGATGATCGTCGGCGGCGTCCACGGCAACGAACCGTCCGGGGCACAAGCCGCCGACCAGATCCGGCACTGGCCGATCACGCGCGGCAAAATCGTGGTGGTTCCCCGCGCGAACGTCCTCGCGCTGGCCACCAACCGGCGCACCACGCCGGACGAACCCTTGGAACTGGGCAACCTGAACCGCAACTTCCCGCGCGCCAGTTCCAACGAACCGCCCCGCGGCGCGCTGGCCACGGCGCTGTGGCATTTCACGCGCCAAGTGAAGCCGACATGGTTCATTGACTTGCACGAAGGCTACGATTTCAATGGCTTGGGCGGCAAGAGCGTCGGCAGCAGCGTAATCGCGTGTCCCACGCCCGAAGGCAAAGCCGTCGCGACTGCCATGCAAGCCGCGGTCAACGCCACCATCACCAATCAAAACATTCATTTCACGATGCTCGGTGCGCCGATTGACAGCAGTTTTGCGCGCGCCGCCGGCGCGCACCTCGGCGCGCACGCGATGATCCTGGAGACAACCACAAAATCGCAGCCGCTCTCGTTGCGCGCCCGCCAACATCGCGTCATGGTCCACACATTGCTGAAACATCTCAACATGCTCAGCGACTCTGTCAGCGTGGATCAGATCGCCGACCCCGCCAGCGCCACTGTGCGAATCGCCCTCTACGACGCCGGTGGCACCGGCGGAACCGGTCCGCAAAAAATCCGCGATTTCATGCGCAAGCAAAAGAACACCATCGTCGTCGAGGTCGGACCGGAAGAAATCCGCAACGGCGCGCTCTCGCAGTTCAACGTGCTCATTTGTCCCGGCGGCACCGGCAGCGGCCAGGCCAATGCCATCGGCAAAGAGGGGCGTGAGCGAATCCAAAAGTTCATCGAAGCTGGCAACGGCTACATTGGCATCTGCGCCGGGGCGTACCTGGCCACGAGCGGGTTCTCGTGGGGACTGAAGATTCTCGACGCCAAGACCGCCTCGCCGAAATGGCGGCGCGGCACTGCCGTGGTGAAAATTGAACTCACCGACAAAGGCCGCGACATTCTCGGCAACCGCCCCGGCCTGTTGGACTGCAAGTACGCCAACGGCCCCATTCTTTGCCCGGCGGAGGATGAGTCGTTGCCGGATTACGAGGTCCTGGCGTTCTTCCGCACCGAGGTTGCCGAGAACGATTCGCCTCCGGGAATCATGGTCAATTCGCCCGCCATCGCCGCCGGGCGTTGCGGCAAAGGACGCGTCATCGTGATCAGTCCGCACCCCGAACAAAACGAGGATTTGCAGGGTCTCGTGGCGCACGCCATCTCCTGGGTCGCCGGCCAGGACGAAAAGAACATCAGGATCGGCCAATGAACACCGGCGCGATTTTCTGAAGACCTCCGCGCTGAATGTGCTCGAACTTCCGAACATGGAGGGCAGGTTCAGCTACAGCCCCCTGTCGCAAGACCATCGCTACTACGCGGTCAGCATCCTTGCCTGACCGCCGACAATCGCTGGCTGATCTTCAACTCGACGCGCTCCGGCCGCGCGCAGGTTTACGGCACCCGTGTCGCGGAAGGGTTTCTCGACGGTTTGGTGAGGCCGAATTCCCGCTGAAGGATCGCCAGTGCGCGTGGTGTGTGACTGATGTCTTGCACGTAGTCCTTGCCGACCTTGCTCTTCGCCTGTAGCGCGCGCCTCAGCGAATCCAGCAGCAATGCCTTCAACGCCGGGTCGTTGTCGAGCGTGCAGGCGTAGGCGAGGCCGCTCGACACGAGAAGATCCGTGCCGCCGTTGCCCTTGCCTTTTTCAAAGGTCGGGCAGGTGTCAATGTAGCGGAAGCTGTGGGTCTCGTGGTTCCACGCGTGTTTCTCCAGCCAATGCGCGGAGCGAACAATGCATTGCTTGACCGCCGGCGATGGCGCGATCATGTCGAACATCATCAAGCCGTTGAGCAACACACCGGTCGCAAACGCCTTGCCGCCGGGATGCGATGGAATGTGAAGGCACTCCGGCGGACCGTGCGGCAGGTTCCAATCGCCGCGGGCCGTCTGCTTCTCGACGATTTTCTCAACGTAAAGCCGGGCGGCGTTGCGGTAGAACGGATTCCCCGTTGCTTCATAAGCGGCCACCGCGTTCATCAACGGCCAGCCGGCGGCGCGCTCGATGCGGAAGTCGAACTTCGCCGTCAGATACGTCGCCTGCGCTGCGCAGACCATCTCAGCGGTTTCGAGATAGCGCCGTTCGCCGGTCAGGAAACCGAGATGAAAATTTCCGGGTTGGAAAATGTGCCCACCGGGATCAATCGCGCCGGCGATGAATGCGTTGCCGTGCGTGAGCAATTTCAGATCGAGCGGCCCGAAGAACCCGCCGACGTGTCCCACCGAGTGCGCATACACCCGGCCCGGCATCCGCGGCTGCCACGGGTAATGGACCGTGTCAATGTCGGTGCTGTGCCGCGACGCTTGGTCGGCGCGCCAGAGGAACTTCCAATCGCCCGTGCGCGCGAACTGCAACGCCAGCGCGCCCATCAAATCGTATTCGTGGTTGCCCCAGTTGAAGCGCCGTTCGCCAAACCAATCGCCGTAGTTCATCCAGCCGTACTCGCGTTTCTCGCGCCGGTTCTTTTCGAGTTGGATGAAACCATCCTCGACCAGCTTCTCGTAATCGTCGAACACGCCCGCCTGACGCGGCTCGACGATGCCGAACACGCCGCTGGCGCAATAGTGCCGCGGCGGCGCAACGGCAAAGAGCGGGTGCTCGAACCACGACGGGTTCAGCGTCGCGTCGGTGGCGACAAAGAAGTCCGTCGTGAATTCCAGGCCGCGTTTGATCCGGTACTGGCCGCCGTCGTAGCAGTAGTAGAGGCGGATGAGGTCTTCGGTGTTCTTCGATTCCTTCGCAAACGCACCGGCCGGCAACGGCGGCAAGATGCCGATGTGCAGGCCGTCGGGTTTGGTGACAATCGCCTTCGGGTACGTCTGCCAGAAATCTTTCACGACCACGGCGAGGCCGCGTTTCCCGTCGCTGACAGAAACGCAACCGGACAGCGGCGTGGGATTCGTTACCGTGATCGCGGAAGCGGCATTCGTATTGGCGAATGGCAACCAGATTCCGGCCTCGCGCAAGTTGGTGAGCACCGCGTTCGTGTTGTTGTTGCCGATGGTCCAGCTCACCCGCACCCACGGCTGCCCGGCGTAGGCGAAACAACGCGCCTGCCACCGGAACAACTTCGCGCCATCGTTGGCCACGAAATCGCCTTCCGTGCGGGTGACAGCGCGAATCGGTCCTTGTTCTTCGCGGACGAATGTGTCCGGCTTGCCGGCAAGATAGGCTTTGCCGGCGCTGTCAACAATGCGCGCAGTGAACGACGAACCTGAGGCAATGGGGTCGCGCGGCGCCGGGTTGGCTCCGTTGCCGACGCGCAAACGGAACTTGCCCGGCGCCGGTGCGATGAAACTGACGAGCAGCCATTTCACGCTGCCGTCGGGCCAGAACGATGTCGCCTCAAACTGGGCGGGCAGCGGTTTGCCCGCGGCATCGAGCAGTTGCGTGTCGTCCGCCGACGCCAGCGTGCCGCGCGCAAACGGCACGCCGCTGGTGACCGGCCAGTTCTTTCGCCGGTGATTGACCGTAAGTTCGATAGTCTGCGGTGTGGAGCGGGCGATTCGTGGCCGTTCGCCGGCGACAAACTTGACCTTCTGGCCGGCCACCGTGGCAATGTGCGTCCTTCCACGCTCAAGGCCGGTGAGCACGACGCGATGATTGCGCAGGTCGCTATCGGTTTCGACAAACGTGCGCCCTGCACATTCGACAGTCGCCGCCGGCGTCGGTTCACTGCTGATCCAAGAAAGCTGTGTGTCGCCGTTTGGCAGCGTGAAGGCCGACATCTCGCTCAGGACCGGCGGTTGGTACGGTTCGAGCCGCATGTAATCGTAGTACGCCGAGCCGATGTTGCCGGGATTCGCAAAACGGTCGTCAACCCAGAGGTTGAACGTGCCGTCGGTGATTTCGTGAACGCCAAGGTCCGCTTCGCTGGTGCCGGTTTTAAGCCACGTCTTGCCGCCGTCGCGCGAGTAGGCAAGCGGCCGTGTAGTCGGGCCGAGCCACGCCCGGTAAACGCCACGCGGGATGCCGGTGATGTGGGTGTGCAACACCGGCGCGCCTTCTTCCGTCGTGGCGCGGTCCTTCGTGATCTTCGGCGTGGTGAGCGACGCGTCGCAGGAACGTTTGCCGGGGCCTTCGGTGGTCCAGAGCCGCCATTTGGTGGCGGTCACGCGATTGGTCAGCCACGCATCGCGCGGCGTGGTCCAGTCCTCGACTTCGTAAATCAATCCAGTTCGTCCGCGAAAGTTGGTGTTGGCAGCTTGCGCACCCGCAGTCGTGGCGAGGAGCAGCAATAACACAATGACAGTCATGGGACGATTCTAACCCGGTGTTGTAATTTCCGCACATTGTTTTTCAGAGCTGTGTTACAAAACGCACCGCCCAAGCGCACCGCCCTTTCCGCTTGCCACATCAGTGAAATAGGTGTTTCATCCATGTGGCAAAGGAGAAATGTATCATGCCCGCGAAACGCTCGATGGTGGAGGACGCGTTGTTGATGTTGTTGTGGACGGCCGACAAGCTCAGTCGTCCCACTCTCAGCAATCTCATGGAGTCGTACGAAGGATGGGAATGGCGCAATCGGATCCCGCGTCAACTGCAACGAATGGAGCAGCGCCAACTGCTGGCTCGTGAGAAACAGGGGGAACAAATCGTGTTTCAACTGACAAGTTTGGGCCGCCTGGAAATACTTGGCGGGAAAGATGCTCCCGCGCAATGGGATCGTCCGTGGGACGGACTGTGGCGACAGGTGTTGTTTGACCTGCCTGTTGTGCGGAGGCGAACTCGTTTGCGGTTATGGCGCTGGCTGCGGGATAATGGGTTTGGCTATTTGCAACAAAGCCTTTGGATTCACCCACATCCGGTGGGCGAACTGATAAGCGCGTTGGATGATTTCCGTGATGATGTGGAGACATTTCTCCTCATGGAAGCTCACTGTTGCGGTGGTTATTCCAACCAGTCTGTTGTGCTCGGCGCTTGGGATTTTGAGGAGATCAACCGTCGGTACGAGGGCTACCAGCGCACTGCACGTCTTGATCGCGCTGCCGCGAGACGCATTCTTGCCTCCCCGCAACAACTGGACGGCTGGCTGCGCAGCGAACGGATAGCCTGGCAACATGCGCTGACCCTGGATCCGTTGTTGCCTCGTTCTCTCTGGCCGACAGGTTATCGTGGTGAGAGGGCTTGGGAAGTGCGGAAGAACTCTTTTGCACTGCTGGCAGAGCGTCTGCGCCCCTGACCAAACCCTGCCACATCAATGAAATAGGTGTTTCACTGATGTGGCAGCATCAGATGGACGTTGGGGAGGGAGGATTTGGCGCGGCGCGGTCGGCCGTGGGGGAGCGGCCAAACACCCGGCGATAGAGACGGTTGAAATGCGAGAGATTGTTGAAACCGGTCGCGTACGCGATGGCGCTGACGTTGTCGCGGCTGCCCAGCAGTTGCCGCCGGGCATGATCAAGACGGACGCGATTGAGAAACTCCGTGAACGTGCTGCCCGTGTAGCGGGGGAACTGCCGCTCAAAATTTGCTTTACTCATCCCGGCCAGCCTCAACGCCTCAGGGAGAGGAAACGGTTCGGTGTATTGTTCCAACACGCGACGGATCACCCGCTCAATGCCGGCCTGGTAACGTTCGCCTTCCTGCACGCTGAATGAGATTCGCGACAACTCGGTCGCCTCCTCGTCCGGGGTCGTCGCCAAATCCGCCAGGATTTCGAGCAGCACCCCCAGCCGTCCGGCGGCCGACATCTTCGGCATGGCCAGCAAGCGGGGGACAACCCGGCGTCGCGCCGGCGCGCCGAAGAGCAGCCCGCGCCGGGCGCGTTCCCACAAGGAAGCGAGCGATTCGAACTCCGGCAGTGCGCGCAGGGGATGATCCAGCGGCCAATGAAATTGCACGCAAATCCCCGTGGAATGTCTCAGCCCTTGAATGCAGTGGGGCAGGTGCGGTCCCAACAATTCCAAATCCGGCCCGCGAAACGAAGCGATATGATCGCCCACGAGCCGCAACCCGTGGCCGCGCGCGACAAATGTCAGTTCCATCTCGCGGTGCAAATGCCATTGGTCGCCGGCGCCTTCGAACGGCACCACCTGTCCGTCGGCGGTAAATTGTTCCACCTCGCGCAGGTTGTCGCGCCAGCGGTGCAGGCGGAACGACAATCCGCTCGGCGGGGTGATGGTTTCAAAATGAATGGGCATGACCATGCTGCGACCGGCTGCAATGTTCGCATAATGCCGGGCGTCGCGCAACCACGACACTGAGACCACGACACTGAGACCAAAGTGTCAGTCTTTGAGACTGTAGGCTATGGAACAAACCTTGTCGCTGCACTATGGTTTACGCATGAACACCACGAAGAATCAGATCAGTCGTCGCAGTTTCCTGAAACAATCCGCAGCCGCCGCCGCATGGCTCGGAATGCCCGCCCTCATTCCCGCCACCGCCTTCGGCGCGAACAACAAGACCGCCGTCGGCTGCATCGGTGTCGGCGGCATGGGCACCGGTAACATGCGCAACTTCCTCACGCTTGACGATTGCCGGGTTGTGGCCGTGTGCGACACTTACGAGGATCGCCGCCAGAAAGCCAAGGGACTCGTGGACAAACAATACGGCGACACCGGCTGCGCGATGTCCCGTGACTGGCGCGAGGTGATCGCCCGCAAGGACATTGACGCCTTGATGATCGCGCCGCAGGACCATTGGCACGCGCTCATCGCCATTGCCGCCGCGGCGGCAAAGAAAGACATGTATCTCGAAAAACCGACCGGCGTGTCGGTCGAGGAGAGCCAGAAGATTGTCGCCGCCATCGGCAAACACAAACGCGTGTTCCAGGGCGGCACGCAGCAACGTTCGCAACAGAATTTCCGCCGCGCCTGCGAGCTGGCCCGCAACGGTTACATCGGCAAACTTCACACGGTGGAGGTGTCTGCGCCGGGGCCGCAATACCAGCCGAGGCACACCGGCTCACTGGATCCGCAGCCGGTGCCGGACGGGTTTGACTGGAACATGTGGCGCGGCCCGGCGCCGGCCAAGCCCTACAATCCCGGCCGTGTGATCAAGCATGACTGGTATTTGATCTGGGACTACTGCGCCGGGTTCATCTCCAACTGGGGCGTGCATCATCTCGACATCGCCAATTGGGGGTGCCCGCTCCTTGGCAAGGAGCCGTGCGAGATCGAGTGCAAGGGCGTTTATCGCAAGAAAGGCTTCACTGACAACATCGAAAGCTGGAATGCGACGTTTACCTACCGGAGCGGCTTGAAGATGATCTTCACCGACCCGACCGTGCAGAAGACCGGCACGAAGTTCATTGGCGACAAAGGCTGGGTCTATTGCAACCGCAATGGCACTTTCGAGGCCGAGCCAGCTTCGTTGCTGCGGGTCAAGCTCAAGGACGGCGAACTGCATTTGCAAGAATCCATACATCATCAGGCTGACTTCCTGAACAGCGTCCGCACCCGTAAAGATCCCGTTTCCAACGTGGAGGCCACGCACGTCGCGAGCTACCTTGGCCTCATCGCCGAGATCGCCGCGCGGCTGGAAACGAAACTGAAATGGGACCCGAAGAAAGAACAATTCATCGGCAACGACGAAGCCAACAAGCGGCTTTCTCGTCCGATGTATAACGGCTGGAGTTTGTGACAAGATTCACATGGACGTCACGCGGAAGCTGTTGGTAAAGTCAACCACAACCACAAAATGAAAGGAGTACATCATGGGTAAGATACACGTCGGACTAAACACGGAGTTCTCGCGCAGCTCGGACAAGCCGTTCGAGTGGGCCGTCAAGGCGGCAGCCGAGATGGGCTACAAATACATCGAGCCGATGGTCCACTTCGGCCGCGAACTGATGAGCGAAGCCGGGTATTTCCACACCGTCTCGATGTTCGACGACCCGTACCGGATCAAGGACGCCTGCGACAAGGCCGGGCTGACCATCTCCGCGCTGCAATCGCACGGCCCGCTCGGCCGGCCCGAGGTGCACGGCGAATATATCAAGCTCGCCATCCGCACCGCCGCCGAGATCGGCGTGCCGGTCATCAATACCGACGAAGGCATCAAGGCGAAATGGACGACCGAGGAGGAAGATTTTGTCCTCATCAAATACACGTTGCAGGAAGCGGCGTTCATCGCCGAGCGGCGCGGCGTGAAGATCGGCCTCGAACCGCACGCGCAATACTCGCGTCATCCCGACGGCCTCGACCGCATTTACAATCTGGTGAAATCACCGGCGATTGGCATCAACCTCGACACCGGCAACGCCTACCTCTGCGGCCACGACGTTTATGCGTGGCTGGAACGCGTCGCCTCGCGACTCGTTCACCTTCACGCCAAGGACATCTCGGTGAAACACTCCGAGGCCGAGCGCGGCAAAGTCACCGGCACGCCGGTCGGTTGCGCCTGCGGCGAGGGCGTCCTCGACTGGGAGCGCATCGTGAAGATCGTGCGCGAGAAATGTCCGCGCGACATCGTCTTCTCCGTCGAGTGCGGCACCCCGGCGCAGGCCGCCAAAAGCCTCGAACATCTTTCCAAGCTCGTGTGAAAGCTGTTCTTTTACTGGCGGGATTCTGTTTGTTGGCGCAGGTTGCAGCGGCGGCTGGGACTCCTCAGCCGCCGCCGCCCCGCAGCCGGGCGGAAGTGGAAGCGGTCCTTGCAAAAGCGCCGAAAAGCCCCCCGCAAGCCGCCGCCAAACCGCTGACCATTCTCCTGCTGGCCGACAAGAAAGACCATGGCCCCGCCGGAAACGGCATGCATGATTATCCGGTGTGGCAGGAGAACTGGGCGAAGTTATTGGGCGGTTCTCCCGGCGTGAAAGTCCTCACCGCGCAACACTGGCCCGCTGAAGAGCAATTCAAGGCCGCCGATGTCATCGCGGCGTTTTGTTATTTGAAGTGGGACACCCAACGCATCGAGCAGGTCCGCAACTATCTCGCAACAGGAAAAGGACTGGTGGTGATCCACTCCGCCACGTGGACGAAACCGACACCTTCCGCGGAAGTGGCGTCCGTGCTCGGCGTCGGCGGTTTCCAACGTTACCGTCACGGCCCCCTCACACTGCGGATCGAAAAACCCGACCATCCGATTTGCGTCGGCCTGCCGCAGGAGTTCTCGTTGCACGACGAACCGTACTGGCCGCCGACGCCGGACCCGGTCGCGCCGGGCTACACGGTGCTGGCCACTTCGATGGAGAAACCCGCGCCCGACGCGGATACGATGCAGCCGCAACCGATGTTCTGGACCTGCGAACCGGAAAAAGGCCGCGTGTTCGGCTGTGTCCCCGGCCATTACACTTTCACGTTCGACGATGCGTACTTCCGCATTCTCCTGCTGCGAGGAATCGCGTGGGCCGGCGGGACGAATCCGCATCGATTCGATCCGCTGGTGTTGGGCACCGGGAAAATGCTGCGAATCAGCGCCGGGCGCGGCAAGGTGATCGAGATGCCGGACACCTCCGATGAGACGCGCGGTCTGGATTTATCGCGGCTGAAACTGGAATTGCTCTACGAGACAGACTTCACTGGGCCGTTGAAGTTCGTGAAAGAAGCCGACCTGTTCACCGATGGCAAGCGAGCGCGTTTGCCGGAAGACGTTGATTGGGTGCTGGAAGGCAAGGCCAGCGCGCTCATCGAGAACAAGCGGCTCGTGCTCAAGAATGACGCGAGCCATCTCGTGTTCTGGAACACGCGCGAGTTTCCCGCCGATCTGCTCATCGAGTTCGGCGTGTCGCCCGCCGACCCGAACAACGGACTGAACCTCGTATTCTTCGCCGCGAAAGGTCGTGACGGCGGGAGCATCTTCGATTTGAGCCAGCCGATGCGCGACGGCGAGTTCAAGACCTACCACAGCGGCGCGCTGAATTGTTATCACGTCTCCTATTGGGCGATTGATCCTCAGGGCAAAGAACGCGGCACAGCGCACATCCGCAAGAATCATGGTTTTCATCTCGTTTCCATGGGCCGCGACTTCATCGCCGGGCAAGGGCCGGGGCCGCATTGCATACGGATTCTCAAGCTCAGCAACAAGATCACCGTCGAGACCAACGGCAAAATCGAGGTACGCTTCGAGGACGACGGCAAGACATACGGCCCCGTGTGGAAGGAAGGCCGCGTCGCCCTGCGCCAGATGCAGCACACCGGACATTCGAGCTACACGCACTTCAAGGTCTGGGCGGTGAAACCGGCGCAACAGTGAACACTCTTTTCGCTCTGGTTGCGCTGCTGACGTTGCTGGGCGGCGTCGGAACAACTGCGCCAGCGCAGCCGAATATGATATTCATCCTGGCCGACGACCTCGGCTACGGAGACCTCGGCTGCTACGGCTGTCCGGATATCCGCACGCCGCGCCTCGATGCGTTGGCCGCCCAAGGGATGCGTTTCACCGACGCGTACGCCAACGGCCCCACTTGTTCGCCGACGCGGTACGCCTTCATGACCGGCCGCTACCAACAACGCGGCGGCTTGGAATACGCGCTCTACTATCAGGAGAAGAATGCCGGGCTGCCGCCCGGCGGAGAGACGCTTGCCAGCCTGCTCAGAAAAACCGGCCGCTGCACCGCGCTCATCGGCAAGTGGCATCTTGGCTACGACCCGGAGCGCGCTCCCAACGCGCAAGGTTTTGACCACTTCTTCGGCTTGCTCGGCGGCAACCATCATTATTTCCAACACATGGATCGCCTCGGTCATCACGACCTTTTCTGGAATGAAAAAGCCATCCAGCGAAAAGGTTACTCGACCGATCTGTTGACCGATGACGCCCAGCGTTTTCTCGCCGAGAATCGCCGCCGGCCCTTCTTTCTGTTCCTTGCGTACAATGCGCCCCATTTCCCCTATCAAGGACCGCGCGACGCCGACCGTGTCGTGGAGCCAAAATCTCCAAGCTGGCAGTCCGGCACCCGCGCCAACTACGTCAGCATGGTCGAACATCTCGACAAAAGCGTGGGCCGTGTGTTGGATGAACTCGACCGGCTCGGGTTGGCAACAAACACCCTCGTCGTCTTCACCTCCGACAACGGCGGCGACCCGATGGGCCGCAACCTGCCGCTTTCCGGACTCAAGGGCAGCCTCTGGGAAGGCGGCATTCGCGTGCCCTGCATCGCGCGTTGGCCGGGAATGATTTCCGACGGCAGTGTCAGCCGGACGCCCATCATCACGATGGACTGGACGGCCACATTGCTGGCGTTGGCCGGAGCGAAAACCTCCGTTCCCCTTGATGGTAGTAATCTTCTTCCCATCTTGCGCGGTGAAACACCGCCCAACGAACGCACACTGTTCTGGAGGCGCGTTCCTGAGCCTGTGCGCAAAAAAGTCATCCCGCAACGCGCCGTGCGTTGTGGTGAATGGAAGTATTTGGAGGAATACAAACAGCCGTCCCGCCTGTTCCATCTCGCCGCCGATCTTCCGGAAACGAACAACCTCGCCCCACAACATCCCGACCGCTGCGCCCGTTTCCGCAAATTGCTTGATGACTGGGAAGCCGCCTTGCCCAACGCGGTCACTCGCGCTTCAGCGCCTTGACCGGGTCAACGTTCGCCGCCCGGTTCGCCGGCCAGAGACCGGCCAGCAACGACACTGCCGCCGCGCCCGCCAACAACAGCGCGCACCTCGTCCAGTCAACGGAGAAGAGGCTGCGCGGGATCATCAACATTTCTTCCGGGTCGCTGATCTCGCCGGCCGCGATGTGCAGGACGAGCCGGCTGATCCAGTAGGCTGCCGTCCAGCCAAGAAAAATGCCGACCAACGTGCCGAGCGCACCGAGAAAAACCGTTTCGGTCAGAAACAGACGGCGCACGTCGCCCTTGGTTGCGCCAAGCGCACGGAACAGCCCAATGTCCGCGCGGCTGTCGGAGACAATCCGCGAAGTCGTGCTCCAGAGCAGGCCGCACGCAAGCAGCAACAACACGCCGCCAAACGCGTACCCGATTCGCTTGACGATTTTCATCGCTGTGTCCACCTCCTTCAGGAACGACTCGAAAGCGTTTTGTCGCGTGGTCGCCCCAAAGCCCATCTCCTTCAGCCGCTTCACGACAGGCTCCGGATTGGTTCCGGCTTTCAAGAGCACGGTTGCCCTCGTGAATTCGCCCTCACGCGGCGCGCGCCGGCCATGCGGGCCGTACTCGGCCGGCGGTTCCACCGGGCGCAGCCGCGCCAAGTCGTTGCGCTGTTTCAGCCACTTCGCGCAGAGCCGGGCCGGTTCCTCGGGCATCAACAGGCGCGTGCCCGGACAAAACCCGACCACCCGCCCCTTCAACGTCAACAACCGGTTGTGAATCATCTTGTCGAACTCGCCCTCGTATGACTCGATGTGTTTTCTGCGTTGGGCGATTTCCTCTTCGCTGAGGCGCAACCACTGTTTCTTGTCGTAATCGTAACGGAACCGTTCCAATTGCCCCATCGGATCGCCCACCCGCAACGTCACATCCCGCCCGATCCACGACTGCACACGCGCGGGATCTTCGAGTTCGAACTTGCTCGTCCGCTCGTGGTAACGCAATTTCACAAACCGCTCGCCAAGCACCAGCGGGATGACCCCTTCGCAGGCGGCAAGTTCTCTGGCGTCCGCATACCGGCAAATCAACGCTTCCGGCGCGCCCATCGCATAATCGTGCGACGCCGCGCGCGGCGATTCGGCCAACGCCTCCACGTTGACCGGCTGGATCCGGATCTCCGGCGCCGCCGCCTCGACCTCCTTCCACTCGCAAAACTCCGCCAGCAACTCGTCCGACAGAAATTGCGCCCGTTTCCGCGAGGACGACGACTCCTCGTCGCCATAATGGCGCGGGGTATGCGTGACGCGAATGACGTCCTTGTCAATTTCCTCGGTGAACCCGGTGCGGATGACAAGGTCGCGGATGCCGCTCACAAGCGAATTGACGGTGACAACGACCAGGATCCCGAGCGCCACGGAGATAATGGAGAACACCGCGCGTTTCCTGCGCAGCCCGATCTTCCGGACGCTGAGCCGGATCTGGTCGCGTCGGCGAATCATGCCTCCGCCCTTCCCCGTCCGACCGCCCCCCTCCCCGGTGAATCAGAGGAACGATCGTTCCTCTGATTCACCGGTGGATGGGAGGCTGTGGATTGCAGCCGCGCGCACGCGCCACGCAAACGGTTGCGGAATCGTTTGTGCCATTCCCACACCTCGGCCCCCCGGTACCCCGCCGGCCACAAGCCGCGGGGCAACAGCGGATCGAAAATCATCGCGTGATCATAGGCGATTTTTTCCGATCGCGCTTCGGCTGCCAGTCGCTCCAGGTTGCTGGCATGTTCCAGGATTCGAAAGCCTGCTTTCACCGTTTGGAGAAAAGCTTCCTGTCGCCGTCCGATTTCCTCCCAATCCCACGCGGAAGCGACAATCTCCTGATCGGTGCAGAGAAACACCCGTCGTGATTCAAAACCACAAAAACACTCCGGCACGCCTTCCGCGTGAACAATCTGGTTCAGAATCGGTTCCAACTCGTCCGGCCAAATCCAGACGCTTCGTTGCAGCAGACCCAATCCGCGTGCGCGCAACGCGCGCCACAACCGTTTCCGGTCTTTCCGTTGCACTTCGGGCAAATCGAAAGTCACCACCCGCCACATCCCGTCCCAACGCCGCTCCCAACGTGGGGTCGGGTCTTGGTCACCCAGTCGTTGTCGTCCTTTGTCAGTGAGAATGAACACCGATTCTGCGCCTTGACCGGTGCGGCTGACGAGTTGCTCGCGATGAAGCCGCTGAATGAGGGCGTCCCGCCGGTGGTAATAGTGGTATTCTTCGAATCCCGCCAGCATATTGGACAAGGTGGGGCGCATCAGCTTGCCCATGCCCCACAGGAACATGTCGAGAATCTCCGCGTAATCCACTTTCTTTACAGGCAGTTTTTTTGATCGGTTCATGAAACGCGCTCCTGCAGGTCTACCGGTGAATCAGAGGAACGATCGTTCCTCTGATTCACCGGGATGGTGGGTGGTGAGAGAGGCGGCGGGAGGGAGGCGGCCAGCGCGCCTTTTTCGATGCGCAACACACGGTCGGCAAATGCCGCGGCTTTTTCGTCATGCGTGACAAGCAGGACGGTGACATTGCGCTCGCGGTTGATCCTCTGAAGCAACGCCATCACCCGGAATCCTGTGTCGCGGTCGAGGTTGCCGGTCGGTTCGTCGGCGAGGATGATCTTCGGGTTGTTGATGAGCGCGCGGGCGATAGCGACGCGCTGGGCTTCGCCGCCGCTGAGTTGTTCGGGCTTGTGAATCGCGCGATCGCCAAGGCCGAACTCGTCCAGTAACGCGCGGGCGCGCTCGCGGCGCTCGGTCTCGCTGACGCCGGCGAAGACGAGCGGTAACGCGACGTTGTCGAGCGCGGTGTAGTAACTCGGCAGGTTGAAGAACTGGAACACGAACCCAATGGTCCGGTTCCGAAATTCGCTGATGGCCCGGTCGTCAAGCTGGCGGAGGTTCTGGCCGGAGACGATGACGTTGCCCGCGGTCGGCGTGAGCAACCCGGCGATGACCTGGATGAGGGTGGTTTTGCCGGAGCCGCTCGGGCCCATAATGGCGACGAAACTGCCTCCGTCGAGCGCGAGGCTGGCGTTGCGCAACGCCTCGACTGACTCGCCCTTGAGGCGATAGGTGACACTGACGTTGTCGAGCCGTATCACGGGACGCGAATGGCGATTCTTTCGACGCCGGCGTTTCCGTCCTCGTCGGTGGCGCGCACGGCGATGGTGTGCGGCCCGGCCGCAAGCGGAAGTTTGACGCCGAAGATTTCTTCGCGATCGTCAAACACACCGTCGGCGGGCGCGAAGAACTTCCACTCGGCGCCGTCCACGGAGTATTCAAGGAACCGGATGAGGCTGAGCTTGGAGCGGGCAACGCCACGCAGCATTCCGGCGTCGAATTTCAGGTCGGAGACAATCGGGCGCGCGTTGTTGACCTTGATCGAATGGCTGATCCGCTCAGCGATCAGCGCTTCGCCAACAGGATTGCATTCCTCGTCGCTGGCGGTGACTTTGACGCGGTACCAGGCATCCGGAATGGAGTCGGTGTCCCATGAATGTTCCGTCGCGCGGAGCGTGCGGCCCTGGAGCATGGGAATCCAGACTTCATCGCCCTCAGCGCGATAATAAAGCCGGTAGAGCAACGTGTCGCCATCCTTGTCGGACGCGCGCCACGAAAGGCGCTTGATGGTGCTGGCCGGTTTCGGGCGGAATTGTTCGGGGGCCGGTGCGGCAGGGGCGCCGGCGGTGGTGACGACGTTGGTTTTGGGTTTCTCGCCGGTTTCGAGCGCGGAGATTTCGGGTTTTTGGTTTTGGACTTGGAGATGGAGCGTGAGGGAACGCAGACACGGTTCCGACTGGCGCGCGAGCGTGGCGCGGAGCTGGATGTAGCGGCCACGCGGGCTGCTGATTGCGGCGGGAGCCTTGGTGAGCGGTTGGCTCCAGGTGGACCATGTTTTATCGGGCAGCGCGGTGTTGCCGGTGCGCGTGGCGACAGTCACGGCGCCCTCGGCGCGCCAATCGAGTTTGCCCCACGTGGCGAGAAACCGGCAGTCGCGAGCTTCCGAGGTGTATTCGCCGTTGGCGGATTTCTGGGCGTCAATGAGGTAGGCGTTGCCGATGTTGCCCATGCCCACAAACGCCAGCCGGCCATTGTGGACAGCGAGGGTGAGCGCCTGTTTCTCGTCAAAATCGAACAGCAGTTCCCAATGCTGGCCGTCAGGAACGCGGAACACGCGACCCGCACCGGCCATGGCCAGCAGGATGCCGCCCTCAGCGTCGCGGGCGATGGCGTGGATGGATTCGTTGTCCCAATACGCCCAGCGGTCCACACGACCGTTGGCCTGGCGCTGATAGAGCGCACCGGCAAGGAGATTGGCCATGCGGGTTTCGGGCGGCGTCTCGCGTCCGGTGGTGCGCGTGGCGGCGGGAGCGCCGTATTGGGCGGTCAATTGGGCGCCGAGCGCTTCAAATTCGCCGGCGCTGGGTCGCTGTCCGGGAACCGGCGCGCGGGGGCGGCGGACTTTTTGTTTGTTGACGGCAACGAAAAGATCCTGGCCGCTGACGAGGATCGCTTTGACTTCGTCCTCGGCAAATTCGTGCAGCACGCTGCCTTTGCCCTTGGCGGTGACGCGGTACAGCAGGCCGCGGTCGCTGCCGCCGGCCAGCAGCGAGCCGTCGGCGGGATCGAACGCGAGGCAAAGAATGTTGGAATCCTCGGCGGTGTACCATTCTTCCGGTTTCGCGTCGGCGCCGATGCGGTAGATTTTTCCGTCGGCCCCGGTGCCGGCAAAGAGGACGCCGTTCTTGTCGAGCGCGAGCGCCCAAACATACGGCGACCGGAGCCGGCAATAATCGCTGCTCTTCTTGTCGGGAGTGATCTTGAAGATTTTTCCGTCGGGGAGCGTGCCGGCGTAGAGGTTGCCTTGCGCATCGCAAGCGAGGGAGGTGACGGCGACGGCATCGGTGGTGGCGATTCGGACAGCTTGACGGTCTTTGCCGATGGCGTACACGTCGGCGGGCGAGCCGGTGCCGAAATAGATCGTGCCGTCGGGCGCGACGGTGGAGCACCAGATTTCCTTGGCGAACTCGCCGAGCTTGGATGCGTTGTAGCCGAGACGCAACTCGCCGTCGCTGGCGACAGTGAGGCGCTGGAGTTTGCCGCGCATGAAGTCGGCCGGCGTCTGGACTTCCCAGCGTTCGGTTTTGACGGCGAGCGCAGGAGTCAGGAGACAGAAGACAGAAGTCAGCAGAAGGGATGTTTTCATGAATCATTCCTGTCGGATCGGCACTCGGGCGACGGCTGTGCCACTGAGCACCCAGCCGGTGGGCGTGACGAGTTGCTGCACGTCGGCGGCGCCGAGCGGGCCAAATGGATTGTCGTCGCCGAGAACACCGAGCGCGCTGGGCGGCAGATTGCGCAACAGTTTGCCGCGATACTGGAGACCCTGGCCGGCAGTCTGGATGACCGCCACCAGATCGGTGGAGCGATGGCGTTTCTGGATCGCGCGGAGATAATCGTCGAGGCTGTCGGGCGCGGCGACGTCAGCCGGCGCGGTGGCGCCGCTGGTGACCACGACAACAAGTTCCCGCAACGTGTCGGTGGCCGCGGGCACGGTGACGGGGATGGTGCGGATCTGTTCAGGCTGTCCGAATGGTTTCAGGACAACGTGAAGTTTGGCTTTCTCGCCGCGTTCGACCTGCGCTTTCTCGAAGTAGGCGCGCTTGATGTCGGCGGTGCGACGTTCGAGCGTTGCTTCCACGTGGATCTCGGCGCTGTTGATTTGGGGACGGCCAAACGGCGAGGAGAACAACTGGGCAATCGGCATGACGCTGCCGGAATTGAAAAGACCGCCGGAGGGGTGGAAGAACGTGTTGGTCAGCGTGATGGAACGGTCCGAAAGAACGGCGGTGAGGCGGACCTGCAGCATCGTGTCTTGGGATGAGCCGGAAGCGGAGCCGATGACTTCGGCGAGGGCGTTGACGATCAGGCGCGGCGTGAACACGGGATGATCAATCACTTCCAGCGCGTATTGTTCGTTGTGGCCGGTGCCGCGATTGACAACGCGCGCGACGACGGGAATCATGCGGGCGGTAGTGGCGGTGTCGGCGACGATGCAGCTTTGCCAGTCGCCAACCATCGCGCCGCGTTCGCTGACGGGCGAAGCCATCTTGAACGAGCGTTGCAAGCTCGACATGACAACGTGAACCTCGGCGTGCACGGCCGGCGCCGAGATGAGGCCGGCTTGGAGGAACGGATGGCCAAACGCAAGGACGCGACCGCGTTTCTTGTCAACATAACTGACCGTGCCGACACCGGTGGCATCGAGGTCGCCCCGCATCAATTGCACGCCGATGGCGCCGCCCGGCTCAAAATCGGCATCGGAACGTTTCAACGCCCCGCTCGCGCCGCCCCCGGCAACGGGGAGCAAACCGTAGGGTCGAAATTCCTCCGCCATTTGCGCGATGACGCGCGGGCTGAAGCCGCCCAGCGCAAGCGGCGTGAGCAACGGTTGGAGCGCCGCCTCGGAAGAGGCGCGCGTCGCGGGCGCAGGCGCAAGGCCCGGCTCGGCTTTGCGATCAATCTCGGCGAGCATGTTGTGGATGGGCGTCACGCCGGCGAGCGGGTCGTTCTCGAACGTCCACCCGTAAGCGAGCGCGCCGATGAGCTTGCCGTCAATGTAGATCGGACTGCCGCTCATGCCGGCGATGACCTTGTGGTGTTCAAGATTCGCGCCGCTCATCCTGATGAGGATCATGTCCTGCTTCGGAAAGGCGTTCTTGAGAACGCCGAGGATCTCGACCTCGAACCGCTCCGGTTTTGTGCCACGGAACACAGACAGGCCGTAGCCTTTCATGCCGGGGGTGAGTTGCTCGGGGCGCAACGTCTCCTGCGCCAACGCAGTGAACGTTACCAGACAACCGAGGATGAACAGGCGAATGACTCGCATGGCGCGCCCTGCATACCATCATTTGCGCGTTGCGACAAGTTCAGCCTTCGAGGAGGGCGATGGCGTCTTCGAGTTTGGCGCGGATGGCGGCGAGGCGGTCGGGGTCGGTGACGGGTTTGCCGGCGTGGTCCTGGACGTAGAAGGTGTCTATCGCGGCGCCTTTTTCGGTCGAGATCCTCGCGAAGCTGATGTCGAGGCCGAGACTGGTGATGGTCTGGGTCAACGCGAAGAGCAGGCCAAGACGGTCTTCCGTCTGGATTTCGATGATGGTGCGGGTCGGCGTTGTTTCGTTGTCGAACTCGATGACGGTCGGGATGGTGACGACGCGGATGCGGCCGGGGACGCGGTGGGCGGCGTGCATCCTGGCGAGGAGATGACTGAAGTCAACATCGGCGCGGTTGGTCAGCGAGGCGATCAACGCGGTCTCGGCGGCGCGAAGCGATTTCTCGTCCGTGACGGCGGCAAGGTTGCGGTCGCAGACGTCGAAGAAGTCGAGGACGACCTGGTCGCCGCGGGTGTAGATGTGGGCGCGGAGGATGTTGATGTGGGCGGAGGTGAGGGCGCCGCAGATTTTGGAGAACAGGCCGACGCGGTCCCACGTGCAGAGCGAGAGCCGGCTGTGGCTTTGGGCGGGGAACGGCTCCCATTCGATGATGGGGTTGAGTGTGTCCTCGGGTTTTTCGGCTTCGAGTTGCCGGACGAGGAATTGATTGACGAGACCGAGGTGGTGAATGATCGTGTCGGCGTTGGTGTTGATGTAGTAACTGGCGGGCATCAACTCGAAATGGGAGTAGGTCTCTTCGAGGGGAAGTTTGTTTTTGAGTTTGGCGCTGACTTCCTTGTAAAGCTGCTCGATGCGGCGCGAGAGGATGTTGCGGGCGCGCTCCGGCCCGGCGAGGGCTTGTTTGGTATGGCCGTACAGTTGCCAGAGGAGGGCTTGTTTCCAGTCGGTCCACATCTTCGGGCCGGTGCCGATGGAGTCGGCAAACGTCATGAGCATCAGGAGATCGAGGTTGGATTCGTCCTTCACGATGCGGACTGCGGCATCAATGGTGGCCTGATCATCGAGGTCGCGGCGCTGGGAGAGCATGGCGAGCTTGAGATGGTCGCGGACCAGGAAGAGAAGATGGGCGGTCTCGTCGGCGTTGAGCCGGAGCCGGGTGGCGACGCTGCGGGCGGCGTGGAGGCTGGCTTCGGCGTGGCGCGGAACGTTGGCGGCCTTGCCGACGTCGTGCAACAGAATGGCGAGATACAGGACGTCGGCGTGCTCGACGTTCTGGAAAATTTTCCGGTAGGCGGCGTGCGGCGGTTCGACGGCGTCAATGATGCGGTCGAGGTTTTCGATGACGTGCAAGGTGTGTTCGTCGGCGGTGTAACGGTGGAAGAACTCGTGTTGGACGAGACAGGTGAGCCGGCCAAATTCGGGGATGAGTTTGCCGAGCAACCCGGTCTCGTGCATGAGGCGAAGGATGCGCGCGACCTGGCCTTTGCGGTGAAGAATGGCAAGAAGGACGTCGCGCATGTCGGGCGCGTGCTGGAACTTGCGGTCCACGAGACGAAGGTTCTGGCGGATGAGCGTGCGCAATTCGGGGCCAAGCTCGGCGTTGCGCTGTTGCGCGTGGAGGAACACGCGAAGCAGACGATGGTTGTCCTCCTTGAAAACGGCGCGCGACTTGGCATTGAGCGCGCCGTTGCGAAGCACGAAGCCGTCGAACTCCTCGGTTTTGCGGGCGCGGCGGTCGAGAAACGCGCCGAGCCGGGAGGTGGCGGTGGTCAGCGCCATGCGCGCCGCGAGGGCGTTGGTGAGGAGGAAAACGTTGCGCGCCTGCGTGTAGTACTCGCGCATGAACGCCTCGGTGCGGCGCAACACGTCGCGCTGGCGAAACCCGAACTCGTCGGCGATTCGCGGCTGGAGAGCAAGCCCGATGGCGTCGCAGGCGCGGCCGGTGAGGTAATGGAGCGAGGTGCGGACACGAAGAATAAAATCGTAAGCGCGTTCGAGGTCGCGCTGCTCGGCGCGTTCGAGGAAACCTTTCTGGCGAAGCTCGTCAAGGGTGAGGACACCGTACTTGAAGAACGCCATCCATGTCAGGTTCTGAAAATCGCGCAGGCTGCCGCAGCCGTTCTTGACGTTTGGCTCCTGCATATAGACGGAGTCGCCATGTTTTTCGTGGCGGTTGCGCTGGTCTTCCATGCGGGCGGCGATGTACTCCGCCTCGTGGCCGCGGACGCACTTGCGGATCAATGTCTGGCGAAACTTCTCGTAATGGTGCGCGTCGCCGGCGATGAGACGCGACTCGATGAGCGACGTCTTCGATTGCATGTCGGCGTTGGCTTGTGTGACCGCCTCGTCAATGGTCCGCGTCGAGTGCCCAACTTTCAGCCCGATGTCCCACAACAGATACAACGCCTTCTCGACGACTTCCGCCAAATCGGGGCGCGACAGCTTGTCGTGCAGGAACATCACGTCAATGTCCGAAAACGGATTCAGTTCGCCGCGCCCGTAGCCGCCGATGGCGACGAGTGAGATGGGCGCGGTCGGCCGGTCGAACACGTGCCGCAGCAACGTGTCCAGCACCGCTGTGCGTCCCTGCGCCACCTCGCGTCCGCCCGCGCCGGCGCGATGCTCCATCAGCAGACGGTGGGTCTCGACCTTGAGGAACTGCTTGTAGAGACGAACCACCTCGGAGCGTTTCGCCCCGGGTTTGACTGTGAGGCACTTATCGGCGTGCGCTTTCAGCTTCGCTTGGAACCAGTCCTGTCGCATCGCTGCCACAATACGGGACGGCCTCGTTTGACGCAAGCCATTGCTGGCCAAGCCGGTGTGATGTTGCCAAATTGTCACGGGCAAGCAGGTTGATTTTCAGGTGGTTTGGGGTATGCTATCCGCCAATTAACCCTGTAGGAGGGGGTTAACCATGACGCTGCAAAAGCGAAAACGAAACCCTCTGGCTGAAATCGTTCGATCCCAGCTCGAGGAGATCAACAAATACAAATGGATCGAAAGTGAGAAGTTCGGCAGGGACATTGGGATGGAGCGCGCCGCCCGCGAATGGATGGCGAAACATTTCCCGGACTGGAAACAGTACCGATGGAAGCAGGCCATTGCGGAAGCGTTGCGACAGACCGATGTCGGCTTGAACTGATCGCTTCCGATGCCAAAACCTCGTCGGGGCGGGTGGCAACACCCGCCCCGACTTCTTATTGCCTCCGCCGCCTGCCGCGTGTAACCTGCCGCCATGCTCCAACTCGGTGTCAACATTGACCACGTTGCCACGCTCCGTCAGGCCCGCTACAAAGCCGGCCACGAGGGCATGACACCCGAACCGGACCCCGTCGCCGCCGCCGCCGAGGTCGAGGCCGCCGGCGCGCACGGCATCACCGTCCACCTTCGCGAAGACCGACGGCACATTCAGGACGCCGACGTCCAGACACTCCGCAAAACCATCCGCACCCGGATGAACCTCGAAATGGCCGACGTGCCGGAGATTGTCGCCATCGCCGAGGCGCTCAAGCCCGACGAGGTCTGCATCGTTCCCGAACGCCGCGCCGAGGTCACCACGGAAGGGGGACTCAACGTCGCCGGCAAATCGCTGCCCCGCACCATTGCCCGGCTCCGCAAAGCCGGCATCGTCGTCAGCCTCTTCATCGCGCCCGACCTCAAACAGGTCCGCGCCAGCGCGGCCGCCGGCGCGCAGTTCATCGAGTTGCACACCGGCGCCTACGCCAACGCGCGCAACAAGTCCCTCGAACTGAAACGCCTCGTCGCTGCCGCCGAATTGGCGCACGAACTCGGCCTGCGCGTCAACGCCGGGCACGGGCTGACCTACCAGAACGTCTCCGGCATCTTTCCCGTGCCTCACTTGGAGACGCTCAACATTGGGCACTCGATTGTTTCGCGCGCTGTGTTTGTCGGGCTGCGTCAGGCTCTCACCGAGATGCTGGCCGCGATGAAGGGCTATCCCGGATGAGCGTTCTCGGCACCGGCATTGACATCGTCGAGACCGGCCGGATCCGCGACTCGTTGGAAAAGTTCGGCGACCGTTTCGTCAACCGCTGTTTCCTGCCCGGCGAGATTGCCTATTGCCGCTCGATGAAATTTTCCGAATTGCATTTCGCCGCGCGTTTCGCAGCGAAGGAGGCCATCTCGAAAGCGTTCGGCACGGGCATCGGGAAACAACTCGGCTGGCGCGACATGGAAATCTGCCGGCGCGACAGCGGCGAGCCGTTTGTGATGCTGCACGACAAAGGCGTCGAACTGGCGCGCGCGCGCGGCGTCGCCGAAGTGCTGGTGAGCCTTTCCCATTGCAAGGATTACGCCGCCGCGCAAGCCGTCATTGTCGGCCGTTCAGCGGGCGCGCCAAAATAAGGCCGCGCCGACAGCGCCGAAAATCACATTCGGCAACCACGCAGCCACCACTGGCGGGAGACGCCCGCTGTAGCCGAATTGCAGCGACAGCCGCATGACGATGAAAAACGTCACCACCAGCACCAAAGCCATCCCGACCCCCATCATCGGTCCCCGCCGGCTGACCTGCATGCCCAGCGGGACGCCAAGCACGACCACGACCAGGCAGGTCAACGGCATCGCATAACGCCCGTGCATCTCGACGAGATAGCGCGGCTGCTGCGAGGCGCGCCCCGCGTTGCGCAACGCCCGCGCAAACCGGCGCAACTCGGTCGTGGTCATTTCCTGATGGTGCTTGCTTTCCAGCAGCAGCCGTTTGGGCGTCTCGGTGATGAACGGGAAATTCGTCGTCGCCACAAACGCATCCGGCGCCGGCGGGTGCACGATCCGCACGTCCTCAAACTGCCATCGCTCCGCCGTCCAGACCGCGCGCCGCGCGAACACATCCATCAGCGGTTTGCCGTCGCGGTCCCGCAGATAAAACGCCACGTTGTCCATGACGTTCTCTTCCGGGGCGAACTCCCGCGCGTACCAATCCCGGTATTCCTGCTGATTGGAGAAGAAGAAATTCCGGAGCTTCTCCTTGGCCGGCAATCCGCTCATCTGGCGTTGCAACGCCAGCGCCCGTTCGCGCGACTGCGGCGCGAATTTGTCGCCCAGGCCGAAGGAGACCGCCGACGCCATCAAGCCGACCACGAAGAACGGCAGGCCGAGCCGCCAGACGCTGATGCCGCTGGTGCGCATGGCCAGCAGTTCATTGTGCCGGCCCAGCATGGAGAGGCAAAACAACACGCCCAGCAACACCGTCAACGGCAGGATGAACACCAGCGGCTCCGGCAGCATGACCAGATAATAGCGCAGGATCATGCCGATCTCGGCGCGTTGCCTGAGAAAATCGCCGAGGTTCTCCAGCAGATCGTGCACGATAAACAACAGCAGGAACGCGTCGAAACTGTACATCAGCGGCCACGCGAACTCCCGCAGCAGATATTTGTCCAGAATCCTCAATCGCACGGGCAGAGAGTAGGCAGACCCAGCCGCTGGACGCCAGCAAAAAGAGTCAGTGCGCGCGCCCTTGCACCAGACGGAACAACCCGATGAAATCGTCGTCGCCCCAGCCGCGGTCCAGGGCGGCCTGATAAAAACTGGCGAGCATCCGGGTCTGCGGCAATGGCAGGGTTCCGCCGGCGGTTTCCAGCGCGAGGCGGAGGTCTTTGCCCATGTGTTTCAGCGAAAACTGTGGCGCGTAATCGGCGGCGCGCAGCTTGGGTTCCTTCAACTCAGCGAGGCCGGACCAACTCACGTTCAGGCGCAGCGCCGAGAAATAATCGTCATCGGAGATGCCGGCGGCCCGCGCGAAACTCAGGCTTTCGCCCAGCGCCGAGCCGACGAGGGCGATGTTGATGTTGAACGCCAGCTTGATCGCCGAGGCGCTGCCGACGGGACCGACGTGCTTGATGTGGCTGGACAGCCGCGACAACACGGGGCGGGCGCGTTTCAACACCGCCTTGTCGCCGCCGACGAAGAAGACCAGCTTGCGTTGTTCGGCGGCGATTTTGCTGCCGGTGAACGGCGCCTCCAGGAACGACGCGCCGGTTGCCTCGACTTGCGCGGCGAAATCGCGGGAGGCCGCCGGCGAAATGGTGCTGGATTGGACAACAATCTGACCGGAATGCAGGACGGGTTTGATCCGATCCAGCACGCCCTGCACGGCGGGCGGATCGGCGACAACGATGTGAAGCAATTCGGCGCACTCCGCGGCGGCGCAGGCGTCGTGCGTGTAGGAAAACTGCGACGGTTTGGGCGTGCGGTTCCAGCCGCGCACTTCATGGCCGTCCTGCAACAGGTTGTCGGCCCACGTGCCGCCAATGATGCCGAGTCCAAAAATGCTGATTTTCATGCCGCCAAGATACGGCCAGCGGGCAGCGTTTGTCACGCCGGGATTAGCGGAGGGCAAGGAACGCGAACATGCGGCCGGTGCGGCCGCGCTCGGCGCGATACGAATAGTAGAGGTCAAGATGACAGGCGGTGCAGCGGCGTTCGTTGTGGATGTTGCGGACACCGGCGGCGCGAAGCTGTTCTTCCAGCGGAGTCCAGAGATCCATGTCGTAGTGGCAAGGACCGATGCAGGGGCCGATGACGGCGAGGATGTCCGCCGGGCGCGCCGGCATCGCGGCAACGGCGGCGCCGGCGACGTTGGCGAGCGTGCCTTTCTTGCCGGAGTGGACAAGCCCGATTGCCTGCGGGGCAACGAGGAAAAGGGGGGCGCAGTCGGCGCAGCGGACCAGCAGCGGCAGCCCCGGCGCGGTGGTAATGAGCGCGTCAACCGCCGGATAGGCGCCGGGTTGGGTGACGAGGGCGACGCCGTTGCCGTGGATTTGCTCGGCGCGGGCGAATCGGTCGCAGCCGAAGGAACGGACGAGTTGTTGTTCGTAATCGGCGGCCTTGGTGTCGGCAGCGGTGCGCCGGGTAAAGGCGTGGCGGATGAACGGAACTTCGTTGAGCGGGGCGAACGTCTCGAAAGGCGTCATCGCGGTGCGCGGCGATTTCACGGTTTTCGTTTGGAGGGCGGAATGGTGGCGATGAGTTGGTCGAAGGGACCAGGCTCGCACCTGTAGGCGGCCAGGGCATTCTGGCGGGTGTTTTGGGCAAGCTCGTATTGTTTGGCCACGATGAACGCCTGGACGAGATCGAGGTAGGCGGCGCAGAGGTGTTTGCGGACGAGCGCGCTGTCGGCATTGAGCCGGGGTTGCGCCTGTGTGCCGGGGGAGAAGACGAGCGCGGTGCCTTCGCGGTCAATCTGGCGATAGACGTTGATGAGGGTGCGGAGCGCTTCCTGCCGGTTGTTGTCGAGCAGCAGTGTTTGCAGGAGGTGGACGGCGGCTTCTTCGAGCCGGTTTTGCGCGATGGCAACGGACGCGAGGCTGATGTAGGCGTCGGGATTGGCCGGCGAGAGGTGGCGCATGTAACGGTAAGCTTCGCGGGCGTCGTTGTAGAGGCCGATCCTCATGCAGGAATGGCCAAGGTTCCAATAAATCTCGTGGTTGCCGATGTCCGGGATGTCTTCCGGTTTGCGTCCGCGTTTCAGTTCCTTGGTCCGGTTCTCGTTGTTGAAGCTGTGATCCAACGGCACGGCGCGGCGCAAGGTCTCGATGGATTTCTGGTAGAAGGGCCTGCTTTCGGGCGTGGGAACCAGCGCGCCGTCGGCGCCGCGTTGCGAGAGCAGGTCGCCCTTGATGCGGTAGTAGGCGCCGAGGTGGAGGAAAACGATCTGCGCGCGGTCGGTGATCTGCGCGGCTTTTTCGCCTTCCTCGATGATGCGGTCAATGTTCTTGCCTTGCGGATCTTTTTCGTAGAGCGCGTAGGCAAGGGATTTGTGGCTCTTGAAACTGTTGGGGCAGACCTCGGCGGCCTTGGTCCAGAGCCGGACATCGTCGTCCCAATCGTAGTTGCGGAAGAACGTCCGGACGCCGTACACCAGCGCCAGCACGCAGAGGAAACCGCGCGCCAGCGACTGCAACCAGACGCGTTGCGCCCACGCCGAGATGTCCAGCCGCGCAACCACTTTCCGGCAGAGCGCATAAATCAAGATGACCGTCAGCCCCGCGTAGGCGATGGACGGCAGGTACATGAATCGCTCCGCCATGATGCTGCCGATGCACCACGCCGTGTTGTCCCACAGCGACAGCCCGAATGTTGGATTCGGCACCAGGTTCGACGATGGCAGGAACGTCAGGAAGAAAAACGCGACGAGGAAAAAGATCGCCTTGTGCCGGCGGTAATTGAGCACGGCCAACGCCACAATCGCCAGCACCAGCGCCAACACAGCGACCGATTTCCAGTCTTCCCAGCTATTCAACGGGAATTGCACCAGCGGAATCTCGTTGTAGGAGTAATCGCACGAGAGCCGCGCCGGCCAGAAAAACAGCCAGAAATATCGCCCCACAATCTTGATCGCCGTCAGGCGCGCTTCCCAGAAGCCGAGATCAATCAGCGGATTGTCCACAAACGGCAGCTCGGGCGGACGCAAATTCCCAAACACCTTGGACCGCACATAAAACATCACCGCCACCGCCGGCAGCACCGCAACGTAGCCTTTCAGGAAAAAGTCCCACGCATTGGCCAGCACGTTGAGCGCCCGGTTTCCGACCCGCTGTTGGAAACGGTAGGTGAAATCGTACAACACCATCACCGGCAGCACGACGACCGCGCTTTCCTTGCAGAACACGCCCAGCGTCGTCACCGCCGTCATCACCAGCAGCCACAAGAGCCTGCGCCAGCCGGTCGAAACAGTGCTTTTGGCATAACAAAGAAACGCCCCCAACACGGCAGCCATCGCAAACAAGTCGGCCCGCCCGACGATGTTGGTGACCGACTCTGTGACAATCGGGTGGATTGCAAACAGCAGCGCCGTCAACAACGACGGCCAGAGCTTGTCCATCAGCACCAACACGAAGTAATAAATCAACACCGCATTCAGCCAGTGAAACAACAGGTTTATCCAGTGGTAACTGGCCGCGCGGTCGCCGCTGTGCAACACCGCGTAGTTGAACAGGTAGGACAACGTCGTCAGCGGCCGGTACAGCCCGCTCACCGCCTTCGGGTACCAGTAGTCCTGCGTAAAGATCAGCTTGACGTTTTCCGATTTCGCCTGCCGCAGGCGCGGGTCTTCGAGGATGATGAATTTGTTGTCGAGCGCGAACTCGGTGTTGCGCAGCGTGTTGACAAACGTGAACAGCACCAACGTCCCCAGCAACGCCACCACGCCCAGATGCGCCGCCCAGCCGCACGATGTCCACAACACCCGGCGCACCGGCGGCTCCAGCGGGGCCGGCTTCACGGCGGCGGACGGAACGGATTCTTGTGGCTGTTGTGTCTCCATTGTCTCTCGGCGCAACGAAAGTGTGTCAGCAGGCGCATCCAAAGTCAACTTTTCACCGTGCCCCCTCTCCCGGAGTCGCAAACATTTGTAACAGTTGTTACAACCAGTTGCAATAGGTGACGGAGTCACCCCTGACTCTTGACGAATCTGCGCAAAGACACCCCGAACGGAACAAACCGGCTGGCCCACCGAAGTTCATCCGCCGCGGGCGGGAACATTTGTTACAACCGCAACAGGCAGAAACCGAAATCAATCACGATGCCTTCCGGCGATTTCACCACCGGCACCGACGGCCATCGGTCGGGTCGGGCATCGTCACCAACAGCGCCCTCAACAACGCCCGGCGCACAGGCTCGGCGAGGATGGAAAAGATCAGGACGGGTTTCCACTGCATCGTCGCCGGAGCAGTGGCAGGGGGCTGAGGCAAGAACCGGTGGTTTTCTGGCGGTTTCGTCCACATGCCGCGCTAACGGCCGGCAAGAACATTGCGGAATCTTTTTGCCCTCAAATCTTCTTGCCCAATCCCAAGCCGTCGATTGTCACTTCAAAAACTTCTCCACTTGGCGGCACAGAATCGGCAGTTTGTTCTCCACCACGTCCCATACGATCTCGTCGTCCGCGAGCGAATCGTTCAACGGCACGACAGGCTTCCAACACGTCAAGCAGTCTTTGTCTCGCTTCGTTCTTCATAGACCACCTGCCGCGTGGCGTCCACGGCGGCGCGGAAATGCGGACTTCGAATCATCCGTTCCGTCAGCACGTCCACCTTGCGGCCAAACAATTCTTCCAACGCCTCCGCAAATTCAAGGAACGCATCCGCGTAACCGGTGTAGCCAGTCCGCGCAAACTGGACCACAAAATCCAAGTCGCTTTTGGCCGGCTGAAAATCCCCGCGCGCCGCCGAGCCGAAAAGCTCCAAGCGACGGACTTCGTGCCGACGGCACAATTCCGCGATGGACTTCCTGCGTTGTTCGACCAGATCAATCATGTCAGGATTATATCACACGCTACCGAGAAAACAGTCAAGAATCAGAAGCTGACTCGGACAATAAACCGACTTGTCCGCCGTAGTTCTGACGTAGGCGGAAGCCTTGGCGAAGGCGGATTGCTCTTGGCGATGAACACCAATACCTGTCAGTGACAGGCATCGGCAGAAGGGCGCGACTACAGAACCCCGTATTCAATGCCGATGGCTACGCGCTGGCAAGGGCCAGCAATTTTCTTTCCACCTGACGCGGGAAATCCACCAACGCGAACAGGTCTTCAGGGAAGAGATAGTCCTCGCCGTCCTCGTCAATCACTCGCAGCAACGCATCTTTCGCGGCGTTCGGATCGGAGACGACCGGATAGACTTTCCCGCAAATCAATGAGGCCTCGTAATCGGTGTTGTCCAGACAAAGAGCAAATTGGTGTTTGGTTGTCTTCATGGCGTTTCCAGATACCGCTTAATCTTCATGTCACGCTTACCAATACCGTGAGCTTCGTACCAATGCAACTCCACTGTGCGCAGCGCCCCGTTGGGAAGCCGAACTTCGGCGACGCCTTTCAACTTGCGCCAGCGCCCATCCCCATGCTGCTTGCGCAGGTAACGCAAAATGCGGATTCCTCCACCGGTGGCGATGGCTTCGATTTGACGAATGTTCCCAACAACTTCGAATCTCATCGGACATATCCTGCGCAATTGATCCTGCGTTGACAAGCTGGTTCTGCTTCGAACAAAATCGTCGTGGCCGCCGACTTGTCCGCCGAAGCTTCAGCGAAGGCGGATTGCCCTTTGCGATGAACACCGATGCCGGTCAGTGACAAGCATCGGCAGAAGTGCGCCGCAAGGTAGCCTGAAAGATCCGTCCAGAGTGGGGAATTGACAACGGGTCACCTCGACGACTGGAGAACATCTAGCCATCGGGGCAGACGTTTGTCCCGGAAGTTTTGCAACTTCGCACTCGTCACATGTTCCAAGGCGGCTATTGGAAGAGCGCTTGTCCAGTCAATGCCATGCTTCTTTAGCGCCTTTACTCCAGATCGGTTCATGGCTAACGCCATTGTTCCTTCCAACAAGTTCAGGCAATCTCTGGCGGGAAGCTTGTCGATTTCGACCGCCATGATAAGCTCTCGCAAGAAACCGCGAACGCACAAGAGCATGATCTTCAGATGACGCACGTCCTGACGTTCCAGTCCGGGTTTGTCCTGCGGCAAACCAACCGCCGCTTCCAATTTCGCTTTCAGCAGGATCACCGGATGTAGGACACGGAATCGGAGACCTTCATGTTTGACGACCAAAGCCGTTGCTTTCGCTTCCGTGGTCATGACGCCGTGGATTCGCTTCAATACCTCAACCTTGATCGGTCGCGCTCCCGCTCTCGGAATCTCCAAGTACCCGGCCGATGGAATCAACAACTTGCGCGGCGCCGATTCTTTCCTGAAACCGGTTGCCTTGGCCAGATGGTCGAGGTCAAGGTAATCACCCAACACATCGAGGTCCTTGCTCGTGAATGGCAAGTATGGTCGTAGTTCCGGTTCAGTGGCCAGATAACGGTCTGCCCAAATACTCACTGCTTGTCCGCCGACAACCACCAGATTCGCTCCCTCCGGCAGCGCGAGAATGGAACGGTAATCTTGGATCTTCGTTTGGGGACGGGACGTAGCCACAGCACTCCCGCCACGTTCTATGGACGACGTTGCTGATGGCGGCGGAAATAGGCCATGGTTTCCGCCAAGTTCAAAATTTGAAGTTTCGCGCAACGCGCAAAGAGAGCATTCTCAGCTTGCGCCTGTTTGGGAGTGACCTCTTTCCGCGCAAGACGACGCCAATCGCGTTTCCGATCCGCGGCTTTCGCCGCACGGAAATGCTCAAGAAGCGCGGGCTGCGTCGGTCTATTTGCGACAGTCTTCACGGCTTCAGCATAACGGTTCCATCAACCGAGTCAAGCATGGCGACAGACTCAAAAGAATCAGAAACTGACGCTGGTCTTGTCCGCCATCGTGTCCGCCGACCTGTCCGCGTGGCGTGACTTGTCCGCCGCTGGCGGGCCTGTCCGCCGAAGCTTCAGCGAAGGCGGATTGCTTGTTGCGATGAACACCGATTCCCGTCAGTGACATGTATCGACAGAAGTGCGCTGCAAGGTTATCTGAGAAACTTGTCCAGAGTCAGGAGTTGATCACGACCATCTTCGTGCTTCCACGATAATCAACGAACAACGGATCGCAGCAGACATCTTGAACGAGATCTTTCCGAACGGTCCTTTCTACACCCACTCGGTTTGCGGATTCCCATCCACCGCATACTTGGCCTCGTATTTCTTGGAGTAGGTCATCGTGGCCGACACATACGGTCTGGCTTTCATCGCTTTCGCGTGCCATTCCTCCTTGATGTCACCCAAAGAAACAACAGAGACCTCAAATGCTATGTTTTGGCCAACCACGGTTGGTCCCATGCTATAAGAACAAGAAGCGCCGCCAGCATCACTTGATATGCATTCATACAATGACTACGCCTTCTTCGCCAACTCGGCGCTGTAAGCTTTGATCTTGCGGATGGCGTCGAGGATGTGATCCATGGCGCTGCGGTCGGCCAAAAGCATGTTCTGGGAGATTCGAACCATGTTGGCGCAGACTTGGGCGTTGCCTTTCAAATCCTTGAAGCTCTCGCGATAGGCTTTCAGGCGCTTGACGTTCCAAAGTCGTTTGTAGCCGGCCGAGTTGATTGCTTCGTCGAGCAGACCGTCGTTGTATTGCTCGTGATAGCCGCCGCCACTGGAAATACCCTCCGCGCTGAGCGCTTTCATGAACTGGCTTTTTGTCAGGCCGTTGAATTGTGTCGCGTCATAACGCATCGGGAACACATGCCAGACCGCGCGGCTCTTCTCCGGCAGCCGCGCGGGGGCGATGCCGCCGATTTCGTTCAGCCCGGCGATCAGGTAGTCGGCATTCGCTTGGCGGTGCGCGGTTTCCTTCTTCAGCTTCTCGAACTGCGAGAGGAGGATGGAGGCTTGGAAATGTTGCATCCGGAAGTTATTGCCGCGAGTGAAGCTGCCGGTGCCGGTGTTGGCGCCGAAGGAACGCCCGCAATTGTGGTAGGAATGGCATTTGTCCACCAGCTTCTCATTCATGCCGGTAACGGCGCCGCCTTCGCCGGAGGGGATGTGCTTGGAGTTCTGGAAGCTGAAGCAACCGAGGTCGCCGAGCGTGCCGCACTTGCGGCCTTTGTACTCGGCGAGCCACGCCTGGCAGGCGTCCTCGACGACGGCGAGTTTGTGTTTCTTGGCGATGGCGTTGATCTCGTCCATGTAGCACGGCATGCCGTAGATGTGGACGGGCAGGATGGCCTTGGTGCGCTCGGTGATCCGGCTCTCGATGGATTTCGGGTCCATGGTGAACGTCTCGGGATCGGTGTCGGCGAACACGGGCAACGCTTTCTGGATCAGGACGGAATTGTAGGTGGCAATGAACGTGTAGGGCGCGACGATCACTTCGTCGCCGGCATCCACACCGACCGCATAGAGGCTGGTGATGAGCGCGGTCGTGCCGCTGGCCGTGGCCAACGCTTTCTTCGCGCCGAGCAGTTTCGCCCATTCCTCCTCAAAGACCGGCACTTTGCCGCCGCTACCGGCGCGGGACCAGCGACCGCTGCGGAGGATGTCGAGGATTTCGGGTTCCCATTCTTTCCGCCAATCCGGCCATTTCGGCCAGCCGCCGGGGTGGGCGCGTTGGCCGCCGAGCAGGGCGGGTTTCCCGGCATCGGCAGCGAAAACGTTGGGGGCGATTTTGGCGCCGAGCCAAGTGAGAGCGGCAGTGGTTGCCGCCGTGGTGCGGACGAAGTCACGTCGAGTCATGGTGTGCTCTCCTGTTGTTAAGCAACGGCGTCGAGGCTACGCCTTCGTGTTGGCTGGCGCAAGCAGATTCCTCCACCGCGCGCCGCTACCGGTTTTTCCAGAGCGACGGAAGGGAAAACTCGTCCTTCGGAAACAAATCGGTGTTGATGTCGGTCAACGCCGAGCGGTTGAATTCGGGACCGATCAGCACGGGACGCGCCTCGGGGTTGAGGTACGGCTGGAGAAGTTGCGAAACGTCAATGCCGGCGCGCCGGTAATAATCCTGAATGGACGGCGTGGAGAGACGCCGCCGGATGACGGAAGGCTCCAGCGGGATCGGCTCGTTGCTGCCAATGCCAATGACGCCGCAGACAAGCACGTGGGGAAAAACACGGACAAATGTTTCCAGGACGCGCCGCGTCGGGCACCATGTCACGGCAAATCCGCCCGGCTTCAGGCGGCTGCGGAGCAACTGAAAATAGGCGTCCGAGTAGAGATTGCCGGAGTGCGCGCTGGAAGGACGGAGGGCGTCGGCCTCGATGATGTCAAACCGGTGCGGGGAGTGCATGAGATAGAGCCGTCCGTCCCCCGTGACGTGCTCGATGCGCCGGTCATCGAGCAGGAATTGCAGCGCCGGGTCGGGAGTGGTCTGGGCGAGTCGGCGCAACGTGTCGAGTTGCGCGCCGATGATTTCAATGCAGACGAGTCGCCGGGTTTCCGGTCGTCCGCCGAGACTGAACAACGTGTCGCCGGAGCCGAGGCCGATCACCGCAATATCCACGGGATTCGGATGCAGCATCGCCGGCAACGCGCCGAGCGCGGCATGGATTCCGCCATACGGAATCCAGCTCTGTCCGATGCCGTTGACGAAGACGATGGTGGAGCGGCCATCGGAATCCGGCTTGAGCACCGAGACGCCGGCGCCGTCCTCGGCAACGAGAATGCGGCCGGGCGTCGTGCCGTGCGTCCGCGCCCACAACAATTCCCGGTTCGGCAACGACCAGACGCAGCCGGCCACGGCAACAACGAGCGCGCCTTGCAGGGCAACAGCCAGCCGGGGGCGTGTCGAACCGATGGCGCGCCAGATTCCCGCCAGTCCAAACAGAGCGCATCCCGCCACAAGACATCGCAACGTAAGCGCCGTGCCGAGCAGCGCCAGCGCGCCAACGCCGGTCAGCATGGCGCCCATCATGCAGCCGAGAATGTTGGCCGTCTGCAACCAGCCGACCCGCTGTCCAACCTGCGCCAAATCCGTCTGGACCGCTTTTTGCAGGAACGGAAAACTCAGCCCCATCAGAATCGTGGGCGGTCCCACCAGAAGCAGCGGCAACCCAAGATAAAGCGCCGCGAAAACACCGGCCAAAGTCAATTCCTCCGGACTGGCCGACCCCTGAAAAAACCGGCCCAGCGCGACAAAGCCCGCGTTGACATCCAGCGGCTCGTAATTGTCAAAGTACGCGCGGAACACATTGAGCCGGCCAACCGCCGCCAGCACAAACGACGTGACCAGCCCGACGTACAACCCGATGCCGCCCTGCAACAGAAGAAAAGTGGTTGTTGGCCGCCGGCTGCGACGGGCCGGGCGAAGACCGGCCAGCGAACCGATGCCAACGCCCGCCAGATACACCGCCAACAAGGTGCCGAAGGAAAACGCCGTGGATTTCTGCATCACACCCAGCAGCCGGAACCAGACGATCTCCAGCGAGAGCGCGATGAAACCCGAACACGCATAAATCGCAAGCCACGCGCCCATCGGCAGCGGTCGGCGCGGCGCATCACCCTCGGCTGTCCCGGCGCGGAGCGGCTCCGGTGGGCCAACTTCCTGCCCGGCGCGCCGCAGGTGGAACACGGCGGGTAGAATCGCCGCGGCACAGAACAGGTTGAGGCAACCGGCGACGCGGAGGCTGCCTTCCATTCCGAGGTTCGGCAGCAACGCCCAAGTCGCGCCGAGCGCGCCCAGCGCCGCGCCCAGGGCGTTGACGCCGTAGAATCGTCCGATGACGGCCGGCGCATCCGTCAACCCGGTGACGGCGGCCCGCGCGAGCAGCGGCAATGAGACGCCCATCAAGAAAGTCGGCCAGACCAGGCACGCGAAAAGAACGGGCGATGTCACGGCGCGCGACCCGGCAAGATGTCCCCACTGAAGATACAGAACGTCATACAACAGCCATTTGCTGGCGAAACCGAAAAGCGCGATGAGCGCCTCCGCCACGGCGAACAACGCCAGGCTCGCCACGCGGGATCGCCGGTCCGCGAGGACGCCTCCCGCCAGATGGCCAAAACCCAGCCCGGCCATGAAGGCCGTCACAATCAACGTCACCGAAAACACGTCGCCGCCCGCAAACACCACCAGGATCCGTTGCCACGCCACCTGATAAATGAGCGCGGCAAAGCCCGACACGAAAAAGACGAGCGCGACGATGATTGTGTGCAGCGATGACATCAGTTGTTGCCCAATGACCGCGCCACGTGCGACAGGACACCGGTTGCGGTTGCCGCAATGATACCAAGCGTCTTACTTGATGCCCACACAATACAACGCGCGGTCGGAGCGGATGTAAATCCGTCCGTTGATCGGGGCGGACGATGCGCGGAACAATTCGCCCTTGCGCTCGCCGAGGGAGTTGCGGGAGACCAAATCGAGTTTCGGGCCGGGCCGAATCACGAGCGTCTCGCCGGCTTCGTTGTTGATGTAAATCAGGCCGCGGGATTCAAACGGGGACGCCGAGTAGGCGCCGGGAATCTTTTCCGACCAGAGAACTTTTCCCGTGCGCGCTTCGTAGGTCGTGGCGCTGCCTTTCATGTCAATGCCGAACAGATACTCGCCGACGACAATCGGCGAGGAGATGTCCCGGATCTTGGGACGCGGCGTCTGCCACGCGCGATGGGTCTCGCTCACGTCGCCGGAGCCGCCGGGGCGGACGGCGTAGATGTCGCCGGATTTGCCGTTGAACATGAAAATCAATCCGTGGGCAAACTCCGGTCCCGGCTCGCCGCGCCCGTTGAATCCCTTGCAAAACCAGAGCGATTTGCCGGTGGCCGGGTCGTAGGCGTCGAGGCCGTGTTCGCCGGCGACAATCAGTTCGGCGCGCGCGCCGGCGCGGATTTCCACGGGTGTGCCCCAGCCGCCCATCGGTTTTTCGCCGCGCGGTGTGCGCCAGACAATCTTGCCCGTGTTTTTGTCGAGCGCGACGATGAATGATGCGCCTTGGGCGTCGCAATTCTGGATGACGAGATTGCCGGAAAACACCGGCGAGGCGGAGATGCCCCACGGGCCGGGGAAATCCCCCAGCTTTTGCGACCAAAGCGGTTTGCCGTTGAGATCGAAACAGTGGATGCCGGCCTTGTCGAGGAAGGCCACCACGCGCTGGCCGTCGGTGACACAGGTTGGCGTGGCGAAGCTGTTCATCTTGTGCGTCTTGCCCGGTGCATCGCAGGGGATTTGTTGTTCCCAGAGCAATTTCCCATCGCGGGCATCGAGGGCGAAGACGAGCCGCACGGCGCCCTTGTCTAGGGCTGCGGTGAGGAAGATGCGTTGGTCCCAATTCACCGGCGCCGAATGCCCTTCGCCTTTCAACTCAACGCGCCAAAGAATGTTGTCGGCGGTCCACTGGGTGGGCAGCGGCGCGCCCACGTGATGGCCGGTGCCCAACGGGCCGCGGAAGCGCGGCCAGTTCTCGGCGGCGTTGGAGGTGAGGCAGAGTGCGAGGCACGACAGCAGTAGCGATGGGGTCTGTTTCATGGCTTTTGTTCGGACGGCATCATGGCAGGACTCATTCAATGCAATTCGAGAACCCGAAAACACCGCTATTCCTTCAGCAAACGCATGGAGTCCGAATCACGATGACAAGCCGCGCACTTGCCAGCCTTGCCGGTAACGGCGGCGCAACAGCGTGTCGGGCACGCGAATCGGCTCGGCCATCGCCGATTCTTCCGGGTTCATCTTTGGGTCTCCCACGACACCCGGCGGCTTGTCATCGTCAATCCATTGCTGATACCATGACGGTCGTATGAAACGGTTGTCTGTCATGCTGAAGATTGGCGGAGTGATGGGGTTGTTGGTGATGGCCTCGTTGCCTGCGAAGGCAAAGGAAATCCAGTTCACCATCTCCAATCCATCGCCGCTGCCCGTGACAACCGTGGCGCGCGTTTCGCTTCCCGTGCCGGCCGGTTGGCTGGACGGACAGCCGCCGGCGGCGGTGATGCTCGACGGCAAGACTGTGCCGGTGCAAGCGAAGGTCGTCACGCGCCACCCGGACGGCTCGATTCGGCGTGTGATGTTGAGCGTGCCGGCGCGTCTGGAACCGCGCAGCACCAGGAACGGCGTTTATCGAGCCGGCAAAACGTCAACGCCAGCGGTCGATCGCGTTCCGTCTGTCATCGCGACCGACCGTGGGAAGGTGGTGCTTGGGAAAAAGCGCGTCGAGCTGCGCAGCGCCGACAATCTTCTCCTGGCAACCATGGAGCCGTTCGGGCCGGAACCTGAGCAAGGGGAAACGACCGTTCAAGTTCTCGATTGCGGGCCGCAATTCACCTGGCTGCGATATGACCGCGCGGGCAGCCAGTGGAACCGGCAATGGGACGCGCAGGTCTATCGCACCGGCGAAGTGCGATTGACGCATCGGATTCAGGCGAAGAACAAGGGCGATCATGGGACGCCGGATTTCGGCTGGAAACTGACCGCGCCCGCCGCGCAGTCCCCAAATTTGCCAAAACACCCGGCGCGCCTGTTGGGACGCAATCCGAACTCGCGTTTCTCCGATGAGGACAACGCGGACTTGCTCGCGCAACTCACGCTCGGCGACGGCACGCCGGCTTGCGTCGTCAATCCGCTCGCGTTGCGCCAGAACCGGGGGACATTCGAGGCGAGCCGGAGCAACGATGCAGTCATTGTCCGGTCGAGCCGGATCGAGCCGGTGAAGAATCTTCCGACACAAGGGCTGATGATCCAGGAAGGCGCGTGGCGGTTCAGCGAACTGGCGGTTGCGCCGCTGCGCAAGGCGGAGTACGCCGCGCAACTCGACGCGCCGGTGCACAGCCACGCCGATTGGCGCGCGTACGACGCGGTGTACCGAACCGGCGCTCCGTTGAAGGTGGAGCATCCTGCGCTCCGTGATTGCGTCGAAAAGTGTGTCTTCGCCCTGCAGGACATGCAGATGAAGGGTGACGACCTCGGCTCAATGCCTTGGGGTTGGTCGCCGCGGCAGACCACCCCCAATTACCGGTCGGCTGTTCGCCTGAATCACGTGTTGTATGTCTGGGAGGATTGGTTTCGTGGGGGCGATCCAAGAATGCGCGCGGTGGCGCACGATTGGTGCCGGAACTATTTTGACCTGGGAATGTATTGGGGGCCGAACCCGAAGTACTACGGCGCCTGTCGCCGGGGAAACGCGTGGCGTGACAAGCCGACGCACGGACCGGGAACTTTCAACCCGCGATTCGACAACACGCCGATCTACGTCCACAAAGGCTGGAGCAATTTCTGGTTGATGCACGAGGAGACGGGCGACCCGCGTTACCGGCACGCCGCCGAGGCGGCGGCGGATTGGTCCGCGCGCCACCAGCACGCGGGACCAAGTTATACGCGGACCATTGGAGTGGTCACCGACGCGGTGAAGATGTACGAATACACCGGCGACCGCAAGCATCTGGACAACGCCATCCGGTTGTGGAAAACCTTTCAGCCCACACAGGGCGCTGACCTGCTTTTCACGGAAAGCGGCAAACCGGCTGTCGGCCACGACTTGTACATCGGCAGCGATGCCGCGGGCTACCAGACGCCTTTCGTCAAACCTTACATTGTGCAGTACGCAGCCAACGCCCTGCCTTACCTGCTTGTTCACACGCCGAACGATCAGCGATTGCGCGCGACGATCCTCGCGCTCAACGACTGGATGGCGCGCGTCCAGCAACCCGGCGGCGGATGGGGTTATCCCCACCCGGCGACGGCGGGTCTGACGTGGAACCTCGAATATGTGCACGGCCTGCTGTTCGCTCACGATGCCGCAGCGAAGGCTGAATATCTCGACGCTGCGGCCCGCAACCTGCGGCCGATTGTGCAACTCTGTGCGCAGCACGGCTGGCCGGCGTCAGGGATCAATCCGTGGGAAGACGCAGCGAACATCGGCCCGGCAGAGCGCCAAAAACGTTACCGCTTGGCGACGGACCGCGATGCCATGCGCGACTACGAAGAAGGTCAAATCAAGTTCGACCAGCGTCCCGATCACGTGGTGTATTTTCAAGCCGTCCTGCGCGATTACCTCAAGCATCGCGAAGAAGCCGCGTTGTTTGAGCGCGATGAGCTGATGAAGAAGATCAGCCGTTTGCCGGCATCGCTTCCGTGATCACTTTTTCGACGCTGAGGCGGCAGACCACGGTTTCCATTGCCGGATGTTGGGAATCACCCGGATCCGGTCGGCGGCGCCCAACGTCTTATACACTTTTTGAGTCCACTCGTAAGCCGGTGGAACTTTGCCGACGAATGTGATCGGGCGCGGATAAAGCAACGCCAAGTTCTGCGGCAGATCGCCGATGCGCAGGATTCCCAGAAACTCCGGTGTCTGCGGGTCGGTGTGCGTTTCGGGCGGACTGGCGAGGATGACCTCAGTGACTTGCGGGTCGAGAATGGCCGCGTAAATGGCCAGCGGCGCCGTGACGCCCTGACCGAACAACGCGATGGGACCGGTCCCGGCGCTGCCTCGCATGACGGCGATGCCGGCCAACAGGTCGTGGGCCTGGCGTTCCGGGAGCGTTTGGCCGAGGAGCGGATAGACGCGCCGGAGCGTCCAGAGATAGCCGGTGCCGACCGAGGTCGCGCCCGTGTTGCGGACTTCCACACCGGCAGAGGCGAACTCCTGCGGCGCGCCCGGTCGAGAGGAACCGCCGCCGGTGAATGTGCTGCGGGCGTCCGGCGGCACGGCAAACGCGACCGTGTGCAGCGGCCAGTTTGCGGGTTCGGGACGCGCGGTCTTGACGCGCAAGGTCAATCCATCAAGCGTATCGAACACGTACGTGCCGAAACTGGTTCCCTTGGCGCTGCCGTCTGCTCGCCATTCACGAACGCGCGGATCATGCTCGCGCGGGATGTGACGAAACGTGAGTTCGCGCAACCGTTTGAGCGTGGCGTCTTGATGGGAGCGCCACTCGGCCTGGTTCGCAATCGCCGGCGGTTCCGCCCGTTTCACCAGCAAGGTGTCAATCCGCCGCATCTCGTCGTTCTCCGGCAACTTGCCGTCAAACACGAGCAGGTTTTTCTCCGGTTCCACAAAGTCGGTGACGTCGTCCTCGACGGGACGCGAGTCGCCTTTGAGGTGTTTGTTGAACCAGGTGAAAATGGCGCGGCGCAATTTGGGCGTGTACCCGTGCGGCGTGAGGTCTTCGACCAGATCGAAATTATCCGGCGATCCCAACGCGGCGTATTGGTGCCGGATGCGGTGAGCCGCGTCGCGATACCCGTAAGGCCGCCAGAGCACGTCCTCGCTGCCGGAGGCCATCAGAAAAGCGCGCGGGGCGATCAACGCGCCGATATCCGGCCAGCACCACCGGTAATAGTTGATCCAGAACGCGCAGTCGCAGTGACCGTCGGTGGCGCGATCCACAACGACGTGTTCGATGGTTCCGCTCTGGCAGACCGGGACAACGACCTTGACCCGTTCATCCGCTGCTCCGAGGCACCACGAGATCACGCCGCCGCCGCTCAGGCCCGTTACGCCCATCCGATCCTTGTCAACGTCGGGCCGTGTTTCCAGGTAATCGAGCGCCCGCATGGCATTCCAGACTTCGGTGCCGGCAGGCGTGTAGCCGCGGCTGGGCCAATCCCAGCGATCCATCCGGCATGTTCCATGGTGCACGCCCTGTGACTCGCCCAACTGAATCGGGTCCAACACCAACGCCACGTAACCGTGCTGGCCGAACCAACGCGGGTTGGCCTGATAAGTCGCGCTCACTTTTCCCTTCGTGTGACCGCACAGATACAACACAGCGGGTAATCGCCCGGTGACTTTTGCCGGACGATACAGGTTTCCGATCACGTATGCGCCGGACACGCTTTGGAAATGAACCTTCTCCACCACGTAATCTCCGCGTTCGAGCACACCGGTGACAGTCGCCTTCAATGGTGTGCGTTCGGGCATCGGCCAGAGACCGAGCATTTCGAGCCACATCTGGCGTCGTTGCGCGAGCGTCGCCTTCCATTCTGCCGCCGGCATCGGCAGGGCCAGCGACGTGCTGGAGATTTGACGGGCTTGCTGGCAGACGCTGGCGTAAATGGTCATCTCCGAACTTCGCGCCGAACCGCCCCAGCAACCGATCAAACAGACGATGATGGCAAGATACATTCGCGTCATGGGAATCGCTCCTTTGTTTGAATCACAAAAAGCATACCATAACAGTCGCGCAGCACACAACATCGCCGGAGATGAATCGCCAGATTGGGTCTCCTTGTCCAGCGGCCAAGAACAGGCTTTTCTTTCGATTAGATTTCGGCCAAACTGTCCTCATGAAACACCTCAGTCGCCGCCAGTTTGTGAGTCGCGCCGCTGCCGCCGCGTTGCTTGCGCCAGCTCTGAGTTTCGCGGCAGACACACCGCGCAAGATCAAACTCGGCCTTGTCGGTTGCGGCGGACGCGGCAAATGGATCGCCAAACTTTTCCGTCAACACGGCGGCTACGACATCCACGCTGTTGCCGATTATTTTCCTGAGGTCGCCGACGACGCCGGCAACGAACTCGGCACGGACAAGGCGCGCCGGTTCAGCGGATTGTCGGGTTACGAGAAAGTCATCAAGAGCGGTGTCGAGGCTGTGGCGCTCGAAACGCCGCCGTTCTTCATTCCGCAACACGCGACCGCTGCTGCTGCCGCCGGGTTGCACGTTTATATGGCCAAGCCGGTCGCGGTGGATGTGCCGGGATGTCTCGCCATCGAGGCGCTTGCGCGGAAGAAACAGTGCATCTTCGTGGACTACCAGATGCCGACCGACCCGTTCAACCAAGGCGTCGTCCAGCGCATCCACGAGGGCGGGCTCGGCAAGATCGCCTACATGACGACCTTCGGTTACACGCAGGGTTTCGCCGACCCGCCAAAGACCGACACCATCGCCGACCGGCTCCAGCGCCTCACGTGGATCAACGACGTCGCGCTCGGCTGCGATTTTATCGGCAACTTCGACATCCACGCCATTGATGCCGCGCTCTGGGTCGCCGGTGCGCGTCCCGTCAGCGCGATGGGCGCCTCGCGCGTCTGCCGCGACAATCCGCACGGCGATTCGCGCGACATTTGCCAAGTCGTGTTCGAGTTCGCGGACGGCCTGCTCCTCAACCACTCCGGGCAGGGTCTCAAGAACAACACTGACGGCGCGCTCACCTGTCGCATCTACGGCCCGACGGCCTACGCGCAGATTGATTACTGGGGCAGGGCGTTCCTGCGCGGCGGCTCCAAACACTACGGCGGCGGCGCGGTGAAAAACCTTTACGAAGACGGCGCCAAACGCAACATCGCGTCGTTTTACGATGCTGTGACGAAAAACGATTTCAGCAACACGATTGTTCGACGCTCCGTGGACGGTTGCCTCACGTGCATCCTCGGCCGCGAAGCGGCCGCCCGCCGCGCGAAGCTGACAATGGACGAACTGCTCCAGGAGAACAAGAAACTCGAAGTGAGCTTGAAGGGACTGAAGGCGTGATCAGTGGTGGTGCCGTTTGCGGTACGCGGCGGGAGTGACGCCGGTGAGTTTGCGAAAGGTGCGCGAGAAATGTGCGTGGTCGTAAAAACCAACTTCCAGGGCGATGTCGGTCGTCTTGCGGTTGGTCTCGGCGAGAAGACGGCTGGCGGCGTTTATCCGAAGGCGCAGCAGGTAGTCGCGCGGCGTGGTGCGAAAGAGCCGACGGAAACAACGGTCAAGCTGGCTGCGCGACAACCCTGACTCGGCAGCAAGCGCGGCGATGCTCAGCGGGGCGGCGTAATGCTGGTGCATCCGTTGGATTGCGCGCGAGATGCGGTTGTACTGTGGCGGCGCGGCGGGAAGCCCGCGAATCTCGCGGTGGATGCCGGCGACGCCGATGATGCGGCCGCGGCGGTCCTTGAGCGGGACCTTGCTGAAGATGATCAGCCAGTCGGCGCCTTTTTCAGGCGCGGGACAGATGGCATTGAGGATCGGCGTGCCCTGCATGACTTGCTGGTCCTGCTGGCGGTAGAGCGCAGCGCGGTCGGGCGAAAAGAAATCGCCGTCGGTCTTGCCAATGGTCTCCGCGGCCGCGGCAACGCCGCAGGACTCGGTGGCCCGCTGGTTGTTGAACACGAACCGTCCGCTCCGGTCTTTCATGAAGAAGGCAACGTCAGGCAACAGATCGAGCAGTTGTTGCAGGGGACGGAAATCACCGAGCCGACGGAGAAATTGCTTCTGGAACCGCGCAGGATGCATGCGCCATTCATACACAAACCCGTCACCTTTATGCAAGCCAGTCAGCCGGTCTTTTCGTAGTTTTTACTCCTTGGAAACCAGCCAATCAACAGGAGACAACACCATGAACCGCCGTCAATTCATCACCAGCAGCCTCGCCACCGCCGCTGCCTTCACCATCATCAAGCCGTCGCTTGTGCGCGGCGCCGACGCCAACTCGAAAGTCCGCCTCGGCGTCATCGGCTGCGGCGGACGCGGACGGTGGATTGCCGATCTGTTCGCGGCTCACGGCGGCTACCAGATCGCCGGCGTGGCGGATTTCTTCCAGGACCGCATTGACCCCGTCGCAGCCAAACACAAATTGGCCCCCGAACAGACCTTCACCGGCCTGAAATGCGCCGAGAAGATGATCGCGAAAGGCGGTCTCGACGCTGTTGCCATCATCAGCCCGCCGTATTTTCATCCCGAACAGGTTACCACCGCGGTCGCCGCAGGGTTGCACGTCTATCTCGCCAAGCCCATCGCCGTGGATGTGCCCGGCTGCAAGTCCATCAAGGAAAGCGGACTGAGGGCCGGCAAGAAGGGACTCGTGTTCCTCGTGGATTTCCAGAGCCGCGCCGACGCCTTCTTCATCGAGGCGATGAAACGCGTCCACGCCGGCGCGCTCGGCACCTTGGCATTCGGCGAGGCGCTCTACCACACGGGACGACTCAACAAGAAGGGCGATGACGACAAGACTCCCGAAGGTCGCCTCCGCAACTGGGCCTTCGATATAGCGCTCTCCGGCGACATCATCGTCGAACAGAACATCCACACGCTCGACATCATGAACTGGGCGATGAACAACGCCACGCCGCTTCGTTGCAGCGGCCTCGGCGGACGCAAGGGTCGCGTGGACGTCGGCGATTGCTGGGACTATTTCACCTGCGTCTATGAGTACCCGAACAAGGTTGGCATCACCTTCAGTTCCCGCCAATACAACGTGGACGCCCCCGGCGGCATCATCAACAAGATGTACGGCACCAAGGGCGCGTTGCTGACCGAGTACGGCGGCGAAGTGATCATCCGCGGCGGCGAAGGCGTGTTCTACCGCGGCGGCAAGACCACCGGCATCTACAAGGATGGCACTGTCACCAACATCAAGACCTTCCACGAATCCATCACCGCGAAGAACGTTTCCAACCCGACCCTTGAACCGAGCGTGATGAGCAACCTCGTCGCCATCATGGGGCGCATGGCCGCTTACAGTGGCCGCACCGTGACGTGGGATGAAGTAATGCGCTCCAAGGAACGTCTCAATGCCAAACTCACTGGAGTAAAAGCATGACAACCGAACAACTCTACCAACAGCGTCTGGCCCGTTACACCACCGCGATGCGCGGCGGAATGCCTGACCGCGTGCCGATCCGGCCGTTCGTCGCGGAGTTCTGCGCGAAATACGCCGGGTTCACCTGCCAGGAAGTCGCGCACGATTACACGAAAGCCTACGAGGCCGTCATCCGCACGGGAAAAGATTTCGACTGGGATGCGATGGTCGTGAACATGGTCTGGGTCTGGACCGGCCTCGCGCAGGCGCTTGGCCTGAAATACTACGGCATCCCCGGCATTCACGTCCCCGCCAACACCGGCTTCCAATACCACGAACCGCCCGAGGACGGCGCCTACATGCGGCCCGACGAGTACGACGCGTTGATTGACGACCCGACGGCGTTCATCCTCAACACATGGCTCCCGCGCGTTTCCGACGGCACGCCGCTCTCGCAGCTCAAGGGCGGCATGGCGATGATGCAATATTTCAACAGCATCGGCGGCCAGATCGACCGGATGAAAACCGAGAACGGCACCGTCTCCGCCATCGCCGGCATCTTCAAGGCGCCGATGGACATTCTCGCCGACAAGTTCCGCGGCTACCTCGGCCTGCTCTCCGACCTCGAAACCCAGCCCGACAAAGTCAAAGCCGCCTGCGAAGCGCTCGCGCCGCATCTCTACGCTGTCGCGCTCGGCAGCTCCGACCCGACCGGCACCGTGCCCATCGGGTTCTGGATGCACCGGAGTTGCGTCCCGATGGTGTCGCCGCATCATTTCTCCGAGATCTTCTGGCCGACCCTCAAGCCGATCATCGAGGAACTCTGGCGCAACGGCCGCCAGACGTTGTTCTACGCCGAGGGCAACTGGGATTATCATCTCGACGATTTCGCGACGTTACCGGCGCACAGCCTGGTCTATCACATGGACCAAGCCAACCCGGCCAAGGTGTTCGCCAAGCTCGGCGGCAAGTTCTGTCTCTCCGGCGGCATCCCCAACGCCATGCTCGCCTACGGCACGCCCGACAAAGTCCGCGCAAAAGTCAAAGAAGTCCTCGACATCTGCGCCAAGGACGGTGCATACATCATGGACGCCAGCGCGATTGTCCAAAATGACGCACAGATCGAGAATATGAAAGCCATGACCGAGGCGACTCTTGAATACGGTGTTTATTCGCGCAGCCGCCCGGCTCCCCCAACCCAACCCAAACCCGCCCCGCAAACCATCGGTCGCCCCACACGCACGCCGCCCGGCTCCGTCGAGCCGTGGGACCGCGTAAAGAACAACTGGCCCCCGGTTACTGGCGACGAGCAACTGATGAAAAACATCTGGGCACAGACCGACGGTCTCGCCTACATGTACGCGTGGCAAATCCTGGAGTCCTTCTAACATGAACACAATGACCCGCCGCCAATTCATCACTCGCACCGCCCTGACTGTCGCCGGTGCCGCGTGGCTTACCCAATTAGAGGCCGCACAACGGTCGCGCCTCCGCATCGGCAGTTGCATGATCAGTCTTCCGGAAGCCAAAGAAGCCGGACTCGACGGCGTCGAGGTCCGTGTCAGCAAGAAACCCGAGGACCGTTTGGAGATCACCGACCCAGCCGTGCGGGCCGGCCTCAAGGAACAGATGAAACAAACCGGCCTTGTGGTGCAATCGCTGATGATGGGCATTCTGAACAGCGCGCCGCTCGCCTCCGACCCGCGCGGCCCGGCATGGCTGGAGCAGAGCATTGACGCCGCCAAGGACCTCGGCGCAAAAGTCATTCTCGTCGCGTTCTTCGGCAAGGGCGATTTGCTCGATGCCGACGGCAAGGTGAAACAGCAGGACGTTGATGTCGTCGTCCAACGTCTCCGCGACGCCGCCCCGCTTGCGAAGAAGGCCGGCGTTACGCTCGCCCTAGAGAACACGCTTCCCGCCACCGAGAACATGCGCATCCTCGACAAGATCAATCACGAGTCCGTGCAATTCTACTACGACGTTTTCAACACCGGCGTCAGCAAAGGCTACGACGTCCCGGCCGAGCTTCGCCTATTGAAGAGCCGCGTCGCGCAGGTCCATTTCAAGAACGGGCCGCAGTATCTCGAAGACCGCAAAGGTTACTTCGAGCCAATCGTCGCCGCGCTTCGGGACATCAAGTACAACGGCTGGATCGTCCTCGAAACCTCCAACCCATCGAAGAATCCCGTCGCCGACTCCCGCCGCAACGCCGAGTTCACCCGCCGCCTGCTCGCATGATTTCGCGCCGGCACTTTCTTGTCGCGAGCGCCGCGGCGCTTTGGGGCAGCCGGTTGCGCGCCGCGCCGAGCGAGCGCGTCACCATCGGCATGATCGGCACCGGCGGACATGGCGTCGCGATGAACCTGCGCAATTTCCTCCCGCAGCCCGACGCGCAAGTCGTCGCGGTCTGCGATGTTGACCGGCCACGGATGGAGAACGCCCGCGACTTGGTGAACCAGAAGTACGGCAACACCGATTGCGCGATCTACGGCGATTTCCGAGCGATCCTGGCCCGGCGCGACATTGACGCCGTCTGCATCTCGACGCCGGATCACTGGCACGTGCCAATTTCGTTGATGGCGATGCGCGCCGGCAAGGACGTGATTTGCGAGAAACCGACGTTGACCATCGAGGAAGGCCGCTTCCAAAGCGACACCGCGCGCCGGCTCGGCCGGGTTTTTCAGACTGCCACCGAGGACCGCTCGTTGTACCAGTACCACCGCATGGCCGAGATTGTCCGCAACGGTCGCATCGGCAAGTTGCAGCGCATCGAAGTCGGCCTGCCGTCCGGCAAGCGTGAGCCCGGCGATCCGACGCCGCAGCCGGTGCCCGCAGGTTTCGACTACGAGATGTGGCTCGGTCCCGCGCCGTGGGCGCCATACTGCCCGGCGCGTTGTCACTACGATTTCCGATGGATGTTCGATTACTCCGGCGGGATGCTGACCGATTGGGGCGCGCACCTGCTCGACACCGCCCAGTGGGCCAACGACACCGAGCACACCGGCCCCATCTCCGTCGAAGGGACCGGCAAACAATACGAAGGCGGCCTCTACGACACGTTCTACGAGTTTGATCTTCGTTACCGCTACGCCAACGGCGTCGAGATGACCGTGGACGGCAACGGCGTGCGTATCCGCTTCATCGGCACGAACGGCTGGGTTGGCAACACCGGCTGGCGCGGCCCGCTCGAAGCCAGCTCGAAAGAGATTCTCAACGCGCCCATCGGCTCAGCCGAGTTGAAGCTCTACACCTGCACCGGTGGCGAGCACCGCAACTTCCTCGACTGCGTCAAGACCCGGCTCGACCCGTATTTCCCCGCGGAGATTGGACACCGTTGTGCGACCGTGATGCACATGGGCAACATCGCCATGCTGCTCGGCCGCAAGCTTCGCTGGGACCCCGTGAAGGAAGAATTCCTCAACGACGACACCGCCAACCGCATGCGCAGCCGCGCCATGCGCGAGCCGTGGACCCTCACCACCTGCGTGGCTTGATCACCGCTTGAGCCGATTCGTCAGCGCAACGGGTGCAACACCGGTTGTACCATGGGAACGCGCGAACGATGGTTCTGCCTGGCAAGGCGGACGCGCCACTGCCGCTCATCATCTGGATTCACAGCGGCATTACGACCGCGCTTTCAATGCCGAGCACATTGGCGACATTTTGAATCGTTCGGGCGTGATGGCCGACGCCCAGCGCGAAATGATGCGTCGGGCCTTCGGCCACCCAGCGCTTCAGGAACGTCCGCACGTCGGGTTGGAAACGCCCGTGCGTGTTCGTGTTGCCCGTCGGCGGAATCGGGCCGTCGAATGATTCGCCCTCGGCGATGACGAACTTGAACCGTCCGTCGGCTTTCACGCCGATGCTGAGCATCGTGATCGGCCCGGTCTTGAGGTTGAACTCGACGCTCGCGCCGGAACCGGGTTTGCCGTGGTACTTCTTCAGGCTCCGCAACACCGGTTTGCCGTTCGCGATGTTGACGTGGTGCGGCCCGTCGTGGCCGACCAGCACCGAATCGCGCACGAAATCCACCGGGTGAAACTCGGCGAAACTGCCGCCGATGTCGAGCCGGTCCATGATCAGCATCGCGATGCAGGTCTTGATGTCGAACTCGCCGCACATCGGGAAGCCAGCGCCGGTGAGCAGCGAGTTGCCGACGATGAGGTTCGTGACCAGTTCGCGCATCGGCGTGCCGGCTTCGGCCTCGTAGTAGTAGGCGAGGCCGTCGAGCTTCTTGTCAGCGATGAATTTCTCCAACGCCACAGCGGCTTTCGCGGCGACGTGGAGGTCTTTGTCGGTGAGCTTGGTCGTGATCGGGTCTGACTTCGGGTCGGGAGTGTCGAAGAAACCGAGGATCTCGCGCTTCTTCGCTTCGATCTCGGCGGCATGTTCGTCGCGGTAATGACGCAGGATTTCGTCCGGCTCGCACTGAACGACGTGGCAGCCGAATTCCCTCGTGACCGCGGTCGGGTCGGTGTGCATGTCGAGCATGCTTTCGAGCACGTGCCCCATGTGGCCGATCCGGGCGCGTTGCAGGTCGTGCAACACTTTGGCGATGCCGCACCATGCCGCCAGTTCGGCGTCCGCCGCCGGGTCGTCGTCCAGCGTGCCGAGAATCACGTCCGGCGCCCGGCGTCCGAGCCGGATGGCAACGCCTTGAAACTCCGGCACGGAACAGAAATCGTCGTTGCAAAGCTGCATGTAGGTCGAGGCGCGCTCGTAGTCCATCGCCTTGAGCGGCTGGAGCGCGACGAGCACGAGCGGCACGTCGAGTCCACGCAAGATCGCGCCAATGGTGGACGACGTGGCGTAGGTCACCATGTCCACGAAGACGAGATCGAGGTTGGCGGCCTTGAGTTTCGGGAGCAGTTCGGCTGCGCCGAGCGCGCTGTCCACGAGGCCGAAATTTGTCACGGCGACACCGTGCGCCTGGACTTTGCGGACGAGATGATCGAGTTTGCGGTGCATCTCGTCGAGCAGGCCGGGAAACTGCGGCCAGTAGTTGTAATGGCCGACACCGAAGATGCCGATGTTGGCGGTCAATGGTTTTCGTCGTGGGATTTTCATGGGGTTTTGAATACTCGTTTGATGGCTTCGAGGTAAGCCGTGCCGGTTCGCTCCTCGGGAAGCAGGTAGCCGCCTTCCGTCCATTCGTTCCACGCGTTGATCAGGACGCCGAACGGTTTGCGCGGGTCTTGCTCAATGTGGCGGGCGGCATCGCGCAACAGTTGCTCGAAACGCTCCGGCGTGTTGCCGACGACGACCGGCGTATAAGGATATTCCTTCTTGGCAAACGGCCACGGCACGTCGGGACGACAGCGCGGCGTCGAGTCCCAGCCCATTGTTACCACCGGCAGATTCACCAGTGACGCTGCCAGCATCTTGTTCCAATGCTCGCGATGCGCTTCCATCATGTCCTCGTAACGCTCGGTGAAGTCGGGACGGGTTTTGCCGACGCTGTGGACGTTGTAGCGGCTGGTGCTGGAGAACCCGGCTTGCTCGACCACGGCGGCGGCCTTCGGGTCTTTCACCATCGCGTTCCAGTGCATCGGCGGCAGCTTCGCCTTTTTCAGACGGGCATCCATCTCCTTGAACAGCGCGCGGGTCTTCTCCGGTCCGCCGAGTTGTTTCACGAAATCTTCCGGTTGAAAGATGCTGAAGAACAGGCCGCCGTTGACCCGCCAGTAGTTCGGTTGGCGGAAATAATGCTCGATGCAGTAATCAATCACGCGCGTGAGGTCGCGCGGCGAGTGGCGCGCCGGCAGCCACACTGTCCGTGGTTTTCCGAACTCCGGACAGAACTGGTCGCGCCGGTCGTGGTTGGCCCACATCAGGGCGAACTTCATCCGGTTCCGATTCGGTGCGCGCAGGAAACCTTTTTCGAGCGCCTCCTCCATGTTCTTGACGCCGCTGTACCAATACCAGTCGTAGAGGAACACGGTGATTCCATGGTCGGCGGCGAGGTCAATTTCCCGCGCGACCCATTTCGGGTCGCTCTCGTCGAAGCAGCCCCACACGGATTTCTTGGGCTGCTCGTGCCCGGGGAAACGCGGGATCGCCGCCTTCATTCCTTCCCATTCGGTCCAGCCGTGACCTTTCCACGCGCTGCCGTGGTCGTAGTTGTGCCAATGCGGATAATAGACCGCCATGACTTCCGGCTTCGTCTTCTGAGCCGACGCATCGTTCCAAACCAAGCAAGCGACCGCCAACGCGGCAAGAGAACTTCGTCGAAGGGTTTTCGTGTTATGCCCTCTCTGGAAAGCACCACCCCTTTTTTCAGTACGTAGTTTAATACCTAGTTTCAAAGTTAGTACCTAATTTGTCAGTTTCTCCCATTTCGCGCCTCGGCCTGTGCCAAGAGATCGGATTTTCCCTTCCTTTTGCAGCCGGGCAAGGATGCGCCGGGTCAAATCCAGCCCCACACCGGGACATTCGGCCTGCAAATCGGCCACACGAAAGGTGCTGACTTGCCGTTCCACCGCCGCGAGGACCGCTGCGGTCTTTTCACCGCGCGGAGATTTGAGGTAGTTAACGCGCCGCTCAAACTCCTTGTACGCCTGCGCGAGAATGTAGAGCAGGTAGTTCAGATACGGCCACGGGTCGTGTTTGCCGTCGTGCCAGCGGGCGGAGGATTGTTCGAGCGTTTCGTAGTAGCGCTCCTTGTTCTCCTCGATCAAGCGTTCGAGGCTGATGTAGCGTCCCACTTCAAAACCGCAGTGATACAGCGACTGCAACAGCAAGAGACGGGAAGCGCGCCCGTTGCCGATCTCGTCGTCGTTCGCAGTTTCGGCGACCCGATTTATCCGGCGCTGGTGCCGGTGGATCGTGTCGAGCGGGGCGGGCCGGACAAGCCGTGGCACTTGCTGATCAACGCCGACAACTTCCACGCTCTCCAACTCCTGCTCTACTGCTATGAGGGCCAAGTGGACATGATCTACATTGACCCGCCGTACAACACTGGCGCGCGCGACTGGAAATACAACAACGACTACGTTGATAAGACCGATACCTTTCGTCATTCCAAATGGCTTTCGATGATGAAGAAGCGGCTGCTCCTCGCGAAACGCTTACTAAAGATTGATGGAGTCTTGGTGGTGACAATTGACGATCACGAGTTGCCGCACCTTCTTTGTCTGCTCGAAGAGATTTTCCAAGGTTATAAGTTTTTCACGATTGTAATCGAGCACAACAAGCGAGGTCGCCAAGGAGAAGAATTCGCGAGAAGTCATGAATATGCGGTATTCGCTGTCCCGCAGGGCGAGGGAATAATCGGTGAAGAACCCCTGGAATCTAGCATTGGAGGAGAGACGAGAAATTTGCGAAGAACTGGAAATAACTCATTACGGGTAGCGCGTCCCGGCCAGTTCTATCCGATCTACGTCAATGAGCGTTCCCTTGAAGTCACTGGGTTTGGCAAACCATTGCCGAAAGATGCAAAGAGGAATTCCGAACGCGTTGAAGGTTCAGTTCCGGTATGGCCAATCGACAAACTACAGGTTGAGAGGAACTGGCATTACGGCCCGGAGCGCGCAAAAAAGGAATTCGAGGCCGGGAAGCTCTTCGCCGCACGTCAGCCCTACGGCATTCAGATTTATTACACGCTGAAAGAAAAACAATCGAAACGATGGAAAACTGTTTGGAGTAAACCGCAATTGGACGCAAGCACGCACGGCAGTGAACTGCTCGTGGACATCTTCGGAGGACCTTCGGGGTTTTCGTATCCGAAATCTCTGTATGCAGTTTGTGAAACACTAATGCCGGTAATGTTCGCTCGGAAAAAGGGCCTTGTGTTGGATTTTTTCGCTGGCTCCGGAACTACATTGCACGCGACAGCATTGCTCAATGCCGAGGATGACGGGTTACGGCGTTGCATTCTGGTCACGAATAACGAAGTCAATGAGAAGACAATTCAAGAGTTGGAGGCCAAAGGAATTTTTCAGGGTGAGGCCGAATTTGAGCAACAAGGAATCGCAAACAAGGTTACTTGGCCGCGCTGCAAATCCGCCGTCAGTGGTAAACGCGATGACGGAACCGATTTGCCGGGTGCTTATATTACCGGATCAGCGTTGAAGGATGGTTTTACCGAGAACATTGAATACTTCAAACTCGATTTCCTTGATTCCTCCACCGTTGCGCGCGGCGACGCGTTTGCGGCGATCCTGCCGCTTCTTTGGATGATGGCCGGTTGTCGGGGCAAGCGCGAAGAGTCGAAAGGCTCACAAAGCTGGTTCATTCCGAAACACGCGCCGTTTGCCGTGCTCATCAAGGAAAAGGAGTTCCGCTCGTTCCGCGATCAACTGGCCGACCGGAAGGACATCGAATGGATTTTCCTCGTCACGGATTCCGAAGAGAATTTTGGGCTGATGCGCCGTGCGCTGGGTCGCAAGTTCCAGTGTGTCCAACTCTACAAGAGCTACCTTGAGAATTTCCGGTTGAATACGCCCGAAGCGTTGGGGCAAGGCGGTGCGGCGTGAAATTCGACTTGAAGAATTTTCAGGAGGTCGCCGCTCGCGACATCATCACGAAGCTGGACAAGGCGCGGGAGAGTGTCGCGGTGAACGATTTGGAGGCGATCATTTTGGCCGCGCCGACCGGTTCCGGCAAGACGATCACGCTGGCGCAGGTGATTGACCTGACGTACGGCGGTGGCGATGGAATCTCGGCGCGTCCGGATACAGTGTTTCTGTGGTTGTCGGACTCACCGGAGTTAAACGCGCAGAGCAAGAACAAGCTGTTAGCGGCGTGTGACCATTTGCCGTACTACAAGATGGTCACGATTGAGAGCGAGAATTTCAAAGACGATTTATTGCAACCCGGCTACCTGTATTTCATCAACACGCAGCTTTTGGGGAAGGACAAGATTCTCACGAAAGAGCCAGGCGACCGGAGGAACACAACTTTCTGGCAGACGGTGGCAAACACCATTGCCCGCGCGCCACAAGATTTTGTCCTCATCATAGACGAGGCGCATCGCGGGGCAAGTGCCACTGACCGAAACCGCACAACGATCATGCAGAAGTTTGTCCTCGGTTCGCCAGCGGACGGAATGACGCCGGTGCCGCTGGTAATCGGTATGAGCGCGACGCCGCAACGCTTCACGGCCTTGCTCGGCAACACCAACCGAACACAACGACCGATCAACATTGACCCTGAAGAAGTCCGTGCGAGTGGGTTGCTGAAGGATTTGATCGTCGTTCACAATCCAAGAACGACGGTGGAGGCTGATCTAACGCTGCTGAAAACGGCGGCGAAGACATGGAAGCAATTCACGAAGCTTTGGGAAGATTATTGCACGCACGAAAAGGAGAAGGAAGTCGTTAGGCCGATTCTCGTGGTGCAGGTTGAGGACGGGCCTGGAGAGCAATTGACAGCGTCACCGCTGGCGGATGCAGTGCGTGCGATTGAGGAATATACCGGCCCGCTGGACGTAAACGAGATTGTCCACTGCTTCCATGACAAAAACGAGATTCAGGAAGCTGGCCGAATTATCCGGAAACTTGAGGCGTCACGCATCCAAGACAGTCCGGAGGTCAAAGTGGTGCTCTTTAAGACGGCGCTGTCCACTGGTTGGGATTGCCCCCGCGCCGAAGTGATGATGAGTTTTCGTCGCGCAGAAGACCCGACGAGCATCGCGCAACTTGTCGGGCGCATGATTCGCACTCCGCTGGCGCGACGCATCGGCACAAACGAAGTCCTCGATACCGTCGAACTGTTCCTGCCGCATTATGATCCCGTGGCGCTTGAGAACGTGTTGAAGTGCCTGCGCAATCCAGACGAAGGATTGGGGACGCGTGCCGAGACCTCGACGGAGACCTACCAGCGCGATCCGCAGTTCGCAGAAGTGTTCGAGCATTTGAAGACGCTGCCGACATATTCCGTTAGCCGTGTTCCGAAGATGAGCGACATCAAGCGGGCGATGCGGCTCGCTGGCCTGCTGGTGCATGAAGGGTTGAATGAAGATGCCGATGAGCAGTTGCGCGAAGTCTTCCTGAAGAATCTGAAAGAGTTGCGCGACAAATACGCGAAGACAGTTGCGGGATGGGACACCGTGGTACGCGAAGGCGGCGAGATCGAATTGGACATCACGAAGATCGCTATTAGTGGCATGACGGTTGCCGGAAAGAATCTGGCGCGTGTGCAACTCACCGAGCACAATATTGGTCAACTCTTTGACGCGGCTGGGAGGCTGCTTGCCGCCGGTGAAGGACTTCACTGGACGTATTGGAAGCGATTTCAGGATAAGGCCGAGCCGAATCAGGCGAAGCTGGAATTTGTGTCCATCATGCGTCAGCCGGAAACGATGCTGGCGATGGAAAAACTCGGGAGAGAAGAATTTGATGCGGGTTGGAAGAAGCATAAAGCGGCAATTCAGAAACTCCCGGCATCGGTTCGGGCGCGCTTCCAAGCATTGGTTCAAGCCAGTGGTAAAGCGGTGGTGCAAGATTGGGAGTTACCGGAAGTAATCGTGGAGAAAAAGGAAGGTGTAGCTTGGGATCGCCATCTGTTCCAAGACGCGAATGGCAAGTTCTTTGCGGACTTGAACACTTGGGAAGCGGAAATACTGAAGACGGAAATGGCGAAGAAGGATTTCGTCTGCTGGCTGCGAAATTTAGATCGCCGCGACTGGTCGATGTGCGTTCCTTACGAGATGGGCGGGATGAAGGGCTTTTACCCCGACTTCATTATCGTGCGAAGAAACAGCAGTGGTTTTGTCGTGGACATTATTGAACCGCACGATGACACACGTACAGACACAATCCCCAAGGCCGTCGGTCTTGCAAAGTTCGCTGACGAACACGGTGAGGTGTTTGGTCGTCTGATCATCGCAAGAAAACAAAACGAACAATGGCAACTGGCGGATATGAGTGATGAGACCACACGCGAGAGAACAAAGCAGATACAACCCGCTGCCGATGTTGAGTTGCTATTTGTGAAATAGCGATAGACTCAAACACCCAGCACTGTTAGGCATCGGTCTGTAGCCGGAACATTGACGGCGGCGGCGCGAAGCGGCACGAACGCCGGACCCAAGCGGGCGAACCTTCCAGCGGCAGGCCAGTAGGGCTTGGGCAAGTGCTGAGATGTGGAAGGGTACGAAGTCTTCGACATCAAAGGGTCGCTTGGGGAACTGTCTTGAGGTAGATTTAGCGCCATGAATGGAGCATCAACAATAGCCATCGCCTACCGCTACATCAGCCGCCAGCCCGGCGTGCGCAGCGGCCACGCCATCGTTGAGGGTACTCGGATTGGAGTCCACGATGTCATTGGCCTGCTCCAAAATGGCGAAACCGTGGACACGATCGTTACTCGGTGCTTTCCAAACCTGACCCGCGCGCAAGTGTATGAGTGTCTGGCTTATTACGAGGACCATCGGGGTGAGATTGATGTGCTGGTCGCCCGTCAAATGGCCGCCCCTGCGCCGTAAAGTTCTTGCTTGATGACGACGTGCCCGACGACATTGCCTTCGCCTTGGAAGCGATGGGGCATCAGGTCGTCAAGTTGTAGGCCGTGTCACCTGACGCGGCGGTTTTCCTCACGAATTCGCCACGTGAGGTCACGTGGCCTGCAAGAAAAAGATGGTTACCGGAGGTGCCCTTATCATTCTCATCCGGCGCAAAACCCGCGCGCAGGAGCGTGCGGCACTCGTCCGGCTCGTGGACAAGGCCGGGGAATCGGGTCTGCGCGACAACATCAACTTCGCATGAGCCGCCATTCGAAACGGCGATTGGGTCAGCATGGCCGGAACAAGCCGAGCGAAGCGGAGCTGAGTTCGACGAAACGCTGAGGGGTAATGGGCAGCAAACGCCGTCAGCGGCAAACCGGAACAACTGAGGCTTGCATTTTCTTCACGAATGCCGACATTATGTCCGACATGAAGACTTTCACCGTCAGAGACCTTGATCGGCGACCGGCGAGCGTGCTCAACACCTGCGACAAAGAAGGCGCGGTGCGCATCCGCCGCCGCAACGGGCACAGTTACACAGTGCGTCTGGAACAACCGTCAAGCGCGCGGGTCTCGGCGAAGGATCGGGCGCGGTGGCTGGAGGAGCATCTGGCTTGGCGCAAACGCATGTTTTCCGAGCGTATCGCCAGCGATCAGACGGCCTTGGTTGACCGGCTGCTGGCGGGTGAATGAAACCGTACGCCGACACCAACTTCCTCACGCGTTGTTACCTCCCCATCGAGGCGCATCCACCGACGGATGATCAATTGGCAGAGTTGCGCGGTGCCGGCGGCTGGCTGCCGATTGTCTGGTTACACCGCTTGGAACTGGCCAATGCCTTCGAGCAGCACGTCTTCGCCTGGCGAACTCTTGGTCGGACCCGGATCACTGCGGAGATGGCGGCGGCAGCACAGGCGCGGTTCCGGGAAGACTGTGCGCAACCGGCCAGCTTGCTGCGCCCAACCGTCATCAGTCCGAGCGACTTGGAGCAACAATTTGAGGAGTTGTGCTTACGCCACACTGCAAAGCACGGCTTCCGCACGTACGACCTGTTGCACGTCGCGTCCGCGTTGCTGTTGGATTGCGACACCTTTTGGAGTTTTGATCCCAAAGCCAACAAACTGGCTGCGTTGGAAGGACTGAAAACTCTCGCCATCAGTCGCGTTGCCTGAACCGCCAACATGTCAGCGTAGCCGGAACATTGACTCCGGTTTGTTGGCGCGGGTCTGCAACGACTGACTCAGAAGCGGCTGATCAATACGAAATAGGAGATGATCCAGAGTGCTGTCGCTCTTGGGAAGATCGTCATCACGGTTTCGGTGGCGTTGGCGATGATGCCGGGGCAATGCGCGGGAAAACTTTTTTCCAGCGCTCGCGCCGTTCGGCGTTCAGGCGGTCGAATCGTTTCTGTTGTTCCGGGGTGAGCGTTTCGCGGATGCGACGGAGCATGTCTTGAAACGCTTCGCGAACCTGCGGCTCGGACTGGGCGCGGGCCTGTTGCAGGCGTTGGCGCGTGTCGTCGATGATGGGCGCGATTTGGGCGCGTTGTTCCGGCGTGAGATTCAACTGGCCGCCCATTTCCCGCACGATGAGTTCGGGGGCAACCACCATTTGGCCGCGCCAGAGGGCACGGATGCGTTTCTGGTAAAAACCGCGCGTGACCAGCCCGCCGGCAATTGCGCCGAGAACAAATACGACCAACACACCAAGAATCGCCTTCCAGTGTTTCATGTCATTCTCCGGTCAGCATCACGAGAAGCGCGGCTTCGTCGCTGGCGTCGCCGACAATGTCGGCCAGCGGGTCGCCGGGCGCAGTAAAACTCCAAACGCCGAGCGCAATCACGACAGCCCCGAACAAAGGCGCCAGCCGCCACGACCACGCAAACCACGGCGCCGCAGACCGTCGTTGCTCGCGCAACCGGGCCAGCAGGCGCGTCTCAAACGCGAATTCGGCCTGTTCGGTATCCGTCGGCGCTTGTCGCGCGGCGGCGAATAATTTGTTAAGTCGGTCATCGTTCATGATGTGCCTCCAAAATATTTTTCAACGATTGCCGGGCGCGGAACGCGCGCACCTTGACGTTCGACTCGCTCCAGCCGGTCAGCCCGGCAATCTCGCGCACGGTGCGCTCTTCCAATTCGAGCAGCGTAATCACGAGGCGTTCCTCCGGGCCGAGTTTTGCCATCGCAAAGTCCAGCACCTCGCGGGCGCGCCGCGGCTCGATGTTGTCGGTGCTGGGCAACTCCATGTCGTCCAGCGCCACGGCGTCGCGGTCGTGGCGTGTCTTGCGCAGGTGATCGTAACAGGTCCGCACGCCGACGCGGGACAGCCAGTGCTCGAACGGCGCTTCGCTGCGAAACTTGCCGAGTTGCCGGTACGCCTTGATGAAAATCTCCTGGCAGAGGTCGTCGAGTTCGGCCTCGGAGCGTGTGAACCGGGCGGCGATGCCGAAGATGCGGCGTTTGTGGCGGGCAACAAGCGAGGCGAAGGCCTCATCGTCGCCCGCGAGGGTGGACTGTATGAGGCGTTCATCGGTTGGTTCCCCGTGTTGCGCGCTCATTGCGCACTGCTTCTACTCCTTCCCGAGAGCCTTGACAATGTCATCCACGAACTTGCCAAGATGTCTGGCGCCCTCGGGTTGGTCGGGAGTCAACACGCTCTTGAGGTTCTGCGCCATCTTGGCGCGTTGCTTGGCGAGGTCCACCAACACGTCGGTGAGCTTCGCGCACTCGGAGCGGATGGCCTGCTCGCTCACGTCCGTGTCAGCCATCAACTCTTTCACCGCAGTCTGCGCCTCCGCGAACCGTGTCAGCGCCTTTTTCAAGGCCGGCAACTGCCCTCGAATCAGCGCGCTGGCCTTGTCGCGTTGCGCCTCCGAAAGCTCGGTGACTGCACCGAGTTTGTCCGTGACGAACTGTTCCGTCACCGGAAATGTCGGCGCATCCGCGGCCATCGCCTGCGCCGCGATCAATCCCGCCCCGATTAGAATTCTCATCGTGTTCTTCATGAATTGTTCCTTTCATCCCAACAGACGAAACTTCCTGCCAAAAGGTTACAGTCAGGGAGCAACGACGACCTTCAATTCCTTTACCGGCGCGCCGTCACTCCATGTGCCCATGAACCGTTGTTCCGGCGTGTTGCCGAGCGCAAACTGCCGGTTCCTGCCGTAAAAGGCGGCATCGCACAGCGCGTCGAACAGTTTCCACGTCCCGTAAAAATCCAGCGCGTCGGGCGCGCGCGCCAGCTTGACGAAGAAGCTCACTCGTTCCCCGCGTTTCACCGGTGAAGGCGCGCACACGGCAAAATGATCGGCCACCAGCGCGGGTTTCCCGTGGTCGTCGCTTTGCAAGACCACGAAGCTCTTGTTGGTGGCCGGCACCTGCGTGGTTTCCTTGAAAATGCGTTTGGCTTCCGCGCTGCCGACCATCGAATCGCGGTCGCCGGCCACACACAACAACAACGTCTCCGGCGCAATGCGACTGAGATCTTCGAGTTTTGCTCCCATCCATTGACCGGGGCCGCGCGTGCCGCCCGGCTCGGCGCACATCACGGCCTTGGGTTGCGGCAAGCCCACGTCCCGCCAAAGCGCCGCGAGATTCGCCGAGATGATGCCGCCCATCGAATGGCCGACCATCGCAACCCGGCTCAGATCAGGCTGAACCCGACCGAGTCGCTGGATGGCGTCCTTGATCGCCGCAGCGGCGTTGGGCGCGAACTTCGTGGGCGACGTGAACGCGCTGTTCTGGTAGCGCGGGAAGATGACGATGTTGCCGCGCTTCACGAGGTGTTCGATCCACGCATCGTAGTGACGCGGCTCCATCAGAATCCAACCGTGATTGAAGACGATCACCGGCGCTGAAGTCGGCGCAGGGTTGGACGGCTCGAACAGCCAATACGCCTTGCCGCCCTTGCCGTAGGATTTGCTGACGACCGCTTGGTGCGAATACTCCGCACCGCCCGGCCCGGTCTTCGGCTGCGCCGGCGGAAGAATCTGGGCGGCCGCCAACAAAATCGAGAACAGGTTCATCGCTCGTGCTGCAATCGCAACTGGCCGCACGCCGCCGCAATGTCGGTGCCTTTTTCGATGCGCAACGTCGCCGAGATGCCGGCTTGGCGGAGGACGTGTTGGAAGACTTTGCAGCGGTCGCGGTCGGGACGCTGCCACGGCAGGCCCTCGACCGGGTTGTACGGGATCAGGTTCACCTTTGCGTGGACGCGACGGGCCATGCCGGCGAGCTTGTGGGCCTGCTCGATCATGTCGTTCACATTCTCGATGAGGATATACTCGAAGGTGAGCATCTTGCCCTTGACCTGCGCGTAGTACTCGCAGGCCGCCATCAATTCCTTCAGCGGAAACTTCCGGTTGATCGGCATGATCTTGCCGCGCACCTCGTCGGTCGCGCCGTGCAACGACACCGCCAGCCGTATCTGCATCGGCTCCTCCGCCAGCCGTCGAATCCCCGTCACGATGCCGACGGTCGAGACTGTCATCTTCCGCGCGCCGATGCCAAACGCCCACGGCGCATTGAGAATCCGCAACGCCCGCAGCACATTTTCGTAATTCGCAAATGGCTCGCCCATCCCCATCACGACGATGTTGTTCACTTTCTGTTTCATCAGCTTCTGGACCTGCCAGACCTGGTCCACGATCTCGGCGGCGCTCAGGTTCCGCTTGAACCCGTCCAGGCCGCTCGCGCAGAACTTGCACCCGAACGCGCACCCGGCCTGCGTCGAAACACACACGGTCTGCCGGTCGTCGGTGCTTGTCAGTCCCGGCGTTGCCGGGATCAGCACCGTCTCGATCAACGACCCGTCGTGAAGCTTGAAAAGGAATTTCTCCGTCGTGTCCGTCGCGTGCCGTGTCTTCACCTCTTTCAGCGCGTTCAACGCAAACTCCTCGGCCAGCTTCGCCCGCAACGGCGCCGGCAGATTCGTCATCGCGTCGAACGACTCCGCCTGTTTCTCGTACACCCACTGGAGAATCTGATCGGCCCGATACACCGGCGTGATCAGCTTGATCAGCTCGTCGCGGTAGAGTCCCTTGATGTTCATCGCGACCTCCACGCTGCGACGACCGCGTCGTACAGCGCATCGAACTCTGCGTTGACCGCTCCGGTGTGCGCGGCCGATTCGCGGATGCCGACACGGAACGGCTTCCGACAGACAAACTCCGGCACGAACCGCTTGATCTTCGAGTTGTCGAACACGGCGTCGTTGGCCTTGTCGCCCTTGAACGGTCCGGTCAATTGCGGGAACTTCTCGCAGAGCCAATCGAGCGGAATCCGCACGATGTTCGGCGCCGGCGCGCCGAGCGCGGCGGCGGTCGCCCCGTAAATCTGCGGCCACGTCTGCGTCTCGTCGCTGGTGATGTGAAACGCTTCGCCGATGGCGCGCTCGTTACCGACCAGCCCGGCGAGTCCGACCGCAAAATCGCTCGTCGCCGTCAGTGTCCAAAGGTTGTCGTGCTCCCACAGGAAGAGCGGTTTGCCGGCGAGCAGACGGGCGGCAAGCGTGTAGCTGGCGCTGGCAATGATGTTCGGGAACCAATGCGGCCCGTAAGTGTGCGACGGGCGGACAATGGTCGTCGGAAACCCCGGGCGCGCCCACAGCCATTCTTCGCAGGCTTGTTTTTTTTGCGCGTAATCCCAGTAGGCATTGGCCAGCGGTTCGTTTTCACTGATGGGCAGCTTGGTCGCCGGTTTTGTGTAGGCGGCGGTGGTACTGATGAAGATGTACTGCTGGATTCTTCCGGCAAAAGCCTCGTAATCCACGGCGAGGTCGGACGGTTCGTAGCCGAGGAAGTTGATGACGACATCCGGGGCGAGCGCTTTCATCGCCGCGACGTCTTTGCGGTCGGCCTTCACCGACCGGAATGTTCCCGGGACCGGCGACCGACCGCGGGTGAGCAGTACAACCTCATAGCCGCGCTGGTGAAGGCGCGCCGCGCAGTCGGTTGAGATGTTTCCGGTGCCGCCAATGAAAAGGACTTTCATGGCCGACACTATAGGCAATGTCTGTCCTTGCCACAAGGCAGGCGACACGGTAGGAATATCCCCATGAAAGCTCAATTCATCTTTGCCTCCCTGTTGATTGCCACGGCCACCGGTTACGCTGCGCCAGCCGGCTTGGCGTTCTATGGCGACCCGCCTGATGACCGCCACCCGTGGTGCGTCCACGACCGGAACCGCCCGTTGCCGCCGCGCGTCGAGCCGAAGCCGTTCAAGCCGGCGCCGCCGCCACGCGGAGCGATTGTGTTGTTCGATGGCACAGCCGAGTCGCTCGGAAAATGGGAATCGGACAAGGACGGCACCCCGACGAAGTGGATTGTGCGCGACGGCGCGATGGAATGCGTGCCGAAGTCGGGTTACATCCGCACGAAGGAGAAACTGGGCGATTGCCGGCTCCATGTCGAATGGGCTGCGCCGACAGAAATAGTCGGCGAAGGCCAAGGACGCGGTAACAGCGGCATTTTCCTGTGCGGCGTCGAAATCCAGGTGCTCGACAGCTACAACAACCCGACCTACGCCGATGGCGGCGCCTGTTCGATGTATGGCGTCGCGCCGCCGCTGGCCAACGCGCTGCGTCCGCCGGGCGAGTTCCAGCAGATTGACATCACGTTCCGCCGGCCGATTTACCAGGGCGACAAGTGCGTGGATCCCGGCTACGTCACGGTGTATTGCAACGGCGTGTTGGTGCAGAACAAGACGCAACTCGAAGGTCCCACGGGACATCGTGGGCGCTCGAAACCCGGTCCGTTGCCGGAGAGCGCGCCGCTGCGGTTGCAGGATCACGGCAACCCGGTCCGGTTCCGCAACATCTGGTATCAGCCGCTGCCGCCGCGCAAACCGGAAAAAGGCATTCGCGGTCCGCTCAGCGTGGAGGAGACGATGGCCATGCGCAAGACAATCGCCGCCCAAGTGCGCGACGATGCCGCCAAAATGACGGCCGGTTCGGTTGAGCAAGCATGGCGGCTTGCCGAATCGCTTGTTTATGAGAAGGACGAGCCGACGTGCCGCAAAGCCGAGCAACTGCTCGCTCAATACACCGCAGGTTTGAAAAAGCTGCCTGACGACCAGATCACAGCCAGGAAGGACGAAGTGATGGTTGCGTTCCGCAACTTCCAGTATCTCGTCAAGTTCGGTTTTGTTCCCGCCGAGTTTGGGCCGAAGGCTGACGTGGATCGCATCGTCAAGGCGCGCGGCTGGGATAAACCGGCGAAGAAGAAGTAGTCGGGCAACGACACCGAAGTTATTTGTCATTTCAGCAACGGCGCAATCAGGTGCGTCAACTATTTTGAGACGGTCGTCTCAAAATAGTTGACGCTTCGTGCTTGCTTGGAAATGCGCGCCGCGATACGAAGGGGACATGAAACATCGCTTGAACTACGCAGAGGTCTTGGATCTGTTCCTCTGGACGATGGACAAACTCTCGCGTCCCACGTTCAACAACCTGCTGGCAGGATATGAGGAGTATGAGCACCGCGGGGAAAGCCGCGCGCTGTTCCACGAACTGGAGCGACACCAACTTCTGCAGCGCACCGGCAGTGGTCTGCACGCGACCTACCGGATCACGGCGGAAGGCGTGTGCCGGGCGCAAGTGGATGATCCGACAGCCTCGTGGGACACGCCGTGGGATGGCGCGTGGCGGGTGGTGACGTTCGATCTGCCGGAAGTGCGGCGCAAGGACCGCCAGATTCTCTGGCGCGCATTGCGCGCCCGTAAATTGGGGCTGTTGCAGCGCAGCGTCTGGATTTGGCCGCACTCGCTGGAGGCGATTCTGGAGGAAATCGTGGACGCGGAAGGCGTGCCGGAGTGTTTCTGCGGATTTACCGCGCGGGAATTGTTCCTGTGCACCACGGCAGAGGTCGTGGCCAGTGCGTGGGACTGGAAACGGATCGGGCACCGGCACGAGGAGTATCTTCGTCATCCTTCGTTGACTGGTAATCCGGCGGCAGCCATTCGTGAGTTGGGGCGTCTTGCGGCGTTGGCCCGATGTGAGCGCTGGGTCTATCAATCGGCATTTTCGCTTGACCCATTGTTGCCTCGTTCGCTCTGGCCGAAAGGATACCGGGGCGCAGATGTCCGGCAAATGCATCTGCGCTTGCGCCGTTTGCTGGCGCTGCGGTTCGTGGAACTGGCGGGAACATAGTTGTTCGATAACCTTGAGACGATCGTCTCAAAGTTATCGGACAGCGGTGATGAGTCAAGGGGAGGAAGATCGTGTGTCCGTCAAAGGAGAGGACCGCGTCAGGACTTGGCAGAGCGGCGATAGAGGGTGCGGCTGGAGACGCCGAGCATCTTGGCGGCTTTCTCCTTGTCGCCATCGCACAGCGCGAGCGTCTCGGCGATGAGTCGCTCTTCGGTTTTTTCCAGCGTCGTGCCAACCGGCACGGTGATGCTCGAACCGTTGCCGTGAAGACCGGGCAGCGGCGCGCACAAGATGAAACTGGAGATCGTGGCGTCGGTCGTGACAGCGATGGCGCGTTGGATTGCGTTCTCCAGTTCGCGGACGTTGCCGGGCCACGGGTGGGCGAAGAGTTGGTCGAGCGCGGCGGGAGCAATGGCGCGGACATCTTTCCGCATTCGAGCGGCGTATTTCTGGAGGAAATGATTGGCCAACAGCGGAATGTCGTCGGTCCGCTCCCGCAACGGGGGCAGGCTGATGTGGACGACGTTGAGCCGGTAGTAGAGGTCTTCGCGAAACATCTTCCCGGCAATGGCATGAGGAATGTCAACGTTGGATGCGCTGATGATGCGGACATCAATCTGAGTGTCGCGCGTGCTGCCGAGGCGCTGGAACCGGCCGTCTTGAAGGACACGCAGCAGTTTGGCCTGAAGCGGCGTGCTCATCTCGGCGATCTCGTCGAGAAACAAGGTGCCGCCGTCGGCGACTTCGAGTTTGCCGGGCTTGGTGTTGGCCGCGCCGGTGAACGCGCCGCGTTCGTAACCGAACAGTTCGCTTTCCAGCAGTGTCTCGGGGATGGCGGCGCAACTGATTTTGATGATGGGCTTGTCGCGACGGGAACTGAGCAGGTGGATGGCGTCGGCGACGATTTCCTTGCCGGTGCCGCTTTCACCCTGGATGAGGACGCTGACATCGGTGGGAGCGATCTGGCGGATGAGTTTCTTCACGGCCAGCATCGGCGCGCTGTTGCCGATGAGGGCTTCTTCGCCGCGGATTTGTTCGAGGGCATCGCGCAGCCGGAGATTTTCGGCGGTGAGACGCTGTTTTTCGACGGCCTTGGCGACGGCTTTCAGCAGGGCGCCGCGGTCGAGCGGTTTTTCGATGAAATCATAAGCGCCCAAGCGCATGGCCTCGACAGCTTTCTCGACAGTGCCGTGGCCGGTGATGACGATGACCTCGACGGTGGCGCGCAGTTGTTTGGCCCGGCGCAACACGGTGAGGCCGTCCTGATCTGGCAACGCGAGGTCAGTGATGATGAGATCGGCGCCGTCGCGCTGAAAGCGGTCAAGTCCCTCGGCGGCGGTGTGGACACAGGTGACGCGGTAGCCTTCCTTGAGGAGGATTTTCTCGGCGGCGACGCAGAGGGCTTCTTCGTCGTCCACCAACAGGATGTCAGCTTTGTGCGGCATGAGCGTCGGCAACGGGCAGTTCGATGAGGAAAGTAGTACCACGATTGGGAACCGTCTCGCAATGGATTCGTCCGCCGTGCTCCGCGATGATTTGCTGTGTCAACGGCAGGCCGAGGCCGGTGCCGCTCGGTTTGGTGCTGTAAAAGGGTTTGTAGAGTTGTTGTTGTTCGTCGGCGTTCATGCCCTTGCCGGTGTCGCTGACGGCCAGGGAGACGCTGTTTTCCTTGCGCGCCGTGGTCAACGTCAGCGTGCCGCCGGCGGGCATGGCTTCCATGGCGTTGCGGATGAGGTTGAGAATGGCCTGCCAAAGCTGGGCCTCGTCGCCGTGCACCGCCGGCAACAGCGGGTCGAGGCGATGTTGGACCGTGATGTGCGCGTTGTCGAAGGAACCCTGGAGGAACGAAAGCCCTTGCGTCAACAGGTCGTTGAGCGCCACGCGGTCGCGGCGCGGTTTCGGCATCCGGGCGAATTGAAGATAGTCCTCGGTCACGCGCTGGATGCGGCGCACCTCGGAATCAATCGCGCTGAGCAACGTGCGCATCTCGGCGGTGGCGGCCGGCTCGGCCTCGGCGAGGGCGGCGGCCTCGTCGCCGACAAGGGCGAGGTTGAGCGTGATCGAGCTGAGCGGGTTGCGGATTTCGTGGGCGAGCTTGGCGGACATCGCGCCGATGACGGCGAGGCGTTCGGCTTGGAGCTTGGCTTCTTCCAGGCGTTTGCGCTCGGTGATGTCGTGGAGGATGACGCAGCGGCCGATGGAATCGCCTTGCGGGTCGCGCAACACGGAGATGCTCAGTTCGACGGCCACGCGCCGGCCGTTCTTGGCGAGGCGGATGGTTTCCATGTGGAGGTGGCCGTGCTTGACAACACGCTGGTCAATCTGTTCGAGTTCGCCGGCGGCGAGCAGGTCCGGCGGAACGAGGCGCTGGACGGGTTGGCCGATGATTTCCCCGGCGGTCCAGCCGAAGACCTGCTCGGCAGTGCGGTTCCAGGAGCGGAGACGTTTCTCAGCGTCCACGGTAAAGATGGCATCGGCGGAATCATTGATGATGCTCTCCAACTCCTGCATCCGGCGATAGCGGTCGCTCGCAATGTAGGCGTCCACAGCCAGCGAGGCGTCGAGCATGAACACTTTTTCCAACGCCACGATCGTGTCGTCCCCCAAGTCGCCGGCCTCCTGGCGGATCAACGCCACGATCCGGCGAAAGAGCGTCGGATATCCGAGCAAGAACCAGCGCGGCAACAGCCCCATGCGTTCGTGCGTGTGGCCGAGGCGTTGACGCCGCCCGAAATACTCCTCGTCAAATTGTCCTTCGGTCAGTTCCAACAAATACTGGCGGAACAGCCCTGTCAGCCGGTCCCGGCTGGTGCGGGCGCGCAGGATCTCGGCGGTTTCCGGAAACGACTCCAGCAGCGCGCACCAACCGTCCGCGAGCGACTCGGCGTGCCGCTCCACGATGGGGCGCAACGCCTGCAGCAGCGCCGCGTCGCGCTCGGTGAAATCGAGAAACTTCAGGCGTTGTTCGCGTTTGGAAAGTGCCATGGCCGGCGCCAGACTACGAACACCCCAGCCCCTTGTCAACGGCGGCTCCATCGTTGACTTCCCACGCCCGCCGTCACATCATGGCGGCCATGAGCAAACCACTGGTTGCGTATTTTTCGATGGAGATCGCGCTGGAACCCGGCATCCCGACCTACAGTGGCGGCCTCGGCATCCTTGCGGGCGACACCATCCGCGCCGCCGCCGACCGCGACGTGCCCATGGTGGCCGTGTCGTTGCTGCATCGGAAGGGCTATTTCTATCAGCGCCTCGACTCCAGCGGCTGGCAAACGGAAGAACCGGCGGAATGGGTTGTCGAGGATTTCCTTGCCGAACAGCCCCAGCGCGTCGTTGTCAACATCGAAGGCCGCGCCGTGCATGTCCGCGCATGGCAGTACGACGTCACCGGCGCCGGTGGCGGCATCGTTCCCGTCTATCTGCTCGATACGGATTTGCCGGAAAACACCGAATGGGACCGCGCCTTGACGCATTACCTCTACGGCGGCGACAACCACTATCGCCTCTGCCAGGAGGCCATCCTCGGCCTCGGCGGCGTCCGCCTCTTGCGCGCGCTCGGCCTCGACTCGATCCAGCGGTTCCACATGAACGAGGGCCATGCCAGCTTGCTGACCGTCGAGTTGCTCCTCGAAGAAGCCCGCAAAGCGCAACACCCGGTCATCACACCGGATGACATCGAAGCCGTCCGCAAACAATGCATCTTCACCACCCACACGCCCGTCCCGGCCGGCCACGACCAGTTCCCGATGGACATGGTCCGTCGCGTCCTGGGATTGCCCGATGTGTTTGCCAAAATGCAGGACCAGTTCTGCGTCAATTTCGCCGCCCACGTCCTCAACCGGCCGCCCGGCGCCCACGACATGAAGGCGTTGTTCTGCACCGACACGATGTTGAACATGACCTACCTCGCGCTCAACCTCAGCCACTACGTCAACGGCGTCGCCAAGAAACACGCCGAGGTCAGCCGGCACATGTTCGCCGAGTATCGGGTGGACGCCATCACCAACGGCGTGCACGTCCCGACATGGACGTCGCGGCCGTTTCAGGAGTTGTTCGACCGTCACATTCCCGGCTGGCGCGAGGACAGTTTCAGCTTGCGCTACGCGCTTGGCATTCCGCCGGCGCAAGTCTGGGCCGCCCACGAAACCGCCAAGCGCGATCTGGTCGAGTGGATCAACCACGAAACCAACGCCGGCTTCGACCGTCATGATTTCACCATTGGCTTTGCCCGCCGGGCCGCCACCTACAAGCGGGCCGACCTTCTGTTCCACAACCTCGACCGGCTCCGCGCCATTGTTGCCAAAGCCGGCCGCCTCCAGATCGTCTATGCCGGCAAAGCCCACCCGCAAGACCAGAATGGCAAGGAATTGATCAAGCACATCGTTGCCGCGCGCGATGCCCTGCGCCACGACATCAAGATCGCCTACCTGCCCAATTACGACTGGGACCTCGGCTGCCGGTTGACCGCAGGGGTGGATGTCTGGTTGAACACGCCCCTGCCGCCGATGGAAGCCAGCGGCACCAGCGGCATGAAAGCCGCCCTCAACGGCGTCCCCAGCCTCAGCATCCTCGACGGCTGGTGGATCGAAGGTTGCATCGAGGGCGTCACCGGCTGGGCGATTGACTCCACCGCGCCCGCCGGGGGCGACCGCACCCCGCACGACGCCGCCTCGTTGTACGACAAACTGGAGAACGTCGTCCTGCCGCTGTTTTATCGGGATCGCGACCGTTTCCTCGATGTCATGCGGCACGCCATCGCGTTGAACGGCTCCTTCTTCAACACGCAGCGCATGATCCTTCAATACGTCCTCAAGGCGTATTTTGTGTAAGCCGCAACTTTCGGCCTGCGATCAGTTGTGCTATCCTGAGGGCGCATGAAAACCAAATTGCTCATGTCGTTGATCGCGGGCTGCTGCGCAGCATGCGCCGCGTCGAATGAATCGCTGCCGGCCATCAAGCAGGAAGTGGCCGCGGGCCGGGCGGTGCTGGTGGACGTGCGCGAGAAAAGCGAATGGGACGCCGGGCACCTGAAATCCGCGCGACTGCTGCCGTTGAGCCGATTGGAGACGGACGCCAAGGCCGCCGACGGGCTGCCGAAGGACAAACCGGTTTACGTGCATTGCCGGTCGGGCGCTCGCACGGTCAGCGCCGTGAAGATTCTCAAACAACAAGGATTCGACGCTCGCGGGTTGCCGCAATCGTACAGCACACTGGCCAAAGAAGGATTCTGATATGAACGTTGAAATCCTGGCGCGGGCGCAGTTCGCGCTGACGGTGATGTTCCATTATCTTTTTCCGCCGCTGACCATCGGTTTGGGCGGGTTGTTGGTGCTCATGGAGTGGCGTTACCTTCGGACCGGCGATCCGTTGTACGAGTCGTTGACAAAATTCTGGACGAAGATTTTCGCCCTCAACTTCGCGTTGGGTGTGGCCACGGGTATTGTGATGGAGTTCCAGTTTGGCACAAACTGGGCTTCGTACTCCCGTTATGTCGGCGACATCTTCGGCTCGGCCCTGGCTGCGGAAGGCATCTTTGCCTTCTTTCTGGAATCCGTTTTTCTCGGCGTGATGATCTTCGGCTGGAACAAGGTGTCCAAACGCATGCACTTTTTTTCGACCTGCATGGTCGCGCTCGGCGCCGTTCTCTCCTCGGTCTGGATCATCGTGGCCAATTCCTGGCAGCAAACCCCCGCCGGGTTCGTGATCCGCAACGGGCGGGCGGAGTTGACCGATTTCGCCGCGGCGGTTTTCAATCCTTCGACGGTCCACCGGCTCGTCCATGTCTGGATTGGCGCGTACATTCTGGCCGCCTTCTTCGTGATGGGCGTGTCGGCCTGGTACATCCTCAAGAATCGCCACGTGGAAGCGGCGAAAACGAGTTTCCGCCTCGCGCTGGTGATGGGCTTGGTGGCGTCGCTGCTGGCGCCGTTGAGCGGCGACGGACACGGTCGCAACGTGGCCCAGTACCAACCGGCCAAGATGGCGGCGATGGAAGGGCATTTCGTGACAGGCACCGGCGCGACGCCGATCTATCTGTTCGGTTTTCCGGACGTGAAATCGCAAACAGTCAAGGGTGGCGTCGCCATTCCCGGTCTGTTGAGTTTTCTGGTGCATCGGGATTTCAAGACGCCGGTGACGGGACTGGACAAGTTTCCGCGCGCGGACTGGCCGCCGGTGGCGCTGACGTTTCAGACGTTTCACGCGATGGTGGCGCTGGGGCTGTTGTTCATTCTCCTGACAGTGGCGGCGCTGTTTTGGCGCTGGCGCGGGACGTTGTTTGAGAAGCGGTGGCTGTTGTGGGTGTTTGTGCTGGCGGTGCCGTTGCCGTACCTCGCCAACCAGCTTGGCTGGGTCGCCGCCGAGGTGGGCCGGCAGCCGTGGGTGGTCTATGGGCTGTTGCGCACCGGCGATGCGTTGTCGAAATCGGTGACGGCCGGGCAGGTGCTCGGCTCGATCATCATGTTTGGGGTGATCTATGCGCTGCTGTTCGCGGTCTGGTTGTACATTCTTCTCGACAAGATTCGACAAGGCCCTGAACCGGTGAACGGAGGCGCGCAATGAATCTGAATGAACTCTGGTTTGTGTTGCTGGGCGTGTTGCTGGCCGGGTACGCGATTCTGGACGGGTTCGATCTCGGCGTCGGCATCCTGCATCTGTTCACGCGCAAAGACGAAGAACGCCGCATCCTGCTGAACTCCATCGGACCGCTGTGGGACGGCAACGAGGTGTGGCTGGTGACATTCGGCGGCGCGTTGTTTGCGGCCTTCCCGCACGCGTATGCAACGGTGTTTTCCGGGTTTTACACCGCCTTCATGCTGCTGTTGTTGGCGCTGATTTTGCGCGCCGTTTCGATGGAGTTCCGCAGCAAGAAAGAGTCGCGGGCGTGGCGGCGATTGTGGGATGTGTTGTTCGGCGCGGGGAGCGGCGTGGCGGCGTTGTTGTTCGGCGTCGCTGTCGGCAACTCCATGCGCGGGATGCCGATTGGGGCCGACATGGAATTCAAGGGCGGATTCCTTGACCTGTTGCACCCATACACGGTGTTGGTCGGATTGTTTGTCGTGTCGCTGTTCGCCATGCACGGCGCGATTTACCTGCACCTGAAGACGACCGGCGAGTTGCAGCAACGCATCCAGGGCTGGATTCGTTGCTCATTCTGGGTCTTCGTCGCGCTGTACGCGCTGACGACGATTTACACGCTGGTGGACGTGCCGTTGGCGACGCGCAATTTTGGAATGATGCCGTTGGCATGGGGCGTGGCGGCGTTCAATGTGCTTGCCATCGCCAACATTCCGCGCGCCATTCGTCGCGGGCGGCCGGTCTACGCGTTTGTGTCTTCGAGCGCGACCATCGCGGGGCTGGTGTTGCTGCTGGGCATCGCGCTGTTTCCCGAATTGGTTCACTCGACGTTGACGGACGGCGTGAGTTTGGATATTTACAATGCCGCCTCTTCGCCGAAGACGCTCGCGATCATGGCGGTGATCGCGGCGGTGGGGATGCCGCTTGTGATCGTTTATACAGGCGTGATTTATTGGGTGTTTCGTGGTAAAGTGGAACTGGGTAAGTTCAGTTATTGAAACCAAGACGACCTGACCGAAAGGAGCAAAGCATGGATATCCTGATCCAGGCGAATGGCATTACACTCGCCGATGACCTGAAAGCGACCATTGAGGAGAAAGTTGCCCACATCGAACAATACGCACCCCGCGCGCTTCGTGCGCGGATCCACGTGCGCAAAGTGAGCGCGCACTCGTCCAAACGCCAGTACAACGTGCGCGTGCTCTGTGAAATCCCCGGCGCCGACGTGAGCGCCGAGGAAAACGGCGCTGATGTGTTGAGCGCGCTGGATGTCGCCGCCTCCAAGATCGAACGGCGACTCCGCAAACGCAAAACCGAACGCCTCGCCCGCCGCCAGCGCGGGGCGCGCGGCAAAGAAAAAAATTAGTTCTCTGCCGAGTGCAGTCCGCCGGGCGCGGCGCGGAAGTCCAATACGCTGCGATCGGGATCGTCGGGATGCGGCACGGGGCAGTTCCACAGGCACGCGCCGCAGTGAACGCATTTTTCGCGGTCAAACGCCGGCGCGCCCTTTTCACCGGGCGTGATGGCCTGCCCGGAACAAACTTCGATGCAGATCTTGGTGCCGCATTGCTCGCAGAGGTTCGGATACAAGAAGGCCACGTGGTTGGCGTAGCCGCCCGGCGCCTGCACCTTGCCGCCCATCAACAGCGCGTCCTGTTGCGACACGAGCAGTTTGCCGTCGTACGGAATCGCCGGCCAACCGGCGCGGTCCATCAACGCGTTGTGCGCGCTGCCGCCCTTGGCGGCGCATCCCTGACGGATTTTCTCGATCTCGGAAAGCGGGATCCGTCCTTGATAATAGGAGGCCAGGCTCGGCGTGTGCCCCGCCGGCGGACGCGGTTCGACGGGCGCGTGAAGTTTCCCCTTTGTCGCACCCGCCAACGCCATGCCCAGCAGGCCGGTGACAAAACCTTTGTGGAACCCGTCGCGCGCCCGCTCGGCGGCGCGCGCCTCGTGCTCGACCCAACTGGCGCGCCGACGGGCGACGTAGGTTGCTTCCAGATTTTCCTTGGTGAACGGTTTCTTCTCCTTGAGCAGTTCCACGACAGCGTCGCCTAACATCGCGCCGGTGGCCCACGCCTCGTCCACACCGCTGCCGGTGAGCACATTGGTGCTTCCGGAGCCTTCCCCGATCCGGGCGTAGCCGTTGCCGACGAGATACGGTTCGCCGCGCCGGCCGGATTCGCCGAGCGTCTTGGCGCCCCACGAACGGAGCGTGCCGCCGTTGAGATAGCGCCACAGATACGGATGCAACATCCAGTGCTGCAAATACCGGTACGCCGTCCGCACCGGCGAATCGAACCACGACGGCACAAAAATACCGAGCGACGCCACGCGATCGGGATACACGTAGAGGAACCCGAAAATCTCCGGCTCCGGATACCCCAGCGTGTGCAACACCGTACCGGCTTCGAGCGGGCAATTCTCCGGCAGGTTGACGACGAACTTCATGCCGATGGCCCAGTCGTGCGTGTGATGTTGTTCGGGCATTCCGAATCTCTGATCGAGTTGACGTCCAATGGGACCGACAGGTCCGTCCGCCACGACCGTGAGCGCCGCGCGAATGTCCATCCCCGGCATGTTGTCCTGATCCGCCAACCGCACGCCGTTGACCTTGCCGTCGGCAACCAGCGGCTCCGCCGCCGGCGTGCCCGGCCAGATTTGCACCGCGCCGGTGCTCATCAATTGCGAGCCGACCCACTGGTTGAACTGGCCGATGGACATCACCAGGCCGCCGTGTTTTTGCAGGTACGGCGGAATGTACGGCAGTTCCACCGCCAGATGCTTACCGGCGAAAAGCCGCAACACTTTGTCCGCCGCGCGCAACGTTGCCGACCGGCGACTCGCGCCGACCGGATCGAGCAGGTACAATACTTTTTCCGTCTTGACCGGGGCGCACGTGGGAACCTGCGCGGGATCGAACTGCGGGAAGGATTCGCGAATGGCCCGCGCCGGCGTGACGACGCCGGAGACGCCGAAGCCGATGTCGTCCGCCCGCTCGTAACAGATCACCTGTGGCATCGCGCCGTCGGGGAGCGGCAGGTGCCGCGTCAACGTTGTGAGGAACGCCCCGGCGGCGGGACCGAACCCGACGCAGACGATATCCACGTCCATGCTTTGGCGTTCGATGGCTGGCTGATGTTGGGAGTCGTTGGTGTTCATTGCAGGCGCCGGCAAGGTAGCGACAGACCGCCGGATTGCCAATCCGAAAAACAGCCTGTCGGTCGCCGAGGATCGCGCCTGTGCGCGTGGCTGATTGACTGCCGGCCGTGAACTGCATACGATGCGCCCATGAAAAGTTATCGCAAAGAACTCTGGTTCGATGTTCCCGCGCGGCGCGGGTTGCTAAACATCACGCCCCAAGTGGAAGAATGCCTGCGCGAAAGCGGCGTGAAAGAGGGCCTTGTACTCTGCAACGCCATGCACATCACGGCGAGCGTCTTTATTAACGACGACGAGTCCGGGTTGCACCAGGACTTCGAGCGTTGGCTGGAGAGACTGGCCCCGGAAAAACCGCACTCACAATACGCACACAACGGGGCCGAGGACAACGCCGATGCTCACCTCAAGCGGACCGTGATGGGACGTGAAGTCGTCGTTGCGGTGACCGGCGGCCGGTTGGACTTCGGTCCGTGGGAACAGATCTTTTACGGGGAGTTTGATGGCAAGCGCCGCAAGCGCGTGCTCGTAAAGATCATCGGGGAATAGCCAATCAGTCGTTCACTCGCCCGCCGTGATCGGGTTAGTAGCGGCCCGCGCCCATGCCGGTGTATCCGCCAAGGGCGCCCATGCCTTCCCAGCTTTCGGGGCGGTTCCACGGGATCGTGCTGACTTCGTTCTCGTTCGTGGCGGCGCAACCTGCCAAGAAGGTCGCGCCAATCAGAAGCAGCAAGGATAAAATGTTACGGGCTTTCATGGCAGAAAGTTGGTCGCTCAGTGGATAACCAGGTCGCCAACGCGCGGATCGCCACGACGAAACTCGGAGAGGACTTCGGCGACGGAAGTGTTTTGGCTGACGGAAATAACTTGCGCCTTGCAGATGAACGTCCTGTCGCGGTAAACGAAAAACTGCGTATCCTTGCGGACCTTCTGGTCCTGGCCGATGTCGAGAACAATGAAGTTCCAGCGACCCTCGATGCCGTCAATGCGGCCACGAAGATTGATGGGAGTTTTCAGGAGGTCTTCGATTTGCAGTTCCAGGCGTTTGACCTCGGCAAGGGCTGTCTCGACCCTGCCGCCCAAGGCTTTGTTCTCGGCTGTCAACGCCTCGATTTGTTTCTTGAAACCGGCAATCGTCGCAATTTCAGCAGCTTGGCTGGCAATGGTGTTCTGTGCTTTCTTGAGAGCTTCCTTGGCGGCGGCCAGTTGGGCGTTGATGGGTGAAATTTTCTTTTCGGTGGCGGCGAGGCTGGTTTTGAGTTTTTCGCGTTCCTGGGTGGTGGTGTCGAGGGTTTTCTTGGTGCTCTCCATCTCGGCAGTCACTTTGGCCAGCGATTTCTGAATGGGCGGCAACTTGTCATTGGCCTCCTGTACCTTGGCCTCGGCGGCGACAACCTGAGCCTTGGCGGCCTTCACATCTTCGGTAAGCTGGGCTTTGTCCTCACGCAACCCATCGCGTCCCTGACGCAGCATGTGGACACAGTAAAGCGACCCGATGCTGATCAAAATAATGACAATCGAAGCGATTCTGCTGAATTTCATAATATTCTGTTGTCCTCCATCCTAGGAGTTTCTTGTGCTAGCACGGCCGCACTGTATTCAATTCTCCCTGCTTCTGTCAACTCATCCGTTGAGTTTCCTTTACTTTCTTCGGTGGCACATATCCGCATACCCGGCGCCCCCGGTCCGCGCCAACGACACCGCAGAATCCAAGTTGTGGGTGTCCGGCTGAAAAACTCCAAGCGCCTCACCTCATGCCGGCAGGACAATTCCGCAACGAACTCCCTTGCATTGTCCGGCCAGAGCCATCACATCAGGAGTGGATTGGTTTGCACACGGGTTTCAGCGTGGTGAGGTCGGCGATGCGGATGGGTTTGCCGGTGTCGATGCTGGTGCGGGCGGCTATGCCGGGAAGGATGGACATCGCGCCGTCGCGCGTGCCGGCCATGTAGCCGAGCGGGTCGGTCCGTTTTTCGCCGCTGAAGATGTCGGCCAGCAGAATCGGGTCGCCGCCGCCGTGGCCGCCGCCGGTTCGGGGGACTTTGATCAGCTCGTGTTTCTCGAAATTCTTCATCACGATGATCGGGTCGAAGTCGGCTTTCTTTGTCTTGCGGTTCTGGTCGAATTGCTTGGCGTGATGCGCGTCCTGCGTGATGGAGGTGTCGAACCCGAGGTCCCACGGCACGTCCTGCCATGCTTCGAGGCGTCCGTTGGTGCCATTGAAGGCGATGCGCCAGCCTTCGTAGGGCGAGTAGGTGGTCAGCGAGTAGCTCATCTGCACGCCACCGGCGAATTTCACCTGGACGGCCATCTTGTCGAAGATGTCAATGTCTTCCTTCCAGACGCAACCATCGCGCTGGTAGCCGTCGTGCTGTTCGTTGGCGACGTAGAGGTCCATCATGTGTTTGGACTTGGTGATGTCCCAGAAGAACCGGCATTTGTCCTTGTGCGGGCAGCCGCGGCAGGTGGTGTGACGGAACGAATGGTTGCGGCCATAGAAATCGAGGCCGCCGTAGGCGAACACTTCCTCGGGTTCGGCATCGAGCCACCAGTTGACGAGGTCGAAGTGGTGCGTGGCCTTGTGGACGAGGAGCGTGCCGCCCTTGCCGCGCAGGCGGTGCCACCGGCGGAAATAATCGGTGCCGTGATGGCAATTCAGATACCAGTGGAAATCCACGCTGGTGATCTTGCCGACGGCCTTTTCGCGAAGCAGTTCCTTGAGGCGGGTGGGATGGGCGCCGTAGCGGTAGTTGAAGGTGACGGTAACCTTGCGGCCCGTGCGTTTCTCGGCGTCGAGAATGGCCTGGCACTTTGTCTCGTCGGTGGTCATCGGTTTCTCGGTCACGATGTCGCAGCCGTGTTCGAGGCCGCGGATGATGAACTCGTGGTGCGTGGAGTCCACCGTGGTCACGATGACAACATCGGGACGCGTCTGTTTGAGCATCTTGTCGAAATCGGTGAACACGGGGCACGAGAGGCCGAGATACTTGCGGGCGTATTCGAGGCGGCCGGGATTGGCGTCGCAAAGCCCGACGTACTCGATCCGGTCGGCGTAGGTCTTGAGCACCGATTTGCCCCACATGCTGAGGCCGCGGACGCCCGTGCCGACGAGGGCGAAACGGCGTTTCCGGCCCGCAGCGGCGGCGAAGGACGACGCAAACGGCGCGGCAGCAAGGATACCAGCGGATGTTTTGAGAAATGTTCGACGGTTCATGGCCGCATCGTAGCCGGCAGCGTTGCGGCCTGCAAGTTTTTCTCATTGAAAGCTCGCGGCCAGTCAGCGATCAGCCGGGGAACAACCTCGTCCTTCTGAGAGAATGCCTTTTCATTCGTGATGCTTGTCTGAAAGGTCCGTTCTTTGATACAGTGCCGCACCCGTTCTCATCCTGTTATGCGTCACCAGGCCATTCTCCTTATCGGCCCGACCGGGTCGGGCAAGTCGCCGCTGGGCCGGTGGCTCGAAACCCACGGACTGTGGGGCCGGCGATGCCATCATTTTGATTTCGGGATGAATTTGCGCGCCGCCAGCGGGTTGACACCGGAGGAAACGCGCTTTCTCCAGGACGTGCTGAAGCGCGGTGCGCTGCTGGAGAACGACACGTTTCACATTGCGCTCAAGATTCTCAATGCCTTTCTCGCGGGGCATCACGTGCAACCGATTGATCTTCTCGTGATGAATGGGCTGCCGCGTCACGTGGGGCAGGCGGAATCGCTCAGCGGCCGCCTCGAATTCATCGCCGTTGTGCATCTGGTCTGCGACGCCATGACCGCCTGGGAGCGCCTGCGGAAGAACACCGGCGGAGATCGCGCGGCGCGCGAGGATGACACGCGCGAGCTTGTGGAGAAGAAACTGCGAATCTTCAACGAGCGCACCGCGCCGTTGCTTGCCCACTATCGCGCTTGCGGAGCGCCCGTGATGGAAGTCGAAGTCGGCGCCGAAACGCAACCGGCGGAGATGGCAAAGAGTCTTTTCATCGTTGCCACATAGATAACGCCGTTGGCGGCGGTGGCGGTGGCGTGGATGGGACCGCCGGGTTTCACGGAGCAGAGAAGTTTCTTTTCTTTGGATGCCGCAAGAATCTGGAAGTCGCCGCGTCGGGTGCCGATATAGACTTTGCCGTCGGCAACCAGCGGCGAGGACCACATGTCGCCGCCCGTCTCGTGCGTCCAATGCGGCGCGCCGGTGGCGGCGTCCACGCAGTGAAGTTTCTGGCCGCAATCGGCGACAAACAGGAGACCGCCCGCAATCGCCGGGGTGCTCATGCAATGGCGTTCGAGCGGATAACTCCACTGTTCAACGCCAGTGGCGGCGTCCACGCATTTCAGCCACGCTTCGTTTTTGCCCCACCAGACGTCGCCGCCGCCGGTGACGTAGAGCCGGCCATTGTGAAAGACGGGCATGCTCTTGATGTTGCTGGGGCTGACTTTGCGGTTGCGGATGTAGCTGTGGACATTCTCTTTGGGCGCAGCGGGGTCGGGGTCGTACTGCCAGACTTTCTTGAGAGTGACGGTCTCGAAGGCATAGACGATGCCGTTGCCGCCGCAGAAGAACACGAGCGGGCGACCGCCGGCTTCGCCGAGCGCCGGCGACGACCACGTGCTGTGGAAGATGTTCGGCCCGATGTTCTCGTTGTCGCGCGCGAGGAGTTTGCCGGTGGTTTTGTCAAGAACGATAAGGCTCGGCGCATCGGGCGACGGGATGGTCTTGTGGGCGTCGTCGAGGCCGTTGGAGGTGTTGATGTAGAGGAACCGTCCGTGGATCAGGATGGAACAGTGCGCGGAGTCGTGCTGGCGGACGCCGCATTCCTTGATGATGTCGAACCGCCAGAAGGCGTCCTCCTCGGTGAGCGTCGTCTTCTTCGCGTAGAGGTCGAGGCAAAGGACTTCGCCGCGGTTGGTGACCATATAGACGCGGTTGCTCTCAACGGTGGCGGGTGAACACATCCCGTCGCGCGGCCAGTCCCAGAACGGGCTAGTCGTGATCTTGTGGCAGACCAACTGCCAGCAGAACCGCCCGTCGCGTTCGTCGAAACACATCAACACGCCGCGGTCGCCGGTGTGTTGCGGATCGCGCGGCGTTTCGTTGTTGGTGCCGATGAGGACGCGGCCGCCGGCGACGATGGGTGTGCTGTAAGTTTCGGTGCCGAGCGCGGCCGACCATTTCACGTTCGTGCCGGTGGCGGGATCGAAGCAATCGGGCAGGCCGGTTTCCGATGAGACCATGTTGCGGGTGTAACGTTCGCCCCATTGCGGCTGGTCGGCGGCCACCGAGAGCAGACACGCCAGCAAGGCGACCTTGCGCAGGGGAGAGAATTCTGATTGGTCATCGTTCATGCGTGCTGCTACACTTCTGCTTGTGAAATTTCCAGCAATCTACCAGCAACCCCATCCGCTGCCAAGTGACGATTCGGCGGAATCGTTGGCGGTCGAATCATGCGAACGTATCTGAAACTGATTCTGGTGCTCGGCGCGCTCGGGCCGACGGTGTTGTCGTCGCTCAATGTCTGGGGCGTCAACCAATGGGTGTTGCTGTCGGCGCTTGCGATTTATGCGGCGGCGCTCGGCGTGACGGCATGGCGGATGGAGAAACGGATGCGCTGGAGCGGCGTGGTGTTGTGTGTTGCGGTGTTGGTGCTGGGGATGTTGATCGTGTATCTTACGCACCGCCGGCTGTTGCGATGAGCCGTTGCAGTTCCTTTTCGAACACGGCGCCGTCCATCGGGAACCCGACGGTCCGTCCCTGAAGCGAGGACAACAGCATCGCATTGCCCAGTTCGACGGATCGGATTCCCTCCGCGGCCGGAGCGATCAACGGCGCGCCATCGAGGATGGCATCCACGAAATTCCGCACAATCGCCATGTGCTGTCCGGTGAAACTCGGGATCGCGACGGTGGTGGTTGTCGCCGCCACGGCGGGGAAGAGTTCCTTCGTGGCGCGGCTGAACTGGGACGTGGGGGTTTCGTTGCGGGTGAAGGTGATCGTGTTGTTTTCCACAACGAGACGGCCGTTGTCGCCGGCGATTTCGAGGCGGTTGGCGCCGGGCGCTTCGCCGGTGGAAGCGATGAACACGCCGGTCAGGCCGTTGTCGTATTCGAGATAGGCGGTGACTTCGTCCTCCACCTGAATGCGGTGATACTTGCCAAGGTGACAGAAGGCGCGCAGCCGGCTCGGCATGCCGAAGAACCATTGAAACAGGTCGAGTTGATGCGGGCACTGGTTGAGGAGGACGCCGCCGCCTTCGCCCGCCCAAGTGCCGCGCCACGGGGCACTGGCGTAATAGGCGTCGGGACGGAACCAGTGGGTGATGATCCAGCTCACGCGCTGGAGCTTGCCAAGTTCACCGGCGGAAAGCATCTCGCGGATTTTCAGGAACAGCGGCTCGGTCCGCATGTTGAACATGACGGCGAAAACCTGGCGCGGATCGGTGTGCGCGGCGAGCAGGCGCTCGGCGTCGGCTTTGTGGACGGAAATGGGTTTCTCGACGAGGACGTGAAGGCCGTTGTGAAGCGCATCAGCGCCGATGGTGGTGTGCGAGTAGTGCGGCGTGGCAATCAGCACGGCATCCACCTCGCCGCAACGGATGAGATCCTCGCTGCGGGCGAATTGCCGTTGCTTGGGGAAACGGGCGAGTTGTTCCGGTATCTGGCTGCAGACAGCGGTCACTTCGCAACGCGGCACGGCGCCGGCGATGATCTGTTCCGCGTGGCGGGCGCCCATGGCGCCGACACCAATGACTCCGAGACGTAAGGTGTTGCTCATGGGCAGAGTGATAGCGCACCTCTCCGCCGCTGCCAACTGCAAATTACTTCCGGGGCAAACACAATGAATTGTGTTGTTGGGGGGGCTTTTGTGGTAGGCTGATTGTCCAGAAAGGAAAAACGCACTTATGAAACGTTTCGCATGGATCGCAGTCGTCATCGCAGTGGGAGCATTGACCCTCATCGGGTGCAGCAAGAGCGGCGTGGACACCGGTAAACTGGAGAGCAGCTTCAGTTCCGCCGAGCCGGCCGTCAAGGGCAATGTGGACGCCGCCGTGTCTGCCATCAAGGCCGGCGACTACGCCGGGGCATTGGCCAAGCTTCAAGCGGCCGCTGCCCAAGCCAAGCTCACCGACGCGCAAAAACAGGCGTTGCAGGACGTGATTGCCCAAGTCCAGAAGCAGGTTGCCGCAAAAGCGGAACAACTGCAGAAGGAAGCCGGGAAAGCCGTCGAGGGAATCCTCAAGAAGTAACGCCGTCCACAGGATGTTTATCGGGGCGTTCCGCCATGCGGGACGCCCCGATCTTTTTATGGCAGTTCGTAGTGAGCCACGCAGCGAAGCGAAGTGGCGTTGGGAGAGTTCGTTGCAAGCTGAACGGTCCGCACTTCGTCCCGAAACAGCGCGGGACTGCGTGCGTTACTACAAACAGACCCTCACATTCAAATTTGACGAAGCACTACCGCTCCATGATGCGGGTAATCGCGTTCCACCACAGGTCCCGGAGCTTGGCGACCTCATAAGAAAGCTCGCCTTTCGCGGTATTGATCTTCAGCGTCCTGCCACCGGTCGCGCCGAGCTTCGTCACGGGCAAGCCTGTTTTCGCCGCTGCTTTCATGATCTTGTCGGCGTTGGTCTTTGTGGCGCTGATGACGATCCGGTTCTGGCTTTCGCCGAACAACGTCGCGTCCACGCGCTGCTTGAATTGGCTCACGTTCACCCTCGCGCCGACCATGCAATCGCCGTTGGAGACACAACTCTCTGCCAGCGCGACGGCGAGGCCGCCTTCGCTGCAATCGTGGGCGCTGGCGACCCAGCGCTTCTTGATGATCTCCAACACAAAATCATGCGTCCGTTTCGCCACGGCCAAATCCATTCGCGGCGGTTTGCCGGTCTTCAGGCCGTGGATGCGCTTCAGGTACTCGCTGCCGCCGAGTTCGTCGCCGATGTCGCCGAGCAAGAGGATGACGTGGCCCGATTCCTTGAACCACTGTGTCGTGATGTGTTTCGGGTCGTCAATCAGGCCGAGCATCCCGACCGTCGGCGTCGGGTCAATCGCGGCCACCGGCGATTCGTTGTAGAAACTCACGTTGCCGCCCGTCACCGGCGTGCCAAATGCCCGGCAACCTTCCGACAGTCCATCCACACAGCGCCGGAATTGCCAGAAAATGTGCGGATCCATCGGGTTGCCGAAGTTCAGGCAATCCGTCACCGCCAACGGACGCGCTCCGCTGCACACGAGATTGCGCGCCGCCTCGGCCACCGCTGTCTTGCCGCCTTCGTACGGGTCGAGGTAGCAGTAGGCGCCGTTGCAATCGGTCGTGAACGCGATGTATTTCTCCGTCGGCTCGCCCTTCTTCGGCGTGTAACCGAAATCGGGGCGTTTCAAATTGATCCGAATCACCGCCGCATCGCTTCCCGGTACAACCGCTGTGCCGTCCTGCACCATGTGGTCGTATTGCCGGTACACCCAGTTCTTCGACGCAATCGTCGGCGATGCCAACAGCTTCGGCAGAATCGTCTGACAGTTGCGCGGCTCACGAACACTTCGGGTTTCGAATTTCGAGTTTCGAATTTCCCATTCGGGCTGTTCGACAGACCGATGGTAGACCGGTGCGTCGTCCGCCAGCTTCGCCGCGGGAATCTCGGCGGCGATTTCCTTGCCGACCTTGATCCGCATCATGCCGTCGTTGGTGACCTTGCCAATCGTGACGCCGTGGAGGTCCCACTTGCGGAAAATCTCCTCGACCTCTTTCTCGCGTCCCTTGTTGGCGATGAGCAACATCCGCTCCTGCGATTCACTGAGCATGATTTCGTACGGCGTCATGCCCGTCTCGCGTTTCGGGACGAGGTTCAGATCAATCTCGTTGCCGGAACCGCCCCGGCTCGCCGTCTCGCACGTCGAACAGGTCAGCCCCGCCGCGCCCATGTCTTGAATGCCAACGACCAGCCCGTTCTTGCGCATCACCTCCAGGCACGCTTCGAGCAACAGTTTCTCCATGAACGGGTCGCCGACCTGCACCGCCGGGCGGTCCTCGTGCGATTCCTCGGTCAGTTCGCGCGACGCGAACGCCGCGCCCGCGAGGCCGTCCTTGCCCGTGGCGCTGCCGACGTAAATCACCGGGTTGCCGACGCCCTTCGCGCAACCGCGCTTGATCTGGTCGTGACGAATGATGCCGAGGCAAAGCGCGTTCACCAACGGATTGCCGTTGTACGACTCGTCGAAATAAACCTCGCCGCCGACCGTCGGAATGCCGATGCAATTGCCGTAGTGCGCGATGCCCGCCACCACGCCCGCGAACAACCGCCGGTTCGTCGCCGCCTGCGCCGAGTCGCCCTCGATCGGCCCGAACCGCAGCGAATCGAATCCCATCAACGGACGCGACCCCATCGTGAAGATGTCGCGGATGATGCCGCCCATGCCCGTCGCCGCGCCCTGGAACGGCTCGACCGCGCTCGGATGGTTGTGCGACTCGATCTTGAACGCGATGGCCCAGCCGTCGCCGACGTCCACGATCCCGGCGTTCTCCTCGCCCGCCTTCACGAGGATGAAATCGGCCTCGCGCGGGAACTTCTTCAGTTCCGGCTTGGAGTTCTTGTAGCTGCAATGCTCCGACCACATCACGGAGAAGATGCCCAGCTCCGTGATATTCGGCTCGCGGCCGAGGATTTGTTTGATCCGCTCGTATTCGTCCGGCGTGATTCCGTGTTTGGCGATGACTTCAGGTGTAATGTTCATGGGAAATTCGCCGCGCAGTGTAGCCAATCCCCGCCAGATTGCAATGCCGCCTTGTTGGGAAAAGGAGTCAGAATTCAGAAGTCAGGAGACAGAATCGGATGAGCGTCATGTTCTGGGAGTCATTCGTTGTAGTCGCAGCACTCCGTCGCCGCGTTTCCGGTACGACGGCTGAACAGTGTGGCCTGTCTCCCCAACACACAAGCCTCTCAATTCGTCGAACGAGATTTTCGGAAGAGTATTATTTGGTCGTTTGGTTTCGTGATTCAATTTTTCTCGCCAATAGAACGACTCCAAAAACCACAAGAGCAGTTGTAGCCATGTGCAAATCTTGTTGTGCATACCACATTTCGGTGTCTTGCGTGAAAAGATGACTGCGCTGAAATTCTGGTGACGCGACAGCATGTAGTCGGATACCAGCAACCACAATGTAAAGTCCCGCGAGAACAAACTCGCCCCAAAGCAGTCCCAATGGCATCGAACCTTTGCGGTTAGGAAAGCTAAGCCACGACAGATTGCCGAGTACGGTCAAAATGGCTACTCGGTAGGGGATTTCCCGTGGTTTTCCTTCCGCGATCCAGTCAACAAGCATTATCAAAGTCAGAATGGCAAAAATGCCGCACAAAATGTAACGAATAGCCTTCACGACCCTCTCCTACCTGAATCTGGTGTGACATGAGTTGGAGACTGAACAGGTTGATGTGCTACGGGTCGTTCTTGTTCCTTCCGCTTGAGGAATAGCGCAATAATCGGCGCAGCCAAGAGAACAACTGCGATGGCAACCAGTCGTCCAATAGCGCCTCCGTAAACGAAAGCAAGGAGCGCGAGTAAGCCTGATCCTATCGTTATTCCGATTCCCAGAAGGAACCATCTCCAGAAGTTATGCCCTTTCCTTCGTGCGATAAGAGCGGCGACAAAGGACTGCGGCAGCACCGCTAACAAGATGGGCAACAAGTGATGTGAATCTGGTGCAAACGCAAACATTTCAATCTCCTTCTCGCGGGTCTTCCGTCTGTAGCCCAAACAAAACGGGGCGCACTTACTTACACCCCACATCAGGCACGTGGATGCCCATGGCAAGGCGCTTTCAGCACGCCCCTTGCGGGGCGCGCTTCATTGCGCTGCTTGCCATGCGAAATTTCCACGTTTCGATGTGGACAGCAGCCGAAGCTACGCGAATTGGTTTTGGGTTATTGGTTCGTTACGTTGTAAGTGTTCCTTTCGGTGTGGAGAATAACGCCATCGAAGATGACCGGGCAAGAACGAAATTGTCGAAGTTGTCGCGATGAACCGGCTTTGTTCCGGCAGGCTGTCAGGCGGCGACGACTTCCACGCGAGAGGAGAATCTGAGTTTGTGGAGCAGTTCTTTGCAGTCTTCCCATGCCAGCCCGAAGGCGCGCACGTCAGCCACACCGAGACGTGCGATGACGGATGAAAGCGTTTGCGCGTCGCGCTCGGCAAGCTCGCCGTCCATCAGCGCGCTCTCCGACCAGTCCACCAGTTGCGCCAGCGTGATCTCGTGGTGGAGATACGCGGCGATCTTCTCAGCGACTGTTTTCTTGGTGATCGTCATGGCAATATCCTACGCTTTCTGGTGGCCTTTATCCACCGGAAAGGAGACCTTCGGTCAAGCCCGCGGCGCGGTCAGAGACCTGCGCCGAACTCCGCCGAACAAACACAGCCCTGTTGTGCGCGGGTCTCCAGACCGCGCACAGTCCCGGAGTTACTTCAACCGTTGCAGCGCGGCTTTCGATTCCTTCGGGTGCTGCCTCTTGACCAGCGCGGCGATGTTCTTCACCGCCGCCGCGGCCTCGGCGCGCAGGTTCGGCGTCGCCAGTTGCGCGACGGCAAGCTCCAACGCGGCCACGTGTCCGCAGCCGCCAAGCGCGCCAAGCACGCGGCGGCGGTCGTCGTCGCTGCGCGCGTCGGCCAGCAGTTGACGGTAGCGCGCGACGAGTTCGGGTGTCGGCTGTTTGTTGGCCGAGGATGCGAGGCGGACGATGCCCCGCAACGCCACAATGCTGAACGCCGGTTTCTCCGGCTTCTGGTAAATGGCGGCGAGTGTGTCCAATACCACCGGGTCCGGCCAATCGGCCAGCGTCCGCACAGCCGCTTCGCGGATGGAAACATCCTTGTCCTGCAACGCCGCCTGCAACGCCGCCAGCGCCTTCGGGCCGGTACAATACCGGAACATTTTCAACAACGCGGCACGCGCAGCCTTGTCCTTCGCGCGACTCAGCGCGGCTTGGACAAGCTCGGCACCGGTGTCGGGAGCGATCTTTCCGAGCGCCTTCGCGGCAACCTCGGGAAATTGATCGAGCAACACCGGCAGATCGCCGGCGTCGGCGAGTTCGCCGAGGGCGCGGCAGGCCGCTTTTACGACATTGGCGTCCGGATTGCCGGTGACGGCGAGCAGCGCCGGCACGGCGCTGTGTTTGCCGCGCTGGGCCATGACGCCGATGAGGCTGCATTTCACCTCGCCGGTCGCGTCGTTCATCGCGGCAATGACGGCGTCATCGGCTTCGGGGTCGTCGAGCCGCGCCAGCGCGGTCAGTCCAGCGGATTGAAGCAACGGATCAGGACTCTTGAGGCTGGCGCGCGCCAGCGGCAACACGGATTTGTCGTCGAGGTTGGCGAGCGACTCGATGACAATCGCCTTGGTCGCCGGCGGAAGGTTGCCGGCGCCGGCAACGAGTTGTTTGCGCCCGGCGGGGCCAAGTTCCTTGATCATGCCCAGCGCGACCATGCGCCCCACGGCATCGTCGCCGGTGAGCCAGCGGATCATTTCGGGGCCGGCATTGTCGCCGGCAGCAAGGAGTTTGGCGCGTAACGCAACGTCCCTGCGAACGGGGACATCGAGTTTGGCAATGCTCCGGTATTGTTCCGGACACGCCGGATTGGCGTCGAGCGCAATGCGGGCGTCGCTGGCGACGTGCGGGTCGGGGTCGTTGAGCAGCTTGATGAGCGCGGGGACGCTCTCGGCTTTGCCGATGACTTGGAGTTGGTGGAGCAAGTGTGATTTGACACGCGAGGGGGCATTGAGCGCCGCGATGATGGCGTTGCAGCAGGCGAGCCTCTCGGCTTCGGCACCGGGTCTTCCGGCGTGGTGGACAGTGGCTTCGAGAGTAAACAGAGCTTGTTCGTCCGCGCTGGCGAGGCCGGGCAAAAGGCTTTTGATGGCGTTGACGTAGGCGGCGACGAGTTGGCCGGGCGTCTCCTTGCCGGTGAGTTGGACGGCGGGAGTGACTTTGTCGGGCACTGGCGGCAGCGGGACCGCGAAGTAAGGACTCTGTTTCGCTGCGGCAAACAGCGGCGTGGCGGCAAGGAGGACAAATCCGAAGCACAAAATCCGAAATCCGAAACAAATTCGAATTGCGGCAATGTTCAAAACGGTTTTGGTCATTTGGGCTTCGTGCTTGTTTCGGATTTCGATATTCGAATTTGCTGCGCAGGTCTCGCGGACTCGGTTTCGGATTGTTCTCATGCGATTTGCCACCTCGCACGGCTGGGACGGGCAAGCCAGCGGTTGGCTTCGTCGTCGCCGATGAATTGTTCTTTCGCGGGATCCCATTTCAGCGGGCGGTCAAGCCAGTAGGCGAGGTTGCCGAGGTGACAGAAACTGACGGTGCGATGATACGGTCTCGACGTGGCGGAACGGTTGCTGCCGGGTCCTGATGCAGTGAAGGAAATCGCCAGGCAGCGTGCCGCCGCCTTTGTAATTCGGGATGAAAATGTTCGGCGCGGGGATGAGTTTGGCGTCGGCATCGGAGATTTCGCGTTTGGTGCCGCGAAATCTGAGGCGTTTGCTTCCGGGAGCGTGGTAGATGCGGATGCCGTTGGCGAAGATGTAGGTGAGTTGTGGAAAATCCTTTCCATCGGGCGGAACGATCCGAACAGGGCCGGTCATGTGGAGGTTGCAGGCGAAGAGCGCGCCGCCGAACGTGTGCGCGCCCCAGTCGGTCATGCCGCCGCCGGAGTAGTCGCGCCACGTGCGGAATTTGAGGAGTTTCTCGTTGAACGGCACCCACGGGGCGGGACCGAGCCAGAGTTCCCAGTCGAGGCCGGGCATCATCGGTTCTTCGGGTAGGTTGCTCGGACGCGATGGGCCGCCGACATTGACCCAGACTTCCTTCACCTCGCCGATGGCGCCGCCACGGACCATTTTGTGAAACCAGTTGTAATCGCCCCAGACGCGCTGGCTGCCGCCGGAGTAAACGCGGCCGGTTCGCTTGACGGCCTCGATGAGTTGACGGCCTTCGCCGATGGTGAGCGTCTCCGGCTTCTCGCAAAAGACGTCCTTGCCGTGGCGCATCGCGTCAATGGCAATCGGCACGTGCCAGTGATCGGGCGTGCCGATGAGAATGCCGTCAATGTCATCGCGGCGCGTGATCTCGCGGAAATCGTTGACCGCGGCGCAGGAGGTGTTGCCGTATTGTTTGTCAACGTAACCCTTGGCGGCGGTGCGTTTGTCTTCGCGCACATCGCAGATCGCGACCATCTGGACTTCGCTGAAGCCGACCATCGTCTTCGTGTTGCCCGAGCCGCGTCCGCCGACGCCGATGGAGCCAAACACCAGACGGTTGCTCGGCGCGGGACGGTCACCGCGACCGAGCGCGTTGGCGGGAATGAACAGCGGCGCAGTCGCCGAGGCAAGCACGGCGCTGAGAAATCTTCGGCGGGATAAGTTCTTGATCATGGTGTAAGCGTCAGACGCGCGCGCAGATGTTTCATTCAGCAATCAGGAACAGGCTTCATGGCTCCACGCGTTGAACGTCGTGAAACTGGTCGAGGTCCCGGTCATACGAGCAGACCGGCCAACTGGCCTGCGCGGCTTGTGCGGCGTGATAAGCGTCCATCAAATCCACATTGGATTCCGCGTAGCGGCGCATGGCGTCCAGCCACAATGTCTCGTTCTCCGCCTCGAATCCGTCCGTGTTCAACACGGCGGTGATCTTGGCGGCAATGTCCTGACGGTCGAGCCGATAGTATGATTCCAGCGTCCAGACCAGTTCGGCAAGGCACACATCGGAAAGACGAAGTGTCACCTCGCCCTTGGCCGCCCGGCGGAACAGCTTGTCGCAACGATCGGCCTTGCGCGGGTCATCGTTGGTGAGGAATCGCACCAGAACGTTTGTGTCCAACAACAAAGTCGTGGCCATTGCTCACTCCTTCGCGGCAGCCTGCGCCACCTTCCGTTGCACCGAGCGCCGCGCCTCTGTGAAATCCTCGGGGCGCTGGCGCGGACGCACCGAGCCGCGCAACCCCAGCACATCACCTTTCAATGGTCGCAACACCGCCTTGCCGTCGGCCAGCTCGTACAGGATGCGGTCGCGCGGATGCAGGCCCAACGCCTCGCGGATCCGTCGGGGCAGTGTCGTCTGCCCCTTGCTCGTCAGCGTGGAAGTAAGCATGTCAGTTTCCTTTCCTTTTAACGTTCGCCTTACATTACAATTATAGCAAGGCACCTGCAAGATTCCTTTTTTGCAGGAACGCCGCCGTCCCGGCGGTTTCAGGCCAGACTCCGACCGCCGGGACGGCGGCGTTCCTCTTGCTGCTGAAAACTTCGACCTGCACCTTTTTGTGCCGACTGAGAGCGCCAAACAAAACTTGGGTTCCTGTAGTCGCAACCTTTATGGTTGCGCGGGAAACGCAGGCGTAAAACCATGGTCGCCCTCGGCGCTGCCAGAGGCGGGTAAACCTGCGGCTACAGCGGTTGTCAGCGGCTTTTCGTTGTGCGTTCTAATGCCGTGATGAGCGGCTGGTGTACCGACTTCAGTCGGACCCGCCGCGTAAACGCGGGACACCAACGCAGTCACAAGTTTCGGATTGAGAATCCACATGCCGGAACAAAACCGGCTTACCCGCCTCGACACCAAGATTGGCGAACTAACCCCGAAAGGGTTTCAACAGGTCAAACGCCCACTGGCTCACTTGTTGGACTTGTAATACATATGCCTGTCAGTGACAGGTATCAGCGGAAATGCGCCTGCGCTATTGGGTGCGTCGGTGTGCCCACGCTTGTGCTATTTGCGGACTGACCCGGCGCTCTATATCGAGTAGAGAGATGACCTCTACACACACCAGATCGAAAACGCACTACAAGCCCGCGAAGTGGTCAGAGAGCTAGGCAAACAATCGTTAGTGTCGAAGTTCAGCGCCCCTGAAATTTACCGTCTTTCCACCAACCTTCTTCCACTCGACCATCGGGGTAGGTCATTTTTCCTCTTCCGTTCATATTACCGTTGAGCCAAATGCCTTTGTACTGTCTGCCATCTGTCCATGCGTAAACCCCTTGACCGTTAAACTTACCTTCTAAAAACTCACCTTTGTACTTGGCACCACTTGCATAAGTGAAAGTTCCATTTCCTCCGGGTTCACCATAACAATACTCGCCTTCGTAGCGATCACCGTCAACCCAGCTCATTACTCCACTGCCATGACGTTCACCACGTGACCATTCACCGGTGTACTTGCGTCCATCGAGCCAAGTACCCGTTCCTTGTCCATGGGGACGTCCGTAGTCGAATTCGCCGACATACTCTGACCCGTCCGCTCGCCGAATTCGACCAACACCGTGCGGGTAACGCACCCCATTGGCACTCTCCCTTACTTGCCCACTGTACACAGATTCATCACCCATTTTTAATTCAGTTACAGAAGTTATGGTACCCAACCGCCAAGGAGATGCCGAGTTCTGCTGGCTAGAATTTGAAAGCTGTGATAGTTGAACTTTGTTGACTGTAATCTCGCCTTGGCCTGCCTGAGCATTGGCGTAGCCACTGGCAGCCGCACCCATAGCGCTCATGCTCGCTGCAGCTTGCGCGGTCTTGGCAAACGGTGCAAGGCCACCTAATACTCCACCGAAGAAGGCAGTGTCTCCCGGCGTTTGGCAACCGATGAGCATCAGAGTGGTCGCTGCGCAACAGGTTTTCGTCAGTGTCCAAAACAAAGGCGAGAGTAGATTTCTCATAGTCTCCATCCTCGCACGATTCAGCTGCAACCAAACAAAAGGGGGCGCACTTACTTGCGCCCCACAACAGGCACGTGGATGCCCACGACAGAGCGATTTCAGCGCGCCCCTTGCGGGGCGCGCCTCGAACGCTGACTGTCGAGTCGAAGTTTCCACGTTTCGTTGTGGACAGCAGCCGAAGCTACGCGAATTGGTTTTGGTTTATTGGTTTATGTGACTTTTGTTTCTCCTTTGACGGCAAGGATAACGCTGGCAAAGTTGTCAGGCAAGCGCCGATTTCGGTGTGGGCATCACCGCAGTTTCAGATTTAGAATTTGTCTTCTTGTTCGGCAGCGGTCTCCTGACTGCGCCGCTTCGTCTGACCGTGAGGTCTTCGCGTCCGGCAAGCAGCAGGAGACCATCGCACAACCGTCAACGATTCACATTTCAATCGGAATTTTTACCGGGGACGCAGGACGAGGAGGCGGTTGTTGTAGCTGTCGCTGACCAGCAGTGATCCGTCGGCTTCGGCAAAGAGGGCGTGGGGACGCGCCAGTTGATCGGGTGCGTTGCCTTTCTTGCCGGTGCCCCAGACCAACTCGATCTTGCCGGTCTTGATGTCAATCACACGGACGGTGTTATTCTCGGTGTCAGCGACGAACACGCGCTGGCCGTCGGGCGAGACGGAAATTCCTTTCGGCCCGCTGAGCGTGGCGTCTTTGGCGGGGCCGCCGTCGCCGGTGTTGCCCTTCTTTCCGGTGCCGGCAACCGGGAGGAGTTTCTTCGTGGCGGGTTCGTACTTCAAGACGGCGTGGCCTTCGCGCAATATGATCCAGAGATTACCGTGCCGGTCGAAATCAATGCTGCGCGGTCCTTTCAGTCCTTCGGTGAGAAACGGCGCGACCGCGCCGGTTTTGGGATCCACCTTGACGATGGAGTGCTTGCCGATTTCGCAGACGTAAACATCGCCGCGCGCGTCAAGCTGGAGACTGATCGGCGAGCGGAGCGGCGTGGTGTTGAGCGTCGTGACTGTCTTGGTTTTCACGTCCACCTTGGCGATGCGGGCATTGCCGGTGTCTGCGATGTAGAGATTGCCTAGTTTGTCGAAGCGGAGTTCGTGCGGTTGTTTCAGGCCGCTGGCGATGACGGTCATGTTGCCTGCGGCGTCTATCCTGTAGGCGTCGGGGCCATCAATTTCGCAGAGGTAAAGGCATTTGTCGGGGCCGCGAACGATGCCGAACGGATGATTGAGGGGCGGTCCCTTGAGCGTGAGGATTTCAGCGCGCCAGTTGGCGGCATGGGCTTGCAGGGCGAACAGCGCGAGCATGGCGAGTAGGATGCGTTTCATGTGGCAACCATACACCGGTTGTCGCGCGTGACAAAAGCAAAAACCTTGACGGGAACGGCGTGGCTGCGTATCTTGCCGCCGTTCTCACAACCTGTTCCCCATTCAGCATTATCCCATTTCACGCCATTTGTATGCGTTCATCCCCTCGCCTCATCCGCGTCGGCCTCACCGGCGGCATTGCCGCCGGCAAGTCGGCGGTGGCGGAGCTATGGCGGGACAAGGGAGCGGCGGTGATTGATGCCGATGTGCTGGCCCGCGAGGCGCTGGCGACAGGAACACCCACGCACGCAGCAGTGGTGCGCGAGTTTGGAAACAGCATCGTAAACGCCGACGGCTCAATCAACCGGGCCGCGCTCGGCGAGATCGTTTTCCAGAACGAGGAACGGCGCCGCACATTGAATGGATTGGTGCATCCCGTCGTCCGTCAGAAGCAGCAGGAGATGTTGGCGGCGCTGGAGCGCGCCGAGGGCGTGGCGGTGGTGGTCATCCCATTGCTGTACGAGGTCGGCGCGGAACAGGAATTTGATTGCGTTGTGACAGTGGCGTGCAGCGAGTGGACGCAACGGGCGCGGCTCGCGGCCAAGGGATTTGACGAAAACCAAACGAGCGCCCGGATCGCGGCGCAATGGCCGATGGCAACAAAGATGGATCGCGCCGATTACGTGATTTGGAATGACGGCTCGCGCCGCATATTGGCGGAGCAAGCCGGGATAATTTGGAACAACATCAAGGAGACATACCATGCGGCGAGGCAGACCCCATAGAAGAGACAGAGACAGGCGTCCGAAGGTGCAGAAGATACCGAAGGAACACCTGCCGACTGACATACCGGATCCGGACGAGGTGATGAACGTCGCCACCGTTGTGGTCCCTGCGCCGGCCAGTCCGCCGCAAGGCACACCGCCGGCCGACAACGCAACGACATCCGAGGCCGCGGCGGAAGGAGCGGAGACGCCCACCGTGGAGTTGCCGCCGGGGGAGACGATGCACCTTGGCGAGTTGCAGGCGATGAGCATGGCGGACCTCCAGCAAAAGGCGCGCGCATGGTACGTCGAGGGACTCGCCGTCCTCAAGAAACACGAGATCATCTTCGACATCCTCAAGAAAAACGCGCTCCGCAACGGCACGATGTTCGGCGACGGCGTGCTGGAGGTGTTGCCCGACGGATTTGGTTTCCTGCGCTCGCCGGCTTACAACTACCTGCCGTGCCCCGAGGATATTTACGTTTCGCCGTCGCAGATTCGCCGGTTCGAGCTGCAAACCGGCGACGCGATCTCCGGCCAGGTCCGGCCGCCGAAGGACAAGGAACGGTTCTTCGCGATGCTGAAGGTGGAGGCCGTCAACCACGAAAGCCCGGAGAAGGCAAAAGAGAAGGTGATGTTCGACAATCTCACGCCGTATTTCCCGACTTCGCGGTTCATTCTCGAAACGAAGGCCGAGGAGATCAACACGCGCGTGATGGATTTGTTCTGTCCCATTGGTAAAGGCCAGCGCGGCCTCATCGTCGCGCCGCCGCGCACGGGCAAGACGATCCTGCTCCAGAAAATCGCCAACGGCATTCTCGCCAACAGCCCCGAATGCATCCTCATCGTGCTGCTCATTGACGAGCGCCCCGAGGAAGTCACCGACTTCAAGCGCACCGTCAACGCCGAGGTGGTCAGTTCCACGTTTGACGAACCGCCCGAACGCCACGCGCAAGTCGCCGAGATGGTGTTGGAGAAAGCCAAACGCCTCGTCGAGCACAAGAAACACGTCGTCATCCTGCTCGATTCGATCACGCGCCTGGCGCGCGCCTACAACACGCTCGCCCCGCACAGCGGCAAGATCCTCTCCGGCGGCGTGGACGCCAACGCGCTGCACAAGCCGAAGCGATTTTTCGGCGCCGCCCGCAACATCGAGGAAGGCGGCTCGCTGACCATCATGGCCACCGCGCTGGTGGACACCGGCAGCCGGATGGACGAAGTCATCTTCGAGGAGTTCAAGGGCACCGGCAACATGGAATTGTCGCTAGACCGTCATCTCGTGGACAAACGCATCTTCCCCGCGATCAACATCGAGAAGAGCGGCACCCGCAAGGAAGAATTGCTCTATCATCCCGACGAGTTGAACCGCATCTACATCCTCCGCAAGGCGCTGGCCGGCGTGCCGCCGGTGGAGGCGATGGAATTGATCGTGGAGAAACTCAAGAAGACGAAGTCCAACGCCGAGTTCCTGCTCTCGATGAAGTTCTGAAAAAAAACGGGGGCGACGCCCAGTCGTCGCCCCTCCCGCCCGCGGCCCCCCTTGTCCTGCGTTCCCTGTCCGTGGGCCGAGTGAACAGCACCAAAAGTGACGGGATTACCCGTCGAGCGTGCGTACGGTGAGGTTATGCGCACGAGGTAGGAGCGCTGAACCAGGAGAGAAAAACACACACTCAATCATAGCACTCCCGTCATTGGTGCCGTTCACTCGACCCACATCTGTCCGCTTGGCGTTCATTGGCATCATCGCAACATCCACAACAACGCTGCTGTCGTTACCGCTACCACGCCCAGCAACGACCAAATCATCAATGAGACTCTCTCTTCTCCCAAGTATTCTTCTTTCATGTTTCTCTTCCGCTGGTACCTCTACCCGGAACCAACAATCGCGACAATCGGACTGCGCCTGAATTTCGCCTCAGGGATTTCCTGATGTCACCCCTACCTTGCATTCGGGCGCCTCTCAGCGCATCATGTCAGGGATGACCCGTTGCCTTTGCATTGTTGCCCTGTGGCTGGGCGCGACCGCGTCGGATGCTGCCAGCCGCGTGATCGCCGTGCGCGATCCGCAGGCCGCCAACGTCCGCGCCATGGTCGCCGCCGGCCTCAAAGCGCTCGTCGGCCCGGCGGACGAGGCTGCCGCGTGGCGGGCGCTCGTTGCGACGAACGACATCATTGGCATCAAGATCAACACCCAAGCCGCGCCGTTGCTCGCCACGCATCGTTCCGTGGTGGACGCCATCATCGCCGGACTCCGTTCCGCCGGTGTGCCGTCGGAGAACATCTGGGTCTTTGATCGCGACCTTCAGAAAATGCGCAACGCCGGGTTTGCGCAACCGGGCGCGGCGCGCGAAGTGGCAGTGATCGGCGACGCGGGCTGGGACGCGGAACCATTTTACGAAAGCAAACTGGTGGGACGATTGATCTGGGGCGACCTGTTGTTCCGCACGGACGACGAACAGCTCAGCACGCGGTCGCACCTGCCGAAGCTGCTGACGCGCACGATCACCAAGCTCATCAATGTTCCCGTGCTCCAGAGCCACGACGCCTGCGGGTTGTGCGGCTGCCTCCACAACCTGTCGCTCGGCATGGTGGACAACACGCGCCGCTTCGAGCAGTACGGCCAGAACGGCGATCCCGCCATCGCCGAGATTTGCGCGTTGCCCGCCGTCCGCCGCAAACTCGTGCTCAACGTGATGGATGCGCTCACCGCCGGGTACGCGGGCGGCCCGGCGTTTCGTCCGCAGTACTCGTGGCGGCCCAACACGCTTTATTTCAGCCTCGACCCGGTGGCGTTGGACGCGGTCTGCCTGCAACTGTTGGAGACAAAACGCAAGGAGGCAAATGTCTCACCGCTGGGTGACCGCGCCGGTCACGTTGCCTCCGCGGCCCGGCTCGGCTTGGGACGGAATGATCTGAAACAGATCGAAGTGGTCGAAGTCGCGCCCTGATCAGTTGACCGGCGTTGCCGCCGCCGGTTCCTGTTTCTCTTGGTTCTCTTCTTTCGGCGCGGGCTTGGATTTGGGTGCTTCCGCGGGGGCTTGTTTTGCGGTTTCCGCAATGTCGGCGGCGGGAATGATCACCATCCACGTTTCTCCCTTGAGGGTGCGCTGCAGCAAAATCTGGCCGATGAACTTTCCCTCCAGCGTGAACACCGCCGCGCCGGCGCCGCTTCCCTGGAGCGTGGAGTTGGGAATGTAAAACAATCGCGGACGGTCCACGATGCCGGCGATGCGCCCGTCGTGCACGGTCGGATCCAAGCGCGGCGTCCGGCTGGAGCGGGACAATGCAATGGCGTTGTCCAACATCTCCGGTTTCGCCGGGTCGCTCAACGGCACCACAACGCCCGGTTTCGGCAATTTTTCCGTCGGACGCAAAAACGCAAGATCGAGGTCCTTGTCGCGCAACACCAGCGCCGCCGGCACCTCGGTGCGGTCAGCCAGCACCAGTTTCAAATCGGTCACTTCCGCGCGAATCTCGCGGCCGGTCGCCCGGCTCAACACTTCGCTCGGCTCCACCACCCGCAACGACGCCACGGTCAGTCCCTTGGCGTCCACCATGATGCCGACGGCGTCCACCTTGATTTCCTGCGTGGATTCGCGGCCCGGCACGGCGACCTTGGCGACGATTTTCACGCCGACAATGGCTTCTGTGTATTTCTTCAACACCGCTCGTCCGGCGGTGGCGACTTCATCGGCGCCCGCCGTCATGGCAAACGCCATCAACAGACAGAACAGCCATTTCATGGTTTTCCTTTCACGGCGGCGGAATCATTTTGGTTCCACGCCGGTTCGAGTTCGAGAAAGCGGGAATGAATCCCGTGTTGGATGCGGAAGACCACCTGCTTGGGACGGTCGTGCGCGAGTCGTTTGAGCGCCTGTTCCAACGCCGACACATCGGCGACCGATTCGCCGCCAACCGCGACGATGACGTCGCCGCCGCGCAATCCGCCCACCGCCGCCCAGCCGCCGCTGGCCACTTCCGTCACGACCACGCCGGGCTGGCCTTCCGTTTTGCGCAATGACAACCGGTCGTGATACGTCAGGTCGCGCGCGGTAAACTCAAAGTTCGGGTCGTAATAGCGGCGCATCTCGCGTTCGGGTTTCGGCGCGGCCATCAACTCGATGTCGAGCGAAAGTTTCTGTTTGCCCCGCAGGATGCCGAACGCGGCCTTCGTGCCGATGCGATATTGGCGGATCATCTGGACGAAAATCTCCTCGTCGCCGGGCTGGCTGACGGGAATCTTCTCGCCGTCCAGCGACACGATCAGGTCGCCCACGCGCAACCCGGCCTTGGCGGCGGCGCTGTCGGGATACACCTGCGTCACGCGCACGCCGGTGACGCCCTTGTGGCCGAGTTGCTGCGCCACTTCGCGGCTGATGGCCTGGAACGAAGCTGTCAGCGACGCCTTGCGCGCCTCGACGCCGGGTTGTTCGAGTTCCTTGAAGCCGATGTTGACGACGGTGAGCGCGTTGTCGCGTTGCCGGTCAAAGGCGACCAGCGCCGGCGCGGGCGCGTTCTTGCCGGCGGTGAGCCGCCCGGTCACGGCGGACAGTTCCGCGACATTGCGGACCGGCTGGCCGGCCACCGCGCGCAACACGTCGCCGGCCTGCAACGGCGGTTTCGCCTCGCCGCTGGGGCCGCCGCTGCGGACGCTGGTGACGAGCACGCCGTTGGTGTTGGTCAGTCGCATTTCCTTCGCGACAATGAAGGAGATGTCGCGCACCGTGACGCCCCACGGTTTCAATTCGTGCGTCTTCGGCTCCATCACGGGCCGCTCGGTGGCAGCCACTCGCAATGTTTTCGTCTGTCCATCGCGCCGCACCATTGCCGGGATTTCCCTGCCGATGGGCAACGACGCGATTCGTTGCGTCAACGGCGGAATCTCCTCGGCGTGGCGGACATTGACGGCCTGGCCGGAGAGCGCCAGCAGCAGGTCGCCAACCTGGAACCCGGCGCGCGCCGCCGGCGAGTCCGCGATGACGCCGGAGACAAGCGCGCCGTTGGATTCGGCGCCGCTCTTCAGCAACGGCTGGAGCACGATGCCGATCCATGCGCGTCGAACCCGGCCATGCTGGATGATTTCCTCACAGACGCGCTGGGCGAGGTTGCCGGGAATGGCGCCGCCGAGGCCGAAGCTGATTTCATTGATGCCGACAATCTCGCCGCGCAGGTTGACGAGCGGGCCGCCGGAGTTGCCGGGGAAAATCGCGGCGTCGTGCGCGATCCAGCGCACCAGTCCGCCGACGTCCTCGCCGTCGAGCGTGAACCGTCCGCCGCTTTCGAGAGGGCGCGACATGATGAGCTTGGTGTTGCTGACGATGCCGCGCGTGACCGATTGCGCCAACGCAAGCGGGCTGCCCATCGCCAGAACGGTGTCGCCGACTTTGAGTTTGTCGGAATCGCCAAAGGTCGCGGCGGGAAATACGCGCGGTTTCTCGGGCTTGAGACGGAGCACGGCGAGGTCGGACAGCGGGTCGGTGCCGACCAGTTCCGCTTCGATCTCCTCGTTGTCGCTGAGGATGCAAACCAACCGGGTCGCGTGCCCGGCCACGTGGTGGTTGGAGAGGATGTAGCCGTCCTTGCGGACGATGACGCCGCTGCCGCCCGCTTCCTGCTTGAGGGCGCGGCCGCTTTGGAAACGGGTGCTGACCACCTCGATGCGCACCAGCGCCGGTTTCACGCGGGCCACGGCGCGCTCGACCGTGGCTGCCGTGCCGCCGACCCAATCGGCGGAGACCGTCGCCGTCAATGCCGACGACACAAGAAGAATCGCCAGTTGATTTCTCATCAGACCACCCGCGCAAACACCACCAGGAACAACAGCGCCAACACGCTACCCAAGACCGCGAAGTTCAACTGCACGCTCATCCGGTGAAGCTCCTTCCATTGCTGTTCCCAGTGCGGTTCCGGCATTTTGCCGGAGCCGATGACCGGTGTTTTGCGTTCGCGCAGCTCGTTCAGGCGCGGCAAGACCGCTGTCAACAGCCAGGCGTTGGTGCCGCCCGTGCTCACGAGCAACAACAAACTCAGGATGCCCGGCCATTTGCCGAACGCGCGGTCGGCAAGCAGCCAGCCGACACAGACGATGCCGAACACGGCGCAGAAGATGCCGAGCAGATAATAACGAGGGAAAATGGCGCGCTGAAGTTTGGCCGCGTCGTCGGGCGGCAGCGTCTTGAACACCGTGGGCGCGACCACAACGGTAAGAAACACGATGCTGCCAATCCAGACCGACAAGGCCAGCAGATAAAACCATTTCACAAACGGCACCATGCCCGACAGCGTAGCAACCCGGAACGGAAACCGCAAGCCCGGCGTTGCGTCCCAACGGCCCGCACTCCGTCCCGGAACGGCACGGGACTGCGTGCGTTACTACAAACGCACCCAGTGGTTCGTAGTAAGCCACGCAGCGAAGCGAAGTGGCGTTGCGGGAGATTGATCACGAGATTTCCGCTGCCGTCCCGATGCCGGTGCAGCGGGCCATCTCGGCGGCGAGCCATTCGGCTTCGAGCCGGTTTTCAATCCAGCAACCGACAGTGTGGGTTTTGCCGTTGCGAAGGACCAATTTGATGTTGTGATAGGTGCTCGTTCCAGCCGGCGTGCTGGCGGTCATTCCCACGTCGAGCCGGAAGCCGGTGATGTCGGCGACGGGCACCACGCGTTCGCGACGCCAACGGAGCGCCGAGCGCACGATGCTCACCGATTCATTGTTCACGGTCACGGTCACGGAACCGAACCAAAGGCTGAAGAGGAAACCCAACACCAACAACTCCACCAGACCGAAGGCGACGATGAGAATGACAGGCGCCTTAAACACAATCATGGCCGTGACTGCACCCGCTCCCGCTGCGACAAAGATTGCCAACCCAATTGTCGCGCCCGCATTGCGCATGGGCGGGAACGAAAATTCCGTGCCGTCGCGCCATGAAGGCTCGACGCGAACGCGCGACCCAGCGGGTTGTTGAAAGCCGGCGATGGCGGCTTGTTTGGCGGCAAACGCCCTCCTAGCCCATTTGTTTCACCGTACGAAAGGTTGTGATGGTTTTTCGATTTGATTGAGGCTCTGAACCCTCTGCCCAAGAGTCATCAGCAGTTTCAAAGGACGACGGCCTCTGCGGAGGCCGCGTCGGGCGGG
>Ga0194112_10000116_pt1 | contig 101937 bp, 89 predicted proteins | sample TA2MahC400mmetaG_FD_146191 | JGI IMG/M metagenome (GOLD analysis project Ga0194112, IMG submission 146191) | Freshwater microbial communities from Lake Tanganyika, Tanzania - TA2015016 Mahale Deep Cast 400m | ecosystem: Environmental > Aquatic > Freshwater > Lake | place: Tanzania: Lake... | reverse complement strand
GCGGTGCACTGGGTGTTGGACGTGCAAATGAATGAAGACCGCTGTCGGGTGTGTGATCGGACGGCGGCGCAGAACTTGGCAACGTTACGGGTCTTCTGCCTGAACCTGCTGCGTCGGGACAAACAGCACAAGGTTGGCGTCCGCGCCAAACAAAAAGCCGCCGGCTGGTCGCCGCAATACCTCCTCTCCCTCCTCAAATTCTAAATGCGTTCACCGTGACACAAGGGATATCCAATCAAGGTGCCACCAAATTCCATTTTACTGATAATCTCGAACATCAATTTGGAAACATCAGGACTTGGCATTCGCCATATCATCACGATGAAAATCAAGCCACCCAGAGCCAACGGAAACTGTCCTGTCTTCATAGACGCCAAGCACATCCCGAATCATCTCCCATAGGCCAATTGGTCGGTTCTTTGATTGTTTACCCATAAACTAAGTAGTTACTAATCAATTAGGTGCGCCGTTGTCAATAGCGTTACAGTGTTCCATGCATTCAGTTTAAGGCTGCCAATTTTGTCGCATACTCCTATATCGGCAAAAAGCCGGGCGCTCCTTGCGGGGCGCCCGGCTTCGTGTGGTGAATGTCTTGCTTACAGGCTCTTGCCGATCTTCTGGAGGAGGTCAACGGTGCGGCAGCTATAGCCCCACTCGTTGTCGTACCAGCTCACGAGCTTGAAGAACTTGCTGTTCAAGCCGATGCCAGCCTTCTTGTCGAAGATGGACGACAACTGGCAATGAATGAAGTCGCTGCTGACCACTTCGTCTTCGGTGTAGCCGAGGATGCCCTTCAGGTAGGTCTCGCTCGCCTTCTTCATCAGCGCGCAAATTTCTTCGTAGGAGGTTTCCTTCACGGTGCGAACGGTGAGGTCCACGACACTGACAGTCGGGGTCGGGACGCGCAACGCCATGCCGGTCAGTTTGCCCTTCACTTCGGGAATCGCGAGGCCGACGGCTTTCGCAGCGCCGGTGCTCGACGGAATGATGTTCTGCGCGGCAGTGCGGCCACCACGCCAGTCCTTCTTGGAGGGGCCGTCCACGGTCTTTTGCGTCGCGGTGTAGCTGTGCACGGTGGTCATCAAACCTTCCTCGATGCCGATGCCTTCCTTCAGCAAGACGTGAACGACGGGGGCGAGGCAGTTCGTCGTGCAGCTCGCGTTGGAAATGATGTTGTGCTTGGCGGCGTCGTACTTCTGGTCGTTGACGCCCATGACGATGGTGATGTCCTCGTTCTTGGCGGGGGCGCTGATGATGACTTTCTTCGCGCCGGCTTTGAGGTGGCCTTCGGCCTTCTCGCGGGCGGTGAAGAGGCCGGTGCTCTCGATGACGACGTCAACGCCGAGCGCTTTCCACGGCATGGCGGCGGGGCCTTCCTTGACGGCGAGGCATTTGATCTTGATGCCGTTGACGACGAGCACGTCGTCTTCGGCGACTTCGGGCGCGCTCTTCTCGCTCGACACGGTGCCGGGGAACCGGCCTTGGATCGAGTCGTACTTGAGCAGGTACGCGAGATTGTCGGCGGGAACGATGTCGTTGACGGCGATGACGTCAATGCCTTTGCCGAGCAGCCCTTGATCGCAAATCGCGCGGAACACGAGCCGGCCGATGCGTCCGAATCCATTGATACCAACTTTGATTGCCATGTTATTAGTCTCCTATATTGCTTCTGGGTTTCTGTGCAGTGGGCGCGGATGCTACCAAACCCGCTCACGCCGTCAAATGAAAAACTCCGATATTCAGAATCGCTCTGGATACGAACGCAAGCATCATCGCCTTGCCGACGCCAGCAGCATCTCGATCACGCGCATTGTCTGGCGCGAGTCCGCCTCCGGCACCATCGTCGGCGCGCGGTTCTCGTGGACGCACTCCGCAAAATGCTCGATCTCCGCCGCGAAATGGGACAAGGGATGCGGCGTTGCCAGCCGCACCACCTCCGTCTGTCCGCCGCTCGTCACGTGAACCTCCCCCACGCCGCCCGGCGGCAGCCACGGATTCGGAATCACCAGCTTCGCTTCGGTGCCGACGACTTCAACACCATACACGCCTTCCGACTCGAAGCTGCACAGGATGTGCGACGCCGACCCGCCCCCAAAATCGAGCACGCCGCTCAACGTCATGTCCACACCGCCGGCAAAACGCGCCCGTGCCGTGGCATGTTCAGGCGTTCTCCCGGCCAACAGAAGCGACGCATTCACGCAGTAACACCCGACATCCATCAATGCACCGCCGCCGGCGTCAGGCCAGTAACGCGGATTTTCCGGCTCGCGTCCGCGCGTCGCGTAGCTGGCGCGGATGTGGAGCAGCCGACCGAGTTCGCCGGCGCGCACCCGGCGCGCCGCCTCGATCATCTGCGGATGAAACCGGTACATGAACCCTTCCATCAATTGTCGGCGATGCGCGTGCGCCGCCGCAAACATCCGGTCCACTTCCGCCGTCGAGCACGCAAGCGGTTTTTCGCAGAGCACGTGTTTCCCCGCTTCGAGCGCGCGCACGGTCCATTCGCAGTGCAGGCCGTTGTGGAGCGCGTTGAACACGGCGTCCACCTCCGGGTCCGCGATCAACGCCTCGTAGCCGGTGTGCGCACGCGCCGCGCCGTATTGCCGGGCCGCCGCCTCCACGCGCGCCTTGTCGCGGCTGGCGATGGCGACAAGCTTCGCGCCGCGCGCCAGGCTGAACGCCGTGCCGATCTTGGCGAGGATTCTGCCGGCGCCGAGAATGCCAAATCGAACTGTCATGGGCGCCAGCGTAGCGGTGAGTTCCGCCTTGTAAAGGAGATTTCGGTGCGGTACTTAGAAGCCATGATTATTGACCGAATCGAAAATGCCGCACTCTACGGCGGGCTGGGACAACGAATCGCGCTGGCGTTGGCGTCGGTGCGAGCCAAACGCGAAACAGGCCGCTACGACTTGGACGGCGATAAAGTGTACGCGCTCGTCCAACAGTACGAAACCAAGCCGCAGTCCGCGGGCAAATGGGAAGCGCATCGCAAATACATTGACGTCCAGTATGTCGCCGCCGGCATCGAGCGGATTGGATGGGCGAACATCCACCGCCTCAAACTGAGTGAACCGTACGATGATAGCCGGGATGTTGCGTTCTACAAAGGCGAGGGCGATTTCGTGACGGTACCGGCCGGTTGGTTTGTCATCCTGTTCCCTGAGGACGCCCACATGCCCTGCACGGCGCTGGACAAACCCGCGCCGGTGACGAAGGTGGTCGTCAAAGTGCGCGTTTCGTAATGGGGCGCGAACGCAGCGAGCGCAGTCAGGCGGCGGTCCGATCTCCTTCCGTTCTTGGAGGAGCAGTTGATTGTTCATCAACCTGTCATGCGTTGCGCCCCGAAAAACCATCGCCTTTTGTATTTCAACTTGTGGGCTGTTTCCTGCTGTGACAGAACGCCTGCCAGAGTGAAGAGATTTCCTCGATGAGATCAAAGCGCATTCCCAATCTGTTTTCTTTGCGCCGGCTGAGGCTCTGCCGAAAGCTGTTTGTGCATCCGTATCAGGTTTTCTGGCGCACGTGCCTTTTTACCCATCAACCGTTTGTTGTGGAGTTTCTCAACGGACAGTCGGTTCTCCTGTCGCGGCGTGCGGGCAGTGAGGTGTTGTGGGATTGGCTCTTCACATCAGGTGTTCAAGGCTGGACCATGACCGGCGGGGATGAGTATCAGATCGATATGGGGAGTACGATCGCGCTGATCAGGCCGAATGGCTCGGATTGGGCGACGCTCAAGGAGGTGTTCTTCACCGACGTTTATCGGATCAAGTCCCTGGAAGGCCCGCTAGGCAACGTCGTGGATCTGGGCGCAAATGTCGGCTATTTCACCTCCGCCATGTTGGATAGAGCCAAACGGGTGGTGGCCGTCGAGGCAAGCCGGGAGACCTTCGAGCAGGCGGTGAAGCAGGTTGCCTTGAACGGGGGAGACACGCACGAAGTGCTGCATCGGGCGGTCACCGGACGAACGGGCGGCATCGTGAAGATCCATCACGGTGACATCCGAAACGCCGCCAGCTACTCGATTGATGAATCATGGACCAATCATTTCGGGACAGGCCGAAACACTTTTGAGGAGGTCGGCACTGTCAGCCTGACCGATCTGCTCGACGGGCAACGACTGGACGCTGTGGATCTTTTGAAGTGCGACGTGGAAGGCGCCGAGTTTGAGATCTTCCTCAATACGCCGGTGGCGACGCTCCAGCGGATCCGACGGATGTTCATTGAGGTTCATGTCTCCGAGATTCACCCGGTGAAAGAACTGGAACAACTCATCTCACACTTGGAAACAGCAGGATTCCATCTGGAGAATGACAACGTTCTGGGGCAGCGGACGGAAGGCGCCCTTTTCACGCAGGTGCTTTTTTTCTCGCGCGCTGACACAACGGACATCAAAGCGGGAGTTTGAGCTTCTCGCAAGGCGTTTGCCTGGCTCGGTCGAGCCGCGAATTGACTGACTTCAGCTACCAACACGTCGCGTGGCGCATCCAACAACCCTGCAGTTTCTCAGCCTGTGTCATTGAAGAGCGCGCCCGGCCATAGAGGGTATGACCGGGCGGCCTTGTGTGGCGGAGGGACTACTTCTTGGACGGGCAGGACGGGCACTTGCAGTCCTTGTTCGGGCAGGGGTCGCCGCATTGCTTGCAGCAACACTTGCCCTTGGACTTGGACTTGTCGCAGCCCGAGCCGCACTGCGCCCACAATGGAGCAGCGCCCAATATCAGCGCCACCATCAGGATGTTCAGTGTTTTCATGTTTGTTCCTTTCTTTGGTTGGTATGTTGCCAATCGGTGTCGGGATCTCAGTTGGTTGCCGGTTGAATCCGCATCGTGCAGGGACCGGTAAGTTGTTGTTGGATCAACGCCGTGTAACGCTTCTGCTGCTTGGGCGTCAACAGAGCGCGGACCCGCAAAATGTGGTCGAGCGCAACTTTCTCGGAATCGTTTTGCGCGGCGCACATCCGGGCGCAGCAATCGGCGGCCTTCGTCGCATCGGCCAGCGACCCGGCGAGTTCGGCGCGCGCGGCACAGTGCGCGGCGCAGCAATCGGCCAGGCTCTTTTGGAAGTCGGCTTCGAGTTTGGCAACCTCGGCGGTTTGAGCGTCAGTCAACTTCAACTCATGACGGAGCCACGCCGTGTCGTGAAGTTCAAGCGGGCGCGAACGCAGCGATCGCGCGACGCCAAATGCAGTCGTCGCCACGATGGCGGTGACGATGAGAAGAGCGAGTGTGGTTTTCATGGTTTACCTCTGGGCCATGCGGACGTAACCGCCGGCCAGCGTGTCCGGTCCGAGCAACCCGAACCCACTCGCGGGCGTGACGGAGAACCATCCGCCAGCCACGCCGATGGCAGCGCCGACAAGAGCGGCAGCGCCGAGCGCAAACGCCGGTCGCGGCAGCCACAGGCGCAACCAGTCTGCAAAGGTTGGTTTCCTCTGTCGGAGGCGACGCCAGACTTGCGCGTCGAAATGGGCGGGCGGCTCAATCTCCTTCCATTGCTGGAGGAGCCGGTGAAGTTGGTCGTCCTGGTGGTTCATCAACCAGTGATACGTCAGCCAATGGAAAACCCCTCGCTCTTTTTTTCAATGGCCACCGTCACCCGCTCACCCCCAGTACCCACAGCGCGCGCGGCAGGCAGACCTGAAACAAAACCAGAGTTACACAATATTGTAACGGTCATTACATTATTGCGTAATTCAGGGGTTGTTCAAATTGTGGAATTTTTCTTTGAGCTGATGACGGAATTGTTCGCTTTGGCGGTGCACGTCGGCCCCTCGGTATCCTTTGGGCCACAGCGCGCGCGGCAGCAGCGGATCCAATGCGAATGCGTAGGAATACGAGCGGCGTTCATTCCGGGCCAGCGCAGCCAGTTGGCCCACATTCCGCGCAGCTGTCAGCCCTCGACCTGTCAGCACCGGATGCTTGAGATAAGTCTCGTGTGCTTTTCCTATCTCCTCCCAATTCCATGCAATGGCAACCACTTCGGCGTGGCTGCACAGAAACAAATCACGGACGGTGAACCCGCAAAAACACTCTGGAATCCCTTCTGCCTGGATGATTTCCTCCAGAATCGGCTGCAAGGCGTGTGGCCAAATCCACACACTGCGCTGCAACATGCCGAGTTTTCGCGTCCGCAACGCCCGCCAGAGGTCGTGGCGGTCCTTGCGACGCGCCTCGGGCAGATCGAACACCACCACGCGCCATTGACCATCCCATGACTGGTTCCATTCGACCCGCGGATCTGTGACGCGAACGCGCTGAATGCCGTCGGCTGTAATCCGGTACGACGCCTCCTTGCCGGATTTGCCGGTGCGTTCCAACAGCCGTTGGTGTTCCAAGCGAAGAAACAAATGTGCATTGCCGGGACGGTGGGCGTACTCCTCGTAACCAGCCAGCAAGTTCTGCAACGTGGGCCGCGTCAGCTTGTCCATCGTCCAGAGAAACAAGTCCAGCACATCCGCGTAATCGAGCCGTGGCATGGCCGATCCATAATCGAAACCTCCCTCCCAAGGCAAGCCCAACATTACACAATATTGAAACGACCGTTACAAAATAGTGTAAAACTGTCGGCGGCATTTCTTTGTGAGCGCAGTTTCTTTGTGACCGCGGAAGGAGGCGCGACGGGATTCAGAGAAGCGGCGCAAGTGCGATGCGGAGACTTTGACGGGCCCGATAGAGGCGTGACTCAACGGATTTTTCCGAGCCATGCATCACCTCGGCAATCTCGGCATGAGAAAGACCGTGATACTCGGCCAGCACAATGGCGGTGCGCTGGTCTTCGGGCAACGATTGGATGGCGGCGGCGATTTGGTCGCCGAGTTCGCGGGTTTCGACTTCGCGGGAAACGGTGGCCGGTTCGGGAACTGAATCCAATGGCTCAACGGGATGGCGCTGGCGATAGCGGAGCCGGTCAATGGCGGCGTTGCGAGCCAGCGCAAAGAGCCACGTCGAGACTTTGCGGCGCGGATCGAACTCGTTCCAGTGTTGATACGCGCGAATAAAAACCTCCTGCGCCACGTCCTCGGACTCTGTCGCGTCGCCGAGCAAGCGATACACGAAGTTCAACACCGGCCGGCGATACCGGGCGAGCAGTTCTTCAAAGTCCGCATCGGATGGATTTGCCATCGTTTTCCACGCACCGTAGCGCAGGTCAATGTCTTTCTCAAATAAACCAAACCGCCTGAACATTTTGTCTGGCCATTCGTCGAAGCGTCGTTACTATTCAACTCATGCAAATCAATCGCCGCACTTTTTTGAAGAGCGCAGCCGTCCTTGCTGCCGCGCCGTTAGTGGTTCCTGCCCGCGTGCTCGGCCGGGGCGGTGCTGTCGCGCCGAGCGAGCGCATCATCGCCGGCGGCATCGGCATCGGTGGCCGCGGGACGCACGATTTGAATTGGATGCTCGTCGAGCAAGACGTTCAGTTCGTCGCCGTCTGCGACCTCCAGAAACGCCGGCGCGAAGCCGCCAAGAATGTCGTGGACAACAAATACGGCAACAAGGATTGCGCCACGTACAGCGAGATTCGGGAGTTTCTGGCGACGCGGACTGACATTGATGCGCTGTTGATTGCGACGGGCGACCGCTGGCACGCGCTGGCGTCCATCCTCGCGATGAAAGCGGGGAAAGACGTTTACACCGAGAAACCTGCGTGTCTCACGATCGCGCAAGGACAGGCGGTCGTGGAGACAGCAGCCCGCTACGCGCGGGTTTACCAGACCGGCGCGCAGCGGCTCAGCGAGCCGAATCACGTGTTTGCCATCGAAATGGCGCGCACTGGCCAGCTCGGACCAATTCACACGGCCTACGCCGACTGCCGGTGGCGCGGCGGGCAACGTTACGATTGGCTGCCGGAGGAACCTCTGCCGCCGAAGGAGGAAGTGGACTGGGACACTTGGCTCGGGCCGTGTCCGTGGCGTCCGTACAACAGCGCGTATTTGAAAGGCGGTGGAAGCTGGTATGGTTTCTACGATCTCGCCACCGATGTCGCGATGTGGGGCGCGCACACGGTTGCGCAGGCGTTGGCCGGGCTCGATCTGTCGAATGTTTCGACGATTGAGTTCGAGTTCGCCGGGCCGGATGCGACGATCATGACGCGGCTGTCCAACGGCGTGAAGTTGGTACTGTACCGGGTCGCCGGTGATGTTTGGAAAAAGTGCGAGTTCTGGCACGGCGCTTGTGGCGAGCGGTTCGATGGCCCCAAAGGATGGACAGCGGCTGCCGATGGGTATGCGACCACCGATGTCTCTTCGCCGTCGCTGTTGCTCGAATACAAGAAGGTGATCGCCGAATACGTCGGACGGACACAACGTTCCCTGAATCACATGCGCGATTTCCTCGACTGTGTCCGGTCGCGTCGGCAGGCAATCGCGAATCCCGAAGTCATGCTCCGCTCGATGGCGATCTGTCTGGCTGCCGACATCTGCGAACAATTGAAACGAAACGTGAAGTTTGACCTGCTCAAATACGAATTCATCGGCGACGCCGAAGCCAACCGTCTGCGTTCCCGCCCGATGCGCGAGCCATGGAGAATTTGAAAACGCCCAACTTTTCGCGACGCCAGTTTTTGAAAATCGCCAGCGCGGCGATGGCGATGCCGTTGGTCGTGCCGGCGCATGTGCTCGGACGCGGCGGCGGTGTCGCGCCAAGCGAGAAGATCATCATGGGTTGCATCGGCATTCGCGGACGCGGCACCGGTGACTTGAAAAAGATGATGGGAGAACAGGACGTGCAGTTCGTCGCCATCTGCGACATCCGCAAGGACCGTCGTGAGGCCGTCAAGGAGATGATTGACAGCCGGTACAACAGCAAAGACTGCAAGATGTACCGCGACCTCCGCGAGTTCGTCACCGAGCGCGCCGACATTGACGGCGTGTTGATCGCGACGGGCGACCGCTGGCACGCGCTCGCCTCGATTTACGCGATGCGCGCCGGCAAAGACGTGTACACCGAGAAACCGTCGTCCCTGACCATCGCCGAAGGCCGCGCGGTCGTCGAGACGGCGAAGCAATACGGCCGCATCTACCAGACCGGCACGCAGCGGCTCAGCGAAGCGAACCACGTTTTCTGCATCGAGATGGCCCGCACCGGCCGGCTCGGCAAAGTCCACACCGCCTACGCGCACATCTCCGGCGGGACCGCTGCCGGATTGAAACAAGATTGGCTGCCGGAGGAACCGTTGCCGTCGAAGGACGAAGTAGACTGGGATGCCTGGCTCGGCCCGTGTCCGTGGCGTCCGTACAACTCCCGCTACATCCAAGGCGGCTGGCGCGGCCACTACGATTTTCACACGAGCTGCATCGGCGAATGGGGCGCACACACGTTCGCGCAGGCGCAAGCGGGACTCGACATGTCGGACACGTCGCCGGTTCTCTACAAGTACATTGACAATGATTCCGGCGACGGCATGGTCACGCAATTCGCCAACGGCACGAAGATGATTTTCTCGCAGGGCAAGAAACACTGGCACGGCTCGTGTGGCGAGCGTTTCGACGGCGAAGAAGGCTGGGTCGCCGCCGCGGACGGCTACCAGAAACCCGACGCCTCGTCGCCGTCGCTGTTGAGCGAGTACAAGAAGGTCATCGCCGAGTATGTCGCCCGCACGGGGCGTTCGCTCGACCACTGGCGGAATTTCTTCGACTGCATGCGTTCGCGCCAGCAGACCGTCGCAAACCCGAGCGTGATGCATCATTCGATGATGACGGTGCACGCGGCCAACATCTGCATGTGGTTGAAACGCGACATGAAGCTCGATCCCGAGAAAGAAGAATTTATCAACGACCCCGAAGCGAACCGTTACCGGTCGCGCGCGATGCGTGCGCCTTGGACAATCTAAAGGAGAACACATGAAACAATTCAGTCGCCGTCAATTTCTCAAAGCCGCCGGCGTAGCCGCGGTGGCGCCATTGATCGTACCGGCGCGCACCATCGGGCGCGGCGGCGGCGTGGCGCCGAGCGAACGCATCATCATGGCCGGCATCGGCATTCGCGGGCGCGGCACGCACGACCTGACCTGGATGATGCGCGAAAAAGACGTCCAGTTCGTCGCCATCTGCGACATCCGCAAGGACCGCCGCCTCGCCGTCAAGGAGATGATTGACAAGCAATACGGCACGACCGATTGCGCGATGTACAGCAACGTGCACGAGTTTCTTGCCGCGCGCCCTGATGTGGACGCCGTGCTCAGCGCCACGAGCGACCGCTGGCACGCGTTGATGTCCATCTATGTCATGCGCGCCGGCAAAGACATTTACAGCGAGAAACCCTCTTGCATGACCATTGCCGAGGGCCGTGCCGTCATCGAGACCGCGCAGCAATACGGCCGCATCTACCAGACCGGCACGCAACGCCTCAGCGAACCGAACCACGTGTTCTGCATCGAGATGGCGCGCTCCGGCCGGCTCGGCAAAGTCCACACCGCCTACGCGCACATCGCGCCGTGGGACGCCGCGCAGATGCGCACCGACTGGCTGCCGGAAGAACCGTTGCCGCCGAAGGACGAGTTGGATTGGGACGCCTGGCTTGGCCCGTGTCCGTGGCGTCCGTACAACAAAGCCTACGTTGACGGTCGCTGGCGCGGCCACTTCGATTTCCACACCAGTTGCATCGGCGAATGGGGCGCGCACACGTTCGCGCAAGCCCAGGCGGGCATTGACGCCGGCGACCTCTCGCCCATCGCCTACGAGTACGTCAACAACGAGTCCGGCGACGGCATGGCCACGCATTTCGCCAACGGCACGAAGATGATCCTCTCCCGCGGCGACAAATACTGGCATGGCTCCTGTGGCGAACGGTTCGACGGCCCCGAAGGCTGGGTCGCCGCGGCCGACGGCTACGCGAAGCCGGAGGCCTCCTCGCCGTCGTTGCTCGCCGAGTACAAGAAAATCCTCGCCGACTACGTCGCCCGCACTGGCCGCTCGCTCGACCACGTCCGCAACTTCTTCGACTGCGTCCGTTCGCGCCAAAAGACCGTCGCGAACGAGAGCGTGATGCACCACTCGATGACAACCGTTCACGCTGCCAACATCTGCATGTGGCTGAAGCGCGACATGAAGTTCGATCCCGCCACCGAGACGTTCATCAACGACCCCGAAGCCAACCGTTATCGCGCCCGTGCGATGCGCGCCCCGTACACCATCTAAGGAAATCCCACCATGAAAAACATCATCCTCTCACTCCTCCTTGCCGCCGTGACGTCGGCTTTTGCTGGCGAAGCTGAACTGCTGGCCACGCTGAAATCCAGCACCGCCTCGCGCTACGAGAAATCCGACGCCTGCCGGCAACTCGCCATCGTCGCCACAAAAGCGTCCATCCCGACGCTTGCCGCGTTGCTCACCAACGAAGAGATGTCGCACATGGCCCGCTACGCGCTCGAACCGCTCAAGGACCCGAGCGTTGACGAAGTGCTGCGCGACGCCCTCGGCAAGACGACCGACCGGCTCCGCGCCGGCGTCATCCATTCCATTGGCGTCCGACAGGACAAGAAAGCCGTGCCGGCGCTCATCGCGTTGTTGCCCGACACGTTTGCGGCGTCGGCGCTCGCGCGCATCGGCACGCCCGACGCCCTCGCCGCGATTGAGAAGAACCTGCCCGCCACTGCCGCGGCCTGTCTCATCGCAGCCGAAACGAAACCGGCGCTTTACGAAAAACTCATCGCGCCCTCGATTCCGGCGCACATCCGCATCGGCGCGATGGCCGGGGCCATTCGCAATCGCGGCGCCAAGGGCATCCCGACGTTGATTCAACAACTTCACAGCGACGACCCCGGCATGTTCGGCGTCGCGCTCCGCCTGACGCGCGAGTGGGACGAGAAGAAGCTGACTGCCGCGCTCGCCGCCGAAATCACCAAGCTGCCAGCCGACCGGCAAGATCTGCTGATCCGCGCGCTCGGCGACCGTGGCGACCGCGCCGTTGTGCCCGCGTTGCTCGCGCTGCGCACCGCCGCCTCGATCCAAGTGCTGACGCAGCTCCGCGAAACTTCGGCCGTGCCGATGATGGTCGAAGTTGCGCTCGGCGGACGTGAACTCGCGCCCGTCGCGCAGGCCGCGCTTGTCAGCATGCCCGGCAAGGAAGCCGAAAAGGCCGTGTTGGCGTTGCTCGACAACTCCGACGCGAAAATCCGCGCGCTCGGCGTCAGCCTTATCGGCCAACGCCGCGTCGCCGGCGCCGTGCCCATGCTGTTGAAGGCGACTGGCGATTCCGATGAAGCCGTTCGCACCGCCGCCATCCGCGCCGCCGGCGAATTGGCCACTGCGAAAGACTTCCCGTTGTTGGTTGATTTGCTGTTGAAGGCGAAATCATCCGCCGAAGCCGAGTCCCTCGAAACCGCGCTCACCGGCGTTTGCACACGCGAATCGAAACCGACCGCCGCCAACATCACCGTCGTCAAGGCCGTGTACGGCGATCTACCGGACGGCAAGTCCGCCGACGTAACCGAGAAAGTCGCCAAGCTCCTGAAGGCCGGCAAGTTCAGCATCGAGGCGTCGAACAAGAATTTCGGCGACCCGGCCCGTAACAAGCCAAAGAAGCTGCGCATTGACTACGACGCCGGCAGCGGCGTGCAAAGCAAGACCGTCGCGGAACGCGATTCGATTGCGTTATCGGCCATCGCGGTTCCCGCAGCCATAACCGATGCGCTCTGCGCCGCGGTGCCGAAATCTTCCGGCGCAGCCAAGATCTCGTTGCTCCGCGTCCTGCGTTCCGCCGGCGGCGCGAAGGCGCTGGGCGCGATTCGCGCGGCGGCGTCCGACAGCGACACCGAGGTCCGCGAGACGGCGTTGCGCGCGATGTGCGATTGGCCGACAGCGGAGGCGCTGCCCGACTTGGCGAATCTCGCAAAGACGTCGCCCGACGCGAAGTTCAAGATTCTCGCGTTGCGCGGCTGGCTGCGCTTGATCGGTGTGCAGGACGCGGCCCCGCAGAAGAAGGTCGCGTCGCTGAAGGAAGCGTCGGCATTGATCACGCGCGACGACGAGCGGCAACTGCTGTTGTCGGCGCTCGGCCAGGCTCCGTGCGCGGAAGCGTTGACGATGGCGTTGACGTTCCTCGAAACGCCGCGCCTGAAAGAGACGGCGTGCGTCACCATCGTCGGCATCGGGGAGAAGATTGTTGATTCCCAGCCGGCGGCGGTTGCCGCGGCGCTCGAAAAGGCGGAACCGAAGAACCGCCGCATCGCCGACCGCGCCAAGGAATTGCTCGACCGCGCGAAAAAAGCTGCAAAATAATGATGTCGCTGCCGCCGTCCCGTCGGCAGGGTGGTGGGGAAGCGTGGCCGGACAATTGCTGATGATGCCATCTCCATCCTGCAACACCGGCCACACACGTCACCGCGATTACGCGAGGCGTTCCGTCAATACGCTTTGCGTGGCGCGGCAGAAAAGCGAGAGGCTGTGGGCCGGCACGTCATCATGCCCGGCCCTGTGCATCTGTTTGTGTGTGGAGGACGGGATTTCGATCTTGGCCTCCGGGTGCGCGGGCGGCGCATTGTATCCCCGCCCTGCATCAACGTCACATTTCATTTCGCCAGATTCACGCTGACCTTGTTGAAGAACTCGATGCACGTGGCGATGTCGGGCATGGATTCGAGCCAGTTGTAGGAGTATTCGAGGCCGAACATCGTCGGCTTGATGCCGAGACGGTGGACTTCCCGGAGAAAATCCGCTGCTTTGCCGGCGCCGGTGCCCCACGGGACATCGTGGCCTTCCGGGGTGAGTTCGTGGAGGTCGTGCATCTGGATGGTGATGACGCGATCTTTGAGCGTGCGCAGGCCCTTGATCGGGTCAATGCCGGAACGCATCCAGTAGCCGAGGTCGGGACACGCGCCGATACGGCGGCTGCGGCCTTGGCAGACCTTCAACAGTTCGTCGGGATGCCAGTAGTGCGGCGACTCCTTTTGCGCATGGTTGTGGAGGGCAACGTTGATGTCGTACTCGTCGCAGAACTTCTCAATCGTATCCAACGCCTTCGGGTCCGGTTCGCTCATGAAGGTTTCGATGCCCATCTGGCGGGCGAACTCGAAGACCGTGCGGCACGCGGCGGGGTCGCCGGGGATCGCGCCGTAGTAGTACGTCAACAGGCGCACGCCGTGGGCGTCCAGTTTGAGGCGAATCTGTTTCAGTTCGTCGTCGGTGAGTTGGGGGTTGAAGTTCTTCGGAATTTCCTTGCTGACTTTCTGGAAGCTGAGGCCGCCGATGAACGGCAGGCCGAGCTGCGCGGTCTTCTCGATGGCCTCAAAGAAGGTGAACTTGTGGAACGTGTACGCCTCGATGCCGAGCCGCCAGCCGAGTTGTTCCTGGGCACGGATCGCCGGTGTCAGTTTGCCGCTGGGAATCGTCGGCGCCGGAAGATCGCCGAGGGCGAATTGCGTCGCATCGAGGTAGAACTGCAACATCTTCGCGTCCCAGAAAACGTACGGGTTGTGCGCGATGGAACCGTAGAACACGCGACCGCGCCCGTAGTTTCGGACCCAGGCAACCGGGTAGTCGTTGTCCTTGCGGAACTGCTTCAACGGCGCGCCCTGGAGTTTCTCCGTGGCGGCGTTGTCAATGCTCTGGATGACGCGCACCCGGTTCCGCGAGTACGGGTCGTGGAACCGGAAGAACTCGCTGCGGTACTCGAAACTCTTGCCGTCAAACGCGCGGTTCAACGGGTGACCAGGGTCGTCGAGCTTGACGATGACCACTTCGCTGCCGTCCCCCGGCATGTGCGCCGCGCCGCGCGTGCCAAGCATCAACGCAAACTCCGGCCAGTCTTCTTTTGCGCCTTCGGGCCAGCGGGTGAACGCCACCGACGTGCCGTGCACACCCATCAACCCGCCACCGCCGTACACGAACTCAATGAGATTCTGCCGGAGTTCGGGGTCTGTGAACAAATTGCCGACGTTGTTGTTGAAAAACACGGCGTCGAACTTTCGCAGGCTGTCACGCTGGAAAACAGCGGGGTCGCGGCTGACCGTCGCCTCGAACGCACCGGTCTTTTGTCCCATCAACGTAAACGCTGTGTTGGCAACCTTGGCGGACGGATGGCCGCCGTAGCCGACGTTGAGGTCGAAGATCAGCAGCTTGCGCGGTTTGCGCGGCTTCACGACAGCGCGCGCCGGCAGGGCGGCTTCGATCCGTTGTTGTTCGGTTGGCTCTGCGGCCCTAGCCAGCCACGGAACTGTGGCCGCCATTGCAGACGCGCCCTTCAGAAAGTTTCGGCGAGAGAGATTCACAAGTTTCAGATCCTCCATGGTTCACGGTAGGCGCGGGAACGCATCCGGTTGGCTTCGTCGTCGCCAACAAACGCCTCAGCGACTGGATCAAATGTGACCTTGCGTTTCAAGAGCCACGCAATGGCGGCGACGTGACAGGCGATGTGTGAGTGGCGCATGACGCTCGAATTCGCATTGGTCTGGGCGCGCGACCGGATGCAGTCGAGGAAATTTCGTCCGTGACTGCCGGCATCGGTGCCGCGCCGTTGTTGGGACAACTGGCGCAATTCGCTTCGCAGGGAAGCCGGATGGACTTCGATGTCGCCGTTGTCGCCGGTCTCGACCCAGCCTTCGTCGCCCTCGAAGCGGACCGGGCAGGTGCCCGTCCCCAGCCAGCCTTCGTGACGCAGGACAAGTTTGACGCCGTTGGCGTAACGGCCGGTGATGGTGTTGCCGTCCGGGATGAACTCGACCGGCGTGGCATCGTCGGCGTTGTTGGCCCACTGGCACAAGTCGGCAGTGTGCGCGCCCCAGTCGAGCAGTTTGCCGCCGGAATCAAAATCGAAATGCTCGCGCCATCGGCCGGCGACGTACTGGGAGTTGTACGGACGCCACGGCGACGGGCCGAGCCACATGTCCCAGTCCACTTCCTCCTTCGGCGGCAACGGTTCTTCGGGCAGCCAATCGTAACGGACGCTGAGTTTGTAGATGGACGCGTGCAACGTGTGGAGCCGCCCGAGTTTGCCGGAGCGGGCGAGATGGACGGCGGACTGGAAATTGCCGATGCTGCGCCGCTGGGTGCCGGCTTGGAAGACGCGCGCGTAGCGGCGCATCGTGTCGTCGAGGGCCTGGCAATCGGCGATGGTCATCGCGCACGGTTTCTCGCTGTAAACGTCCTTGCCGGCCTTGGCGGCCATGATGGAAGCGAGCGCGTGCCAGTGGTCGCCCGTGGCGATGAGGACGGCGTCAATGTCGGGTCGCGCGAGCAGTTCGCGGAAATCCCGGATGGTGGTGCAGTCGTGGTTGCCGTACTTGTCGTCCACCATTTTTTTGGCGGTTTCGCGCCGGCTGGCTTGCACGTCGCAGATCGTCACGCACTGCATGTCGGGTTCTTCGAGCAGGCAACCGAGCACATGCTGGCAACGCCGGCCAATCCCGATCACACCGAGCGTGATGCGTTCGCTCGGCGCCACGGCGTGCGCCGGGGCGACCCACGGAAACGCCAGCGCGCCGCCCGCCAGCAGCGAGTTTTTCAAAAACGCCCGCCGGCTGAGATGCTTCATTTCTTTTTGGTCGGCTGCATCAACTGGCGGGCGCGGTTGGCGAGTTTCTTGTCGGAAGTCGCGTTGGGAACATCGCGAAGCGCGCTGGCGACCGCTGCCGGGTGTTTCTGGACGATTTTCTCGGCGACGGCAACCGCGGCGATGGCGGCTTCCTCCTTCAGATCGGTTTTCAGATATGGCGCGATGAGCGCGAGCGAATCGGGCGCGGGAATCTGGCCGAGCGCCGCGAGCAACAAGCGTTTCTCCTCGGCGCGCTCGATCAACGGCGTCAGTTCCTTGATCGCGGCGAGTTTCTTGGCCGGGGCGGCCTCTTGCTGCGGGATCAACCGGAGTTGGCCGCGCAAGGCGAGGATCTTCCATTTCAAGTCGCCAGCCGTTTGTCCGAGCGCAGCGAGGTCGGGCAACGCATCGGGCGTCGGCCAATCACACAACGTCCGCAACGCGGTTTCTTTCGTCTCCGTGTCGGGATCATTGGCGGCGGCGCGAACAGCCGCAAGCGCCTTCGAGCCGCCGGCGGAACGGAGCAGGCGCAGCAACGCAAGTTTTTGTTGTCCCTTTGCCGGCGCAAGCGACGCGAGAACCTTTTCGGCGCACGCGGCGCGGTCGGTTTGCCGGGCGAAGATCGTGGAGAGCGTAGCTTCGATGGCAGCAGTGTCTTTCGCTTGGGCGAGCAAGCCGAGCAACGCCGGGACCTCGGCCGTGCCGGCGAGGTCGGCGAGGACTTTGAGGCTGGCGTTGGCGACGGTGGAATCTTCCGCGGCGCGCAACAGCGCAGGGGTCGCGCTGTGGATGCGGCGGGCGCCGATCAGTTCGATGCCGGCGCGGCGGGCATTGGCGGAGGATTGTTTCAGCAATGCCACGATGGCGGCGTCCACGCCGTCGCCGGGCAGCTTGATCAGCGCGGACTTGGCGGCTTGCGAGAGCGCGGCGTCATCCTGCACGGCAATGGTCAAGAGCACGGAGGCGGAGGACGGGTGGCAGAGGCGTTCGAGGATGTTGATGGCGGTGAGGCGCAACTCGACAGGGCCGGCTTGGGCGGCGTCCAGCGCGGCGGACAACGCGTCGGCGTCGCCGCGGTCGAACAGCGTGAGGAGCAACGCGGGCTGGCGGTCGGCCGCGGCGCGCTTCATCTCGGCCAGCAACAGTTTCGCCACGTCGCGGCCGGGCATCTCGCGGGCGGTGCGCAACGCCATGTTGAAGGACGCGCGGTCTTCCGACCTGAGTTGCTCGACGAGCAACGGGGCGCCGGCGGACCGGCGCGCGAGGATGGCGCCGCGTGTTGCTTCGAGCGTGTTTTGCTTGGAGATGTTGGCCTTGCGGACGGCATCGTACAATTTCACGGCGGCATCGTGTTTCTTGTCGGCGATGAATTTTTCAGCGCAGAGGATGCAACCTTCCGCCACGGCCGGCCGAACGCCAGCCGGCGCTTTGGCGAGCAACGGTGCCAGCGCCGAGGCGACGGTTTGTCCGCCGATATGGCCGAGCGCCACGGCGGCCGCCGACGCAACTTCGGCATCGGCATCCTTGAGTTTTGCAGCCAGCGCACTGATGGCTTTTGCGTCGCGGCGAACGGCGATGGAGTTGATGACGCCGACCAGCAGTTTGCCGTTGAGTTTGCCGAGGGCGGCGCGCAGCGCATCATCGGCGGCGGGATCCGTGATGGCTTCCAGCGCGATGCGCGCCCAGGAAGCGATCTGTTCGTTGGCCAGCAACGGCGCCAGGAGCGGCACGGCGTCTTTGTTGCCGTAGATGGCGAGGCTTTTGCAGGCGATGGCTTTTTCGGCGGGCGGCGCGTCGGAGCGGAGGACCGCCATGAGTTTCGTCGTGTCGGTTTCCGGGGCGACCATGCTCATGGCCATCCCGGCGGCGAGCAATACAGCGAGCATCTTTCAAATCCTCCAGGGTTCGCGCAACGCTTCGGAGCGCAGACGGTTGGCCACGGCATCGCCGGGAAACTCGTGTTTCACCGTGTCGTAAACGACCTTGCGGTTGAGGAACAGCGCGATGTTGGCGGCGTGACAGGTGATGTGGGCGTAACAAGCGGCATCCGCGTGGGCGCGGGGCTGGGCGCGGGTCTTGACGCAGTCGAGGAAGTTGCGGACGTGGAAGTTCGCCGGGTACCCGGCAACCTTGGCGCGCCGGCCGGCGAGCAGGTCAGGCGAACTGGCGTAGAGGTCGCCGTTGTCGCCGGTTTCCACCCAGCCTTTCTCGCCCTCGAAGCGGATGGGGCAGGAACCGATGTTGGGCAGCCAGCCGGTGTCGCGCATGACGAGCTTGACGCCGTTGGGGTAGCGGGCGTGCAGTTCCTTGCCTTCGGGCCAATACTCGATGGCCGCCGTGTGGTCGGCGTCGTTGGCCCACTGGCAGAGGTCCACACAGTGCGACCCCCATTCGAGACAGCCGCCGCCGACAAGGCCGCCGCCTTTCTCGAAGTGGAACGCGCTCTTGAACAGCTCGGCATTGAACGGCCGCCACGCGGCGGGTCCGAGCCACATGTCCCAGTCGCCTTCCTCCTTGGGCAACGGCGGTTCTTCCGGCAACCAACCGCTCATGCCCGTGGCCATTCCCCACGGCTGCGCGTGTAGCGTCTGGAGCTTGCCGAGTTTGCCGAGCCGGGCAAGGTCCACGGCGAACTCGAAGTTCGGCAGACTGCGCCGCTGCGTGCCGGCCTGAAAGATGCGACCGGTGCGGCGGAAGGTGTCGGCGAGAATCAAACTCTCGGCAATGTTTTTCGTGCAAGGTTTCTCAGAATAGACATCCTTGCCGGCCTTGGCGGCCAGCACGGAGGCGAGACAATGCCAGTTCGGTCCCGTGGCGATGAGCAACGCGTCAATGTCGTCGCGCGCAAGAATCTCGCGCAGGTCGCGGTAGGTCTTGCATTCGTTGTTGCCGTATTTCTGGTCGGCGCGCGCCTTGACCTCGTCGCGGCGTTCCTTCTTCACGTCGCAGATGGCCACGAACTGCACGTCCTGTTCTTCGAGGAAACAACCGAGCACGTAGGAACCGCGCCGGCCAATGCCGATGGCGCCGAGCACGATTCGTTCGCTCGGCGCCACCGCGCCGCCGCGGCCCAACACGGACGCCGGCAGAACCATCGGCATGGCCAACAGCGCGCCGGCCTTTGCCGCCGTCTTGAGGAAGGCGCGCCGGTTCATTGCGCCTTCGCTTGTTTGACCTTTTCCCAGCGGCAGGTCTTCGCGGACTTCAACACGGCATCGCAAACGTACTGCGTTTCGAGCGCCTCGCGGAACGTCGGGCTGGCCGGCTTGCCGGTGGCAACGCCGGTCAGGAAGTCGGCCAGTTGATGCACGAAGGAATGCTCGAAACCGACGTTCAAGCCGGGCACCCACCAGTTCTTCATGTAGGGATGATCGCCGTCGGTGACGTGGATGGAACGCCAGCCGCGCAACTTGCCTTCGTCCTTGTGGTCGAACCATTGCAGGCGGTGCAGGTCGTGCAGGTCCCAGAAGATCGAGGCGTGCTCGCCGTTGATCTCGAAGGTGTAGAGCGCCTTGTGGCCGCGGGCGTAACGCGTGGACTCGAAGGTCGCAAGCGAGCCGTTGGCAAACCGGCACAGGAACGCGCACGCGTCGTCAATGCCGACCTTCTCCACCTTGCCGGTGATGTTGCTCTTACGCTCCTTGATGAACGTCTCGGTCATCGCGTTGACAGTGTTGATGCTGCCGTTGAGCCAGAGCGCGGTGTCAATGCAGTGCGCGAGCAGATCGCCCGTCACGCCGGAACCGGCGGCCTTCACATCGAGCCGCCACAGCGCGTCGCCGCCCTGCGGCAGGTCTTTCGAGATCGTCCAGTCTTGGAGGAATTTCGCGCGGTAATGGAAAATCTTTCCGAGCCGGCCTTCAGTAATTAGTTGCTTGGCGAGCGTGACAGCGGGAATGCGGCGGTAGTTGAAGGAAACGAGATTGGGCACGCCGGCTTTTTCGACGGCCTTGACCATCGGCGCGGCTTCCTTGCCGTCGCGGGCCAACGGTTTTTCGCAGATAATCATCTTGCCGGCCTTGGCGGCGGCGATGGCGACTTCCGCGTGCAGATTGTTCGGCAGGCAAATGTCAATGAGGTCAATGTCCTTGCGCGCGAGCAACGCTTTCCAGCAAGTCTCGACCGACTCGAAGCCCCATTGCTTCGCGAAGGCACCGGCTTTCTCGGCGTTGAAGTCGCAGATCGCCTTCAATACCGGCTGGTATTCGAGGTTGAAGAAGTTGCCGACCTTGCGGTGGGCGTTGGAGTGTGTGCGGCCCATGAAGCCGCAACCGATGAGACCGACGTTGAGTTGTTTCATTGATTGCCTTTCTTTATTTTGTCATTCCGAACGAAGTGAGGAATCTCTGGAATCCCTCCGGAGAGAAGTTTGAGATTCCTCGCAAGCTCGGAATAACATCAATTGTTATTCTTTCCAGCCGTGATTCTCGCGGACTTGAATCATCGCCGCGAGGATGTTGTTCCAGGTTTCTTGTTTCATCATGACATCGTTCGGGAACATGCAGCCGTCCCAGCAGATGCTCTTGACCTTCTTGGTGACTTTGCCGGCATCGTCGCGCAGCCAGTAACCGGCGTCGCGGGCGATGTTGAGCTTGCCGTTCGGGTCGGTCGCGAGACAGTGGCGGCCGGTCTTGTCGTGCGTGCCGCTGCCTTTGACCGTGGCGTCGTTCTGGGCGACGTGGAAATCAATCGTCCACGGACGCAACGCCTTGGTCATCTTCTTCATCGCGGCGTGGAACTTGTCCGGTTCCCAGAAGAACTTCTCCGGCACGAGCCGGTGTTCCGGCGCGTTGTAGCCGAGCATGAACAACAACGTGTGCGCCATGTCGGCCTGGAACCCGACCAGTCGCGGCTGCCCGACTTCTTCGAGCAATTGCGCTGCGTACTTCCAACTGTGCAAACCGCCCCAGCAGATTTCGCCCTCGGCAGCAAGCCGTTCGCCGTGCGCCTTGGCGACCTTCGCGGCTTCCTTGAACGTCTGTGCGATCCGCTTCGTGTTGCCTTTCGGGTCTTTCTCCCAATCGCCAACGCCACACGCGGTGTCAATGCGCACGACGCCGTGCGGACGCACGCCGAGATCGCGGAACTTCTTCGCAATCCGACAGCCTTTACGGACTTGCTCGACGAACTTCTTACGGTCTTCCTCGCCGCCCATTGCCGACCCACCGCCCGTCGGCGGCCAGATCGGCGCGACAACGGAGCCGATGGTCAGCCCCTTGGCGCGAACCTTATCCGCGATACGTTTGAGGTCGTCGTCGCTGGAATCAATGTTGATATGCGGCTCGAACAGGAAGATGTCCACGCCGTCGAACTTGACGCCGTTGACTTCCGCCTTGGCGGTGAGGTCGAGCATCGTGTCGAGGTCAATGCACGGTTCCGCACCGGGACTGCCTTTGCCGACAAGCCCCGGCCACATCGCGTTGTGAAGTTTAGGATAGTTGTTCATGATTTCTCCTTTCGAATCACGCTTTAGCGTTCAACATTTCGAATTCCGCCAGCGGAAAACTGACGGTCTTCTTGATTTGGCGGCGATGGCGGGCGATTTCTTCGAGCCGTTTGTACACTGGCGCATCGAAGTATTGTTCTGCACACTGGGTGCAAACCCAAGCAGGTACGTTGTCCACAAAGATCGTTTCGCCTTTGTAGTGAAACTCGGCGCGGATGGCCCGGTGTTCCACCGGTCCGTCGCAGAACTCGCATTGCTCTTTCTTGGTCATGTTCGTCACCTCTTATTCCTCTGCGGCATACGCCGTGATGATCAACAACACACCGGAAGGCAGGAAGCGGCAGACCACGTAGGCCTGCCGTCCGTCGCTGGCCTCGCCAAGGACTTCATAGCGAGTGCCACGTGGGTCACGGGTGAACTTGCGGGCAATGTTACCCGAAAGGACGACCCGCTCAATGTCCGCGGACTCCAGTGCGTCTTCTGACATCTCTTCGTTGGCATGTGTGCTAACACGGTAGCGTTGTTCACGGATTGCTTGTCGCAGTTTCTCGATCACTCTACCACCGGTTACGATTTTGTTCAGGCGTAATCATGCGGCCTGCACAGTCACAACACAGGTACAGTTTTGAGTTTGGATCATTCGGATTTGCATTGCGCTGTTCCTATTACTCGATAACCAAGTCTGGGTTCTCGGGGCCGAAGTGTTTGAGCATGACGATCGGGTCGCTCTTGGACGGATTCGTGATCTTCACGCCGGCCTTGGCGGCGGATTCGCTCACGAAGAATTCGTCGTGGGTCAGTTGGCCGTAGCGAATCAGCGACGGGGTTTCGATGTCCCACACGCCCATCGTACCGTGGCCTTGCATCATGATCAGGCCGTAGGCGCCACCATCCTTGATCGTCACGGTCTTGCCGGGCAACACGGTGAGTTCCTTGGCGCTGTAGGCGGTCGCTTTGTAGCAGATCCAGTTATCAATGTAGCCGTCGGCTTGCATTTGCTTCAACGGTTTCACGGGCTTGGGCGCCATGAAGTGGTTCGCACGGAAGTTCGGGTCAACGTTCAGGTCCCAGTCAATCACTTCCATCAGCCAGTCAACGTCGTTCATGCGCTCCTTCGGCGTGTTCTTCCAGAGCAACTCGGCCGGCACAATCGCGTCGCCGGTCAACGACTGGTACATCGCGAACACATCGGAGGCTTTCTGCGGCTCGTAGGTGCACATGCTGCCGGGAGCGTGCAAGACGCCGGGCGGCACATCCCAGCCGGTGCCGGGGTCGAGTCGGTAGGCTTGGGAAATGCTCGTGATCTGGTTATCGCCCTTGGTGAAGTTGATCAGGCATTGACGAACCTGGTCCTTGGTGGTGCCGGGGGCGAACCCGAAGAACGTGTACGGAAAATCGCCGCCGTAGTTGTTGGCTTGGGGCGAGAAATAATAGGCTTCGGGTTTGCCTTTCTGTCCCGTCAGCGCTGCGTGTGCGTCGCGGTGGTGGACGTGGTGCGGGAGGGCGCCTTTGTTGTCGAAGAACTTCGAGTACATCGGCCATGATTTGTATTCTTTCCACAAACGGTCGCCAATGAGTTTGCCTTTTAGTTCGCTGACAGCCTCGCGCAACAGAACCTGTTCGACTTTGCCGCCGTCCTCGAACACGACCTGGCTGAGGCCTTCGTTCTTGCCGGTGAGCGGGCCGTTGTCGGCAGGCGTGGTGGAGGAGAACCAGCGTTCGTCAATGCCGCCGCGCTGTCCGCCGAGCGCGTAGTAGTCATTCGGGTGAAGTTTGATTCGGCGGCCGGGGACGCAGAAGGATCGCGGCACCCAGTTGGGTGCGAGACGAAGAATTCCTTTGCCTTGCTCGAATGCGAGTTGAATGGTTTTGGTGGATGGCATGTTATTGGCTCCTTTGCTGGTTGATTATTCTTTTGGCGTCTCGCCCGCAGCGAGCGGGCGGACTTCAATGCGTTTGATGAGAATCTGCATGTTCTTGGCGCCTTCGCCACCGTGGACCTGGATGCCGATCCGTCCCTTGGCGAGCGTACTGTCGCGGCAATCGCCGACTTTCTTGCCGTTCAGCCAGACGGCGAGATGGTCGCCGTTGGCAAAGATGCGGGCTTCGTTCCAGCCGTCGCGGTTCTCAAGGCCCTCGTCGAGGTTCGTCGTGATGAACAACTTGCCGGGACAATAAATCGAGCCGCTAAACGCGACGGGCTTTTTATACTTGAGGATGTCGAACTGATATTTGTCGCGGAACCAGACGCCGCTGTTGCCGGGCCATTTCATTTTGTAGGTGAACCGGCACTCGAAGTTGTCGAACTCGCGCGTTGTGAACAAGTCGCCGCCCTTGCCGTCGGTCTGCGTGCCGAGGAGGCAGCCGTCCTCGACCTTGAAGATGCCGGCGCCCTGTTGTTTCCAGCCGTCGAGGTCCTTGCCGTTAAACAACGACGTCCAGTTCGCTTTCTGCGCCCCCAGCAAGGGGACCACACTCGCCAACATCATCAATGCTACACAGATTCGTTTCATAATTAGATACTCGCCGTAACGACCGCACAGGCTACCCGGTGCCCCGTCAAAAATCAACTCCTTGATTGACGAAAATTGTGGTAACTGGTTCGCGTGCTTCAGGTGCGAAATCTCTCGAAGTCGTTCCCCGGCGTGCGGGCGCTCGACAATGTCTCGCTCGACGTCGCCGCCGGCAGCGTCCACGCGCTCATGGGCGAGAACGGCGCCGGCAAATCCACCCTGATGCGGATCGTTAGCGGCCTTGATACAGCCGACACCGGGGAGGTTCGTTGCTCTGGGCGCATCGCGATGATCCATCAGGAACTGATGCCGTTCCGCGACCTGACGGTGGCCGAGAACATTTTCATGGGACAGGAACCGACGCGCCGCTTCGGCTGGCTCGACAAGCCCGCCATGCACCGCGAAGCCCAACGCCTCCTTGAACATCTCGGCATGACGTTGTCGCCGGCGCGTCCCATGCGCGAGCTGAGCGTTGCGCAGATGCAGACCGTCGAAATTGCCAAGGCGCTGGCTCGCCGTGCCGAGTTGCTCATCATGGACGAGCCGACTTCTGCCATCTCCGAGCACGAAGTCGAGGCGTTGTTCAAGATCATCCGTGACCTCAAACAATGCGGCGTCGCCATCATCTACATCTCGCACAAGATGGACGAAATCTTCCGCACCGCCGACACCGTGACCGTGCTGCGCGATGGCCGGCACGTCGCCACGCAGCCGGCTGCCGAACTCGACGAAGCGAAGTTGATTGCGCTGATGGTCGGACGCGAACTTTCCCACGCCGCCGGGACGGCGGCGACTACAATGGTTGTAGCGGCGTCCGTCCCGGACGCTGTGTTGGAAGTCCGCGCCCTCACCAAGCCCGGCAAATTCCACAACATCAACTTCGCGCTGCGACGGGGCGAGATTCTCGGCGTGGCGGGGTTGATGGGCGCGGGTCGGACTGATCTCGCCCACGCGATCTTCGGCCTCGCGCCCGCTGCGAGCGGCGAGATTCTCATCAACGGTCAGCCTGTGCGCATTCGTCGCCCGGCTGACGCGTTGGCGCGCGGCATCGCGTTGGTCAGTGAAGACCGCAAGGAGTTCGGTCTCGTTCCGATGATGTCGCTCAAACACAACATCACGCTGGCGAGCTTGCGGGGTTGGTTGATTGACCACCGCGCCGAGAACCGTGTCGCTGACGAGCAAATCCGTGCGCTCTCCATCAAATCGCACGACCGCAACCAGTCGGTCAACACCCTCAGCGGCGGCAACCAGCAAAAGGTCGTCATCGCCAAGTCACTGTTGACCGCGCCGGCGATCTTGATTCTGGACGAGCCGACGCGCGGCATTGACATCGGCGCGAAAGCGGAGATCCACGCGATCATCGGGCGGCTGGCGCGCGATGGCAAAGCGGTGCTGCTAATCTCGTCGGAACTGCCGGAGTTGCTGGCGCTGAGCGACCGCTTGCTGGTGATGCGCGAAGGCATTCTGACTGCCGAACTCGATCCTCGCCGCGCCACGCAGGAAGAAATCCTCCAACACGCCATGCCAGTTTCAGGAGAATAACGACGCGCTGTAGTGGCGCTTGTGCCAAGCGCCGATGCTGTTTCAGAGCAGTCCGGACCGCTGCGCTTGACACAAGCGCAGCTACAACAGTTCCCGTTCGACCTGATTGACCTGCGTTTGGCAAAACGGCTATTATCCCGTTCATCGCATGAACTCGCTGAAAGTTTGGCTCTCTCGATTTGGCCTTGTCATCGCGCTGGTTGTTATCGGCGCAACAATGGCCGTCGTTCACCCGGCTTTCCTGACGTGGCCGAACCTGCTCAATGTCGTCCGTCAGATTTCCATCAACGGTATCCTGGCCGTTGGCGTGACCTACGTGCTGTTGACCGGCGGCGTGGACCTCTCGCTTGGCTCGCTCGTGGCGCTGACGGGCGTCGTCGCGGCCAGCTTCGCGCATCCGGGCGAGTACCCGGTGTTCGTGCCCGTGTTGCTAGGCGTGCTGGCAGGGACGGCTTGCGGTGCAGTCAACGGTCTGGTCGTCACGAAAGGACGCGTTGCGCCGTTTATCGTGACGCTCGGCATGATGACAGTTGCGCGCGGGCTGGCGCTCGTCATCAGTGGCGGGCGGCCGGTGTCTAACTTGAGCGAGGAGTTCAAATGGATCGGCAACGGTCCGGTCCCGATTCTCATCCTCGTTGCCGTTGCGATTGTCTCGTGGGTTTTCCTGGCGAACCTGAAACTGGGCCGTCACATCTACGCGGTCGGCGGCAACGAGAACGCCGCGCGCGCTTCGGGCATCAACGTGGAACGGGTGAAATTGTTTGCCTACACCGTCTGCGGCTCGCTGGCGGGACTTGCCGGCGTCGTGCTCGCCTCGCGCATCACGACCGGCCAGCCCAACGCCGGCGCGGGCTACGAGCTCGACGCGATCGCAGCGGTTGTCATCGGCGGCACGAGCTTGTCGGGCGGCGTCGGTGGCGTTGGCGGGACGATTCTCGGCGCACTGTTGATGGGTGTCATCAATAACGGCCTCGATTTACTGAACGTGTCGCCCTACTATCAAGCCATCGTGAAAGGCATCATTATCGTCGGCGCTGTCTGGCTCGACCGTCGCAAGGAGAAATCGTGAAACGAATCATCGCATTGGTTTTCGTGCTGGCGTTGTGCGGTTGTGAGCAATCGGGAGAGAAACGCATCACCATCGGGGTTACACTGTTGAACTTGTCGAACGAATTCATCGTGATGATTCATCAAGCGATGGAAGCGAAGGCGAAGGAACTTGGCGTGAAGCTCATCATCAATGACGCCCAACGCAGCGCCGAGCGGCAGGTTCAGCAGGTCGAGAGCTTCATCGCGCAGCGGGTGGACGCCATCATCCTTAACCCGTGCGAAGTCGAGGCGAGTGCGCCCGCCGTTGACAAGGCGCTGGCCGCCGGCATCCCGATTGTGAACGTGAACTCCGAGACGCGGACCGCGCCGACGGCGTTTGTCGGCTCGCGCGACGAGGAATCCGGCCGCATCGCGATGGACTACCTCGCCAAGCGGCTCAACAGCCAAGGCAACGTCGTGATGATGCACGGGTTCATGGGACAAGCCGCGCAGATTAAGCGCGACCAGGGCGCCCGCGAAATCCTCGCGAAGAATCCCGGCTTGAAGTTGCTCGCCGACCAGACCGGCGAATGGGACCGGGCCAAGGCGATGAGCTTGATGGAAAACTGGATTCAATCGCTCGGCCCAAAGATCAAGGCTGTGTTCGCGCAGAACGACGAAATGGCGATGGGTGCGCTACTTGCGTTGGAGCAGGCGAAGATGAAAGACAAAGTCATCGTCGCCGGAGTAGATGCGATTGCCGATGCGCTGCAAGCCGTCAAAGCCGGGCGGCTTGACGCCACGGTGTTTCAAGATGCGCGCGGCCAAGGCAGCGGCGCTGTCGATGTCGCCGTCAAGATCGTCAAGAAACAGCCTTACGAGAAACAGGTCTTCATCCCGTTCCAGCTTGTGACGAAAGAGAACCTCGGCCAGTATTTGAAGTGACGCAACGGAACAAAACCGGAACACGGCGCGACGCCGCGTGGGCCTGTATTTGGCGGTGGCATTGAGTAGTCTGCGCGGAAAAACAGAGGGATTGCTATGAAACACTGGTTGCTTGCCATTGCCTGCGTCGTCTTGGTGGTCACGCTTGAGTGTGTGAATGCTGCAGATCGGTTTGGCAGCAATCCCGGCGGCAAACCGGCCAGTGATGGGGATGCATTACTCGCCAAGGACAAGGAATCGAAATGGAAAGTGATCTCCGGTGATTGGAAGTTTAAGGGCGGATCGTTGATCGGTAGTGGTGCTAGTGAAATCGAGTATCAAAAAGATTTCCAACCGCCCTTCACCTTGGAGTTTGACATCAACGTGCTGAAGGGAATGCGCCCGCGTGTGAAGTATGGGCGTTTTTCGTTTGCGAACGAAGGCTACGAGAAGACCTTTGGAATTTATCCCGCTACGAAAGGTGCTCCTCTGTTCCACTACAATCAGCAAACCGTTTATCACATTCTTCTTTCCATCAGGCCGGATGCTGTCGAGTTTTATGTGGACGGAAAACTGGTTAACAAGGGCCGAGGAGTAAAGAATGCGCCTGACAAACTCCGATTCTGCGGCGGCGATAGCTGGTCCAAGGGGGAAGTCGAATACAAGAACATTTTCGTGACGCGAGGCAGAGTGATTCCCTCAGCGGCTGTTTCTACTCCAGTTGTGCCGGCACCCACCGTTGCGCCACCCGCAACTGTACCTCTCCCGTCGGGATCATCACTTGCTACGCGGCAAGCTGCTGCCGCGGAAGCACGATACAACCAATATTTGGCAGCCGCCACTCAGCAGTATCTTGCCGATCTCGACGCCGCATTGCAGGCCGCGATGCGCGCCAACAATCTCGATGAGGCCGTCGTCATTCGCGACGCCACCCGCGACATCAAGGACGGCAAGCCGGTTAACCCGCAATTCACGAGCGCGCTTGCTAACACCGCAAAGAGTCGTTACGAAAACGCGGCCACGTCGGCGGCGCAGCAATACATCCGCGACCTTGATGCCGCGCAGAAGTCCGCGATGGACGCCGGCAATCTCGACGAAGCCAAGGCCATCAGCGCCGTCCGCAAACAACTGGAGGGAAAACAGAAGTAGGCTGCTCTTGCTGTGGGTTTGTGGCTACTTCCGTCGCTTGGCCCGGTATTTGGCAGGTGATTCGGCGACCTTGGCCGGAGCGGCGGGAATCGCACCCTGCGCGATGGCGGCCTCGTGGGCCATCCGCATGATCTCGTGAAGAGCTTGATCGGTGGGCAGATGTTTGACGTCCTGATAAATGGAGTCTTTCCATTCCCAGACCTCGCGCAACGCTCTGGGCACAAATTCATCTTTAGGCTTCGCCTTCATCTTCCACCTCCAGTGGCGACAACAGCCGCAAAGGATAGCGGTAACCAGCCTGCTGGTTGACCGCTGTAATCAATCCTTCGCGCCGGACATTCGCCAAGTGCTTGAAGTTCCATGACAGCAATATATCCATTTGGTAAACGGTTGCATAGGCAACGTGCAAGGCATCCTCGAACTTGGCGGCGGGCATCACCTGTTGCAACACATAAAGCTTCGCCAACTGCTCGATTTCTGCGCGTGCCGCGTTCGTGAGGATGTTGATTGGGTACTGCTGCAACACCTCCAACAACCTTTCCCGGTGTTTCAGGTCCGGTGTCCGTCCAATCTCCAGCCGGACGATCTCTGACACATACAACTCATACATCGCCGCGTACTTCGTGAAAAACTCGACAGTCGCTTTCTGGAAATCCGGTGAGTCCTCAGCAAACAGGAAGTTGATTACTGAGGTGTCGAGGTAGATGCGCAAGCGTCTCATCACAGCGGCATCCTACGCTTGCCCGTACCACGCCGCAAGCCGTTTGCACTCCACTTCTACTTCAGCGTCCGTTCCTTGATGATTTCGATGGTTTGGAGGATGGGCGGTTGGGAGGATGCTGACGGCGTCAACTCAATGACGAGGTTGTCAGTCACTTCAACGCCGGTGAATTCCTTGATGAGCGCTTTGCGGGGGCCGCGCGCTTGCGCGACTATGTCGAAGTTCTTTTGCACGGGTTTGCCTTGGAGCGCGATGTCGAAGACGCGCTCACCGGGTTTGCGATCTTCGATCTCGGCAAAGCCGAGCCGCACGGTGTAACGAGCCGCGCCGGTGCCGGGATCGAGCAGCGGGATTTCACAGCGTTGCAGGCCGCGCGCCCCAAACGTGTAGAGCCACGGGCTGCCCGTGCCGGTGATGCGCATGAAGTCGGGACTGTGCGCGAAATACTCGCCGCCGGGGCTGAGTTTGATGTCGAGCTTGAATTGCAGCACGAGGCTGCCTTTGGGACGCGGATAACCGAGCCAGATCGTGCCATTGTCATCGCGACGGTCGCCGGGGGCGCCGAGTTGCAGGGCGAGGTGTTGGACGGGTTTGATGTCCCCGGTGATGCTGTATTGCGCCCACGCGCGGTTGTCGGGGCGCGGGGCGAAGACGACGGTGCACATGTTGGGGAACGGGCACATGCAACCGGAACTGGCTTCGGGCATCAAGGCGAGGCCGTTGGCGGGAATGAAGTTGATCCAGCAGCCGGGACGTTGTCCGCCGAAGGTCATCGTGCCGTAATCGCCGGTGAGGTCGTAGTAGCCGAGATAGTAGGAGCGGAAGAACATAACATTGGGCGCGGCGATGGGCGTGCCGCAGTGGTGGCCGGGCCGGGCGAACTGCCACGGCTCGACATTGCCGGTGATGGGATTGGTGCGCTGGCGTTGCGCGCCGGTCTGGAGATCGAACGCCCACGGCTCGGCGTGCAGCGTGTCGCCGAGAATGAGCGGACGCACCCGGTAGGCGATGTTCTTCGACCAGAGCGGCGAGCCGTCACGCGCTTTCAATGTGATGACCCGGCGCTGGTCAAACTGGTTGGCGAAAAATTCTTTCCAGTAATGGCCGTCGGTATAGATGCCGAACAGAACGAGCACGCCGTCATGAACCATGCTGCCCAACGCGCCCCAGTATTTGCCGTCCACGCACCCGGTCAAGTCCACGGATTGTTGCCATGCCGTTTGGCCGGTGGCCAGGGTGATGGCTGTTATCGAATGCGCATTGCCCGCCTTTGCCTTGCGGCTCTTCGACTTGCTGCTTTTCGACGGCTTGGCCGGGGCCGGAGGTTCGGCGAAGAATACGCGGCCTTCGCCCACCGAGATGGCCGTGTGCAACACGCGCTCGGCCTTGTGCGTCCACGCCAGTTGACTGGTAGCCGTGTCGTAGGCGAACAACAAGTCGGAAGTGCGGTCAGTGGCGGCGACTCCGCTGCCGATCAATCGTCCTTCGGCGACGGCAAGATGCCCCCAACGACGGGGGTTACCGCCGGGTTGCGCCGGCACTTTGTACGTCGCCTGAACTGCGCCGGTCTGTATGTCGAGTTGCAGGCAGGTGTCGGCATTGACGATGTAGAAACTTTTCATGTCAGCAGCGACGCAACTTGATTCCGACGAAATTCGCGTGCGCAACACATTGGGAATGGAGCGCTCCCACAACTTCAACCCATTGTACGCATCGTAGGCGGTGACCGCGTGTTCGCTGGGCACAAAGAGCACACCGTTGACCGACAACGGCCCGGCGGCGCGCACGTGGCGGCTGGGCATTTGCAGCGGGCCGGGATCGCCGAACCACAACAGGCCGAGCGGACATTTCAAGAATGTGTCATCGCTGGACGCGGTGTTGGCGGCATTGGCGTAGAGGTGCGTCCACGCGCCCGCGCCGGGCAACGGGCCGCGCATGATCTTGGATTGTTTCAATTGCGCGGCGGAGCCGATCATGGCCACGCCGCCGACCGGCTTGAGCACGCGGTCCAGTTCGCGCCCGGCATCAACAGAGTTGCCGAGCAATGCCGTATCGGACACAACGAGATTGGCAAAAAAATCCGAGTACGGCAGACGGTTGAGCGGGCCGCAGTCCACAATGACACGCGCCCCGTACACGCCGGCGGCATCGAGCGCGCGGCGGGAGGCGACGACCTTCTTCGGGTCGGGTTCGATGCCGATGATGTTCAATTCAGTGCGCTTTGCGAGTTCGAGCGCGAGACGGCCGGTTTCGCAGCCGAGCACAAGGCAGAAACCGCGTTTGACGCCGGACTCACGGACGATGGTATCAGCAGCAGCGGCGTATTGCGCGGTCAACTTGTCGGATGGATACGGCGCGGGATTGGTTCGCACCGCGACACGCGCAGGCGCAGCCGTTTTCCCGGTGGCAAAACAGTGGATGGCGCCGGTGTCGGTGCTGACGTAAAGCCGTCCATTGGCAACGGCGAGACCTTTGGCTTTACCGGAGACTTTTGCCTGCCAGAGTTGTTTGCCCGTTTCAGCGTTGACGGCGAGCACGTGGTCTTGTCCCCCGCCAATCAACAAATCGCCGGCCATGACGAGGGAATCCGGACATTCACAGGGCAACTGCCATTTGATGGTCTTGGACATCCCCGCGTGGGCTTCTTTCAGTTTTTCATCAAGCGACTGCAACCGTTCCTTGGAGGCGGCCAATTGTTTTGTCACAGACTCAAGTTTTGTCTCCTGCTCTTGGATTTCTTTTTCCAACTTGGCGCGTTCGGTTTCGCTGGCGGCCTTGGCGAGCGCGGCACGGTCCAAAGCAATGGCGTCGGTGAGGCGTTTCTTTTCGTTGGTGGGCGTCCGCATGTCCCGCGCAACCTTGGTGCGCTCCGCTTGCAGGCGCAGCCAAACGTTGGCCAGCGGCGAATAGCCTTCAGGATTCAACGCGAGCATCGCATTGGTCGTGGTGACGTACGACATGCTGGGCGTGATGATGACTTTGCGCCCGGCAAACCATGTGACACGCGCGCGGGTCCCCGCGTCGTAGCCCATGATTTCTTCCGTGCCGGTGTAGAGCGTGTCGTTGACCAGCCACGCATCGGTGCCGCCGATGCTCTTTCCGAAAGTCGGTTGGGTGATGAGTTTGCCGTCCTGACGGTCAAACAATGCTGGCGTGGACCGGCCTTGGGGCACGAACAATTGCGTGTCCGAGGCCAGCAGATAGCCTTGCGGCGAGAGCCGGCTGCCGGTGGATTCGCCGCCGGTGTCGTTGCGCCAGAGCAACTCGCCGTCGGCGGCGCGAACCGCTTCGAGATAGATGCCTTCCGACGGGAAAAGCCCCGCGCCGCAATAGGCGATGTCCTTGTCCACCAACACGCCGGTGCGGACCGGCCAGAGCGAAATCATCTTGCCGTGGCCGATCAGGCGCTTGTCCGAGGGGCCAACGCGCCGTTGCCAGACCACTGAGCCGTCAGCGGCAGCGAGACAATAGACAAAACCATCGTCCGAGCCGAAGTACACCCGGTTGTGCGCGATGGTTGGCGCAAGCCGGACCGGGCCGCCGGTGAAAAACGTCCAACGTATTTTCCCGGTGCGGGCGTCGAGACAATAGACTTTGTTGTCGGAGGACGAGCCGAAGTAGAGCGCGTCGCCGGCGGCGACCACATGATAGGCATCGTCAAATCGCACGCGCGGCAATTCCAGAAACCCCTCGACAGGGACATCCCGCGGCGGTTCCCACGCCGGGGATGGTGCGTGGCGTGATTGGAACACCCACGCCTCGGCCAAAGGCGTTGCGAGTTTCTCCTGTGTGATGCCGCTGCGGGCGTTGTCGTGCCGGTACGTGGGCCAATCATCGGCGCGGACCAGAATCGCGGACAACAAGAGGAACGATGCGAAGAAAAATCTGGTTCTCATGGCTCCGGCTTGTCGCACAAAGAACCGGCGCAGGCAAGCCGAAGATTCGCGCTGCGCTCTTTATCCGATGCGTTCTTGACTCGCGTGCGACGCGCTCTAGAATCACGGCATGATTGGAATGGTTTTTCGACTGGTGGGCGGGATCGGGTTGTTTCTGATGGGAATGGTCATGCTCACCGACGGCCTGAAGGCGTTCGCCGGCGAGGCGTTGCGCCGGGCGTTGATGCGCTTCACAGGCACGCCGCTGAAGGCGTTCGGGTCCGGCGCGCTCGTGACCGCCATGGTGCAATCGTCCAGTGCGACGACCGTGACTGTGATCGGGTTTGTCAGCGCGGGGCTGCTGACGTTTCCGCAGGCGGTCGGCGTGGTGCTGGGCGCCAGCCTCGGCACTACCGGCACAGGCTGGATCGTGTCGGTGCTCGGATTGAAAGTCAGTGTGGGATTTTACGCGCTGCCGTTGGTGGGAGTGGGCGCGTTCCTGAAGCTGCTGGCGCGAGACCGTTGGAAATCGCTCGGCCTGGCGCTGGCGGGGTTCGGATTGATTTTCATCGGCATCGAAACCCTGCAAACGGGAATGGAGGGATTGTCGGGCGTGTTTCAACTGGCCAAGCTGCCGGCGGGCGGATTCCTCGGTCATCTGTTGGCGATGCTCATTGGCGTTGTGATGACGATCATCATGCAGTCGTCAAGCGCCGCGGTGGCAACCACCTTGACGGCGTTGCACACCGGCGCGGTGAACTTCGAGCAGGCCGCGTCGCTGGTGATCGGCGCAGCCATCGGCACGACGGTGACCGGCGCGCTGGCGGCGATTGGCGGCAGTGTGCCCGCGAAGCGGACGGCGTTGGCGCACGTGCTGTTCAATCTGGCAACGGGCCTGATCGCGGTGGTGTTGTTGCCGTTGTTGTTGTGGGTCATCCAATGGGCGCAGACGCATCTGGGCCTGGAGGCCGGCGCAACAAGCCTGGCGGCGTTTCACACGACCTTTATCGCGCTGGGCGTGGCGATTTTCCTGCCGCACGTCAACCGGTGCGCCCGGGTCATCGAACGGTTGTTGCCGGAACAAGGGCCGACACTGACCCGGCATCTGGACAACACGCTGCTCAGCGTGCCCGCCGTCGCGCTGGAAGCGACCCGCCGCGCGTTGAGCGAAATCGCCTGCGACTTGTTCGCCGTGCTGCGCGACACCCTCCACGCGCCAAGTGGAATCCGGGAGGAATCACGTCGTGTGCTGATTCGGCAGGCGTTGGAACGGACGCAGGAATTTTTCGCCCGGATTCCGCCGGTGACCGAAGGCGCGCCGTTGTCGGAGTTGCGGCTGGCGCAGGTTCACGCGATTGATCATCTGCTGCGGCTCGAAATGCGACTGGAACCGCCGTTCAGTCTTCGCCAGATGCTCGCCCATGAACGCTTGCGGCCGGCCGTGGAGCGCGCCCAGGAATCGCTGGCGCTGGCAACGAACGGGTTGCGGGACGGCGCGACGACGGATTGGCTGGCCGTGGTGGAACAATGCGCGGCGGCATTGGCCGAACAACAACGGCAGGAGCGCCCCGCCATCCTGCGGCAGACCGCCGACGGAAACTGGGAGGCATCGCAGGCGTTGGAGGCGCTCGACGCGATGCGCTGGCTCGAACGCGTCGCCTATCACACGTGGCGCATCAGCCATTACCTCAGCGGCCACGCCAAACCGTGACGGGCCGCGTCCCCGGAACAACCGGACTATTGTGAATCCGCGACGGTGGCCGCCTGCTTCGCATCGCGCCAACCTTGCGTGCGCCGTCCGCGGGCGGACAGATGGCCGCAGATGCGCGTGGTCAATCCGGTTTCGGCGATGTGCGCGGCCTTTACTTGGCCGGCCAGTTTTTTCGCCTTGGCAGCCACGCGACGCTTTCCGATGGTTTTCGATTTCCTGATTTTCAACCCGCCACAACTTCACGCAAGAGTGAAGAACGGATCACAGTGATTTCGGTTTTGATGGATTTCCAGATGATTGCAGGTAATGTTTCCGCGAGGAAAGCATGACGATGTCACACGCAGCAGCCACATTCACGAAACGGATCACGACCACCTATCTGGGGGCGCTGGCCGTGCTCGCGGCGTTGGCCGTCGTCGGCTACCACCTGCCCCAGGCGGAATTGAAATACCAGCAGACCAGCGCCGCTGTGCTCAACCTGATTGATCGCCAGGACATATTGCTCGAACGCACGGCGTTGTTGGCGGAACACTTCCTGAAAACATCCGACGACGGCCAGCGGGCGCGCCTGCGCGAGGAGTTGGAGCGGGAGGCGCGGGAAATGGAAGAAGCGCAAACCCGGCTGCATCGCGCCGATCCGCGCTTGGCAGTGCCGGCGGAACTGGATCGTCAGGTTCACGAGCATATCGCCAATGTGCGGAGACTGTTGGAATTGCCGTCATCGGAACGGACGGCGGGGCATCCGCTCTCCAAGGCCATCTTCGCGCAAGCCACCGGCCGATTGAGCGATGATTTGGAATCGCTGGCATTGGCCTACCAGCGACTCGACGCCGCCGGCATCCAACAGTTGCGGCGGACTGCCGCCGGACTGCTCGCGGTCCAACTCGGGACGCTGGCGCTGCTGGGGTGGTGCGTGTTTCGCCCGTTGGTGCGCCGCATCCAGCAGGAGCACGACGAGCGTTTGCGTTCCGAACGGCTGGCGGTCATCGGCACGATGGCGGCGAAATTCGCCCATGAAATCCGCAACCCACTCGGCTCGATCCGCCTGAACCTCGATTCCCTGCGCGAAAACCTTGCCGGCAATCACGCCCCGGCGTTGCTCGGCTCGATTGATTCGGAACTGCGCCGTATCCAGCGCGTGTCGAGCGGCTACCTGAAGTTTGCCCGGCTGCCCAAGGGAACGTACGCGACCATCGCGTTGAACGAATGGCTGGCACAGCAACTCCAGATTTGCGCCGCCGAGTTTGCGCATCGCCGCATCCGGCTCGACACGCAATTCGTCCCAACCCTCCCCGCGGTGCGCGCAGACGGCGCGCAGTTGTGGCAGGCGATGCTGAACATCATCCACAACGCTTGGGAAGCGATGCCCGATGGCGGCGCCCTCACGATCCGCACCGCTTTTGTCCGCCCGCATGTGCGGCTGGAAATCGCCGATACCGGCCACGGCATGAACGAGGAACAGTCCCAAAGATTGTTCCAGCCGTTTTTCAGCAGCAAGAAAGGCGGCACGGGATTGGGACTGGCGCTCACCCAGCAAATCATCCTCGAACACGGCGGCCGTATCACCTGCGCCAGCCGGCCGGGCGCCGGCACGACGTTCTGCATCGAATTGCCTTGTAGCAAGGAAACACCGGTGGAACAACCAACAACCAGCCGCCGCCCGAATGCCTCGGACTGCCCAGGAGAAACCTCATGAACAATCCCCAATCCATTCTTGTTGTGGACGACGACGCGGAGATGCTCAAGGCGCTCACGTTTGCGCTCGAAAAAGAAGGCTACGCCGTGACCGGCCAGCCGAGCGCCGACAGCGCGCTGTCATCGCTGCGAGGCGACACACCGCGCTTCGACCTGGTCATCACCGACATCGCCATGCCGGGCATGACCGGGCTGCCGTTTTTGACCGCGCTGAAAAAAGCGTTCCCCGCCATGCCGGTCATCCTGATCACGGCCTATGGCGATTGGGAACAATATCGCAACGCGCTCGGCGAAGGCGCGTTCGAGTTTCTGTGCAAACCGATTGACAAGACACAACTGCTGGCCTGTGTGCGTCGCGCCCTCGGCGGCGAGCCGCCGGCGCCATCGGCCACGCCGCCGTGGGACGCTTTTTGAATGTTGGAACCGCTGCATGAGCGGAACATCACATCCATCACCGCCGGCAATGACAAAGCAAACGCAATGCGCCGGGCCGGGACACGACCTCCGGCGCGGCTGAGGAGGTTTCACTATGAATCGTCGGACATTTCTCAAGACAAGCGTCCAAGTTGTTGTGGCGGGCGCTGCCACCACCGCTCAACCGCGCCCCGCACTGGCAGACGCAGTCGCCGCCACCCGCAGGGGGTCTTCCTTTGCGCCTGCGATCTTGAAGGACTACACGGCGGAGGATCACCGGCGACGCCTCACACACATTGGCATCGGCACGCAGAAGATTCGCCGATGTCTGCGCCAGCACCTGATCGTCAATTACCTGCCCGCTCAATGTGTGTATAACATGGGGGAATATCCCAGCCGCCAACCGTGGGAACCCGGCGAAGCCGACGAACAGGAATTGGATCGGTTGAAGCAACATGGAATCCAGTTGATTCATGTGATGGACGAATGGAATGATCGCTACGGACTGTTTGGCGGCAACAAGTTGACGGCGGTCAATCCGAAGGGATTTCGCCGTTTTGTCGGGATGGCACACAGGCGCGGCATGAAGATTCTCGCCTATGCTTCGAGCGGATATTTTGTCAAAAGCGATCCGGACTGCCGCAAGGAATGGGCGCGCCCCGGTGATGAACTCGGCGGCTGGTGGGATTTGACGCGATGCTCGCCGGCCAGTCCTGGTTGGCGCGCGTATTTCCTGCCGCGCATGTTGCAGATTCTCGAAGATTATGAGCTTGACGGACTCTATAACGACTGGGGCTATGTTCCTAATGCGGAAAAGCGGATCAAGGAGCCTGCCCAAGATGAGGTGGTCGCGTTCCGGGAAACGCCGCAGTATGACGGCGCCATGACCGATCTCTTATGTCTCATCTACTCGGAAGTGAAGCGACGCGGCGGCATTTATAAGATGCACGCCGATTTTGCCAATGAACCGAAGACCGGCGGGCTTCAGGTTTACGACTATCTCTGGGTGGGAGAGGGCGTCGCCAATGCCGACGGCCTGCGCGAAACGACGAAGAACCATACGCCTTACGTTGTCCCCTGCATCCAAGGGACCGCAGCCAAGGTCGAGGACACAAACGATCATTTCTTGCACTCGATTCCCTATATGCAATTCCCGTTGCTGCAAGGCGGACGGCCTCTCACCGGAGAACGCGCTGTCATTCCGATTCCCCGCCTGCCGGGAGTGCCACCAGAAGAACTCTACCTCAAGGCCTGGGAATACCATCAGAAACATCCGAATGGCCCCTACATCTATGGCGGTTGGGATCCGATTCCGCCCGATACCGAGATGCGGCCAGCCCACGCTCGCTGGCTCAAGCAATACCTGCCGCTGGTCGAAGAAGGAACTTGGGCTTATCTGGAGATCACCGATTCGGACTTGTTCGCCACCCCTCTGCCAAAAGACTGTGTGGCTTCAGTTTTTGCCAATCGCGACCTGTTCTTGGTCTTGGCCAACTACGGTCACTCGACTCAGCAGATCGAGATGACCGATGCGTGTGTTCCCACGGATGACTCCGCCGCCACACCTGCGAAACGATGGCAGCTCCCCAAGCGGTCGTTGCGGATTTTACGTTATTCCGTTTGAACATCGCTCGGAGCAATTGTGGGAGAAGCGCGTTGCGGAGTTATCGGTGGATTTCTCTGTCGCGTGCGGGTACAGTGCCGCTCGTTACAAACCGAACAAGACGGTATGGAGACGAGCACAAAACAGTCGCCGACAGCTTCGCGTCCTTGTGGGCGCGACGGCGCCATCACTCCGTGGCACCGAACCAGGATCGTCTGCACGCTGGGACCGGCAACCGATCCGCCGGGCGTGTTGGAACGGCTGATTCGCGCGGGGATGGACGTGGCGCGCATCAACGCCTCCCACGGCCAGCACGCCGATCATGCCCGACGAATTCAACAGGTGCGACGGCTGGCCCGGCAACTGGCGCAGCCCGTGGCCGTGTTGATGGATCTGCCGGGGCCGAAGTTCCGGTTGGGCGACCTGCCCGGCGGCGTGCGCGAATTGCGGCCGGGCGAGAACATTTTCCTGGCAGCCGACCGCTCGCCGTTTGCGCTGCCGGTGCGGCACCGCCAATTGTTGCGCGCGCTGCACGCCGGCGAATCGGTGTATCTGGCCGACGGATTGATCCGGTTGCGGGTGACCAGCCGGGCGGCGGACCGGATCGGTTGTGCGGTGCTCATCGGCGGCACGGTGCGGTCCGGCTCCGGGATCAATGTTCCCGAATCCAAGCTCGCCCCGCTCGTCCCGACCGCTGCCGACCGCCGGCACATCGCGTTTGCCCGCTCTGTCCACGCTGAATGGCTGGGCGTGTCGTTTGTCCAGTCAGCGGATGATCTGGCGCGCGTGCGCCGGTTGCTGCCGCGCGGCTCATCGCCGTTGGTGCTGGCCAAGATCGAGAAACGGCAGGCGCTGGCTGATCTCGACGCGATTGTTGCGGCAGCCGACGGCGTGATGGTTGCGCGCGGGGACCTCGGCGTGGAAACCGACCTGGCCGAAATCCCGCTCCTGCAAAAACGCATCATCGCGGCAGCCAATGCACAGGCGCGTCCGGTCATCACCGCCACCCAGATGCTCGAATCCATGGTCGCGCACGAACAACCGACGCGGGCCGAAGTCACCGACATCGCCAACGCCGTGCTCGATGGCACGGACGCGGTCATGCTGTCCGCCGAGACCGCCATTGGCCGGTTTCCCGTGGCGGCGGTGGAAATTCTGCAACGCGTGCTCACGGCCACCGAGACCGAATACGCCACGCGCCTGGCGCTCGACCGGCTTCAGGCAAGCGACTCGGTTTCCACCGATGACCCGCTCAGCGTGGTGACCTGCCAACTGGCCGCGCGCCTCAACGCCAAGGCCATCATCGCGCCCGACGGCGACATTGCCGTTGCACAGGCCATCGCCCGGTTCCGACCGCGCGCGCCGGTCTTGGTGGTGTCGGACGCCGCCCATTTGTGCCGGCAGTTGACGGTGGTCTGGGGCGTGGCGCCCTTGTTGGCCAGTGCGCGCGCGACCAGACGAACGCGCCTCGCGCTGGCCAGCCGTTGGCTGTTGGCGCACCGGCTGGCGTGTCCCGGCGATGTGGCCGTTGTGGTCTCCGCGTCCGGTCCGGGCGCGCCCGATTCGCTGCAGGTCATCCGCTTGACGGGTAATCACTCGTGGTCAACTCCCGAAAGGAAATCATCCCATGAAACTGATTGAAAAAATCCTGGTGGCCACTGATTTCAGCGAGGCGGCGCACGACGCGTTGCGGGCCGCGCTGGCGGTGGCAGGGAAGTTCCGGTCGAAGTTGGTGTTGCTGCACGTCATTCCGGGCGCGGTGGACGCGCCGCTGGAACTGGAGCGGCTCCAAGCGCCGATCCGGGAACAATTCGCCGATTGGGAAAAGGAGATTCTCACCGCCGGTTTGCGCGTGGACAAAAGCATCATCGCCCACGGGACGCCGTTCGACCGCATCATCCACTGGGCGGATGTCGAGGATGTGAACGTCATCTTCGTCGGCTCGGAACAGAAATCGACGGACAGCCCGTTCCGTCTGGGCGTGACCCCCGAGCGGCTGATCCGCAAATCGGACAAACCGGTCTGGGTGGTCAAACCCGGCAGCCCGGCGCTGCCGCGCAAGATTTTATGCGCGGTGGATTTTTCCGATCCGTCCCGCCGCGCGTTGACCAACGCGATTCATCTCGCCCGGCAACTCGACGCCGACCTGACCGTGTTGCACGTGCTCGACACCGCGCTGGCGGCGTTTGCGCAAACGCCGTCGCCCGCCGCCGAGGAACTGGCCCGGAAGCAACAGGAACGGCAGAAGGAATTTGACGGATTCCTGGCCGGGTTCCACCTCAATGGCGTGCGGGTCACGCCCAGCCTGCGCGCCGGCGGTCCGTCGTGGGAGATTCTCAACGCGGTGCGCGACACCGGTTGCGACTTGCTGGTCATGGGGTCCGTGGGGCGCACCGGCTTGCCGCGCATCCTGCTCGGCAGCGTGGCGGAGAAGGTGGTGCGCGAACTGCCTTGTTCGGTCATCACGGTCAAGGCGGAGCATGTTATCCGCGTGGAAGTGGATCTCCAACTTGACCGCCTCGAAGCGCAATGCGCGCACGGGGAGGCGTTGTTGGAAAAAGAATGTCCCGCGGAAGCGCTCCAGCAATTCGAGGCGTGCCTCGCCAAAGATCACCTGTACCTGCCGGCATGGGAGGGCGCCGCTGTTGCCCACGACAAACTGGGGCACACGAACCGCGCCGAACGATGCCGCGCCAAGGCCGTGGAAATTCAGGAACGCCTTCACTTCAAGAAAGTCGAACAGTCCGTCCGCAGCCAACATTGGTTTTGGAGAAAACCGTAACCGCCGGGGCGGAGATTGAATCGGAATGCCTTGACAAGGTCGCCAGCACAGGCAAGCCTAGCGCAAGAGACACGATATCATGCCGATTATACCCAGCGAAAAAGAAGAGCAATTCGTCAGGGAAGAAGTGGACGTCTGCGCCAACTCCAAGGGATTGTGGCTGGACGCCATTCTGACTTCCGCTCATCACACCAGCCCCTTGCGTTCTTGTCAGAAAAGTCTGGGTTGCTAGGCGCAGATGCCCGAAACGCAAATGTCACCCTTCCCCCTGTCATTCAGCAACGGCCGGCCGGCCTTGACAGTGGTGCTGCTGGCGGCGGCGATGTTGGAGCGGGATGGCTATTTTGTTCTGGCTGGTCTGTTGATGTTGACACTGACGGCGGTGTATTTTAGCACGTTGTTGCTGGGCTGGGCGGCCCTGACGGAATGGCTGCATCAATGGGGAAGCCATCTCGTGACGGGAGGCAGCGACGATGTTGGCGCTGGACTTTGCAGTGATGCAGTGCAGGGCGCACAGGATTGCCGCGGGGTCCGCCAACCAGACGGTACGTCACCATGAAAGGAATCGTATGACGTTATTAATCGTGAGCGTGTTAGTTGCGCTGAGCGTGTCGTTCCTCTGCTCCGTGCTGGAGGCGACGCTGTTGAGTTTGACGCCGAGTCAGGTGGCGTCTCTGTCGAGCCGCTATCCCCGGCGTGGGGCAATCTGGCAGCAGTTCAAGATGCACATTGACCGGCCAATCTCCGTCATTCTGATTCTCAACACGGCCGCACACACCATTGGGGCAACAATGGCCGGGGCGCAATTTGAACAGGCCTTTGGGGATAAAAGCCCGTTGATATTCGCCGTGTTGTTCACATGGGTGATGTTGCAGTACACCGAAATCCTGCCCAAGACCCTCGGCGTGCGGTTCAATGAATCGGTCGCCTTGGTCGCGGCCCGTCCGCTGGCGTTTCTGGTGCAACTATTGGCGCCGGTGATTGCAGCGGTGCGCTGGCTGAACCGCCCGTTTGAGCCGAAACGATCCGCGACCCAACCAGCGCCGGTCACGTTGACGGAGATTGCCGCGCTGGCGGGGCTGGCGCGGATGTCCAACCTGCTCAGTTCGCAACAGGAGCAGATCATTCGCGGCACGTCGCAACTGGCCAGCAAACGGGCCAGCGAGGTGATGATTCCCGCGGTGGAGGTGACGTTCCTGTCCACCAACCAAACCATCAGCGAGGCCATCGTGGCCGCGCACCTCGACCCGCATACGCGCTTCCCCATCTGCGAAGGCGACGACCGCAACCACGTGCTCGGCTACATCAACTTCAAGGAATTGGTGGCGCGCGTGCGGACCAACCCGACGGATCCCAGCCTGCGCGGGATCATTCGCCCGGTCTATCTGGTCGCGCCCGATGATTCCGCGGCGCAGTTGTTGAGGGTGTTTGTGGAGCGCCACGAGCACATGGCCATCGTTCGCAACGCGAATGGAACCACGCTGGGATTGATCACGCTGGAGGACGTCATTGAAGAGTTGGTCGGGGAACTGGAGGATGAATTCGACCGTCTGCCACGCATGATGCACCAACTCAGCGCCGGCACCTGGATGGTGGGCGGCGGCGTGCCCGTCGCCGAAGTGGGCGCCACGCTGGGCTTGGGCTTGACGGACGCCAGCGGGAGCGTCTCCAGTTGGCTGCTGCGGCAACTCGGCTCCCATGCGACACTGAACGCCACGTACCGGGTGGAGAACACGGAGTTCATGATCCGCCGTCTTCGTCGCGGAAAAATCTTCGAGGTGGCCATCACGCACGCGTCGTCTGCCGGAACCTAAAACGGCCAGAACTTCGGGATGAAGTAGAGGGCGAGCGCGGTCAGCAGGATGTCGAGCGGGATGCCGACCCGAAGGTAATCGCGGAACTTGTAGCCGCCCGGCGTATAAACCATCAGGTTGGTCTGATAACCGACCGGCGTCGCGAAACAGGTCGCGGCGGCAAACGCAATCGCCATGAGGAACGGGCGCGGCGAAACATCGAGCGCCAGCGCCGTGGAAATCCCGATGGGCACCATCATCGCCGCCGTCGCCGTGTTGCTCATGATCTCCGACAACAAAAGCGTGACGAGATAAACGACCGTCAGCGCGCCGATCGGTCCCAACCAGCCCACGGCCCACAACGCCTGGTCGGCCAACAATTGCGCCGTGCCGGTTTTTTCCATCGCCAGCCCGAGCGGCAACACCCCGGCCAGCACGACGATGACTTTCCAGTCCACGGCGGCGTACGCCTCGTCCAAGGTCAGGCACCGGGTCAGCACCAACGCCATGCACCCCAACAACGCGGCCACGACAATCGGCATGAGATTGAGCGCCGCCAGCGCCACGACTGTCGCCAAAATCAACAGCGCCACCGGCGCTTTTCGCCGGCGCAACGACGGTTCCTCGACGCGGTCGAGCACGAGGAAATTCGGGTTGCCCCGGAACCGGGGCGCCTGCTCGCGGGCGCTGATAAGCAGCAGGACGTCGCCGGCCTGCAACCGGACGGCGTTGAGTTTGTCGCGCAGCGCCTCGCCGTGCCGGTGAATGGCCAGCACAATCGCGCTGAACTGCCGGCGAAAATCCAGTTCCACCAGCGTTTGTCCCGCCATGCGCGAGTTCGGCGCGATCACCACTTCCGTCAGGTGCAGGTCGCGCGCCCGCAGCGTCTCGTCCGCGAGCTTGAATTCGGGCGCGATCTCCAGTTTCTGCGCCGTCTTGAACGCCATCACCCGCTGCATGTCGCCGCGCACCAGCAACACGTCGCCCGCCTGCAACAGTTCATCGTGGGGCGCGATGATTTTCTCCGCGCCCCGCAACACCTCCAGCACGATCAGTCCCGCCCGTTCGCCGACGCGCGCTTCCGTCACCGTGCGCCCGATCAACGGCGATTGTTCCATGACCCGCAACTCGGTCACGTATCCGCCGAGCTGGTACGTCTCCGTCAGGGTCGCGTCACCGGCTGTCGGCAATAGAAATTGTCCCGCGACAAGAAAATAGAGCACGCCCGCGCCGCAGAGGATCAGGCCGAACCGGCCCATCTCGAACATCGAGAACGGCTCCAGCCCGGCCTGCGCGGCCATCGAGCTGACAAGGATGTTGGGCGAACTGCCAATCAGCGTGCAGACGCCGCCAAACTGCGAGGCGAACGACAACGGGATGAGCAGTTTCGATGGCGCGATTTTTTTCTGGACGGCCAACGCGAGCACCACCGGCAACAGAATGGCGACGCAGGCGGTGTTGTTGATGAACGCCGAGAGCGCCGCCACCACCACCATCATCACCGGCAACAAGATCCAGCGGTTCACGCCGATCACCGCCAAGGCGCGTCCCACGCTGGACACCGCGCCGGTTTTCGCCAGCCCCGCGCTGAGGACGAACATCGCCGCCACGGTGATCGTGGCCGGGTTGGCAAACCCGGAAACGCCTTCCACCGGTGTGACCAACCGGCAAAGCACCAGCGCCGCCAACACCATGACGGCGACGAGGTCCACCGGAAACTTCTCGGCGGCAAAAAACCAGATCGTCGCGCCGACGATCACCAGCACTGAAAGAATGGGCCACGGTTCCATGCGCCGTCATCCTAGCCAAAGGGCTTTCCCTTGTCACGCCCCGCAAACAATGGGCGAATACCCTTGCGATGTCACCGTTCGAGATCTTCGCGCAACAACCGGCTGCTGATCTTGGCCGACTCGAAGATCACCGGCAACCCGCTGCCGGGATGCGTGCCGCCACCGACCAGATACATCCGCTCGAATTCCTCGAACCGGTTCTGAGGACGGAAATGCAGCATCTGGCCGAGGTTGTGGGCGAGGTTGAACGTCGCCCCCTTGTAGATGCCAACGTTGTTCTCCCACTCGACGGGCGTCACGACGCGCTCGAACCGGATGCGGCGCTCGACATCGTGGAGGCCGATCTTTGCGAGTTGGCGCAGGGTCATTTGCCGGTAACGGTCGCGCTCCTTGCTCCAATCAATGTTCGGATGCTGATGGCTGACCGGCACCAACACGTATAACGTGCTGTGCCCGGCCGGCGCCATCGTGTCGTCGGTCCGGCACGGATTCTCGACGTAGAACGATGTGTCCTCGGTGAGCACGTGGCGGTTCTCGATGTCGTCGAGGTTCTGCCGGTAATCTTTTGCAACGTAGATGTTGTGATGCGCAAGTTGGTCATACCGGCCTTCGATGCCCAGATAGAGCATGAATGTTGAGCAGGAGAACTTCTTCTTCGCAATCGTTTCATCCGTCCACCGCCGGCGCAGCCGGTTCGGCACGAGCTTCGTCATCGCATGGCCGAAGTCGGCATTGACCACGACGGCGTCGGCACGGTGCTCGCCGGTCGGGGTGCGGACGCCGACAGCGCGGCGACCTTCAAACAAAACTTCCTCAACCGGCTCGTTCAGACGAATCTTCGCGCCGAGTTCGTTGGCGACGCGCGCCATGCCGGCCGTGAGCGCGTTGCATCCGCCCATCGGGTGAAACACGCCATGCTCGTATTCGAGGAACGACAGAATCGAGAACAAGCTCGGGCACTGGAAGGGCGACATGCCGAGGTATTTCGACTGGAACGTGAACGCCAGTTGCAGGCGCGGATCTTTGAAGTACCCGGCCAGTTCGGCGTGCAGCGATTTCCACGGCTTCAGGTACGGCAGCACGGCCAGCAGCCGCGCTTGCAGCAGGCTCGTCCAGCCGAGGAACGGCGATTGCAGACAAGGCGAAATTTTCTCCAGCTTCACCCGGTTGTAATCCATGAACCGACGGAACTGCGGCGCATCGTCGGGCGCAATCTTCGCAATCTCGGCCACCATCCGCTCGATGTCCGGCGTGCACAGCAGTTCGCCGCCCGCGCCGAAGATGAGCTGGTATTGCGGGTCGAGCTTCTTCATCGGCACTTCGCGGTGCAGGTCGCGACCACACGCGGCGAAGATTTCTTCCAAGATCTGCGGGTAGAGGAAAAACGTCGGCCCGAGATCGAACCGGTAACCATCGCCCTCGATGGCCGAGGTGCGCCCGCCGACGCGCGGTTGTTTCTCGATGATGGTGACGTCCAGCCCGGCCTTGGCCAGCAACATCGCCGAAGCCAGTCCGCCCGGCCCCGCGCCGATGATGAGTACGCTCTTTGGCATGAGGCGTTTCTATCCGAAAAGCCGGGTTCCGGCAAGCCGCGACTGGCAGTCGCCTCTGCTTTGTGCGATCTTCGCAGCCAACATCACACACAATCAAAGAGGAAACCATGAACAACCAACCCATTGACTCCCATGAATTGTTAAGCGCTCTGAATTGGCGCTACGCCACCAAGGTCTTCGATCCGAACCGCCAGCTACCGGCCGCGACATGGAACGCGTTGCAGGAGGCGCTCGCGTTGTCCGCCTCCTCGTTTGGCCTCCAGCCGTATCGCTTCATTGTCGTCAACGATCCCGCCACCCGCGCGAAGCTCCTGCCGCACGCCTGGAACCAACCGCAGGTCGTCAACGCCTCCCACTTCATCGTCTTCGCCGCCCGCACCGCGATGACGGAAGCGGAGATCGACCGGTTTCTCGACCGCATTGTCGAAGTCCGCGGCGTCAACCGCGACTCGCTCGCCGATTACCGGCAGATGATGGCCGGCAGCCTGCTCGGCGACGACGCCAAGGCGCGCATTCCGCATTGGACGGCCCGGCAATGCTACATCGCGCTGGGCAATCTGCTGACCAGCGCCGCGTTGCTCGGCGTGGACGCCTGCCCGATGGAAGGCTTCGTGCCGGCGGAGTTCGATAAGATTCTCGGCTTGCCGGCGCAAGGCTGCGCAGCGGTCGTCTGCTGTGCGCTGGGTTACCGGAGTGCCGACGACAAGTACGCCGCCGCACCGAAAGTGCGTTTCCCGTCCGCCGCACTGATCCAGATCCACTGAGTCCCCAACCAGCGCGACCCACAAGTCCTCGATAGCTTTGTCTGGTATTCGCTTCCGCCGGGCAAGGCCGCCAATCCGGTCAGCCCGATCTGCAACGACAACGGCAAGATCACCCACTACGTTTCGTTCCAGATGCACCTGCCGGCACCACGCGAATAGCGTCGGCTTGCCGGCGAATCGCCGCGCGCTGATCAGCGTCAAGCCGCGCCAGATTTTTCACCTGCAACGCCATTCGTTGATTTTGCTTCAGCAGTTTCTCGTGGCGCAGCAAAAAATCCCAATACAACGTCGTGAACGGACACGCTTCCGGGCCGGTCGCCTTGTCCGTCTTGAACCGGCAACCTTGACAGTAATTGCTCATCCGCTGAATGTATTTGCCGGTCGCGATGTAGGGTTTCGACGCCATGATCCCGCCGTCGGCGTATTGCGACATGCCAAGCACGTTGGGCAACTCGACCCATTCCACCGCGTCCACGTACACCGCCAGATACCACTTGTGCACCTCGACCGGATCCACGCCAAGTAACAACGCGTACGTGCCGGTCACCATCAACCGCTGGATGTGATGCGCGAATCCGAGTTCGAGCGTCTGCCCAATCACCTCGCGCAAACAATTCATCTCCGTGTCACCCGTCCAATAAAACTCCGGCAACTTCCGCTTGGCTTCGAGCGCGTTGAGTGAGGCGTAACCCGGCATGAACTGCCAGTACACGCCCCGTACATATTCGCGCCAGCCGAGCAGTTGCCGAACAAATCCCTCCACCGCCGGCAACGGCGCGCCTGTTGTAGGCCGCTTCTGCGAAGCGGCGCGCCCCTCCTTCGCCGACTCACAGAGTCGGCCTACAGCGGCGGCGATCCCCTCGCGCGGGTCAAGTAATTTCAGGTTCAGCGCTGCCGACAGCCGGGAATGGTACAACAACGGCTGCCCTGTCCACATCGCGTCCTCGACCCGGCCGAAATCCGCCAGCCGGTTCGCAATGAAGTCGTCGAGCGCCTCTTTCGCTTGCACGCGCGTGACCGGCCAATCAAACTTGTCCAGGCGGCCGGGATGCTTCGCGAATCGTTTCTCGACCAGCGCCAACACCTCGCGCGTCGTCGTATCCGGCTTGAACCCGACCGGCTTCGGAATCAACCCCGGCCCCTCTTTGCCGAAGGTGGCGCGGTTTTCCTTGTCGAAGTTCCACGTGCCACCGACGGGCTTATCGCCGTCCATCAGCACGTTGTGTTTGCGGCGCATCTCGCGGTAGAAAAATTCCAACCGCAACTGTTTGCGCCCGGCGGCGTGTGCTGCGAACTCTTCGCGCGAATACAAAAAATGCCGGTCAGGTCGAATCTCCAAACCCGGCACCGCGCGTTTCAATTCCTCCTGTACCCGCCACTCGCCGGGTTCAACCACGATAACACTTTGTGGTTTGAGTTGCCGGATGGATTTCGTCAGTTCCGCACCAAAGGTCGAATCACACAACTCCCGGTAGTGCACCGTGATCCCCCGCGCGCGCAACTCGTCGCGGAAATGCCGCATCGCCGAGAGGAAGATGGCGATGCGCGCCTTGTGCGACCAGACGTGTTCCGCCTCGTCGCTGACCTCCGCCATCCAGACGGCGTCCTGTTTCGGGTCGAAACCGTCGAAGGCTGCCGACTTCGCGTCGAGTTGATCGCCGAGCACGAGGATCAAGTTTCTCATGGCAAATGATCGGCCCGCCGCGCGCGGGGCTGCTGGCGGGCGGCCAGTTCCAGGTCGAAGTCGGGTGGGCCGACAGTCACAATTCCCAAGTAACCATCCACGGTCACCACTTGGCCGTCGGGCAGCAGTTCGACGACATCGGGGACGCCGTTGACGCAGGGGATGCCCAGCTCGCGGGCGATGATCGCGCCGTGGATGAGCATGCCGCCGCGGCGTTCCACAACCGCACAGGCCAACGGCACGAGATGGGTCATCATCGGTTGGATGGCATCGCATACCAGCACTTCCCCGGCTTGAAATCGTCCCAAGTCTTCCGTGCGGCGGACGCACCGGACTTTGCCGGTTGCCAAGCCGGCGGCGGCGGGTTGGCCGGTCAGTTGCCGAGGGGTTTCGGCGCGCGTCCCGGCAACGGCGACCGTTGCGGCGGCCGGTTGTTCCACCGGCAGGACCAGCACGGCACCGGAACGGTCGCGTAACGCGGCGATGACCAGTTCCGCCACCTTGGCGGAAACCGGGGCGTTGGCCGCCAGCCGGCCCGCGGCTTTGAGCCGTCGTGCGGCGATTTCGATTGCTCGGATCAATTGCGACTCGATCCGCGACAGCAACAGGTTGTCGTTATCGCGCAGCCGCCAACTGAGCCGGGCCGTGGCGAGTGTCTCGCGCGCTTCTTCCTGCCGGGCCGGACCGACGGCCGCCAGCAGCCGCTGTTCGAGGGTCGCGACGGTGGTGCTGGGCGACTCCGTCGCCGCACCGTGCGGTCGCGTGGTGGCGCGCGCCAGTTCCAGAACCGACCGCAGAATCAGGTCGGGCCGGTCGGCCAGACGCGCGGTGTCGTAGGCGAGGTCGAGCGCGTTTTCCATGACGCGCCGGAACGCCGCCAGAAACACTTCGCCGCCGGTGACCGCCCGAACCGTGTCGGCCCATCGTTCCGGCTCCGCGGGCAGCCAGTGGCCGGCTTGGTCGAGGGTGGCGGCCAGCGGCGGCTGTTGGCGGACTTGGTCGGCGATGGCGTGCAGCGCGGCGTTGCGCTGGCTCGCCAGGAGATCTTCGCCCTGCAGCAGCCCGACAAACTCATACGGGTCGCGCGGGCGCACCGCGTCGTTGTAGTACACCGCCAACCGCCGCACGCCGTGGGCGAACGGAATGAACTCGTCCCAGTAGATTTTCGTCCATCGCTGGAGCGCGTCGCGGCGTTCGGCAATCGCATCGGCCAACTGCGCCTCGGTGTGCGCGTCGAGGTTCGCGGCGGCCAAGCGCGCGCCTTCCGCCGCGAGCGCGGGAATCAACTCGTCGGCGACGCGCGTCCGCAGCTTGCGCAACCGGGCCAGGCCGGGCCGGAGCGTGAGATACCATTCGCGTTTGTCATCGCCGGCAGGCGCGGCCGTGGTGACCGGCCGGGCCTGGAGCAGGGTGAACTCTGCCGCGCGCCCCGTCCATTCAATGTCCGGCGGCCAGCGGAACTGTTCCTCGACCGACGAAATCACGCGCAGCAAATGGCTGATGTCAGCGCCGTCGAGCAACGGACCGGGAGTGCCGGCCGGCTCGCGCTGGCCGGGTTGCCACGCGACCACCGTGCCGTCGGCGCGGCGCAGTTGCCAACGGTCGGGATCAATCTCGCCATCCACCAATCCCGCGCAGACTCCCGGCACGGCTTCGATGATGGCGATCTCGCGCGACAATTGCCGGGGATCGCAGCCGAACGCCACGCCCGAGACCGGAGCGGTGCGCATGGCCTGGACCAGCACCGCCATCCGGCTGTGCGCGGGATCAAGCCCGACCTCGCGCCGGTACAGCATCGCCGCATCCGACCACAACGACGCCCAGACCAGCCGCAGCGCGTCGAGCACGGCTGCCCGGCCCACCACGCCCACGTACGACTCATGCAACCCGGCAAACGACCGGTGCGCGGCGTCCTCGCCCGGCGCCGACGACCGCACCGCCCACGCGAGATCCGCCGGGTAACCCGCCAGCGCCTCGTCCACCGCGGCCGCCACCGCCGCCGGCACGGGGTGCGCGTTGAACGCGGCCCGAATCCGCAGCGCCGCGTCCCACAATTCCTCCCAGCGCATGTCCTCGAATCGTTTGCGATCCAGTTCCATGCGGATCAGGGTCTCCAGACGGGACTCGGCCAGAAAACATTCGTAAGCGCCGACCGCCACGCAAAACCCCGGCGCAACCGGGTGACCGGTCTTGGAGAGGATGGCCAGGCGCGCCGCCTTCGCTCCCACGAGCGGTTCGTGGGATTGATCGACCTGCGCTAACGGGATGATGTAGCGGGAACCGGCACCCACTGCACAACCTCCTGAAACCGGCTGACATGAAAATAACGCACCACCGCGACCCGAAACAGCGCCGACGATTCCGCCTGCACAAACCCCGCCAAGTGCGGATGCCGCGCAATCAGCAACCCCGCCCAGCGCTCGAACTCCGCGCCCGGCAACGCCTGCTCCGCCCGACCTGTGGCCGTCACCGCCTCGACCTCCATCAGTTCGTCCGGCGCGCCCGACCGGCTGTCAATGACCACGGCCACCTGCGCGCACTCGACGAGCAACCGGTACTTCCGCGTCGTGATCGGCGTCGAGAACACCAGCGTCGTCAGGTCCTCCGTCGCCGCCAACGCCACCAGCGACCCGTACGGCTGCGCCTCGCTCTGCGTGCACAACACGCCGTAAGGCTGCGCCCGAACCAACCGCCCGATTTGCTCCGCAGCACTTTCCGCTGTCATCGCCGTCCGCTCCTCGATGAGTTGATCAACCGGATGTGAGGCAGAATTTTCACAGCCGTCAGTATGGCACAACCTCCGTCGAAAACAACGGCGCAACTGCCGCCGCTCCGAGCCATCGCCCGCCGTGAAGACGTGTGCATCAGCGGCTAAACGGCCTTCGGCTGCGCAATCAGTTTCTTCAGCGCCGCGATGACCCAGCGAAACGGCTTGGCGTTGGTAATGAATCGCGTCATGGTGCCTCCTGCCTGGCGCGCACGGCGCGCCACGTGACCACCGCCAGCGTCACAACCGTCAGCGGCAGGACGAACCATTTCATCACCGCGCTGAACGCCGGCAACGCATCGTGCTGTTGCGCGGCCAAGATCAGATACGCCGTGTACGCCACGTAGTAGCCGAGAAACACCGCGCCTTCCCATCGCGAGATCGAGTGACCGGTAAAAAAGATCGGCAGACACGCCACGCACACCGCAATGGCCACCGGCAAGTCAAACCGCAACACCGACGGCGCCACCGCAATCCCGTCCGGCGCGACCAGGCCGGCCACCCCGACGATGCCGAGGATGTTGAAAATATTGCTCCCGACGACATTCCCGATGGCGATGTCGCGCTGGCCGCGGAACGTCGCCACGATGGACGTCGCCACTTCCGGCATCGACGTGCCGGCCGCCACAATCGTCAACCCGATCACCAACTCGCTCACGCCCCACGCCCGCGCCAGCATCACCGCGCTGTCCACCATCCACCGCGCGCCCAACACGCACAACGCCAGTCCGCCCACGATCAGCCCCGCGTGTAACGCCAACTCGCCCGGCGAGCGCCCCGGCTTCCGTTTGCCGTAGGCCGTGTCGTACTCCGCCGTCACGGCGGGTGATTCCTTTTTCCCTTTGCGAATCGCGAAAATGCTGTAGGCCACGACGCCCGCAAACAAAATCAGCCCGTCGAGTCGGCTGATCTTCCCATCCAACCCCAACGCCAGCAACAGCACATGCACCCCAATCATAATGGGCACGTCGAGACGGACCAGTTGCTGCGCCACCACCAACGGCGCGATCACCGCGCACGCGCCGAGAATCAGCAGCACATTGAACATCGTGCTCCCCAGACAGTTGCCGGTCACCAAATCCGGCTGGTTCACCAACACCGCCTTCACGCCCACCGCCACCTCCGGCGTGCTCGTGCCGAACGCCACAATGGTCAACCCGATCACCAGCGGCGAAATCCCAAACGCCAGTGCCAGCCGCGACGCCCCGCGCACCAATAACTCCGCCCCGGCCACCAGCACGCCCAACCCGATGATGAACCAGAGGAACGTCATCAACGTACCTCACCACAGAGGCGCAGAGAACGCCGAGGGGTCACGGCCGGCAACCGCCGTGCCCGCAAAAGAAGTGTTGGGCAACCGCACCGGTTGCCGTCAGCATTTCGATTCATAACGCCGCCTACCATAGCCACAAATCCGCACCGTGACAATTCCCAGCCACGACAATTCTGAGCCGCCAATGTTCACCAAAGAGGCCGCCATCACGAAGGTTATTCCTCAGACTGAACCGGTTGGCGCGCTGACACAATCACTGGAGCGAACGCGGGCGGGCCGCGTCAGTTGGCAACATTCGAAAGCATTCGTGTTCATTCGCGGCTGACCTGTCTTCGGCTGCGCGTCAGCTTTTTCACCGCCGCAATGAACACGCCGGTGTCGGCCGTGGCCGAGATCACCGAACAGGTTCAGCCGCCCAGCAAGAACCGGTAGGCCTTCTTCAATTTCTCCAGCGACAACTTCGGTGGCGGATAACGGAAACGGGAATCGAACAACAGCGAGCGCCGCACGACGGATCGCCGGTGACTGAAGCAGTCGAAGCTCGCCTTGCCGTGATACCGGCCCATGCCGCTTTCGCCGACGCCGCCGAACGGGAGATCGTGACCAATAATCTGGACGATGGTGTCGTTGAGGCATGCCCCGCCGCTGCGCGTTCCGGCAATCACGCGCTCCTGCGTGGCGCGGTCGTTGGTGAACAGGTACAGCGCCAGTGGCGTCGGCCGGTCGCGCAACTTCGCGAGCGCGTCATCCAGCGCGTCGAACTCCAGCACCGGCAGGATCGGGCCGAAGATTTCCTCCTGCATCACCGGCGCGTCCCACGAAGTGTCGGTGAGGATCGTGGGCGGGATGTAGAGATCATCGGCGTTGCCGGTCGCGAAGGCGCTGAGCCGGTCAAAGTGCCGGCGGTTGATGATGCGGCCATAGTCAGGACTTTGTTGCGGGTCGTCGCCGTAGAACTCGCGAACGGCTTGCCGGAGCGCGTCCACCAACAACTGCCGGACGCGGCGATCCACCAGAACGAAGTCCGGCGCGACGCAGGTCTGGCCGGCGTTCATGAATTTGCCCCATGCGATGCGCCGGGCGGCGACGTCGAGCGGGGCGTCGGCGCAAACGATGGCCGGGCACTTGCCGCCGAGTTCGAGCGTGACCGGCGTGAGATGCTTCGCGGCGGCGGTCATCACAGCGCGGCCAACGGCGGTGCTACCGGTAAAAAAGATGACGTCGAATTTTTCGCGGAGCAACGCCTCGGCGGCATCGCGTTCGCCCTCGACGACGGCGATGTATTCGGGTGAAAAAGTATCGGCGATCAGTTTTGCCACGACTGCGGAAGTGTGCGGCGCGAACTCGGATGGTTTGACGACGACACAGTTGCCGGCGGCGATTGCGCCGACGAGCGGCGAGAGGAGAAGTTGGAACGGATAGTTCCACGGGCCGATGATGAGGGCGACGCCGTAGGGTTCGGAATGGACCGCGGCGCGGCCCGGCCACGCCATGAGCGGGAGACCGCGGCGCTTTGGGTTCATCCAGGCCGGCAGGTATTTGAGTGCGTGGCGGATGTCGTTGAGGACGAAACCGATTTCGGAGGTGTAGGCTTCGTGCGGAGATTTGCGGAGGTCGGCATGGAGCGCGTCGAGGAGCGCGACCTCGCAGGCTTCGATAGCCGCTTGGAGCCGGCGAAGCTGATCCTGCCGGTAGGCCAACGGGCGCGTGGCACCGGTTTGGAAATACTGGCGTTGCCGGGCGATGAGTGGCGCGCAGTCCATAATTGATGGGTGAATTGTCGGCGGCATCGTGTATGTTCGTCAAGTGATGATTTGGCGATTCATTGTATTGTTGTTGGCCATGCCGGCGATGGCCGCCGGGCCAATCGAAACCGGCGTCGCGGAGTTCGCGGCGGCATATCAGGCGTGGGATGGCGCGGGATTCGCGAAAGCGGCGAAGACGTTCGCATCGTCCACGAACCACTATTGGCGCGGCGTAGCGGAGTTTCACCAGTTGCTTTGGTTGGTGGGGGAAACGAGCCGGACGGAAACGGCGAAGGCGTTGGAGGTGACGATTGCGGCGCTGCAACGAGCGGTGCAGCTTGATCCGCAAAACGGGGAGAATCGGGCGTTGCTGAGTGTGACGTACGGCTTGAGCATCGGGGCGAACTCGGCGCGGGGATTTTGGCTGGGGAAGCGGTTGATGGATCAGGAGAAACAGGCGCGCAAGTTGAATCCCGATAATCCGCGCGTGTTATACTTGGCCGGCATGAACCGGTATTATGGGCCGGGGTTGCTGGGCGGGAAGAGTGAAGGATTGAAGCTCCTGCTGGCAGCGGAGAAGCTGTTCGAGGCCGAGGCCGGCAAACCTGCGGGGCCGGTTGAGCCGCGTTGGGGATGGAGCACGTGCCTCGTGTACATCGGCAAGACGTACGACGCGCTCGGCAAACCCGCCGAGGCGGAAGAGTATTTCCAGAAGGCGTTGAAGTTGAATCCGCAGGACAAGCTCGCGAAAGCGGAATTGGAGAAACGAAAGCAATAGGGCAAGACTTGGGGCAGTGGCAAGGTTGACGCCGCCAACGTAAGACGGTATCTTACTCCGCATGACAACCATGGTTTCCACGAAAGGACAGATCATCTTGCCCGCCAAGATTCGACAGCAGGACGGGATCGAGGCGGGTCAGGAGTTCGAGGTTGAGCGCATCGACCGGGGCGAGTACCGGCTCGTCCGCCGGCAGCCGCGTCCCAATGAAGGGCTGGTGGATTGGTTGTTGGCCTGTCCGCAAAAGGGGTTCTTCGTCCCGATTGAATCCGAATCCACGGATAGCCTGTGAATTACCTCGTTGACGCCAATGTGCTGAGCGAGCCGACCAAACCCGCGCCGGAACCCGCCGTGATTGAATGGTTGCGCACGAATGAACGCGAGATTGCGGTTGACCCGATCATCCTCGGCGAGATTCGGTTTGGCATTCATCTGCTCCCCGCAGGGAAACGCCGTCAGCAATTGGATCGCTGGTTCCGGGAGGGCGTCGCCCGAATTGTTTGTGTGCCGTGGGATGCCGCGTGCGGGTTGCGTTGGGCGCAACTGCTGGCCGATTTGCGCCGGCAAGGTCAGGCGATGCCGATCAAAGACAGCCTGATTGCGGCGACCGCACTGGTCCATGGCCTGAGTGTCGTGACCCGCAATCAGGCCGATTTCAAGAAGGCCTGCGTGAAAGTCATCAATCCCTTTCCGTGATCAGGTGCAGAGAGCTTACAATGAAAAAGAAAATCATCGTCATCGGGGCCGGGCTGGGCGGATTGTCAGCGGCCATTTCGCTGTGGCAGGAAGGTTACGAAGTCACGATTCATGAGAAGAACTCCAAAATCGGTGGCAAGCTCAACGTGCTCAAGGAACGCGGCTACACGTTTGACCTCGGCCCGTCCATCCTGACGCTGCCGCACATCTTCGAGCGGTTGTTCGAGCGGTCGGGCAAGAAGATGAAGGACTACATCCCGATTCGCACGCTGCGTCCGCATTGGCGGAACTTTTTCGAGGACGGCACGGTGGTGGACCTCGATCCCGATCCCGCCGTGATGGCCGCCGAGGCGCGCAAGGTCGGCGAAGACCCGGCCAACGTTCAGCGGTTTCTCGATTACTCCGCCAAGCTCTACGACCTCTGCGACGCCGGTTACTTCCAGCAAGGACTCGATACCTCTGCTGAGTTCCGCGAGTTCTACGGCTTGAGCAAATTTCCGCAGTTCGACCTGCTGCGCTCGATGCACGGCGGAGTGAAACGGTTTCTCAAGACCCAGAAGATGCAGGACATCTTCGATTATTTCATCAAGTACGTCGGCTCATCGGCGTACCGGGCGCCCGCGTTCATGAACTGCATGCCGACGATTCAGTTCCGGTATGACCTCTGGTACGTGGATGGCGGGCTGTACGGGATCGCGCTCGGTTTGCGGCGGTTGATGGAGGAACTCGGTGTTAAGGTTCAACTCAACAGTGAGATTGCCGGCATCCGCACAACGGCAACGCCCGCTGGGGTCAGCGGGCCTACAACATCTGGCCATGTTGCATCGGGCACTGTAGGCCGCGTGACCTCACGCGGCGAGCGAGTCACCGGCATCGTGACCAAGGATGGCGTGTTCCATGCCGCTGACATCGTCGTTTCCAACATGGAAGTCATTCCCGCTTACCGGGAACTGCTGAAGGAAGACGCCGCTTTCGTCGCCAAGCTCGAAAAGAAATTCGAACCGGCCTGCTCCGGGCTGGTGCTCGACCTTGGGCTTGACTGCAAGTATCCGCAGTTGGTGCATCACAATTTCTTTTTTTCACAGCACCAGCGCGAACATTTCCGCACGGTGTTTCAAAAACACCAACTCCCGCCCGACCCGACCATCTACCTCGTCGCCGCGTCGAAGACCGACCCGACCGTTGCCCCGCCGGGCTGCGATTGCCTCAAGATTCTGCCGCACATCCCATACATCAACGACGCGCAGCCGTTGAAGCGCGAGGATTACATCGCGTTGAAAGAGCGCGTCGTGGACAAGCTCGAACGGATGGGCCTCAAAGACCTCCGCAAACACACCGTGTACGAGCACATCTGGACGCCGCTCGATATCCGCGCCAACTACTTTTCCAACAAAGGCTCGATCTACGGCGTCGTCAGCGACCGCTGGAAGAACCTCGCGTTCAAAGCCCCGAAGCAGAGCACGAAATACGAGAACCTGTTTTTCGTCGGCGGCAGCGTCAACCCCGGCGGCGGGATGCCGATGGTCGTCCTCTGCGGCCAGAACGTCGCCAAGAAGGTGGTGGCGTGGGACAAGGCCGGTAAGTAACCCCCGCACCGTTTTGCGACAAGCGCGAAGGCGGGGAATCGGACGGAGCGGACGGAGTAGACAAATCAGTTTTGGCTCTTTGCGACCGCTCCAACCGGTTTCAGACCGGCTTCGTGCCTTTGCAGGCGGGATATTTGGTGCAGCCCCAGAATTGGTTGCCGGCACGCGGGCCTTTCTTGGCGGTGCGCACGGCCATGAGGCTGCCACAGACCGGGCAGGGTGGCGGGGACGGAGGGGAAGAGGACGGAGCAGGCCGATCTTTGGCAGACCGGTGAGCGAGGCGGGCGGCGGCGAGTTGTTCGCTGTAGCCGCCTTTGGTGACAAATTCCTTTTCCAGGGCGCGCACTTGTTGGTCGAGCAGGTAGTTGGCTTGGTGAATGAGACAGATGAGGGTGTTGGCGACCACGGCGGGGTCTTTGTGCGCCAGCCACGGCCGGTAGAGAGCGGATTGATCGGGCGGATTAGACTGATCCGACTGATCAGATTTTGCCAATTGCTGGCCCACGCGCCGGACGGCGAGAGCTTCGGGGCTGTCCTTGGCCCATTGCGGGAGGCCGTGTTGGCGGAGGTAGTCCTCGAAGTCGAGCAGCAGTTCGTCGAGGCTGGCGCGGGCGACGTTGATCAGGCGCAGTTCGGTCTGGCTGGAAGTCGCGGACGCCCGGCTGCCCTCGGCGATGTTCTGCCGCCCGGACCGCGCGGCCTGCGTCATCTGATCCACGAGCCGGGAACGCTTGTCCACGAAGCGTTCGCAGAATGAAACTGTGCCGTCGTAGATCACCGTGGTCACTTGGAAGGAGTGCAGTGTGCGGTAGCCGCCACTGGGGCGCAGGCGCTTTGCAGCAGAAGATCGGGCAGATCCGTCGGATTGGTCGGATGGCATGGTTTGATTTTACCCGAAGCGTGCATTGTCTTCAAGTGGTTGCCCGGCGGGCAGCAAGGGTGTAGAAAGAGAACGGCAATGGAAACCACGATCATCATCCCGGCGCGCAATGAGGAGCAGAACCTCCCGGTATTGTTGCGCTCCATCAACGCGCAGTCCGACAAGCCGGCAGAGGTCATCGTGGTGGATGACGGCTCGACGGACCGGACGGCGGCGGTGGCGCGGGAACTCGGCGCACGGGTAATTCAATCGCAGCCGTTGCCGGACGGGTGGCGCGGGAAAACTTGGGCGTGTCACCAGGGGGCGCAGGCAGCGACCGGTGACCGGTTGTTGTTCCTCGACGCGGATACGTGGTTCGAAGCGGATGGATTAGAGAAGATTCTCGCGACCTATACCGGCGGCGCGTTGTCGGTCGGGCCGTATCACGCTGTCCGGCAGCCTCACGAACAGCTTTCGGCGTTCTTCAATCTGGTGATGACGGCGGGCACGGTGCCGGGCGGGTTGTTCGGGCAGATGTTGCTGGTGGACCGGGAAAATTACCGGCGCGTCGGCGGACACGAAGCGGTGAAGGGACGCATTTTGGAAAACTTTTTTCTGGCGTCACTGTTTCGCGCGGCTGGGATTCCCGTGCGCAGCGTGAGCGGGCGCGGGATGTTTTCGTTCCGCATGTACCCGAACGGCCTGCGCGAGTTAATCGAGGGATGGACGAAAGGATTCGCGTCGGGGGCTGGGCAGACGCCGAAATTGCGGTTGCTGTTGATCGTGGCGTGGATGATTGGGTTGATGTTGCCGGTGGTGTTGTTGCCGTTCACGGTCTGGGCGACGGTGGCGTACGCGCTGTGCGCGGCGCATGTCGGCTGGGTCAGCCGGCGGGTCGGCGCATTTCGGTGGTACACGGCAGTGTTGTACCCGGTGCCGCTCTGCTTCTTCTTTGCGGTGTTCGCCCGGTCGGCGTTGCGGTCGGGCAAACAGGTGACTTGGAAAGGACGGGAAATCCGTGCGGATTGAGATCATCATCGCGCTCAACGTCGGCGGCTGGCTGTTCATCCAGCTTGGTCTGGCGTGGGCGTTCACGAAGATGCCGGTCGCGTGGTTCAATCCCGGCCCGGCCCGCTCGTGGGAGCGCGGTGGCCGGTTTTACGAGCAGGTCTTCGCGATCAAACGCTGGAAGGATTACCTGCCCGACGCGGCGCGGTGGTTTTCCGGCGGGTTTGCAAAAGGAGAAGTGACCGGCAAGGGCGCGGACTACTGGCAGCGTTTCGCTCGCGAGACGTGGCGCGGGGAGTTGTGTCACTGGTGCGCCATCGGCTGCGCGCCGGTGTTTTTCCTATGGAATCCGTGGTGGGGCGATGTGATCATCGTCGCCTATGCGGTCGCGGCGAATCTGCCGTGCATCCTCGCGCAACGTTACAATCGTTGCCGGCTCGCGCGGCTGATGGCCCGCAACATGCCGGCAAAGACCAGTTGATGCAGCGGCCAGACCGCATACCAGTACAGCAACCCCCACAAACCCACCGGGTCAAAGATGGCCGTTTGTCGAATCACTGCGCCGGTCCCGGCCGGTTCGACGACAAACTCCAGCCACGCGCGGCCCGGCAACTTCATCTCCGCAGCCAAGCGTAGCCGTCGCCCCGGCTCGATTGCCTCGACACGCCAGCAATCCACCGTGTCGCCGACTGCGAGCGATTCGGGATTCCGTCGGTCACGTCGCATTCCGACGCCGCCGACCAGCAAATCCAGCCCGCCACGCAACGTCCAGAGCCAATCGGCATAATACCAGCCAGTCACGCCGCCAATGCGTTCGATGGGCGCGAACGCCTCGGCCACGGTTGCCGGCACGGTCACGCTGCGCGTGTCCACGAGCCGGTTACCAAAGCGAACGCCGCCCCATTGTCGTTCCGTGCCGGCGGCGCTGACGGCGTCGGACCAACGCGTCTGCGCGCATTCACGGTCCTCGTTGCGCAGTGCGCGCGTGATCGCTTCACGGATTCCGACCGGCTCAATGGGAAACGCGCGTCGGGCTGCGTCGTCGCGCACGACCGTCGGATGTTGGATGCTGGCGATCAGCTTGCGGCCGATGCGGGCGTACAACGGCGTCACCAGTCCCAGCCACAGACTCGACAGCCGCGGCGTCAGCACCGGCACCGGAATCATCCACCGGCGCAGGCCGCGTTGCCGGGCGTACTCGCGCATCAATTCCTGATACGAAACAACATCCGGGCCGCCGATTTCGTAAATACGATCTTCGCCGCTCGTTGCCGCCGCCACCAGATACGCGAGCACGTCACCGACGAAGATCGGCTGCGCCAACACGCGCACCCAGCGGGGCGTGATCATCACCGGCAACCGCTCGACCAAGGCGCGGATCATTTCGAACGACAAACTGCCGGACCCGATGATGATGGACGCGCGAAACTCGGTGACCGGCACCCCGGAGGCGCGCAACACCGCGCCGACTTCATGCCGGCTATGCAGATGCGCGGAAAGGTGGCTCGAATCGTCGCCGAGGCCGCCGAGGTAGATGATGCGTTGCACACTGGCCATCTTGGCGGCTGCGCCGAAGTTGTGCGCCGCCTGACGGTCTTGCTCCTCGAAGTTGCCGGTCGACCCCATCGAGTGGACCAGATAATACGCCACCTGCACGCCGGCGAAGGCTGCCGGCAACGACGCTGCATCGAGCAAATCGCCCGCGACCACCTCCACGCCAGCCGGCACGCGCGGGCGCAGATTCTCCGGTCGTCGCGCCAGACAGCGGACCCGGTAGCCGGCGGTCACCAATTCGGTGAGCAGCCGTCCGCCGACGTAGCCGGTGGCGCCGGTGAGTAAAATAAGTGGAGTGGCCATTGCGGGAGGATTCTAGCACATGCTATAGTGGGCGGCATGAAAACAACTGACCCAGTTGCGAGCTACATGAATTTACTGGCCGCCATGGAACGCGCGTTGCAGGGGGCGAACATCCCGATCATCATCACCGAAGCCGGGCTGAAGCGGCCGGGACCGCGGATTGTATTTGCCAACCGCGCCTTCTGCGCCAGCACGGGCTATGCGGAGAAGGAATTGATTGGCCAGACGCCGCGCATTTTGCAGGGGCCGCGGACGGACAAGGGGCTGCTCCGTCAACTCGCCGAGTGTCTCAAGAACGGCGAACCGTTCACCGGCCAGACGATCAACTACCGCAAGGACGGCACACCGTATCTCGCCTCGTGGAACATCAGCCCGATCTGCGACGACAACGGCAAGATCACCCACTACGTCTCGTTCCAGTTGCACTCCCGGGTGCCGCGCGAATCAAATCAAGCCGCTTGATTTGCCGTGATGCAGCACGCAGGATACACGGGCAAGATGCAACCGGACAAAGACATTCTCGCGTGCCTGCAGTTCTTATATGGAGAACAGCCGGGCCGGGCAACCTGGGAACGGCTGGCGCCGAAGCTCGACAAACCGTTGCGTGCCGCTGTCACGCCGTTGACGGAGCGCGACAACCTGCTCATCACCTACGGCGATCACGTGACCGGGCCGGGACAACTGCCGTTGCAGACATTGTCGGAATTCCTCGACCAGCACACTGCTGACATCATCACCGGCGTCCATCTGCTTCCGCATTTTCCGTATTCGTCCGATGACGGTTTTTCGGTGATTGATTACCGGCAGGTCAACCCGGCGCTCGGCACGTGGAGCGACGTGCAACGGCTCGGCGCAAACCGCCGGCTGATGCTCGACGCCGTCATCAACCACATCTCGGCGCAGAGCGCATGGTTCCAAGCCTACCGGCGCGGCGAACCGCCCTACACCGGCTACTTTATCGAAGCCGATCCGCGCGCAGATCTCTCGCAGGTGGTGCGACCCCGCACTTCGCCGGTGCTGACGCCCGTCGGGAACCGTCACGTCTGGACGACCTTCAGCGCCGACCAGATTGACCTGAACTACCGCAACCCGGACGTATTGCTGGAAATGCTCGATATCCTGTTGTTCTACGTCGCCAACGGCGCGCAGTTCCTCCGGCTCGACGCCATCGCCTATCTCTGGAAGGAAATCGGCACCTCGTGCATTCACCTGCCGCAGACGCACCGGATCGTTCAACTCATCCGCGCCGTGCTCGCTCTCGTTGCGCCGGGCGTGATGCTCATCACCGAGACAAACGTCCCGCACCGCGACAACATTTCCTACTTCGGCGACGGCACGAACGAGGCGCATCTCGTCTATAATTTCCCGTTGCCGCCGCTCACGCTCCACGCGCTTCGGACCGGCAACGCAGCGGCGTTATCGCGCTGGGCCGCCGGGCTGCCTGACGTGACGTTCTTCAATTTCCTCGCCTCGCACGACGGCATCGGCCTGACCCCCGCGCGCGGCATCCTGACGGACTCCGAGATCGAAGCGTTGTGGCGCGGCCAACTCGTCTCCCACGGCTCCGCTGGCCCCTACGAACTGAACGCGAACTACCTCGACGCGATCGGGGGCACCGCTGACGCGTTTCTCTGCGCGCAGGCGATCATGCTGGCGCTGCGCGGTTTGCCGGGGATCTATTTTCACAGCCTCTTCGGTTCGCGCGGTTGGCCGGAGGGCGTGAAGCAGACGGGACGCTACCGGACCATCAACCGTCAAAAGTTCACGCGCGCCGAACTGGAGCGCGAGTTGGCCGATCCCGGCGCGGAGCGCAGCCGGATATTCGAGGGGTACCGGGCGTTGCTGCGCCGTCGCGCCGCTTCGCCCGCGTTCCATCCGTGCGCGCCGCAAGAGGTGTTGGATTGCGGCGACGCCGTGTTTGCGCTGCGTCGCACATCACTGGATGGCCGGCAGAGCGTGGTCTGCCTGCACAACGTGTCCGGCGAGCGCCAGCGGGTTCAAGTGGACAGGCGCGAAGTTTTGCTGCAAGCTTACGAGGCATTATGGCTGACGAACTGAAAATGAAACGGACACGGCGCATCGGATTTGTCTCGACGCGGTTTGAGGGGACCGACGGCGTGTCGCTCGAATCCGAGAAATGGGCGACGGTGCTGGAACGGATGGGTCACACCTGTTTTTACTTTGCCGGTGTCTGCGAACGGCCGGCGGACCGCTGCCGGGTGGTGCCGGAAGCGTTCTTTCTGCATCCGGAAATAGGATTGATCCACAACGATGTGTTCACCAACCCGCATCGTTCGCCCGAGATCACGCGCAAAGTGGACCTCTTGAAGGCGAAGCTCAAGGAGGACGTCCGCGCGTTTGTCCATGATTTCGGCATCGAGGTGATGATCGTGGAAAACGCGCTGGCGATTCCGCTCAACATCCCGCTCGGCCTGGCCCTGACCGAATTCATCGCCGAGAGCGGCATCCCGACCATCGCGCATCATCACGATTTTTACTGGGAACGCGACCGGTTTCTCGTCAACTGCGGTCTGGACTATCTGCAAGCCGCATTTCCGCCCAACATCCACCACATCCGGCACGTGGTGATCAACTCCTCCGCCGGCACGCAGCTTGCCTTGCGCTCGGGGCAAATGAGCCACCTGATCCCAAACGTCATGGACTTCGACACGCCGCCGGCGCCGCCCGATGAATACGCCGCCGATGTGCGGAGCGCTTTGGGAGTGGTTCCTCATGGGTTTTTGCTGTTGCAACCGACCCGCGTCGTCCAGCGCAAGGGAATCGAGCATGCCATCGAACTGACCGACCGGCTCGGGCCGAAAGCGCGCCTGGTCATTTCCCACGCCACCGGCGACGAGGGCAACGCCTACGAGCAGCGCGTGCTCTCGTTCGCCCGGCGGCTCGGCGTGTCGGTGCGGTTTGTCGCCAACATCATCCGCAACGAACGCGGCACGGCGGCGGACGGGCGCAAGGTGTATTCGCTGGCCGATGTCTATCATCATTCCGACCTCGTCACCTATCCGTCCACATGGGAAGGTTTCGGCAACGCGTTCCTCGAAGCGATTTATTACCGGCGCCCGTTGTTCGTGAACAACTATTCCATCTTCGCGATTGACATCAAACCGAGGGGATTTCGCGTCATCGAGTTCGAGGGGTTCATCACGGACCAGACGGTGGAGGAAACGCGCCGGGTTCTCGAAGACAAGGCGTATGCCGCCGAGATGACCGAGCGCAATTTCGAGCTGGGCCGGCGACACTATTCTTACAGCGTCCTCGAACGCCGGTTGCAGGCGCTGCTCACCGAGTGTTTCGGCGAGGATTGAATCGCGGCTCCGTCAAATCATCACGGCGAGCGCGCGAAGGTCTGTCTTGCCGCTGCCGAGCTTGGGTATGGCGGTGACGCGACGGAGTTCGCGCGGGACACACAGGTTGCTCATGCCCTTGGCTCGCAGGACGTGGCGGATTTCGTCAAGCGTCAGGTGTGGTTCGTTGGTCACGGCGATCAACGCTTCGCCTTTCGCCTCATCGGGCCGGCTCACAATCGCCACCTGACAGCGCAGCCCGTATTGCGGAAACGCGCCCGCCAACGCCTCCTCGACTGCCGTGAGACTGACCATCTCGCCGCTGACCTTGGCGAAACGTTTGACCCGGTCGAGAATGTACAGGTAGCCGTCGGCGTCCACACGGACGACATCGCCGGTGTCGTACCAGCCGCCCAACGATTGGAAACGGGCATTCGCGTCGGCATTGAGGTAGCCGCGCATGACGTTGGGGCCGCGCACGAACAATCGCCCGCCTTCCTCCAAGCCTTCCACCGGTTCCAGCCGGTATTCGATGCCCGGCAACAACCGCCCGACGGAACCCGGTTTGGCGGTCAGCGGCGTGTTGACGCTGATGCACGGCGCGCACTCGGTCGCGCCGTAGCCTTCGAGGATGCGCTGGCCAAATCGCTGCGCCCATGACACGGCGGTTGTTTCCTGAAGTTTCTCCGCTGCCGCGAACAGGCAACGGACACTGCGGAAATCGTACGGATGCGCCTTGCGCGCGTAGCCGCGCAGGAACGTGTTGGTGCTGAAGAACACGGTGCAGTCGGTGTCGTAGATCGTTGTCGGCACGAGCCGGTAATGCAGCGGCGACGGATAGAGAAACAGATACAGCCCGCGCACCAGCGGCGCCAGCGTGCCGATGACCAGGCCGAAACTGTGGAACATCGGCAGGCAATTGAACAAACGGTCGCTGTCCTGAATGTCGGTCGCGGCCAGCACTTGGCGGATGTTGGCGAGCAGATTGGCGTGCGACAGTTCCACGCCCTTCGGTTCGGCCTCCGAGCCGCTCGTGAACAACACGACCGCCGTATGGTCCGCTGAACAATCGCCGGCATCGGGGCGGAACACGACGCGAAACCACGCGCGCAGTTTTTCGATCCGCCCGATGGCGGGCCGCACGTCCTCAAGATAAATCAGTTCCAGCCCGGCGCCTTGCAACGGCCCGGCATCGAGCCGGATCCGCTCCAGAAATACGCGCGAGGTGATGACCTGTTTCAATCCCGCCAGGCGCGCGCAGGCCAGCATCGTGCCCGTGCCGGCGGAATAACCGAGCAGCGCGGGCGTTTTGTCGAGCGCCCACAGGCTGAGCAACACGACGGGCGCGGCATTGACGTTCGGCAGCAACACGCCGATGCGCTCGCGGTCCGGCGAGATGCGTCTGCGCCACTGCCGCGCCAGCAGTTCCGCGCCGATCAACAAGCGCCGGTAGCTCAACGTCTTGCGCGAGGTGTCTTCGAGGATGATTTTTTCCGGTTGCCGGCGGGCGGCCTCCCAGATCGCAGCGGGAATGGTCGGCGGACCGAAAGCGGACTCGACGGCGAACCGTTGCGCCACCATTTTGTCGCGGACCCAGTCGGTCAGCGCCGCGCGCGCCTTGGCGATGGTGGTCTGCGCCAGTACGGGCGGCGTCAATCGTTCGCTGAAATGCGCGGTGACAGTCGGGAACCAACATTTCGGGCCGGGACTTGGCGAGCGCTGCATCCGTTCGACGCCGCGCAGGTAACAAGTGATGACAGTGGCGCGGGTTTTGTGCAGCAGGAACCCGGTGCCGTCGTACAATTTCATCAGCGCGCCGGTGCGCGAGAGGCGTCCCTCGGCGAAGAGCACGATCCGTCCGCCGGCGCGGAGGTGTTCGGCGAGATGTTTCAGCGCGTAGGGCGAGGCGGGGTCAATGAGGAACGTGCGCCGGTTGAGCATGATGCGCCGGCGCAACCACGTGGACTCGGCGATCTCGCGCGAGACGACGAATTTCCAGTCGTCTTCCAGGCAGACGCCCACGAAGAGCCAGTCGAGCCAGGAGGCGTGGTTCGGGATCAGCAGCACCGGGCCGGGCGCGGCCAGCGCCGCTTCGTTGTGGGCGCGGAAACGGCAACAGACCGACAAACACCAGCGCAGCAACACGGCGGGCGCATTCATCAGAGCACGGCGGGCGCCTTGTCGTGGGGGGCGCGCACGCGGAGTTCGGGAATGTGCTCGCGCACGACCCAGCGGCCTTTGCGCCGTCCGCAAATGAATTGTTCGATGCGGAGGTTGGCGAAGACGAAACGCTTGTAGAGCGTGTCGTAGATGTCCTCGACGAAATGGATGCGCGGCTTGAGGTTGTCGTAGAGCAGCGTAAACACTCCGGCGAACACGCCGACGGCGACTTGGGCGCAGGTGGCATTGGCGCCGAGGACGGCGCTGTTGGGGAACTGGTTGACGTAATAGACGCGCTGGCGCGGGTATTCGAGGCAGACAGCGATGAAGTCGGTGCCTTCGAGGCGTTCCGTGACGTTGTCCACTTGCTCGATGTCGCGCGCGTGAAGCGTGCCTTTTTCGCGGTGCCGCGCGATGAGGTGGCGCATGGTGCGCGGATGAATGGCGTAGAGGAAACGGGAGGGAACACCGAGTGTGCGCCCGACGGTCAGGTTTTCCTCGTGCAACACGAGAAACGCTTCGGGGCAATGATCCATTTCGGAGACGGGGCGCAACCAATTGTGCAGTGGTTCGCGGTGTTCGATGGCGTTGGCGGGGCTGCGTTGGAGCGATTTGCCGTTGTAAAGTCCCGTGCGGTTCCAGGTGGTTTCCGTCAGGAACTCGTGTTTGGACCAGGTGATAATCGGGCGCCAGCCCTCGACGGGCGTGGAGGTGTCATACTCGAAATGCACGATCTGGCGTGGTTTGCCAAAGTGCTCGACGCCGTGCCGGACGAGCATGTTGACGACGCCGGGATTCATGCCGCTGCAAAGGATGTGCGGGGCGCGTCGCGGTTTGTCGCGCCGCGGATGAATGCGGCGCACTAGGTCGCCGACTTCCAGATCGTCATCATTGAGCGATGTGTTGACGTAGGAAACGCCGGCCGCGTCCACGGCGGACAGCATGGGCAAGGTGGGATGCGTGGACACGTCGAGCACAATCTGGATGCGGTGCTTGTCGAGCAGACGCGCGAACCATCGTTCATCTTCTGGCAAAGAGAGATGCCGGCGGACAAACCGATAGTCGAGGCGCTGGTGGTCAATGTGCGGGGCGTCGAGCACCCGGCGGTTTTTATCGAGCAACACCAGACGTCCGAAATGACATCGCTGTCCGCCCAGCCGGCGGAGGAAGGCGCGGGCGACGCTGCCGGAGGCGCCGATGATCAACAGGTTGGGGTGGCGGTTTGTGGTGGGCAATCGTCAGCCTCCTTTGTTGTCGAGATTCACCGCCTCCTTCAGTTGCGCATAGAAATCCGGGATGGCGGATGTCACGCGGTTCCAGTTGGAGATCAGCGGGATGCCCAGCGGGTCGCGCAGGTATTCCTCGGCGGCCAGCCGGATGGCCTTGGTGAAAGCGGCCACGGCGCGCAATTCATCGTGGCGGTCGAACGGCAGCGCGTTGTGCGCGGCGTCATCCTCGTACTGTTTGACGGCATCCTGCGCGGCGCGCAGATAACGGACGGTGAGCGTCTTGAAATGGGCATCGGAGAGAACGACGCCCTCGGTGGCAAGATTGCGGAAGAGCGACTTGGCGATCTCGAGGCTCATCTTCGTCAGGCCGCGGGCGGTGTCGTCGGCGGAGATGGATTGATGTTTGTGCTCGTAGGTGTCGGCGAGGTCCACCTGGCAGATGCGGCGGATGGTGATGTTGCGGAACACTTCACAGAGCACGCCCATCTCCAATCCCCAGTCCGCCGGGATGCGGTTGATGCGGGCGAGGTCGGTGGTCATCGAGAACTCGCCGGACAGCGGGTAACGGAAGCTGTCGAGAAAGTTCAGCAAATCAATGTCCCGTCCCAGGATTTTCTGGAAGGCGCGAATCAGCGGCGTCACCAGGAGCCGCGTGACGCGCCCGTAGAGACGGTCCGCGACGCGGGCATAGAAGCCTTTGCAGAAGACGTAATCCATGCTGGGGTTGGCCAGCGGGAACACCAGCCGGGCCAGCAGTTCGCGGTTGTACGTGGCGATGTCGCAGTCGTGCAGCGCAATGATCTTGCATTTGTCGTCCGCCAACACCGCCCCGGTGGCGAGCCACATGTTGCTGCCCTTGCCGGGGCCGCCCACCGAGATGTCGTTCGCGCGCATCAATTCCGCGAGCCGGTGCAGGCGCGGGCCGTCGCGCCACAAAATGCGAACCTCCTGCGGCAACCGCCCGAAATAGCGTTGCGCCTGGTGAAACTGGCTGCGGTCGGCGTGGTCCAGGCCGATGACGATTTGCGCCACGTACGGAACTTTTTTCAGGTGCGCGACGATGTTCTTCAGCGCGGGCCGCTCCATCTCGCTGGCCAGGCACGGCAGGATCAACGCGAGCGGACGCTGGCTCGTGTACTCCATGAGCTTCTGCTCGGCGGCTTCCAGATTGTAGGTCGCGCCCAGACGATGAAACGTTGTAATCACGCCGCTTTGGTGGAAATCGCTCATGTCAGAAAGAGTTTGCACCGGCAACGAAAAACCGGCAACCTTTTTCGGTGGAAAAATTCCGAGCCATCTTGTGGGACGTCTATGGAACGTTGCTCGCCGCGCCGCGCGGCGACCTCGATTCGTTGGTGCGCCGCGAGAACGAATTGCGGGCGGCCTTCGAGCAAACCGCCCGCGAGTTTCATCTCGATCCCCCCGCCGAACAGTTGCACCGGAATTTTCTCACGGCCATCGCGGCGCATCGTCCCGACGGCGTCGCCCATCCGGAAATCCGCATCGAGGAAGTCTGGCAGGAGATTGCTCCCCACGCGCCGCCGCGTGAGATCGCCCTTTACTTCGAGCGGCAGGCCAACCCGAAACAGCCCATGCCGGGCGCGCGGACAACAACGCTCGCGTTGCGGGAGCGCGGCCTGCGCCAAGGGATCATCTCCAACGCACAGTTCTACACCCGCATCGAACTTTCAGAATTGATCGGCGACAACATCTTCGATCCGGCGTTGACGTTCCTGTCGTGCGACCTCGGCGTTGCCAAGCCGGACCTCGCCGCGTTTCAACGCGCCGCGCAAATCCTCGCCCGCGACGGCATCGCGCCGGCGGAATGCCTGTTCGTGGGCGATTCGCCCGTCAACGACATCGCGCCCGCCCGGCAAACCGGTTTCCACGCGCTCCTGTTCGGCCCCGGCGGCGACATCCAGCAACTGCCGCAAGTACTGGAGCTTCTATGAAAATCACCATGCTCCATTACCATCTCAAACCCGGCGGCGTGACCACCGTCATTCGCAACGCGCAACGCGCGCTTGCCGGCGCGCACGAGGTGCGGGTGCTCGCTGATTTCGGCTACGACGATGATCCGCGGACGTTCCCGCGCCGGGCGCGCGAGTATCTTTCCCGCCTTCCGCGCGCCGGCATCCTGCACACCCACAACGCCGGCCTCGGCAAGAATCCCGCGCTCACGTGCGCCGTCAAACGGCTCGCGGAGACCGGTCGCGTGACGATCCTCAACCAGGTCCACGATTTCCCGGAAGAAAACCGCCCGGCGCAGTTGCGTTCTCTCCGTCAACACGCCGGCTGGCAGGCCATGTGTTACTACGACCTGCCGAACGTCCGCTGGGCCACGCTCACCACCGCCGATGCCGAAAAACTGGCGGCGCGCGGCATCGCGAGAGGAAAAATTGTTGTGCTGCCGAATCCCGTTGACGACCAGTTCTTCGCGCAACCCTGCCGGTTGGACGCGCGCCCGATTATCGCCGCCTATGCGCGCGTGCAGGGCTGCCAGTTCGACCCGCGCAAACCATTCCTCTTGTCGCCCATGAAGGTGATGACGCGGAAGAACAACGCCGAAGCCGTGTCGCTCATTGCGCAGATGCGCGGCTGGCAACTGGTCATCAGTCTGGACACCGACAGCGAATACAGCGCGCAACTCAAGCGCCGGGTTCGACGAGAGAAACTGCCGGTGGTGATTGGCGTGGGGAAGATGTTTGATAATCCGCTGCCGTTGTTTCATGCCGCGGAAGCGATTCTGACGACCTCGAAGCAGGAAGGGTTCGGCTATGCTTTCCTCGAAGGCTGGCTCTGCGGCAAACTCGTGGTCGGACGCGACATCCCCGATGTCACCCGCGATTTCACCGCGGCCGGGATGGATCTGCGGCATTTGTATCGCGAGCCGGATCCGGAAAGGCTCGCAACATTCCTGGCGCGCCCGCCCAGGAAGCTGATCGCGCACAATCATCAAGTGGTGATGAGGGAATACTCGCTCGCCGCCTATGCCCGGCGGTACGCGTCGCTCTGGACATGAAGGACAATCATCACCGGCCATCCGTTTCGGTGGGCCGCTTGCCCGATGATTTCGGAATGAGTTTTGGACGGAGAAACTCCTCGATGCTCGGCGTGCCGGCTTTCTGGCTCTGAAGTAACGCCAGCGACCCGCGGTTGACCTCGGCAAATGTACGGAAGTCATCGTCGTTGCGATAGAAACGGGAACGCTCCGGTGTGGCGAGCTTGCCGACTTTGCGCAGGTGATAGTGGAACACGATCATGTTGTCGCCGAACATCTCCAACCGTTTGCGCTGCGCCGGCGTGGCGGTCTTTGACAACGCCTCGGCGTAGAGCGATTCCATCTCGTCGAACAGCGGCGCCTGCACTCCCAGCACCATCTCCGGCGTGAACCGCCACTGGAAATCGCCGGTGGCGCGCTTGTAGGCGGCGAGTTTGTCATCAAGCTGCCGGTAGAGTTGCTTCATGGGCGTCGCGGCGGCGGGGCCGTAGGCGCGGTCGAACCACTCGTCGAACAACGCGTCCACATTCGCGCCGGCATTCCAGAGCAGTTTGGCGACGATGTAATTGTGCGCGCCGGCGGTGCCCCACGATTCGATGCCATAATAGTAGGCGCCGAGGACATTGTGCTTCTTCAACGTCGGGAAAATGGTTTTCAGGATCGGCACGCCGACGGGCAACGGCGCGCAAGAGTAGCCGGCGTGTCCGATGAGTTTGGTGGGTAGATCGTAATAAGCCAGCCGACCGGGCGCGCAAGCGCTCCACGCGGCAATCAACTTGTGAAACTCCTGCTGCAATTCCCCGCGATAGAGCGTGCAGCCGTAATAGGCGCGCGGCGCGAGCACGAGCGTCACGTTCGGCTCGACGGCAATCGGTTCGTTCGGCGGATACGTGTAGCGGGCATAGATGTAGCCGCAGAGTTGTTTGTCCGGGTGCTTTTCACGAACCAAGCGCGCCACGGCATTGTAGAACGTCAGGATGCGACGCGTCAGCGAGACGCCGCCGTACTGCTTGCTGCCCGTCCAATCGCATGGCTCGTCCAGCGCCCGGCACTTGGCGCACTCGCACCAGCCGTCGCCGTCCGAGGGCGAGAGCGAGAAATGCCGCTTCTGCGGGTTCTTTTCAATCACCGCGCAGACGCGCCCGGCGAACGCGCGGACCAATTCGGGATTCGTCGTGCAAAGCTTGAACGTTCGCGCGTCGCTCTTCGATGGCTGGCGGCGGACGCCCTTGATGAGCGCCAGAAATTCCGGATGCGCCGCGAGCGTGGCGGCATCGAACGCGCTCTCCCAGAAATGCGAGTGATTCAACGTCAACGCGCAATTCGGGCGGCTCATGCCTTGCGTGGTCACGCGCATCCGCTTGGCCCATTCGGGCACGACCTGTTGTGAGTGGTTCAGATACGGCAGCGAACGATAGGCGAAATCCGGCGCGCCGCGAAGTGTCGTCGCCGGAATACGAAGCGTGCGATGCTCCGGCACATCCTCGCCCGCGTCGCCGGGCAACAACCAGCGCACGCCGACGAATCGTTCCAAAAACTCCATCGCTCCGAACCACGTCCCATTGCTGGCGCCATCCGTCGAATCATGGCCAACGATGAAAAGATTGCCATTGCGCGTTTCGATGCGGAAACCTTCTTCCGGAATGCCTGCGTCCGTGGTGCCCATGCCAATCATAGGCGAACGCGGCTCCTTCACGATTGGCAAGTCTGCGCCCGTCGCTTTCTTCAGCACCCGTCGGAGTTCGATGGCCGCTTCCTTGACGGTCAGCGGCGCATCCGCAGGATGATAAATCACACAGCGTGCTTGGCCGTTCTCGGCGATGGTGAACGTCGCGCGTTTGTTATCGGTCTTGGTTTTCGGGCTGCGCCAGCGCGCGCGATGGCGGTCGGGAATCTCCTTGGCGAGACAATCCACGTCGCGCGCGGTCATGAAACGGTTCTCAACCAGAAACGTTTGATGCTTTTGCAACAACTCTTGAATCGCGTTCTCCGCAGCCAGTCCGCGTTGCGCATCGCCGGCCGGCTGTTCGTGACACTCGCTTTCTTTGCACAACGAGCAGTAATCCACCCAAAGCCGCAGGGCTTGCAGCCGGATTCGCGACATCGGGTCGTTCGTCGCTTGTGGATCAACGCGCAGGGCGGCCTTGCGGATTGCTGCGACGACCGCCTCGGTTGGCGGCTCGAACATCAGCTTTTCCATTTCCTCGCGGACTGCGCGCGCCGGTTCTGCCGCCGCGCCGTAGTAGTGCGCGAAAAAATCCCGGCGCGCCGCGGCCACGTCGAGGTTCAGGTCCCACAGCAAACGGTGATACAGCCAGCGGTTGAGCGGGTCGGGCCAGAACGCCGCAAACGGCGGGCAGCAGTCAAAGAAACCGTCGAACCCTTGCGCGCGATAGAACCGCATGTCCTCTTGCAGCACGTCGTGTTTCGGGACAAGAAACGCCCGTCCCGTCGCCGACATCAGCATCAGCCGCAAGTCGTAGTAATATTCGAAAACAGTCCGCGTGCCGGCGTAACGCTGCGCGGCCAGATAATCCTGCCAGGACTTGAGGTTGTCGCGGTACTTGATGTTGAGAGGATGGTCGGCTGTGAACGGCCCGTGGAGCGTGCCGCCACGCGGCCGGGGTCCATAGAGGAAATCCATCCCTGCGCCGCGGTCGAACAACTCGATCTTGCCCGGCGTCTCTTCGGTGCCGTGGTAGGCGATCCAACCGAAACGGCCTCGCCAGCCTTTTTCAGTCAATCGCTGTCGAATGAGGTTCTGCGTCAGCAAATACCAGTCTGTTGGATTCATCGCGCGCGCCGCGCATTTCGCGCACCGGCAAAGCAGAATGGACGCGCCATCGGGCGGCCACAGGCTGATCAACTCGGCGGCGCGATAGTCGGTGAGGATGCAGTTGGCGGCATTGTCCGTAAACCACGCCAGCGCGTCAGGGTTGGAGAAGCACAGGCATTTCTTGTTGGCGCGACGTTTGCCTGTCCCGTCGTCGGGCAACCAATCTTCTCGGCCGGTAAAGTTGGCGGGTTCCGGCGGACGGCCATCGGCGAAGAACTGTTTGATCAACAGTTCCGGCCAGAGATGGACGAAGCGGTATTGAAGCAAGCCGAGCCGGTTGAGGCGGTCGAGTTCCGCCTCATCGGCCGTGGCGCGGGTATGACTCAACCCCCACTGAACGTGTTCCACCGGCGTGCCGCCGGTCGGAAACGCTTCCGGAATCAAGCTGCTGCCCGACACCAAACGGCTTCTGAACGTTGGCTCCCGTTTCAAGTTTAGCGACGCCGGCAACGAAAGGTCTGCCTGCTTGGGCATCACCACGCTGACCGGCCCCGGCCCGTAAAACCGGCAACCGAGTTGTTCCAGCAGGCTGTAGGCGCCATAGACACAGGCGCGCGACTGACTCGCCTCGATAACCACATCGCCATCGCGCGCCGACAAACGGAACCCGTCATCGCGCACCGCGCCGGGCGACACGCGGAAGATGATCCGGGGTGGCTTCGCTTCTTGGGCGATGGGCAACAATGCGCCGGAGATATCGCACACCCAACGTTGGACTTCACCGGCCGCAAACGCCGCCGGGCCGTCGGCCGGCGCGACGATGGTCGCCACCGGTCGTCCCTGTTCGACCAACAAAACCGCTGCGAGGAGGAGAGAGTTCATTTTATTGCACAAAACCGTTGGCGCGGATCAGTTCCGCCGTGACCGGGTCATAGACACCCGCCGCGTCGAACAACCGGTAAAACTGGAACAAATCGCCGCCAATCACCACGACAAACAACAACAGCATCGCCGCGCATTGCAGGCGTGGCGTCGCCGATGCCTGCCGGGCCAGCGCGACAGCCCCCAGCACGGCGTACATCCGCAGGCACGGGTCAAGGAACAAAATGAACCGGACGTTGAGGATGCTGATGGCGCTCATCACGGCGAGCGCCGCCAAGGTGAACACGAGCACGGCGCGCGGAGAACGCGATGGCAACGCCGCGCCGATCACGGCGAGAAGCATCGTCAGCGGCGACACCAGCATCAGGTCCACCAGATACCGGAACCAGGGGCCGTTCTGGTAGGCGAGCGCGTAGGGGATTTTTTCCTGCATCGCCGCGTAGCTGCGATAGGTGTCGAGGCAGATTTGGAATCCGCCGCTCAACCATACCACCACAGCCAGATGAATCACCGGCGCGACAACAAACGGGACAACTACCGGCAGTTTGTCGCGCCAACCGTCGCGCGCAACCCACAATCCTGCCAGCAGAAACGCCGGGTACAGGAAGAGCATCGTTTCCTTCGTCAGAAACCCGGCCACCAGCGCCGCGCCCAGCCACCACAAATCCGACCGCCGTCGTTCGCCCCGGCAATACCGGTCGAACAACAACAACGCAAGCGCCACGAGAAACGCAAAACAAGTGTCCTGCAACGCGCGCCGCGACAACAACGTGCCCAGCGGCGAGACCACCACCAGCAACGTTGCCAACAACCCATACACGGGCCCCACCCACCGTCGCGCAAGCAAGAGTGTCACGACCACCGTGGCCAGACCGAAGAGCAGCGACAACACGGCGATGTGCGACGTTGTGTAGCCGCCGAGCAACTTGCAGATGCCCACGCACGGCAACAAATAAAACAGCCGGTATGGGAGAGAGCCTTTGTTGAGGAACTCATTTTGCGGCCACGCGGCAACGGCTGCGCGGATGCCTTCCAAGCCGCGTTCGCCAATCAATTGGGCATACGCCCGGTACACCGCCTCGTCGTAACCGGTCCGCTCCGGCCCGGCAAACGTCAGCAACCGCCACACGAGCGCGACCGCCAAGACCACCACAAGGCTCGCCGCCAGCGAGCGCGCCGACGGAAACACCCGCAGGCACGTTTCCTCGATGGGATCCTGTTCTTCGGCTGGCAGCGGGCTATTCAAGCATTTCATGGTTGGCCCCCAGTGTAAACCCTGCGTCATTGTTTGCCAATCTTCGCCAATGCTTCCTCGGCAGCGAACCGCACCGTCCACCACTCGTCGCGCAAGGCTGCCTTCAACTTCGGCTCCGCCCGTCGGTCGCCGATCCGGCCCAACGCCTGCGCGGCGCGCAACCGTACCAACTCGTCCTTGTCGCCCAAGGCCGCCAATCCGGCCTCGAACGCTTCCCGCGCCCGCAAATGACCAAGCGTATAGAATGCAGTTGCCCGTGTCTTCTCGCGCGACAACAACGGCAGCACCACAGGGATTGCATTGGTCGCTGTTTCAAACCGTGCGAGGAAATAACAGCAGACGCGCGCCGCCTCGTCGCTCTTTGCCGAACGGATGGCCTCCGCCAGCATCGGCGCGGCATTGGTGCCGACGATGTCCACCAATTCCTCCACCTTCGAGCGAAGCGATACGTTTGGCGTGTCCACGCGCGTCAACAGGTATGGCAACACCTCCGCCGCCCGCGCCTTCAATTCCTTGTTGGCCGCCTCCGCGCCTTCGTCGCTGATCGCCCGGCGGATCAGGCGCTCCACCGGATGATGCACGTCCACCGGCGCGCACCTCGTTCGGCGCAGGTCTCCTGACCGCGCCGCGTCACTCCGTTGGAGACCTTCGGTCATGCCTTGTGCGGGGTCAGGAGACCCTCGCACAACAGGAGCATCAGTCCAAAACACCGGGCGCGCCTCGCAATCCAAGCCAGCCCCGTAAAACGGTTTCGTCCACGCTGCGTTGTTCGTCCAGCCTTGCGAGTAGAAATCGTTGCCGGCCAGGTCGAGCAGCAGCGCGATCGAGCCGTACTGGCGACGGCCGCCATCGTGGCCGGAGGCTTGCGATTGTTTCGGGTCGGTGCCGACGTAGCGGTCGTCGCCGCAACGGTCGAGCAACATCGCAAACGAATTGTGAATCGCCGCGCCTTGGGCCGTGCTGTCGCCGGTGTAGGTGTCGTTGCCGGTGCGGTCAATCAAGAGGCCGACGCTGTAATCGTGCGCGCCGCCCTGACAGATGGCGCGCGCGGCGTAGGTGTCGTTGCCGCGCCAATCAATCAATGCGCCGCTGCTGAGGTGAATGCCGGCGCCCTGACAATATTGAAATGCCTTGTACGTGTCGTTGCCGTTGCGGTCGAGCAAAAGGCCGACCGAGTACCAGTAGCTTGCGCCTTGGCCATAGACCCCGGCTTCGTAGCTGTCGTTGCCGTCGAGGTCGCAGAGAACGCCGATGCCGCCGCCGGCAAATGGTCGCATTCCGAACCCGAATCCTTGCGAGAGCGAGAAATGCTGCCCCGGCGTCCATGCGCACGGATATTTCCCGCCGGCGAAATACGAATCGTCGCCGGACTCGTCGAGCAGCGCGCCGTAGCCGGCGACGCCGCCGAAACCCTGCGCCTTGTTGGCGGCCCGGTACGACGTGTCGCCGCCGCGTTGACGGAGAATGCCCGCGCCGAAAAAACCGGCGCCCTGACAGAACGTGTCGGCCTCGAACTGCTGTCGGCCTTTGCCGGCGATGAGCGCGCCGCAACCGAACAAGCCCGCGCCCTGCGCGATGTGGCGCGCGGTAAACGTCGCGTTGGAGCCGCAGTCGGCGAGGATGCCGATGCCAAAAAGACCGGCGCCCTGTGCAACGATGTTGGTGGAGACGTATCGGTTGCCGTGCCCGGTGGCGATGACGATGGAGATTGGTCGCCCCTCCAGACCGTTCGCGCCGCCGGCGGAGTTGAGGAAGATGTTGTCGTTGCCGGTGGCAATGATGAGGAACGCTTCGTTGGTGAAGGTCTGGCGCGATTTGCTGGTGCAGATGATCTTGCCGAGCGGCGTGTCGCGGGTGAAATCGTTGGTGGCGAGCAACGGGATGGCCGTTTCCACGGCCTTCAAGAGTTTGTCAAACGCCGACAACAACGCCGCACGGTCGAGCGGAACATCGAGGATGGCGTTGGCAAGCTCGTCGTCCTGCAATTCGAGCGCTTCGTCCCGTCGAAACAGTTCGGGAGCGAGCCGTCGTTGGTCGGTTTTGTCGCTGAGAAACGACAGCGCCCACGCGTCGAACGCGGCGCGGTCCGGTTTCGGGAGCGATGGTTCAATGGCGAGGGCGGTGTCGTAGATGAGTTGGACGGCGGGAGGAAGGTAGGGACGCGCCGCCGGCGCGTCCGCCGGGCGAACAGGTTGAGTCAGCGGGCGAGCCGGCGGCTCGCCCCTACCATGCAGCGAAGCGACAGCCTGAAGATTGGTCAGGATACCGTGAGCGTAGGTGGGGAGTGCCAGCGGATCGCGGAGGAAACGGTAGGCTTCGGGCATCACGAAGGTGGAATCGGCAACGTCTTTCTTGAAGCCGAGATCGTGTGGTAACATGTGAAGTTTGGTGAGCGCCTGCCGGACATAGGCCAAGTCGGTGGCATCGAGCGCCGCCTCGGTGAAGCCCATGGTGCCGAATGCGAGCCACAGGATGCACACGACGGAAATTCTCATGGCGCTCTTGTCAGTCCAACGGAGTGATCGGCAGCAATGGCAGCCGTTGACGCGAACGCTCCCACTCGGCCCGCAATTCTTGGAGATGCAAGAGACGCCACTTGTTGACAAGCTCGAAAGCCGTCTTGGGCAGCGTGCCCCGGTAAATCACGCCGGTTTCGATTTCAATCAGCGCTTCGTGTTCACCGTAGATGGTGTGAAAATGTGGGGGAGGATGATCGCGGTAGTAGAATCGGATGAGGATGCCGTAGAAGCGACACACTTCAGGCATGGAGCGCCTCAGCAGGTGCGTTGCGCGTGATTTCCAAGTACGCCGCGTCCGAACAGATTTCAATGTCTTCCGACCATGTAATTTGTCCGTAACGCCCGATGTGAACCGTGCGGAAGAACGCTTCGTCGGCCAGCGGCGCGAAGACACCCTTGCCGACGTCGGCAGACAGGTCAATGACGCCCACGACACCGTCGGGATACGAGACACGAATCCTGTAGCCGGAGAGTGCTTCCACTGTTGTTGGTCTGTTCACGGCTCGAATATGCCGCAGGGGCATCTTACATGCAAGCATGGTGTCGGCACCGCTTACGCACTTTCCACGCAAGCAACGTCAAGGATCCCAAGCCGCCAAATACGACCGCAGAGAAACCCAAGCGATAAAACTCATTGATACGTCTCTGCCGTCGTAATTCCATTTGGTGTCTTGGTGTTGGGTCTTTCTGCCACGCGTGAAATGCGTTGTCGAACTCTCGACGGTGAACGGTCCCGCATTGTCCAAGAACGACACTTATCACAAGCTCAACCAGCAGGAGGACAACGAGCGGCTTCACGGCTCAGCGCGCTTTGGTTTCCGTTCGTGTTGCGGGGCGCGGCCGGCGGGGCGGACGCCGTGGCGGACGAGTTCCTCGGCGCGGCGGCGGGCTTCGTCCATCTTCGGGTAGCGGATTTCGCGGTAGCCGCGGAGTTGCTCGACGCAACGGAGCGCCTCGATCCAGCGGTCATAGGCGGCGCGGTCGGCGCCGAGCGTCGGCAACACGTGGCAGAAATCCTCGACGAGCCGGATGTACCAGTCGCGGAATTTGCGTTCGGGCCGGTGCCAGTTGGGGAGGACGGCGCGGAGCCAGCGCATGTGTTTGAGAGTGTTCAGTTGCCAGCGTTTCGGGCTGATCTTGAAGCGGATGGTCTTGCCGAAGAGGACGAACTCCGGGCGATTGAGGTGGTGATAGATGATTTTGTCGCCGCGTTTTTCGTCAACGTGGTAGCGGTGGTTGTCGCGCCGTATTTTTTCCTCGCTGGTCATCAGGTGGGCGACAAAAATCTCGTCCTTGATGGCCATCGCCTTGAAGAGGTTCCAGATGACGGCCTTGGTGGCGGCGTGTTCGCGGTCGCGGTTGTCGAGGCGATAAACGCGCTCGACGAGGTCAAGGTACTGGCGGGCGTAGGCGTTGGTGCCGCCGTATTCGAGGAGGTTGTAGAGCCGCCAGACGAGGTCGCGCTCGATTTGTTCGCCGAGATGGATGCTCTGTTCGCTGCGATGGATGAGGTCCTCGAATTCCTTGACCCAACGGTCGCGGGCCCGGTGATTGCGTTTCATGACCTCGATGCGTTCGACGATGAACTGCTCGTAGGTTTCGTGGAACTCGTGCCGGTGAGCGAGCGGCGGGTCGAGGACGAGTTTGCGGCCGAGGTGGAACGCCTTGATGTTGTTGTCGGCGGCGCCGCCCATCGTTTCGCGGAGCGCCCACTCGATGTTGTCGAGCGACACGGGCAGCAGGCTGCGCTGGAACGCGATGCCGAGCATGACGACGTTGGCGTAGAGCTTCGTGCCAAAGAAGTGTTCGCTGATGCCGCTGATGTTCAGCCCGAAGTAATCGTCGGCGCGCGTGGCGCGGCGGATGAAATCCTCGCACTCGGCGACGTTGAAGTCGTGTTTGCCGAGCAAGGTCAGGATGGTCGGCGTCTTGTAGGTGTTGACGACCGCGGCGGTATGTTCCGGGCTGCCGCAACGCTGGTTGCCGGCGGGGTCGAGGCTGCGGGCGGCTTCGAGCGGATCCACGCCAATGAGCAGGTCGGCCTGGCCGTAGGGAATGACGTTGCAGATGCCGTCGTCGCCTTTCGTGAAACTGACGTGCGAATAGACGCCGCCGTTGCGGACGGCGAGGCCCTTCTTGTCGCAGAACTGGACGTGATAACCCTGCTTGAACCCGGCGCGCACGAGCGTGGCCGTGCAGACGCCGATGCCCATGCCGCCGACGCCGGCGAGGTAACAATGCCAGACATCATCGAACGCGCGCGTGGCGGGCAACGGGATGCCGGTGAGGTCAATCTGGTCAATCGGCGCGGGCGGTTTCTGGTTGCGGACGATGGTGATTTCCTCGAAGGCCGGGCAGGCGTAAATCTTCGCGCAGGCGGTGTCGGCGACGCACCAGCTCAGGTCGGTCTGCATCTTCGGGCCGAACGGCGTGCCGGTGATGGTGAGGCCGGGGCAGCCGGTGACCTTGGTGCATTCGAGGCAGAACTCGCAAACGTCGTGGTTGACGTTGACGAAGCGTTTCTTGCGCAGGAAACCGTGTTCCTTGATTTCGCGGCGTTCCGCGCGGGTCTCGCGCCGCTGGCGCGTGATGCCGCATTCCTTGTCAGCGACGACCACCTTGACGCCGTCGCGGAGAATCGTGTCTTCGAGCGTGATGCGCCACGCGTCGCGGTCGCCGGGGTCGGCGCGCGTGACGGGAATGTGTTGATCGAGCAACGCATTGACGATGCGGTCAATATTTTGCCGGTAGGCGGGCGCGCCGGTGATGTCCACGCCGCTTTGCGGGGTGGGCTGGTGGCCGGTCATCGCGGTGGTCTGGTTGTCGAGGATGACGAAGGTGATGTCCTGGCCTTGTTCGAGCGCGTTGGAAATGCCGAGCATCCCGCTGTGGAAAAAGGTCGAGTCGCCGAGGAAGACGACCTGTTTGTTCGTGATGAACGGGTCAATGCCGGCGCCGGTGCCGCTGCCGAGTCCCATGCCGCTGTAGTTGTGCATGAGGTCGCTGGTTGGCTCGAACATCAACATCGTGTAGCAGCCGGTGTCGCCGTGGAAAAGAACGTCCACCGGGCCGCGCCGGTGCGTGCGCCGCATGTAGTCGGCGTCCATGAAATCTTTTTTGATCTGGACGAGCAGGCTGGCGGAGTCGCGGTGCGGACAACCGGGGCAGAAGGTCGGCGTGCGCGGGACGAGATGGGTTGGCTTGTCGGTCGCGGCGCGGGCGAAGGAGGCGGCGCGCTCGACTTGCCGGCGGTCAATCGTGAGGTCGGGATCGTTGAAGACGTCGGCGAGCGGCGCGAGGCGTTCGATGATGATGCTGGGATTGAGGCCGCGGGCGGACGGAATGCCGGGCAGGTCGGCGGGGAACCGTTTGCCCCAGACGTTGGTGCGGCTGGCGGCGCCGGTGTCGGCCTGGTTGAGCCGGTGAATGATGGCGCTGATCTGCTCTTCCATGAAACCGCGGCGTTCCTCGACGACGAAGATGTTGCGGACGTGCCGGGTGAATTCCTCGACTAGTTGCGGGTCAATCGGGTAGCTGACGCCGAGCTTGAGGATCGGGACTTGCCCGGCGACGCCGAGTTCGCGCAGGGCGTGGACGAGATAGCTGTAGCCCAGACCGGTGGCGACGAATCCGATCTCGGCCCGCCAACGCTGGTTGGCGCGGGGGTTGACGATGCGGTTGACGCCGAGCCGGCGGGCGGCGTTGTAAAGCAGGTCGAAGCGGCGCGGGAAATCTGTTTCCCGGATCCACGTGCGCGGCGGCAACAGGACGGTGCGGTTCAGGTCAATCGCCGCCGTGTCGAGCGCGTAACGGCGGGCGGTGTTGATGTCGGGGTACTGATTGGGGAGGACGGTGACGCTGCCGCCGCCGTCGGCCTGGTTGGTGGTGATGATGCAGCCGAGGTAAAGACCCGCTTCGCGGGAAAGTTTGTAACCGAGGTCAACCCAGTCTTTGATTTCCTGGTTGGTCGCCGGTTCGAGGACGGGCATGAAAAGATGTTTGCAGAGATAACGCGAGTCGGCCGGCACCTGCGTCGAGTCGCTCCACGGGTCGTCGCCGATGACGACGAGCGCGCCGCCTTCGGGGTGCGCGCCGGCGAGGTTGCCGAGGGCCAGCGCGTCGGCGGCGACGTGAAAGCCGACGGATTTCATGAGACAAAGGGCGCGCAACGGCCCCATCTGGGAACCGTTGAGCATGGCGGCAGCGAGGGCTTCGTTGTTGGCGATACAGGCGCGGATGCCTTTTTCGCGCAGCAACGGCCCGCACGCTTCCATCGCGTCAAACACACCGGAGATGGGCGAGCCGGGGTAGCCCGTGAACAAATGCGTGCCGCCTTCCGCCTCCAACGCGCCCTTGAACAGCAGCTCGTTGCCGGTGAACACTTCAACGCCTTCGCCTTGGAGGAATCGTGGATCGAGGCTCATGATTTGATTGTAACGGCGCTGAACGTAGCATAAAGTCCGCGCGCCATGCAAACGTATAAATTGTTCTTGATCGGTTGCCTGTTGGCGTCGGGCTGCGCGACGTTCGACGAGAAGGAGCAGACGACGCTGCGGTTCCACGAACAAACCAGCACGTCGCTGCCCAACAAACTTTACCGCGAGGTCGCTGTGCCCAAAACGGGATTGACCTTGCAAGTCGAGCGGTTTCCGGTCTTTACCGAGCGCGACATCGCGGCGGCGGAAATCTACCCGACAGCCGGGGGACCCGCGATCATGTTGCGCATGGAACCCAACGGCGGCATGAGGCTGGATGAATTGACGACGCGCAGCCGGGGGCGTTACCTGGTGATTTTCCTCGATGGCCGGGCCGTGGCGGCGTGGTTCATGGACAAACGAATCAACAACGGCATTTTCCTTCTCGAAGGCGACTTCAGCGAGGAGGAAGCCAAGAAAGTCGTCGAATCCATCAACCGCGCCAGTAAAAAACGCAACGCGCTATGGTAATGACGCGCTGGTGGTTGCTTTGCCTCGTGCCGTTGACCGCGACCGCGTTGGACCTCGCTTGGCCGACTGACAACGATGCCTTGCGCCGCGGCGACCTCGCCGCGTTTTACCAGCCGACCGCCGAGGGCAGTATCCCGAGCGCCACTTTCGGCTGCGCCCGCCGGGGCGGCCGACGGTTTCACGAGGGCATTGATATCCGCCCGTTGCGACGGGACAAACGCGGCGAGGCCCTCGACGAAGTCCGGGCTGTCGCCGACGGCGTCGTTGCCTTCATCAACGCCAAATCCGGTCTCTCCAATTATGGACGCTACGTTGTGCTCGCGCACCGCTGGGACGGCGTCGAGGTGTACACCTTGTACGCACACCTCGCGGATGTCGCGCCGGGATTGAACGCCGGGATGGCCGTCACCAAAAACCAGCGGCTCGGCACGCTCGGCCGCTCCACCAACTACAAGGAAGGCATCCCGCGCGAACGCGCCCACCTGCATTTCGAGGTCAACTTCCTTCTCAACACCCATTTTCACATCTGGTATCCGCGCCGCGACCCGAAAGCCCCGCCATTCGGCAATTTCAACGGCCTCAACCTCTACGGACTCGATCCTGCCGCGTTGTTGCTGGCCGCCGGGGCGAATCCGAAATTGAATTTTGCCGAGTACGCCGCGCGCCAAAAAATCGCGTTCACCGTTTTCGTACCGGCAAAACCGTTTCCGTGGCTCACGCTTCATCCCGAACAAATCCAGCCCGCCCCCAAAGGCGTGGTGGCCGCCTACGAAATCGGCGCGACAGCGTGGGGCACGCCCATCGCCGTCTGGCCGCGCAGCGACACCGGGGGACGGCGACTGCCGTCGGTTGCCCGCGTGGACGAATCCGAACTGGCGCGCAACGGTTGCCGCGACCTCGTGCAACGCGACAAGCGCGGCTGGTCCTTGACCGAACAGGGACGCCAGTGGTTGGAACTCCTGACCTACACCCCGTGATTTTCTTGTTGTGCGCCTCCTTGTTGTGCGCCGGTCTCCAGACCGCGCACTTCCCCTGACCGAAGGTCTCCTCCTCAATCCCCACGGCGCGGTCAGAGACCTGCGCCGAACGGAGACGTTTGTAGTAACGCACGCAGTCCCGCGCCGTTTCGGGACGGAGTGCGGTTCGTCTGGATCAAGCGATCCCTCGCAACGCCATTCCGCTTCGCTGCCTGGCTCACTACGAACTGCCCTTTGGATGAACCATGGTTCGCCTTCGTTCAACGTTCCGTTGCGCGCCACATTTCAACCCGCAGCGACAACTGTTTCAGTCCGCCGTCAACGCCGCGATTCGTCGCATAATCTCGCGGCCCACGTCGAGATAGACCGCCTTCAACGCTTCGCCCCGCAGTTCATCGAAGTTGGCAGGAAACGGATATTGAAATGGCTCGCCGAACGTGATCGTCAGTTTTGCCGGGCGCGGGAACGAGGTGCCGCGCGGCATCGCCTTGTCAGCCCCGAAAATCCGCATCGGCACGATGGTGGCCCGTGAACGCGCCACGATCATCCCAATGCCGGCGCGCGCCTCCTGGAGTTGGCCGTCCTTGCTGCGTGTGCCTTCGGGGAACATCAGCACCGCTTTGCCTTCGCCGAGCATTCGCAACGCCGCGCGCATCGCCCCGATGTCGCCGCCTTCGCGTTTGATCGGCACGCAGTTCCAGCTTCGCAGAATCCAGTTGGCAAGCGGATGACGGAACAACGTGTCGCGCGCCATGTAAAACGCCTCGCGCCGGCATGCCCCGCCGAACAATGGCGGATCCAGAAAGCTAACGTGATTGCCGGCGAGAATCACGCCCCCCTCCATCGGCAGGCGTTCACGGTGGCGAATCGCGCCGCGATGATAAAGGCGGAAATAGAGGCGGTAAATGCCCCGGCAGAATTGATACCAAAGAGTGCCTTGATTCATTGCGCGCGCTGCTGGCGTGTGATTTGTTCGAGGATGATCTCGACGGTTCGCTCCGGCGGATTGATGGAATTGTCCACCACGGTTGCGCCGGGAGCGACCTGCAAGGGCGAGGTCGCCCGCGTCGAGTCGAGCTTGTCGCGCTGCGCCAACGCCTGCGCCACGCCATCGGTGCTTGTCGCAATCTGCATCGCCTCGAAATCTTTCCTTCGTCGTTTCGCCCGCTCTTCGGGATTCGCGTCAATGTAAAACTTATGGGGCGTGTTCGGGAACACGACCGAGCCGATGTCGCGCCCTTCCATCACGAGGCTGCCGAACTGGGTCAACGACCGCTGGTGCGCCACCAACACGCGGCGGACCTCCGGTATCGCCGCCACGATGCTGACTTTCTCCGCCACGCGCGGCTCGCGCACGGTCTCACCGGGGAAAATGCCATCAATGAACATTCGGACCTGTTGGTCGCAAATGTCGAAGTGAATCCTGATCCGATCCAGCATCGCGATCACCTGCGCCGTGTCGTTTACATCCAAGCCTTCCTCCAAGGCTTTCCACGTCACGGTCCGGTACATCGCGCCAGAGTCCACGTAGATGAACCCGAGCCGTTGCGCGAGCATCCGCGAGATCGTGCTTTTGCCGCTCGCCGACGGCCCGTCCACCGCCACGACCGTCATACGCGGAACCTCAGTTCGTCCCGGAAATGTTTCGCCCGTTTCAACATCGCCTTCAGTTCGACGCCGTCGTTGTTCTCCAACGCCGCCCGCATCTTGCCGAGTTCCTCGATCAACGATTCCAGCGCCCGCCCGATTTCCTGCCGGTTCTGCTGGCAGATTTCCGTCCACATCTCCGGCGGACCGCCGGCAATTCGCGTGAAATCCTTGAAGCCCGGCCCGACAAACTCCAGCGGGTGCGAGCCGTTGTTGCAGACGATGTTGACCACCGCCGCGGCTACCAGGTGCGGCAGGTGGCTGATCCGCGCCACGATCTCGTCGTGCTCCACCGGCGAAAGCGTTCGCACATTGCAGCCGATGGCCTTCCAGAAATCATACACCGTCTGCAACGCCGCCTTGTCGGTTGTTTCCGTCGGCGTCACGATGCAGGCCGCTTTCTCAAACAAATCACGGCGCGCCGCCTCGATGCCGGACTGTTCGGATCCGGCCATCGGATGTGAGCCGACAAATCGCGGCAGCAACCCGCCCAGCGCCGCCACGACCGGGTATTTCACGCTGCCGACATCAGTGACGATGCAGTTCTCCGCCAAGGCCGGCTTGAACTGTTGCGCCAGCGTTTCCATCACGCCGATGGGCGTTGCCAGCACGACCAACTCGGCATCGGCCACGGCCTTGTGCAAATCGGTGCCCGCTTCATCCGCCGCGCCGAGTTTCCACGCTTCATCCGCCGCTTCGGGCCGGCGCGCCCAGAGCGCGACGCGTTGCGCCAGCTTGCGGTGGCGCGCAGCGAGGCCGATGGAGCCGCCGAGCAATCCGGGGCCGATGATGGTGATTTTGCGGAACATGGCGGCGGTTGTTGTAGCAGCAAACATTTCGTTTGGCAATCCTCGCGGGCAATGTGGTCTGCGGTGATACTGCTGTCGCGGTGATACTGCTTGCCGTTCCCTCCAAAATGACATACTAAACGAACGGTTGCGCCCGTAGCTCAGCTGGATAGAGCATCGGATTTCTAATCCGGCGGTCGCGTGTTCGAATCACGCCGGGCGCGCCATTCATTTTCAAGCACTTGCAGCGAGTGGCATCTTCGCCTGAAAGTCGCCTGTCGTAACTCTTGCTTTCAGCTTGTCGCCATTCGGCCACGTCGCCACAACGAAGTTGTCCCGCCGCACCCCGACGCAAGCTCGCGTTGCTCGCGCCCCTGTCACCAGGAACACGCCAAGTTTCAACCACCATCATGCCACACCGCCCACCAACTGCCAGCCGCTATTTTCACAAGGTGCATTCGTGCTGTCGCGGTGCATTCGTGCTTGCCTGCCTATGCCATCTTGTGCAATCTTACACCTGTCTATGAGCATCAACACACACCACTACGACTTTCAAATCCGCGTCCTCATCACCCGTGAAGACGGCGAGTTTGTCGCTCATGCCTTGGAATTAGACCTTGTCGGCTACGGCGCAACTGAAAAAGCCGCCCTCGACGAACTTGGTCAGATGATCGAATCGCAACTTTCCTTCGCCGCCCAACAAGGCGACGATAGCCTGATCCCATTCCAAGCGCCGCCTGAATATGTCAAACGCTGGGAAGCCGCCAACATCGCCGCCCTGAAACACGAACTTCAGCCCGACAAGTCCATCAAACTCGGCGCCAAGGCCACTATCGTCACTTTCAGCAAGCAGGACTTGAAAGCTGCCCGCCACCAGAAATTCCAACCCGTCCAGCCTGCCCTTGCCTAAACCCAAGAAACCCGACGACGTTTTCCGCATCCTGCGCGCACACGATGCCCGGTTTCAATTCTACGAGAACCGTGGGAAAGGCTCCCACCGCATGATCGAGCACCCCGACATCCACGGCCAGCGTCGCGCCTGTCCCATCCCCTACCACAAAGGCCACGACGTCAAGCCCGGCATCCTCCGTCAAATCATCCGCCGCTTCGATCTCCCCCACAACATCTTCGGCTAACCAACCACCCTTCCGCCATCCGCTCCGCGCAAGCTCGCGTTGGTCGCGCCCTGTCACCAGAAACGCGCCAGTGCAACTTTGCGTTACTCCTTCCCTACATCCATCACCACACGCAAACCGAAGTGGTAGCCGCGAAGCGACGGGACGCGGGCGCCACGGTCGGCACAGCGGCAAGACGTGGCACCGAAGAGCCACGAACCGCCACGCAACACACGGTTCGCCCCGGATGCGGCACCGGTCGGATCAGTGGCAGATTTGGCACTGTACTCCCCATGCCAATCCTGACACCATTCGTACACATTGCCGTGCATGTCGTATAAGCCCCAGGTATTCGGTCGCCTCTGACCAACGGGATATGATCTGCCGCCGGTGTTGCCTTTGAACCAAGCGTAGTCACCCAACTTGTCAGTGTCATCTCCATAGCAGTAGTCCGTCGTAGAGCCAGCTCGACACGCATACTCCCACTCGGCTTCCGTCGGCAGCCGGAACGTCTGGCTTGGAACTTCTCCTTTCAACGCCTCCAAGAACTTCTGACAATCTTCCCAACTCACGGACTCCACTGGATTCTTCGCGCCCTTAAACCGGCTCGGATTATTGCCCATGACTTTCTCCCATTGCTTTTGTGTGACCTCATACTTGCCCATGTAAAACGGCTTGCTGATCGTCACCTTGCGGGTTGACTGCTTCTCGCCCATCATGAACATGCCGGCGGGGATGAGGACGAATTCCATCTTCACGCCGTCGCCAAGTTCAACCGTCATTTCCTTCAACGGAGTTGACGGCACGCTTGGACTCGCCGTTGGTGCGACTGTGGGTTTGGTCGCCGGTGCTGTCGGCTGTTTATTCAACAGCAACGGCGCAACAGTGGCTTCCAGCCGTTTATCCTCTGGACTTGCGCCGCCTGCCATTGGCTTAGGCCAAACCGCTTTTGAATCTCGGTATTTCTGCTTGAGCGGAGTGTCTGACGCTTCGATAGCTATGACCTTCTCCCCAGCTATTACTCGTACAACATAACCGCTAAGAGATAATCCGGTAAATCCAAGAGCGCTTTTACTTGTCCTCGTTGAACCGTCTTCGCTTGAGTATTTCTGTTGCAAGAGGGTGTGTTCGTAGGACGAAACATCAGGCGACCTCACCGAAAAACCTATGGACTCATATCTTTTCAGAAACACATTCGTACTTTGAAGATAGCACTGCTCATCATCCCCGACGGTCACAGGGGAGACCATAAATGCCCACTCCACATGATACTCAAATGCACTGGTATGCATGTTCATCAGTGTAATGTTGACTGTCTCTCGACGTTTGTGACGCGATGTGAGGACACTACCGGGGAAAAATGTATCAGGAACAGGGTAAGGAGAGGCTGAACTTGGAGTATCTTGAACGTCGTCCGCCACATGAAAACCTACAGCACGTCTCCGTTCCGATGCGACTTTCAAATGCACCGCTTGCCCGTATGCTTCTGCCACAAAAAGCACTATAATCAGTAGTCGTACCAAGCTCATAGCAGTTCGCATCAATTACTTTTGCTGGTCTCTCTCAATGATGACTTTCATTGCAACTACACTGCCGCCAGCCTACCGCCGCGCCCCGTTCGATTCAAGCCAATCCGCGCCGCTGTTTTCGACGGATGGAAACAACCCGCTTTACGCTTTCTCGGCGGGACCATCCGCGATCACCACGACCGCACCGACCGACCGAAATTTTTTCCGAAAGAGCCTCTCGCAAGCCATCAGGTTACCTCCGGTAACTCGGTTTGATGAGATGGCTATTGTAGGCCGCTTCTGCGAAGCGGCGTTTTTGCTGGGGATTTCGCCGACTCGCAGAGTCGGCCTACAGCAAATTGTCGCCATAGTGGAGTTACCGGAGGTTCCCATCACTCAATACAGCCCCCCCGCCCCCACTTCGCCCTCATACCCCCGCCATCGCAAACTCAATACCGCACCGAAACCTTGTCGTCAGAATCGTAGTAACTCCGCTGTCGTTTTCCGTCGCAACGTGTCGCAGACCGTCGCCCGACACAACGCGAACACCGCGCGCCCATCGTGTTTCCTTCACAAACTCGCTTGATCGTGCAGTGACCATTTTCGCTTTGCAGTGGCGACGGGAGCGACTATGTTTCACAGCATGAAAACGATTTGCACACTTCTTCTCTTGGTGGTGGCCGCGCAGGCCGACTGGCCGCAGTTCCGCGGTCCCACCGGCAATGGACACGCCAAAGCCACGGGACTGCCGCTCACCTGGTCCGAGACGGAGAACATCAAGTGGAAGACCGAGATTCCCCATCGCGGCTGGTCCACGCCGGCGATCATGGGCGGTCAGGTCTGGATCACCACGGCCACACTCGAAGGCAATGATTTCTTCGTCCTCTGCCTCGACGCGAACACCGGCAAAATCCTCTTCAACGAAAAAATCTTCCACTGCGACAACCCCGAGTCACTCTACAATGCCGTCAACGTCAATTGTTACGGCACGCCGTCCTGTGTCATCGAGCCGGGGCGCGTTTATGTTCACTTCGGCGTGTACGGCACGGCCTGCCTGGACACCAAGACGTTCAAGACGCTCTGGAAACGGGATGACCTCCCTTGCCGGCATTATCGCGGCCCGTCCTCGTCGCCGGTTCTTTTCGAGAACCTCCTGATCCTGAGCATGGACGGCGTGGATGTGCAGTACCACGTCGCGCTCGACAAGAAGACCGGCAAGACCGTCTGGAAAACCAACCGCTCGGTGGCGTGGAACGACGAACACATTGACACCAAGCTCGCGAAAGACGGCGACCGGCGCAAGGCGCACAGCACGCCGATGATCGTCACCGTCAACGGCAAGCTCCAGATGCTCAGCGCCGGCGCCAAGGCGTCCTACGCCTACGATCCGCGCACCGGCAAAGAAATTTGGCGGTTCCAGTTTCCCGACGCATGGTCGGCGGCGCCGATCCCGCTTTTCAGCCACGGGCTTGTGTTGCTCATCAGCGGCTTTGGGAAGACGGAACTCTGCGCGATCCGTCCCGACGGCAACGGCGACGTGACTGACACCCATCAGGTGTGGCGACTCGACAAAGGCGTTGCCAAGACGGCGTCGCTCATCGTTGTGGGCGATTTGTTCTACATGGTGCGCGACGATGGCATCGCCACCTGTCTGGAAGTCACCACGGGCAAGGAGGTCTGGTCGGAGCGGTTGGGCGGCACGTTTGCGTCCTCGCCGGTGTATGCTGACGGCCGGCTCTATTTCTTCAACCAACAAGGCAAGGGTTTTGTCGTGAAACCGGGCCGCACCTTCAAGTTGCTCGCGACGAACACTCTCGACATCGGTTGCATGGCGTCGCCCGCCGTGTCCGACAACGCGCTGTTCATTCGTACCAAAACACATCCTTCTCTTTCCAAGACTCACCTTTACCGGATCGAATCCGCCAAGTAGAACCTGATGAGATACGCGCCACTGATCCTCGTGGTGTTGTGGCTCGGCGCAGGTTGCGCGAAACTTCGCGTCAAACCCGCCGCCGCGCCGCCTCCGGCCAAAGCGCCGGTCATCGAACCGGTCATCACGCCGGTGACGGCGGAACCGGGGAAGATCGCTCAGGTCAACGCCGCGCACCGGTTCGTGGTGGTGGATTTTGGACGAATGACGCCGCCGGCGCCGGGCAGTCGTTTGACGGTCCATCGGCGCGGTCAACCGGTGGCGATGTTGGGCTTGACGGAATCGGCGCGTGGTCGCTTCGTGGTGGCCGACATCCTCGAAGGCGATCCGCGAACCGGAGATGAAGTGTGGCTTGTGAAAGGAGAGGGCAAGCCTTGAAGATCAACATTGGCGCTTGGGATTTGGCGGTGATCGTGGGCTATCTGGTGGGCATTGTGGGACTGGGCTGTTGGGCCGGATGGCGGCAGCGGCGATTGCCGTCGGGCGAGAGCAAGGATTACTTCCTCGCCGGCGGGACGTTGACGTGGGTGGTGATCGGCGCGGCGTTGTTCTCGACGAACATCTCGACCATCCATCTCGTGAGCCTCGCGCAGGAAGGCTACGTCAACGGGCTGGCGTACGGGAACTTCGAGTGGATGGCGGCGTTCACACTGATCGCGCTCTCGTTGTTCTTCGCGCCGTTCTACATTCGCTCGCGCGTCACCACGTTGCCGGATTTCTTGGAGAAACGCTACAATCGCCCGTGCCGGGACTGGCTGGCGGTGCTCTCGATCATTTCGGCGATCTTCATTCACATCGGGTTCTCGCTCTACACCGGCGCGGTGGTGTTGCGCGGACTGTTCGGAATCAACATCTACACGAGCATCATCGTGACCTCGGTGTTGACGGGGCTGTACACCATCGTCGGCGGCCTGCTGGCGGTGGTGCTGACCGAATCCATCCAGACGGTCATCCTGTTGGCCGGCGCGATTTGCATCACAGTCATTGCGTACTGGCAAGTGGGCGGCTGGATGGCGCTCAGTGACGTGGTGGAGCCGGTCAAGCTGACCGTGCTGCGCAGCGCGGAGGAATCGCCGACGTTGCCGTGGTATGCGGTGTTCCTCGGCTACCCGGTGATCGGGCTGTGGTATTGGTGCGCCGACCAGACGATCGTGCAGCGTGTGCTCGGCGCAAAGGACGAAAACCACGCGCGCGTCGGGCCGCTGTTCGCCGGGTTCATCAAGATATTGCCGGTGTTCATCTTCGTGTTGCCGGGGTTGCTCTGCTACGCGCTGATCCAGCAGGGCAAACTGCCGAACGAATTGGCGGACTCGGCCGACACGTACGCATTCATGATCGGGCATCTGCTGCCGGTTGGCTTGAAAGGCTTGGTGGCGGCATCGTTGCTGGCGGCGTTGATGAGCACGGTGTCGGGCGCGCTCAACTCCATCGCGACGTTGTTCTGCTACGACCTCTATAAACGATTCAAGCCCGACGTGCCCGATCACAGGCTGGTGGTGATCGGACGCTGGGTGACGTTTGTCGCGATGGTGGCAGCGATCATCTGGTCGCCGTTCATCAGTCATTTCAAGAGTATTTTTCAGGGGGTCACGGCGGTGATTTGTTACATCGCGCCGCCGATCACGGCGGTGTTCCTGTGGGGCGTGTTCTGGCGGCGCGCGTCGGGCCGGGCGGCGCAACTGACGTTGTATATCGGAACCGGCCTCGGGTTTGTCGTGTTCCTGCTCGACTGGTTCAAGGAACAGACCGGCTGGAACGTGCCCTCGATGATGGCGACGTTTTATCTGTTTGCGTTCTGCTCGGTGATCCTCGCGGTGATCTCGTGGCGGAAGCCGCACGAGCACACCGAGGAAAGCGGGCGCCTCGTCTGGGCGCATCCGCTGGAGTCGCTGAGTTTTCGCGGCTGGCCCGGCATCGGCAACTACAAAGTGCTGGCCGGCGTGTTGTTTGTCGTGATGGTCGGACTGTACATCGTGTTCCGCTAACAGAAGGAGAACCATGAAATCTGTCGTCTTGTTGCTCGTTGTCGTGCTGGCAGGTTGCGCCGCGCCCCAGCCGAAACGTTACGCGTGGGTCACCGGCTTGAAAACGGAGAAAGCCTCTTACTACAAACAACTCCACGCCAACCCATGGCCGAGCATCAACAAGCTCCTCAAGGAATGCCACATCCAGAACTACTCGATTTACGTCAAGGAGATCGAAGGCAAACTCTACCTGTTCAGCTACCTCGAATACACCGGCAAGGATTTCGACGCCGACATGAAGCGGATGGCTGCCGATCCCGAAACGCAACGTTGGTGGAAGGAAACCGATCCGTGCCAGCAACCGCTCCCCGATGCCGCCCTCAAAGGCCAAACCTGGTCCGACGCCGAAGAGGTCTATCACCTGCCATAACCGCGCACGAAGGGATCCCTCGCGGTTTGAACGGCTCATGTTATCGCGATGGTAATGCCGGTTGACATCGCAGTTCGCATTTGGCAGCTTCACCGTGCCATGAAAACCAGAACAATCACCAGCGAACGAACCAGCAGACGCGAATTTCTCGGTCGCGCAGCCGCGTTGGCGGCTTGCGCCCTCGTGCCGAGACAAATCAGGGGAGCGACCGCGACTTCCGCCAGACCCAATTCCGTTTTCCACGGCGTGCGCATCGGTTGCATCACTTACAGCTACCGCAGCATGATCAGTTCGGCGGACGACACGTTGAAGGCGCTCCTTCAAAATGGCCTCAGCGAGGTGGAATTGATGGGCGGTCCCATCCAGGAATTTGCCGGCATCAGCGCCGCCGGCGGCCGCGGCCGCAAAGCTCCCCCGCCCAAACCGGCGGCGAAACCGACCGATGCCGAACGCGAAGCCCAACTCGCAAAATGCCGGCAACTGCGCAAGATCTACAACAACGCCGGCGTGACCATTCACATCCACAAGACGCCGTTCGGCCAGTCCGATGAGGAGATTGATTTCAATTTCCAAATCGCCAAGGCGCTGGGTTGCGTTGGTATCACCACTGAGCGCAGGGATGATGTCGCCCAAAAACTGGCGCCGTTCGCCGACAAACACAAAATCTGGATTGCGTTCCACAACCACACGGCCAACTGCCCCGTGATGAACCAGACCGATCCGATTCTCGGATACGGCCAATACGTCGGCTTCAATTTCGATATCGGCCACTACTTCGCCGGCACCAAGGGGCTGTCGCCGATACCGGTGATTGAAAAATATCACGATCGCATCGTCAGCCTTCACCTGAAAGACCGTACTGCCGACGGCGGCAACCTGCCGTGGGGACAAGGGAAAACGCCGATCAAGGAGGTTCTCCAACTCATGAGGAAGGAGAAATGGACATTCCCGGCCGACATCGAGTTGGAATACAAAATCCCGCCCGATTCCAACGCCGTGGCCGAAGTGGGCAAGTGCGTCCAGTATTGCAGGGAAGCGCTCGCCTGAGCGTGATTCGTCATTCGGTTGCGATAGCCGGGATGCGACAAGCTCTACTAACGTCTCGGAGGGTTTTCAGGGGCGTGATGGGGGATACAAACTCGGTGTGTTGATCATGAAATCAATCACTCTCTGGCTCACGCCAGCTTCCTTCAAATCGAGAATCTCTGTGGTTGTCAGGCGATACACCACGCGTGTGTTGCGGATCTGGCTCAGGATGACTTCGTCTGACATGCCCGCTTTGGCCAGCGTCTTGATGTCGTCGGGGCTTGGCGCCGGCACGGAATAGCCGGGCGGAAGTTTGACGACCCGTGGCGGCGGAGTTGTTTCGCAGCCGGCGCCGATGGATATCACCGCGATTGCGAGGGCGCATCTTGTTGGCAATCTCATTGCGTGTTCCTCAGTCTGACATTCGACGGCACAAAAAGTGGCGGAGGGGGCGAGATTCGAACTCGCGAGGGCCGTTAGACCCCACACGCTCTCCAGGCGTGCGCATTAGACCACTCTGCCACCCCTCCGCAACGTCGGCGCGACTGTAGCCGGTCCCGGCGGCTTGTGCAAGCTTGCATGACGGGCAGCGGTGGTTTAGAAGAACGGCATCATGAGTTTGAAGGTGGAAGATTTTCAAAAGGAACTGGCGGACGCCCTCCGTCATTATGAAAAATATGTCGTCTGCATCGAGAAGACGCCGGACCAATTCTTGAAGAGCCTGCAATCGTTGCTGGAGAAGGCGATCAAGGCGTTCGAGACGCGGGCGGCGGGTTTGCGTCACGGCATTGCGCTGGACGGGCACGTCACGATCATCCTGAGCGAGACCGACGGGGCGAAGCCGTTGTGCGGCGTTTACTTCAACCTTCATTCCCCCTACCGCAAGAAGTGATTGGCAGCAGGCCGCCTCGGGTATAACATACTGACGGGTGAAAGACACTACACAGAAAGTGTTATGGGCCGTGCTGCTTGTGGCCGTTGGTTGTGGTCCCCCGCAGACACAACTTGAGCGGGAGCCGGTCCGATTCGGCTTGGCGCTGGAAGCGCCCGCCGCGCTTTCCATCATTGCGCTCCAGAAGGACTATTTTGCCGCCGAGGGACTGGAGATGAGTGTCGTCCCCTACGCCAGCGGGGCGCGCGCGTTCTCGGCAATGCTGACGGGGGCGGTGGACGTGGCGACGACGGCGGAGGTGCCGGTGGTGGCGGAGAGTTTTCAGCGGCAGGATTTTCGCGTGTTCGCCAGCGTCGCGTCGGTGGGCAACCTCCATTGGGTCGTGGCGCGCAAGGACGCCGGCATCGAGAAGGGGTCGGACTTGCGCGGGAAACGAGTGGCGACGCAACGGGCTTCGTCTGTCCACTTTTTCCTGCACCTGTTTTTGTTGCACAACGGCATGGTGGACGGCGCCGTGGCGTTGTCGTTTCAGAAGATCGAGGATCTGGTGCCGGCGCTGGTCAATGGCGAGGTGGACGCCATTTCGACGCGCGAACCGTATGTGACCGAGGCCGCCGACCGGCTTGGTGAGAAAGTGGTGGTGCTGGGAGCGCCCGGCGTGTACGTGCGGTCGCAGCACCTTGCGGCCTCGGCGGCGTGGTTGCAGCAGCATCCTGGAGCGGCGCGGCGGTTGGTGCGCGGGCTGTTGCGGGCGGAGGAGTTTGTGCGGCGCGCGCCCGCGGATGCGAGGCAGATCGTGGCCAGGCGCGTGGGGATGCCGCTGGCCCGGTTGTCGGCGGAGTGGGGGCAGGTTTATTTTCGGGTGGGGCTGGAGCAATCGTTGTTGCCGCAGTTCGAGGAAGAGGCGAAATGGATGCTCGACCAGAAACTCGTGACGGCGAGGCCGCTTCCGAACTATCTGCGCCTGCTCGACACGACGGTGCTGGATGCAGTAAAACCCGAAGCGGTCACGATTGTGCGTTGAGCCATGAACATTGCCACCAAACTCCGCCTGGTTGTGCTGCTGCCGTTGCTGATGATGCTGACGGTTGGCGGCATGCTGCTGCATTTCAACCGGGTCGTTCACAGCCATGCCCAGCGCGAGTCGGTTGCGACAGATGTGGCGCACGGCACGTACGAGTTGAACGTACTGACCTACGAGCACCTGCACCGGCGCAACGCGCGCACCCAGGAGCAGTGGCGCCGGAAGCATGCCACGTTGAACAACTTGCTGTCCGGCGTGAGGTTCCCCGGCGATTCCGACAGCAGGATGCTGGAACGGGCGCGCTGGACAGTGGCGGAACTGGACAAGTTGTTTGCTGAACTCACCCGGAGCGATCCTGCCGTGCCGAAGGACTTGGAAACTCATCTGGTGGGCCGGTTGTTGACCGAATCGCAATCGCTGATGTCGCTGGCCACCAGCCTGTCGCACGCCGCTGAAACCATGCGCATTCAAACCCGGCGCCGGTCCTATGTGCTGACGATTCTGTTCATCGCAGCCACAGCAGCCGGCATGGGCGTGGCGTTGTTGTTGCTGAGCTACCACGTCGCCCGTCCGATCCGCAGCCTGCAACGGGGCGCTGAAGAGTTGGCCGCCGGCCGGCTCGAGCACAAGATTGACAACACCACCAACGACGAAATCGGCACGCTGGCGCGGGCGTTTGACTCGATGGCCGAGTCGCTGCAACAGCGCATTGCCGAGCGCGACCAGGCGCTGGCCGCGTTGCGGCTGGACGAGGAGCGGTTGGAGGCGCTGGTCACACTCAACCAAATGGGCGAGGACGTTACCGTAAAACAACTGGCCGACTTCGCGCTGGAAACAGTCGTCACGCTCACCGGCAGCAAGATCGGCTACCTCGCGTTCATGAACGAGGACGAGACGGTCCTGACCATGTACTCCTGGTCCTCGCAAGCCATGGCCGAGTGCGCCATCACGGACAAACCGCGCGTCTATCCGATCGAAACCACCGGTCTCTGGGGTGAGGCTGTCCGCCAACGCAAGCCGGTCATCACCAATGACTACGCCGCGCCCAATCCGTTGAAAAAGGGCTATCCTGAAGGCCATGTCCCCGTCCTCCGTCACGTGAACGCTCCCATCTTCGATGGCGAGCGCATCGTCATCGTCGCCGGCGTCGGCAACAAGGACGAGCCGTACAACGAGGCCGACGTGCGCCAACTGACGCTCATGATGCAGGGCATGTGGCGTCTGGTGCAGCGACGCGAAGCCGAGGACGACCTGCGCCGGCACCGCGATCACCTGGAAGAACTGGTTGCGGATCGCACCGCCGAGTTGAAGCACGCCGAGGAATCGGCCCGCCAGGAACGCGACCGCGCGCAGACCTATCTCGACGTGGCCGGCGTCATGCTCGTGGTGATCAATGCCGACCAGACCGTGCGTCTGATCAACAAGATGGGCTGCCAGATTCTCGGCTACAGCGAAGCGGAGATTCTCGGCCAGAACTGGTTTGAACGGTTTCTCCCGCCGTCCAACCGCGATGAGGTCTTGGCCACGTTTTGCAAGCTGATGACCGGCGCGATGGAGGCAGTGGAGTTCCATGAGAACACCATTTTGACCAAAACCGGCCAGGAACGGCTCATCGCCTGGCACAACATTCTCCTGTACAACGAACGCGGGGAAATCCAGGGCGTGCTCAGTTCCGGCGAGGATATCACCGAGAAACGCCGCGCCGAAAACCGGCTGAAAGAGACCGCCGCGGCCCTCGCCCGTTCCAATGCCGAGCTGGAACAATTCGCCTACGTCGCCAGCCACGATTTGCGCGAGCCGTTGCGGATGATCACGAGCTTCATCCAATTGCTCGAACGCCAGTATCAGGACAAATTCGACGCCGACGGCCTCCGCTACATCGGCTTTACCGTGGACGGCGCACGTCGCATGGAACAACTCATCACCGACCTCCTCCAATACGCCCGCGTCGGCACCCGCGGCAAGGAGTTTGTCTCCGTGGACTGCAACCGCGTTGTCCAGATGGTGCTCCAGAACCTCGACATCGCCATCCGCGAGAGCCAGGCCGCCGTTTCCATCGCGGGGACGCTGCCCAGCGTGAAGGGTGACGACGTGCAGTTGAGCCAGCTTTTCCAAAACCTGATTGCCAACGGCATCAAGTTCCGTCGGCCGGAAGAGCCGCCGCACATCGAGATCGCCGCGCGGCGCGACGGGCCAGACTGGGTCTTCAGCGTCCGCGACAACGGCATCGGCATTGACCCGAAACATTTCAGCCGGATCTTCGTGCTCTTCCAACAACTCCACACCCGCGACAAATACCCCGGCACCGGCATCGGGCTGGCCGTGTGCAAAAAAATCGTCGAGCGCCACCGCGGCCGCATCTGGGTCGAGTCCGAGCCGGACAAGGGCGCCGCCTTTTTCTTCAGCATCCCCGCCGGGAAAATCACTGGCGTGACCCCGGTTCTTGAGTAGGTTACGGCCATGCAAGAACTCTACCGCAAACTGTTGGAGTTCACCCAGGAAGGTGTGCATTGCTACACCTTTGACGAGGGGCGCATCCTCATGGCCAATCCCGGTCTGGTGCGTTTGCTTGACTGGGATGGCCCGCCCGAATCACTCATCGGCAAACGCCTCGACGAGGTTCTCGCGTATGTCCAGCCACCGGGCGTCATCCGTCGTGTATTGGAGCAGACCGGCGAAATCCACGACTACGAATATCATTTCAAGACGCTCAAGGGCGATGATCGCTGGGTCCTCCACGATTCCTTTCTCATCACCGACCCGTCCACCGGCGAACGCGTTGTCCAGGCGATTGTGCGCGACATCACCCCGCTCAAACACGCCGAGCGCAAACTCGCCGCAGAAAACGAGCGCCTCGAGCACCTTGTCGCGCAACGCACCACGGAACTGGCGCGCGCCAATGCCGCGCTCCAAGTGCAGCTCGACGAATACGCCCGCGTCGAAAAAGCCCTCCGCGTAAGCGAGGAACGGTTCCGCCTCGCCGTCACCAATGCCCCCATCGCCTTCTTCCAGCACGACGTGCAACTGCGCTACACGTGGATCCATTATCCCCAGGCGCCATTTCCCACAGGCGACTTCATCGGCAAGACCGATGCCGAGTTGCTTTCACCGGAAGAAGGCGCCAGCCTCACGGAGTTCAAGCGCCGCGTCCTCGAAACCGGCATCGGCGGGCGCGTGACACTGCCGTTGACGCATGGCGGAGTCGCCTGTTTTTATGACGTGACCGTTGAACCGCTGCGCGACCCGCGCGGCGCGGTCATCGGCCTGACCTGCGTGGCGCTGGACATCACCGAACGCAAACACGTCGAGGAAAATCTCCGGCTTTCCAACGTCGAGCTGGAACAATTCGCGTACGTCGCCAGCCACGACTTGCAGGAACCGCTCCGCGTCATCTCCGGTTTCCTCCAGTTGCTCCAGCATCGCTACGCCGGCCGTCTCGATCCCGACGCCGACGAGTACATCCGATTTGCCGTGGATGGCGCCGGCCGGATGCGCAACCTCATCCGCGACCTGCTCGAGTATTCCCGCGTCGGACGCCGCGGACAGCCCTTTGCGGCCGCCGATTGCAATGCCATTGTCCAGACCGTCATCAGCAACCTCCAGCCGGCCATCGCCGAGAAACGGGGCCGCGTCACCTGCGATCCGTTGCCCGTCATCCACGGCGATGCCACGGAACTGACCCAGCTTTTCCAAAACCTCATCGCCAACGCCATCAAGTTCCACGGGCCGCAGCCGCCGGAAGTCTGCCTCACCGCCCAACGGTGCGGCAATGAGTGGACGTTCCGCGTCCGCGACAACGGCATCGGGATTGACCCGAAAAATTTTCAGCGCGTCTTTGTCATCTTCCAACGCCTGCACACGCTCGAAGAATACTCCGGAACCGGCATCGGCCTGGCGCTCTGCAGGAAAATCGTCGAGCGCCACGGCGGCCGCATCTGGGTCGAGTCCACGCCCGGCACGGGTTCCACGTTCCATTTCAAGCTGCCCGCGCAAGGAAACAATCCGCTATGAACGGCCAACCCATCCGCCTCCTCCTCATCGAAGACAATCCCAGCGACGCGCGGTTGCTCTCCGAAATGCTCTCCGACGTCCACACCGCGCCGTTCGAGTTGATCTGGTGCGACCGTCTCGCCAAGGGCCTCGAACGCCTTGGCGCCGGCGGCGTGGATGTCGCCCTCGTGGACCTCGCTCTTCCCGACGCCACCGGCCTCGACACCGTTGTCCAAACCCGCCGACAAGCTCCCGACATTCCCATCATCGTGCTGACCGCTTCCTCCAGCGACGAGAAAGCCATTGCCGCCCTCCGCGCCGGCGCGCAGGACTATCTCATCAAGGGCTGGGCCGACAGCGAACTCATCATCCGCACCGTCCGCTACGCCATCGAACGCAAACGCACCGAGGCCGAACTCGCCCGTTACGCCCGCGAACTGCGTGCCCACAACGAACAAATCCAAGCCGACCTCCTGCTGGCCCGCGAAGTCCAGATGGCTTTGCTGCCACAACAGTACCCGACATTTCCACCCGGAACAAAACCGGAGCATTC